>Ga0123352_10000487_pt1 | contig 48189 bp, 28 predicted proteins | sample TergutLab28metaG_FD_89700 | JGI IMG/M metagenome (GOLD analysis project Ga0123352, IMG submission 89700) | Labiotermes labralis P1 segment gut microbial communities from Petit-Saut dam, French Guiana - Lab288 P1 | ecosystem: Host-associated > Arthropoda: Insects > Digestive system > Gut ... | reverse complement strand
TTCGCATGGAGCGGTGTAGGGATCGGGGAGAGGACTACATTGAAGGGGATAACATTTCGATTGTCTGATTTTTTTTCAATAAAGGGTTAGAGCATGAATCCGGTTTCTTTATTGCCACACCTCATAAAGTACCATAAAAATCCACATAAAACAGAGGCTGATGATGCAAATATTCTGACAGTACTCAATATGGAAAATACCATACTCTAATGCCTATTTCCTTCTGTTAATTATATTTCATTAAACAAATTTCTGTGAGAAAAATTTGTTTTTAAATGGGAAAGAATTAACCCAATGCTTGACATGATTCAAAACTGATGTTACAAAACAGTTAAGCATTTCACGCCAATTTTCTAAATAATGTTGCTTGGCACTGTAAATCACAAAGGGTGGTGAAATATAAACAAGCAAAAATATTTTTAAGCAAGCCATTCCCGTTGTGTTTGAATATGCTATTAATAAAATTATAAAAACAAGTCTAGACACAACTTTATTAATAATTTATCATCAGTGACATGTTTCAGCCATGTAAGCCATTTTCAGGCTGAATACACAATTGTGGTATGAACTTATGGCACTGTAATATATAGTTCACACCACAATTGCATATTTAGCCTGACGATGGCTTACAAGGCTGAAACATGTCACTGATGATAAATTATTAATAAAGTTGTGTCTAGACTTGATTTTTGTAAGTTTTATGAAAAGCAAAAATATGCTCTAACTGTAGAAATAAATCCAAAAGTTCAAGTGAATGACTTATACAGACTGAATCTAACATGAATACATATTGGTGTGTCTGTGGGTGTGTGTGCATGCAGGTTTGATCATGTACATTTTATGTTTCTTCCACTTATTGGGACTTCCTATATTAACTCCAACTAAAAAGTTTAATGCCTGTAAATATGTACATAAATGTAACTGCTGGCTTAAGAGTATGCAATGTATATTCAAATACTTACATCAACAGCTTGCTTTTCTACCACATCCTTCCATGCAGCATACTCTACTTGGCTTATTGGTTCAGAATAATTAACAGCAGTCAGAACTTGAATGCTAGTGGAAGAACGTGCTTTTACCTGCAATTATTAAGAGCCCTTAAAAAATCACTGGTGCAGCAAAAGCCAATAACCAACATTAACAAATTACGTTCAGTAGTCCTTCAGACTCTGTTTCTAGTAATGTAATAATTTAACTGCAAAATATGTGATGTAAGTTTCAGGACCATAAAACAATGCCTGGGCTTCTATATTCATGATATAAAAAATATAATTTTCCATATAGTACTAGAATGCAGTTAGTAATTTTTGCCTTGGGACTAATCTAATAAAATTACCTGAATAATTTTACCAGTGAAGTATCTTTACGTGTAAAGATCACATCCGTTTTGGCTTGCTTGCAAACTCTTAATCCCCTCCCACGAAAAAAAGCAAAATCAAATGGGAAAAAACTACAACAGGGCTGTACAAGAATCGCCATAACTGGCTAATACATATGCTGTGCCACTACAGAAATTAACCCAGTAACCTGTGATGCAGCGTATGTGTCGTTTGGTGCCAAAGGGTTAAGACAAATCTTCTCATCATAGATAAGAGGCAAGAGGTTACTCCAAAATGCTGGTATTCTATCATGAATATAAAAACCAGCAGTTGGCTACACAACACTGATACCAACTGAGTCTACCAAATTACACAGCATCACATCCAAGAAAAAATGAAATCTTAATTTCTCTGTAGTTAAATTATGTCATTGCAGCTTGTGTTAGCCATTATTTTGACATCCCTAGAATACTGTAATCCCATACATGTATCACATATTTCTCACTTCAACATTCTTGTCACACTCTTCATTTCTTTTGATTCATTTCCATGCTCCATGTACTAAAGTTTCAAGAAGTTTTCAGCTGTAACATTAATAAATACTGTACAAAATGTGCACACAAAAATTACCTCCAATGTGTGTGGCACATTCTTGGAGACAACAGATACAGCAACTAAACTTGATGACGAAGGAATATTTATCAAACCAGTGTAAATGTGGTACTCAGTACCGTCTGTGTCACGGTCAAAACTGAAACAAAATGTAAGTATCACTCAAAAGAAATACCTTTTGTGAAAACAAAGTTCTACTGGAAATAATGGACATATGAAAGATGAATGACTTGGTAAATGGTTTTTTATGAAGAGTGCTTTCTTACTTATTTAGTTCCCTTATCAGAGTTACAATGGGCTGTACATGCAGCCAAGATGGAGAAATATGAAACACATAAAGAATTTTTGTGGGTAAAGCCTCATGGATATTGACCCAACTGAAGAATGTAGTAACCTGTGTACTGTATGTGGTTCATGCTCTTTCAGTTTAAGACCACTGGGTTAAAACCATGGTTATCTGCACCTTTATGTATATGTTGGGTACAAACACATCTTTCAGACTGCCAACACATAAAAGACACATAACTCTTAAAGTGGCATGCAGTCGAAACAAGGTTGGATTAAGAACCACCTCCTTCTGCCCTCCGAGGCTCAGAAAAATGTACAAGAACACCAAGTACCAAAATTGGTTCTCAAATTTTCTCTCACTCTCTTAAACACAGCCGTCCATTAATTTGTCAGCAGAATCATTCATTCCTCCAATGTCATAAAGTAAGCACAGCAAGTATGTTGTAAACTATGTTACCACTCTTTCATGGTACTGGAATTTTTTTTGTTGTATTTGATTTCTTTCATAAAGTTAAAAAAAAAAACCTTATATGGGAATGACTTGCATCGGTTCATTCATGACCCGGCATTAGCAACTAAACAATTTACTGAATTGCATGAAGTCTGGCTTTCACAGTTCTTGACAAAAAGTTGTTAAGCAAGCACGAGTTTCACACAAATTCTCAGTGAAAGTCATACTTTTCTTAAGAGTAACAATGAATTTCTAACCCTACTATCCATATTTCTTGGCCAATTTGGGCTACAGATCTCATCTTTGAGTTGTTAAGCAGCTGTGAGTTTTGAAAAAATCAATACAGTGAAAGCCATATTTAAGGGCATAAAGGAAATTTGCTCATATTTTCTATACTTCTTTTTAATTCAGATAAAATTCAATGTAGATGTTCACAAAAATGTATGCAGTAACTGTGAGTTTTCCGAAAACTGGTAATGTGCGAGCCATACTTTGCAGGAAATATGTTTATTATGGGCCATCAACTAACATTACATTTGCACACAGACCATGAAATTATATGATGTTCTGAGAATTAATAACACCTGGCTAAAAATCTGTGTACTGTGTTACAGAGTACACCATTTGCAGTTTTGTTCCTGCACTTTGGGATATAAAGACAATGAAAACCGTCAGACAGGATAACCAGTCTAACAGTTTCAAGATGGGGACCATCAGACTATGAAGCAGAAGTACTAACCACTTAACTGCAGGCTTCTATTTAGACCAGTGAACTTCCTGATCATCTCAAACACACATGAATGCAGAAGTAAAAAAAAAATTATCCTACAGGACATGGCTAATGACAACTTTTCACTTATCATGCATGCATACCAGGTAACTGTTCTGAGACACAACACTGTCATGGACGTTTAATATGAAGTGGACACAAATACTGGTTTTGATTTTTGCTGACCACGCATCTCAGTATAATCTTAGTAATTAACCAACTTAATGCACAAATTTGTGCATTAAGTTGGTTAATTAACAAGATTACAAATACTCATTTTTACAGAGAAAGCAATATTTTACAAGTTACATAATTCTAAAACTCTACCAAATTAACTTACGTCACAATTTGTGAAACAGCTGTTGGCCAGTCAGTCACTTTCGTTTGCTGTAAACCCATATTGAAATTTTCATTTGTTGGATTCACGATTTTAATTTCCTGTACCAGAATAGCTGGTAAAGTCCTATGAGCATAATACTGGTACGACACATACAGTCCACTGCTGTAACACTGATACTTGTGCACTATACCACTTAAATAATGGACCACAGTGGCTTCATGTGGTTTTCCAGACTCTAATGCTGACACAACTGTAACAAGTGGGTGGTAGTAGACTGGAAGTGACAAAATGCGACCATTCCTTATGAACAAGGGGCTTTCTGCATGAATAGGGAGTCCGAACACTCCATTCCCCGTGTAGGGAATGTATGGCTTCTCTTCACTGTGCAGTGGAATGTGTTGAATATTTGCATTTGCATCTTCAGCACCAAAATAAAAAGCTGTCAGCCTGTCCTTCAGACACCTCTCAGCCACATCTGCAAATTCATATCAAATTCTCACTAATTATGCACACAATAATTTATTTCTAGTAATCTACAACATTTCCACTGTGATACAATTCAACCTATTAATTTTTTTAATATTGTTCAAATATGTATTTCACAGTGATCACAGTCCATAATACCACTGGAAATTCTGCTGACTCTATTGTAGAGTATAAGTTGCCATTTGTTTACTCCAAAAATCAGCGAATGGTAGGAGTATGAAGAACATATCAGCACTGTGTAACTTGAGCTAGATATGCACGGGTGACTACCACTACATCTCACCTTCTATGCTTATGTTTGATTGGGACAGCCACCTTAAGAAACCTGGACCAATATACAGAATTAAACCAAATACTACTGTTATCAACAGAAATGTCCGCCTGTACCTGAAACAAAAACATTATTTTTATATCTAATACATTTATACATACATAAACATAAGTTTTTGAAACTAAAATTCATGTAAGACCTACAGACACACTTCTTTTATGTTGGATTAATTCCTTATTCCTCGAAATTTGTCAAACCTTTGGGGTGCTGATTTGAAATTGGCTGCTTTAACATAACACAAAACTAAGAGGCAAAAAATTGCTTACATACTTCGGGTTACAATTACTTTTACTACTGTACCTATCAGTGGGGAAAAAAGCATATGGAAAATTTTGCCTATATTCATCATTATTTTGTAATATCAGCTGTGGCAAACCTGCTCAAACAGCAACATATCAAGAATGACTGTTCTATCCATGCATGAAAACTCAATGCAATGTGTACCTAACACATGGAATGTTGACACAGGAAAGAACATGGCTGCTTATTGCACAGGGCACATACAGTGACAGGAGTTACTGCAAAATTGGGCTCAGGACAAAAGCCAACTGAACATAATGCCTAAGGCTTCTTCATGGTACCTGTTCAACACGTTGATGGTATAAACTGAAGAGAAACTGGATAAAATCAGCGCCTGGCTTCTGTACCCTGGACAAGTTTCTAAACTTAATGTTTCACATATTCTATTCAGTTGTCTTCCACATACAAGTTGAATTCCCAACAATGCACAAGGCAATTTTTATGCTTCTACATGTTGCGGCTACCCACTGTAGCCATCATCTGGAAGCCACAATATTACAAAGATATAAGCAGCACATTTTGATTTTGTGGCTTTCTGATGATAGCTACAATGAGTACCAGAATTATATAGGAGCATAAAAATTTCTTTTGTGCAGTAGCTTGAAACAAATCTTGTATGTGGAAGACAATTCCATGGTAATTGCATCCCTGTCACCACAGCATGGCGTGTCCTCAGGCTGCTGATGGAGAATGGCCTCCAATATGGATAGCTGTGATATACTGAAAAAAGCAGTCACAGACAGCTGACAAAGAGTGGTCCTCCAGTTAGGGAGTTATGCTAACAACTCTTCAACTTAAAAACTGACCTTGTTATGAAAGAGCCTCACATGGACTGCTCCTTTAGTACAACCTAAGCAGTCGAAAAGGGACATGGGATTTTGTGCATGGAATGTAAGGAACCCATACAAGTCAGGTTCACTTACAACAGTAGCCAGGGAATTAGCAAGATGTAAATTAGATTCATTGGATGTTCAGGAAGTTAGATGGGACAAAGGGGGCACTTTAAGAGCAGGGCATTATATTTGTTTCTGTGGAAAAGGAAACAAAATTCATCAATTTGGAAAAGGTCTTTGGTACACCACAGAACAGTATAAGAAGTTAAGAGGGTATAGTCTGTTAAAGATAGGATGACATTTATAGTTCTGAGAGGTCGCTGGTGTCATATCATTGTTTTGAATGTGCATGCACCAAGTGAGGTGAAAAGTGATGATTCAAAAGACAGTATTTATGAGGAATTAGAGCAGGTTTCTGATCATTTTCCTAAGTACCATATGAAAATTCTGTTAGGAGATTTTAATGCAAAACTGGGGAGAGAGGATATTTTCAAACTGACAATTGGGAATGACAGAGTACATAAGGATAGTAATGGTAATGGTGTTAGAATAGTAAACTTTGCTACACTGAAAAACCTTGCTGTTAAGAGCAAGATATTCCCACACCAAAACATTAATAACACACCTGGACCTCATCTGATGGGAAGACTCACAACCAGATTGATAACACATTGTTCGATAGGAGATGGTATTTGAGTGTACTCGCTGTATTATATTTCAGGGGAGCTGACTCTGATATTGATCAATATCTGGTGATTGCAGAAGTCAGGGGCAGTAATTAAAAAAGCAGCATAGAAACTTGATGTGGAAAAATTTAATCTCAGGATGCTAAATGTTCTGGAGGTTAGGAAACAGTATCAGATTCACATCTCAAACAGGTTTGCAGCTTTGGAGAACTTAAATGATAACAAGGACATAAATGGGGTTTGGGAGAACATTAAAAAAAAACATAAAAACCGCAACTGAAGACAGTCTAGGTCTGTATGAACTGAAGTACATAAACCATTGTGCCATGGTGAGCCTCGAACCTGGATACATGGACTGGATTCAAGATTTTGTTTTCTTGTTTAACCTGTTTTCCTTTCCCTCCCCTCCAAACTGCTACCTGTTCCTGAGACTGTTTCCTTAACACTCCCTCTGGTCATATCGTTTGGACCATCGTCTACCAACAGTTGAGCTGGTCAGTGCCGTGCAGCCGCTACTAAACTACATATCTTTGGCTGCTATATATGTTCACAATTTTGAAGTACATAGAGAGTAAGAAGTACGTATGTTCATTCAGGAGTGAACAAGAGTTTTGTGTATCCTGAGAGATTTGTGAACAAAAGGTTGGTTTATTAAATAAGTTGTTATTGTTATGGTGTTGTGTTACTTACACCCATACCAAACCTCCATATGGACTGGTGCACCATGGTTTGATGAAGAATGTTTAGGCTTTTTAGATCAAAGGAAGCAGGGTAAAATGCAGCGGGTACAGTATCCAAGCCAAAGCAATGTAGATAATGTGAACAATGTAAGATGTGAAGCTAGCAGACATTTCAGGAACAAAACGAAGGAATATCTGAAACTTAAAATTGAGGAACTTGAAATTAACAGTAAGATCAATAATATCCAGGACTTGTACAGGGGTACCAATGACTTTCAGAAGGGTTACTAGCCTAGAACTACTACACTAAAGGATGAGAAGGGTGATTTGTTTGTAGACTCCCACAGTATTTTGGCTAGGTGGAGGAACCCTCTCTCCCAGCTACTGAATGTACATGGGGTTAATGTTGTTAGGCAGACAGAAATACACACAGCACAGCCACTAGTGCCTGAGCCAAATGCCAGAGGTTTAGTTGGCTACTGAAAAGCTAACAAGTCATTAATCACCAGGTACTGATCAAATCCCAGCAGAATTGACTAAAGCAGGGGGTAGAACAATTCGCTCTAAGATCCATAAACTTATTAATTGAATTTGGAATAAGACGGAATTGCCTGAGGAGTGGAAAGAGTCAATCATTGTAACTACTTATAAGGGTGATAATAGAGACTGTAGTTATTATACAGGCATATCACTTGTGTTTACTACAGACAAAATTTTTTCCAACATCTTGCTGTCAAACTTAATTCCATGTGCAGAGGAAATTATTAGGGATCATCAATATGGATTTTGACATAACAGGTCAACTACTGATCACATAATCTGCATTCATCAAATACTTGTGAAAAAATGGAAAAACAGTGAAGCACTGCATCAGCTATTCACTTCAAGAAATTCAATGATTCAGTTAGAAGGGAGGTCTTGTATAATATTTTCATTGAGTCTGGCATCTCCTGAAACTGGTAGCGCTAATAAAAATGTGTTGGAATGAAACCTACAGCAGAGTCTGGGTAGGCACACATTGGTCTGACACATTTCCTATTATGAATGGTTTGAAAAAGACATGCTTTATCATCATTGTTTTTCAACTTTGGTTTAGAGTATGCCATTATCAGGGTTCAGGTAAATGATGGCTTGAAATTAAATGGTACACATCAGCATTCGGTATATGCTGATGATGGTAATACACTACGCGAAAGTATACACACTACTCGTAAAAAAAAAAAAAAAAACACAAAAGCTTTAGTAAATGCTAGTAATGAAAATGGACTAAGAGTAAATGCTGATAAAACTCAGTACATGGCCATGTCTCAAGATCAGACTGCAGGATGAAGTCATAATATGAAGATTAATAATAGTCCCTTTGAAAGAGTGGAACAGTTCAAATATTTGGGAACAACCATCACAAATCAAAATTCCATTGAGGAAGAAATTAAGAGCAGATTGAAGTCAGTGAATGCTTGCTATAATTTGGTGCAGAATCTATTGTCTTCCAGTTTGTTATCCAATAATACAAACATTAAGATATACAGAACTATAATTTTGCCTGTTGTTTAAGGGTGTGAAACTTGGTCACTCACACTGAGGTAGGAACTTAGGCTGAGGGTGTTGGAGAATAGGGTGCTGAGAAGAATATCTGGGCCTAACAGGGACAAGGTAACAGGGGAGTAGTGAAAACTACACAATGAGGACCTTAATGACCTGTACTCCTCACCAAACATTATTTGGATGATAAAAATCAAGAAGAATGGGATAGGCGGGGCATGTAGCATGTATGGGGTAAAAGGGAGGTACAAACAGGGTTTTGGTAAGGAAATCTGAGGGAAAGAGACCATATGGAAGACCCAGGTGTAGATGGGAGGATAATATTAAGCTGGATCTTCAGGAAGTGGGATGGGGGAGCATGGACTGGATTTATCTGGCTCTGGCTAGGAACAGGTGGTGGGCACTTGTAAGCATGGTAATGAACCTTTGGTTTCCATAAAATTCTGGGAATCTCTTGACTTGCTGAGAACTGGTTAGTTTCTCAGGAAGGACTCTGCTGCATGGAGAGAGTAACTAAGTAATTATGTGTAAGACAACTGCATGGAATATGTATAACTTTAAGTATATAAATACCCAAGGGGTAAAGACTATCCATAGTTAGTTTCAAGAACATCAAAGAGAAACTACTTAAGACTAATGCAGCTATCTGGTTCAATAAAATATGACAATATGGTGCTTATGATATGTAATATTGTGGCTCCTTGATAATGGCTATAATGGGTAGCTGGACCACGAGGTTGCACACAGATTATTCTGTACAATATTTGGAAATAAAACTTAGATCTGAGTACATTTCATTTTTAATGTGCTCAGACTGTATGTCTATTGGTTCTAGTTTCAGCTCCGTGGTGTGGGGAGTACCTAACTCTTGTGCCTCAGCACTTCAGAGATTTGCACCACGCTCTCAAGACCTCCATGCATACCACGTGTACCCAAATACAAAATAAACTGACTTCACAACATTCATGTTCATGAAAAGAAATTTATATAGCATGTTTAATGTTGTGCGTGATTACTAGTCAACCTCACATTTTTTCAGATGAATTAACAAAAACCTCTAATCTTATGTTTTGGTAAATGCGGTTTTTTAGGACTACAGAATCTATGTCTATGCACTGTCATGGTGGATCTTGAAACCACTGGGATCAACTTGGGGCAGCCCACCCTGTGGTTGACTGGCCTGAAAATGGTGAATAAAGGCTTGCAGGCCAACATTCATCCGAGAACATGATATAAATGCTTCCACTCATTATATGCATATCTAAACACAATCAATGGACAACTTACGTGAAATAATTATCAATGTTCCTCTTCCATTTTCGTACCATCTCTAGCCACTCCATTGTGACTCCTATATGTAAACAAAATAAGTAACAACTATGATACTTATATTCAAGAATCCCCTTTGACTCCCCCCCCAAATTACTGTTTTCCCTGTAACCAAGTTTGTGCCCTTCTTCTGGCATAACAAGATTTATTTAGAATAGTAAAATCCATAAGCATAGAGCTGTTTTCTTTAACATATAGCATAATTTTGGGCATGTTCACTCATAAAATGAAAGGCATACTACTTAAAAAAAAGGTTTAACTAAACATATGTCAGGTTAATCAAGTAACTAATACAATCATGCACTGAAGGGCACCCTAACATTCATGAAATTGAGTCAATGTGTGTGGGTACATGTACATGTCAGTTACACACAAATATAAATATAAACACATGCACAATTATCTACCAACAAAATGGGATACAATGGTACTAAATTTCAGATACTTATTTCTATCATAACTACAAGTTTTTAAAAATATGTGGAGATACATCTGTTAAAAAATAAGAACATATATAATACGCCTGGCACTTTACACCTTTGGTCTCAAGAACATCCAAACAGCACAAATTATGTAAACATACTGCAGAAGTTAGAGAATTAATGAAGGTATATTTACTACTCCCTTAATACATTTAATCATACATGTGTATTATTTTATGTGTTCCTCTTGTCCAGTGGACCAAGCACATATTATGGCCAAGCACTATGCCAACTTTTGAATAAAGAACTACCAAAACATCTCACTGATTGTTATACTGCAGGACCAAATGATGCAATTAACATTCTATTAGTCAAACTGGGTTTAGTACATCTTTCTTCACAATGCATAGGCCTACATGTATTAAAGCCAAATACATGTTATTCTCCTGCACTGACAATTCCATCATGTCTCTGTTATTCAGTTATGAATAGCTCTGCATGAAAACTGAATAAACTCAGACGTAAAAGGTTAAATAAATAAATAATTCTAAACTTATTTGATCACCTGGGTGTTTTATGTTCAGTTAAGAAGAAATAAACAGGTTTCCTTCGATTGCCTTTCCTGTATTTTACAACTAGATGGCAGCACATTAGAAACAGGAGATTCCACTGTTTATTAAGATGTTTTATGTGAAGTGTTATTCTAATATATAACTTGCCTCACAGGTGTTCACATGTTGAGTCAATTCAAAAACAGGACCTCGCACTTTAACTGATACAATGAACAATGTTTCACTTCCTCTAATCCACTTGATTGCATTTAACTAACACATGCACACATTATGTTAACATCACACACTTTTCATTTTACTTCTTGTTCAATGTCTTCGTTTACACTGACTAAAGCAGGCTGAACATTTTTCAGGATTCATCAGACTCGTACAGCAACCAAGGTGGATATCTGTGAACAACATTAAAACTTCATATAAGACCATAAAGTCTGCAATATTATACATGTAGGATATAGCCAATTTTAAGAGGCTAGTTAACCAATAGCAGCATTAACACTGATTTCTAAACTGTGTACAGAGTTAAGAAAGACTAAGTTTTCTACATTCTAGATTTAAGCACTACACAGACGTCACTAGTTAGATTGATGCTTTACCTCTTGTACTGTAAGAAAAAGTGCCCCCCCAACAAAAATCAATAGGAAAATGCGTGGTTACCTATGGCAGTCTATACATGGTGGCAGACAGACAAAAAGATGGAAAGGTCTTGCATTTAACAGTGCATTCAATTCAGATTTAATATAGCTGAAGAATGAAATATGAGAACTGGGCATTGGTAGAACAATGACAGGGGAAACCACAACAATGACATGGGAAACCAACGTACGTGAAGAACACGTTCCAGCGCCATTTTGTTTGCAATGGATAACACACAAAGTGGCCACCTGGTGGAAAAATTCACTTCTGTTAGTAATGATGCCAAAGAGAAAAATTCATTGATGATGGAAATGAATCCAAAAGCCCAGACCATAGCCATCCACTTTATTAATCCAGCCAATCTAGAAATATGTAACCTACACATTATCTGAATGGCACCTAACCTACACATGATATCAGGCTTCTGCCATGAAGTAGATGAGAACTGCACTCTTCAGGCCCATTACACAGTAAGTAGTGGTAATTTCTTACCTACGTTTCAGGGCAATGTATCAATTTCACTTTTCTTGGATATGACCCTTGAAGATGCCATCAATACACCATCCCAAAACATCAGTAACGAATTACCTCTACTCATTGCATAAGAACCCAAAAGAGTGTAGTTCTCAGCACCTGACCTTATCTACTAATGATCACAAACTGTCAAAGTACAGTACAGTACAGGTTGCTGCAATAAATGAACAATTTCATATTGTCAGCATCACTGAATAGTACTAATATGTGTTCATCTTTCCCAACACACTGTACAATGCATAATAAAAATGATCCATCACTGTACGATCTTTTATCAAGTGGCAAAGTTATCTACCGCACAGGATTATGCAATACAATGATAAAGAATGAACACCCCACATAAACATGGTCTATTTTAAGGTACCATCCTACTGTTCATCTAAAAGAATATCAGCAATGGTACACAGGTCCTAGTAACAATTCAAACTTGGTACCTCACAGATCTGTGGAAAACATGTAATACGTGAAGAGTTCCCATACACCTGCTCTAAGTAGGATACAGATTACAGTTGAAGTCACAGTGAATGAATGTACAGTACTGTGCAAAGACTGTGGAGTTGGAAGGGGTTGGGGCTATGTAACAGAGGTCACATATACTACCTAAAGTGCTCTATGTATGAGACTTCTCACTTGCAGCACAGTGCAATGCCTTCTTGCCGAGGTGCACAGAGACTTTTACTAAGCTCTGTACAATACAAGTATTGTCATTTGGGGCTGTGTTTAGTTAAAGTCCCATACACAACAGTGTACAGTCTCATGTAAAATCTGTGCAGAGATTATTAATTGCTTCTAAAACTTACCCAAATTTGCATTACACATTTTTTATTACCCTGTACCATATTGGTCTCAAAGAGATATATTCAAGGAGTCATTAATGGTAATAGTAACAATACAAATGGCAGTTTTTAGGCATCAATACCAATTTGGGTTTCTGACACACATGACTAAGCTATTAGTATGGAACCAAACACCCAACTGGACATTAGTCATGGCAGGTAACATCTGATGATTACATTACATAAACAACCTGACCCCCACTGTAGTACCACCGTGCTAATTGTGCACCTCTTGCCTCATTCAATGTGTCCTGAGCTAGTCACTACTCAGGCTAATAATGGAAATTATGCATTGCTTGAAGAACAGTAGTACCAAGGAGTGGAACTCCAGGGACAGACTCAGAGGAACACAGGTGTCATTCCTGGTTAGAGTTCCAATAACCAAAGTTGGGTAACTGCCACCATCTCAAGCATTGTGAATGAGTACTACTATAGGTTGCATAAAAGAGACTAACTGGTTTATTTCTGTCTGTCTGCAATTCATTCTTTGGGTAAAAGAAGAGGATACCCTTACACCATGGCTCAGGAAATTTCATTCTAATTACATAAATTTACAATTAGTGTTATAATCAGGAGTTATGGAACAGAGTGAGGGTCATTTTTCCTATCTTCTGCTTCATAAATACTATTAGAATCAAAGCCAGTGTCTATGAATCTGAGTTTCCTTCCTAATTGTATCTCCTGAAGACAGTAGAGCATCCTGGACCAAAAGTATTACCTTAATGACAATCATTCTGCATATGAAGGGATTTGAGGTCAATAAATCTTACAAATTAATACGCTAATATTTTCTTGGGTATTTGTAACCAAAACTCTGGTACAACCTCACCAACAGAGAAGGGATATGAGATTTGGTACAGAGAATGTAACGATTTTGTAAAAGTCAGGTTAAAGTACAACAGAAGCCAGGAATAAATTAGATTTAGGGGTAGTACAGGAGGAAGCACTGTAAGAGAGGGTATCATATTTTTCTATGGAAAAGGGGAAAAAAATAACCAACTAAGAACAGGGTTTTCCGTACACCACAGAATAATATCAATAGTTAAGAGGTAGGGTTTGTAAGTGATAGGATGTCAGATACTGTATAGTTCTGAGAGGTCAGTGGTGTCATACAATTGTTTTGAATGTGAATGCACCAAGTGAAGAGAAAAGTGATGATTCAAAAGACAGTGAATGGCTTCCCTCGACTCGAGGGAAGCCATTCACCCCCACAAGAAGGGTAAGCTACAGAGGGACAGAAGCTCAACCCAACCCACCACTTCACCAAGGAAGCCAGCAATCACCTCACAAAACTTAAAATGAGGCGCAACCGCCACATAAACGGAAAGCAGAAACATACAGAAGAACAAGTGGATGAAAAAACCCCCCCACCCCACCCCACTCCAACGGAGAGCTACAAAAGCAGAACAACAACGGACACAAGTAGTCTTGCACATGTCACACGCGTAACTCTACTTATAATAGCATAGTAAATATAAGTCACATTGTATATAAAAACCACAGCAAAAACACTGTAAGCCATATGGGATCCCAAATACGCACAACCACCCTGTAATAGCAATAACAGTTCTTAGCTTAGCCTGAAGATGACTATTGTAACTCGAAACATGTTGCATTAGTATTATATTCTATTATAGTTGTGTTGACGGCAATATATAGTAATAAAGTGAATAATAAAAATGTGTCTGAATGAAACCTATAGCACAGTCTGGGTACGCAAATATTGCTCTGACACGTATCCTATTAGGAATGGTTTGAAAAAAGGAGATGCTTTATTACCACTACTTTTCAACTTTACTTCAGATTCGGCCATTAGGAAAGCAGGTAAAGCAGGATGGCTTGAAATTAAATGGAAGACATCAGCTTTTGTTTCATGGTGATGATGTTAATATATTGGGTGGCAGCATATATACTACCAAGAAAAACACAGAAGCTTCAGGAGTTGCTAGTAAAGATTGGATTAGAAGTAAATACTGACACAATAAAGTACATGACCATGTCTCAAGATCAGAATGCAGGACGAAGTCAAAATACAAAGATTGATAATAGTTCCTTTGAAAGGGTGAAACAGTTAAAATATTTGGGAACAACCTTAGTAGACCAAAATTCTATTCAAGAAGAAATTAAGAGCAGAGTGATGACAGGGAAAGCTCATTAGCATTTGGTGCAGAATCTTTTGTCTTCCAGTTTGCTATCCAATAATATAAAAATTACGATATATATAACTTTAATTTTGCTTTTTGTACTTTATGGGTGTGAAACTTGGTTGCTCACATTCAGGTATGAACATCAGTTGAGGGTGTTTGAGAAAAGGAAGCTGAGGAGATATTTGGGCCTAGAAAGGGTGAGATAACAGGGGAGCAGAGAACACTACATAATGAAGAACTTAATGATAGGTACTCCTCGTGAAACATTATTTGGGTGATAAAATCAAGAAGAATGAGACAGGCTGGGCATGTAGCACGTACAGGGGAGAGGAGAGGTGTAAGCACGGTGTTGGTGGGGAAACATGAGGGAAAGACACCACTTGGAAGACCCAGGCATAGATGGGAGGATAATATTAAGATAGATCTTCAGGAAGTGGGATGGGGAGGCAGAAACCGGACTGACCTGGCTCAACATAGGGACAGGCGGCAGGCTCTTATAACATGGTAATGAACCTTTGGGTTCCCTAAAACGCAGGAAATTACTGGACTAGCTGAGAACCGTTTAGCTTCTCAAGAAGGACTCTGCCCCATGGAGTATGTAAGTAAGTAAGTATTTGTACCCAAAATCTGTGCCAGTCTGTTGCACTGTTTGTTGTTTCTTCAAGGATTAAAAATGCTCAATGAACTCTGACCTTCTGCCTTCCTGAATTCACATTCCTAACCTGTTTGGTTCTGCTTACATATTAGATAACTACAAAACAATTGTCCTAGTCTTCACATAACATCAGCTGCTACTTCATTGGATCATGTAAAAAATCCACTTTGCAAATTTATTTCCCATTTCTGCAACTTTACAACTACATAAAATTTGCTGCATTACATAGAGAAGGATGGATTGTGTGTAGGAGAGACAACACTACATAACAGCAGTGTTGCTTAAGCCTTTAGTGCCCAGAATTTGTCTAAACAACATTTCAAAACCCATTTCACACCTCATAAAAACACACTGAAATTCCATTATGAAATCAAACTGGTTAAGACTGTATACGGAAATAACCTAAAGAAATAACCAGTTTATTCTGAGGATCATATGAAATCCATACACTCTGATGAAAAATGCAAAGCACTTATGATGTAAAGGCTGGTGGTACAAATAGCATACACCGTATTTTGAGATGCTCAGGTTACTTGACAGAGAATTTTCTACACTATCACAGATTTGGAAAACTCTCACTTTAATTTTCTCAGTGTTGTAGACAGAGTCATATTGGCATACAAAGGCTGATGGGTAATTCCATATCTGCTAAAAACAAATGTCGCTAATAATGATTTAGGTCTTCTGTGTTTTTATGCGGATTAGAGGGGCTGTTTATTCCCACTGTTTTGATGATATACAGCACCTTCATCTTCTTGGGTCATGGAGTCCTAAAGAACGCCAAACATAGGACATACAGGAATGTTTCCACCTGTCTCCCGTGTTTGACGTTTTTACAGGAATCTTTGACCCTTCAACATGAAGGCGGTACGTTCCTTCACAACGTCTAGAACATTATCCCTGCTACTGTGCGTAACAATCCGGAAGACCTAAATCAACGTGAACACTGCGCAAACCTGTAATCTCACAAATGTCACGAATATTACGATAACACTACACAAATAGAGAGAGATATTCGCCACATTTACATAAAATAAATTTTCCATACCCAATGCTCCAAACGAGAAAAGAAATTTTCAATACAGAATACTCCATTAATATAAACATTTCTTCGCTGTGGCTAACAGCATAGAAGATGCCTGCCAACTTCGTAGATTATATTTTACTAATTATACGTGTATTTGGAATATTTTAATTGTATACATCTTCAAGTACATTCGAGTAAGGAATCACACATCAACTTCACAGGGAACAGCACGGTGGCCGAGTATAAAGAGTACGCAACAGCCAAAACTTGAACCGTGTGACCCTATACTTCCTATTCACCAATCTAGCAATCAGCTTACATGTAAAGGGTCGCGGGACGATTCATAAGCACTCTACCCAAACGACAAGAGTTCCACCACCACATATCTTCTTCTCAAACCAATCTTATAGAGGCATAAACCATACCAGCCCTCACCTTAGCTAACTCACACGACCAGATAATCTGTGCTCACACGTGAACCAATATTCACTGATATATTCGTTACTAGCCACAGATTATGTAGCATAGTTACAACTATACTAGATGATCTATGGTTACCACCACAGATGATACCAGCGATGCATTTGTGGCATTTGTTCTGAGCATAGTCGACGGAAGTTAAGTGTCAAACTGCGTTACAAAATTATCGGTCAGAACAAAAAACCATGGATCAGAGTTCAAAAAACGATGAGACGCCTTGCACACGGGTGTTTTGTGCGTAGGATGGAACTGTGCTTCGCGTAACTCGCCATTAACAGACGATCTGGGCATCCGTCAGTGTCACAGAGAGAGTGAGAGGGAGAAGCAGATAGTTTGAGATAGTCATTGGTGATCATTTGAATGGTCCGCGGGGGGGGAAGGAAAGAGAGAGATAAAGTCATGAGAGAATTTTCTTGAGGCAAGGCAGAACGTGTTGGTAACCGCACAGGGAAATCGTGCATGTTGCAAATGTTGGCTAGTGCACAGCGTTACGAATGGTAGAGGTTTAGGTTGTGTGGTAGGTTGATTTTGGATATGTGAGGTGTGCGAAAATTACAATGAATGCGAGATTGGTTTGACAGTATATTTATTGCAACAATGTTGCCCTCAACAGGATATTTTAAAACAATAAATTGTCCATTTTACGATAGTGGGCTTTGCGAGAGACCTTACTGCCATTTCAGGCATGTGAAAAGAGGTGTGTTTCTGTATACATTTTGAATTGTTACTATCTTTTAATTAATATTTATCAAATAGTTAGCGATAGTGTAACATTTAGACACCTAGAAGGAGACCTGCGATGTAGTGTTTCTGTAACAGGAGAAATTTCTTCACCTATAAGCCGATGCATTGTTAAAGTTTAAGGACGTCCATTTAAGCATGGGACGCAATTACTGCAGAAACCCTATGCCTTTGAGGTGTATTGTTGCTCTTCTTGGTTAGTTATGCAACCTTATCATTGTATGTGTGAGAATTGAATAATCTGCCATTACTGGAAATGTTGGTTTTTAAGGGCATGGGCAGGAAATATACTGCCAATTACTCACTTTTCTTTTCCCATTGCTTCATTCCTTCAGAAGTAATCATAAGTGGTATACATTATTACATGACATAGTGTTACATAAACTTTGTTAACTCTTGTGCATTGTGTCATGATATTCTTTGTAACTGAATATTGACCCCTCAAAATTGAGTGACCTGTGAAAGTGAGGGTATAAGTAGAAAGGGGTATATTTTTAAATGGATTCTTACATTATTTGTGTTTGTTTCGGGAAAGAAATTAAAGTCTAAAATGACCTGTATCTGCTTTTGTGTTTCAAGTTTTTCATGCCACTTCAGTGCTCAGATTTATTTAGTAAAAACATAAGTTGTGTGTTCTTTTGGCATTTTTAAAGACACCTTGAAGATGAATAATGCAGTCTCATCCACTTCTGTAGTGGTAATAAAAGCAGGATAGTGAGTTGCACTATGCATGCTTTTCAAATGGTCTTATGTGGGTAACACAGCAAAGTGGATGTAGGTAACTACATCTGCAACTTTGCACAAGAAAACTAGTTTTCTTCATGTAATGTGAATATTATTTCAGATCTCTTGTACCTGCTTTTGAGACTTTTCTGTATTTTTTGAGGAAATACAACCCATAAATATAGTGAATATGTATCTATATGGACTCTAAAAAGAGCCTTTGAGCTACACAAGATACAAGATTTTCACAGATGTGCAGTGAAGATTTCAGTCTTCTGGGATATGACACCAAACTTGGACTTCCCTGTAGATGGTGGCAGCAAGCTGCTCTGAAACATTCATACCTATGTACCAAACTACATGGCATCATCCCAGAAAATTGGAATCTTCAGCTTTTGAAATGATTTGCTGTTTGTCATGAAAGTTTGTATCAATATTATGGTTCCGTAGGCCATCTTGTCTTCATATCTCTTTAATTCTCTGTCTGCAAAATGAACATGGCAGCTATGGAGCAACTTTTGTTTTATCTATTAATTGTGGGAGTATGTGATTTGATGTAGAGTTTTTTTGGCACTTATTATTTTTTTGTTGAAGTGGAGAATATTGCACTTATCAGCATGTAGCAGTCAGACAGCATTGTAGGTAATGTTTGGAGGAGGGATTCTTAGCTTACATTTTGTACCAAGCACCGAGTCAAACACTGTAGGTAAAGTTTGGAGGGATGATTTTATGCTTTTCAGTTTATAACTACCAGTGAAACATTGTAGATAAATATTTATGGGAGGTTTCTAGTATATTTAATAATTACAGTTGTATTGATTACATTAACCTTGCATTTGACAGCTGTTATATTTTGACACAAATACGAAGAGTGTCAGAAATGATTCACAACTGTAGATCTTTTAGTTAGTAACAATGTAAGAATTATATGACCTGTACAGATGAAATCATTTAAAGGAAGGTAGGCATTGCTGTAGATATTCAAACAAGTTTTCTTAGTTTGTTACAGAGGGCACAGTTTCATAATGTGGGTAACACTTTAGCAGCAGAGCAGTCTTGTCAAATATGCACACTACTTTAGTAATCGTTTTTAGAATTTTTACAAATAAATGAAATTTATTGGATTGTAGATGTAAATCATGAGTTATAAACTACTGTATATCCATGAAATTAAGTCATTCACCTGTGCCACATGCATTACACATCACAGATTCGCTTTAGCCAAGTAACATTTGACTGAGTAGCACTCGTCTTTCATTTTGGAGAGTTCCTGGGTTTAAATGTCAGCTCAGGACCGGCTATCTTGACTGAGGTTTTAATCATTTTCTTCGGTCACTCCAAACAAATGCTGGTATAGTGTCTGAAAGTTATGACATCATTGCATTCTTGGACATCTCTTCAGTTTTATTTTTCTCTAGTCATTTAATTATTTGACCTCATGGACAGTATTTTTAAATAAACCATTAATAAATAAAAAGGAACCTGTTCCATGGTGTTGGTATTTTTCTCTGTGGAATATTTAGAAACAAAATTATGTAAATTATGAAGTAGGTGAGAGTGATGCATGAATTGTGTATTGTGGAACCATGTTGTTCTTTCTCTGTGGGCTTGATTCCTACTAGGGATGCACAGTATGCCTTCCACTGTATACTGGAGAAGGGGGCAGGGCAGGGAAGTGGCCAGGTTGTGAAGCTGAGCACTCACTTCCTTGAAGTGCTTACTTAAACACAAGCATAACTTCACATTTCAGACCGATGGATTTCTGTGACAAAAATGTTATGAGAAAACCAGTGTAGATGATACAATTTCACTGTTAAGTAGCTGGTAATGACAAAAAGTTGTTTTCTTGTCTTACGTAATTTTGTTTTACTGTTTAAATAAATGATTGATAATGTGTAAATATTAAATATGTAGGTTTGGTACATTAGAATGTGTTAGTTCTGACCAATGTCTTGAACTGTAATGGTATTACAGTCACCTGATATTTTATTAGAACAAGAAGTACATTTGTATACATTTCAAAATTTCTGTTCAGAAACTTTGAAATTTGGAAAGAAGTTGTAAGACTGTTATACATATAATATTGTTACAAATTAACAAACATGGCAACAATGTCATACATGGAAATATATGTGATATAGTTGGTCACAGATAGAATCAGTACATTAGGTAATAAGGTTGTGCATAAGTTAAAATAATCATAACAGTAACAGCCATTATGATAGATAGGTATGACAAGAAATGTATGCAACAAGAATGTAGGTTTCATGATTTCAATGTGGAACTGTCAGTGCACATGTGATTGTGTTTGTGTGGGTGCAGGGGGATTTAAACACAGCTTTCAGACACAGATTCAGAATTAAAAAAATACATTATTCACTTACTGCCTAACAGTTTTATTGGACAAATGGTAAAACTGTTCGGTTTCAGGGTTGGAGTTTCTAGGGAACAGGTGTGTATAATATTTGTGGGACCCATATGTTGTGTTAATCGATAAGCCATTTTGTATTTAATGTTATTTTTGGTTTTGATATAAAGCCTTTCAAATGCCTTGTCTCAAGATGAATTAGCAAGGATGTTGGCATTTTGGAGGTAATGATTTCAAATAGGCTGTGACTACTTCATGGAAAATTCTTGTCACTTCCCCACAGCAGTTGTGTACTTTAAAACATTAATCACTTTCATTTATTGCAGACTTATCTGACACACCATCTTCAAGTATGTGCCAGGTAAATGAGAACAGCACCACGCAGGAAGGCAGCACTGCCAGTACAGGTGATCCACCTGCCACTGACATTCTTCAACGATTAGTTTCTGAAGCTGTAAAGAAAGTGTTACAGCATCCAGAAATGTTAGTGGGTTCAGTGTCGTCTATGTCAGAAAGTTCAATACCGCAAGCACTTGTTAGTCAGGTCGTGGAGGAACTGAAACCATCAGTGTCACAAATAGGCTCCAGTATTCAAATACCTGAGGCTCCAGCACCTCGGACACACAAGGCATATTTTCCACCAGCTGGAATTCCATCGTATAAACCAACCCCCATATCTGAACTACAGAAGCGCCATATTCCGGTGCCTTACACACCGTCTCCCGCACCAAGGGGTAGTTCTAAGGTTCAAGTGAAGCGGTCAGGCCCTTCTGATGGTAATTATGGACAGAAGAGAATAAAATCTGAGGCAAAAGACAATAAAAAAGCAGAGCAAGAATACTGTCCCAAGTCAGATATGACTGTGAAAAATGTTATGTATGATCCGTCATCTCTAAAATATTCACCTCCACATAATGGTTGGAGTGGTTCAAACAAGCTACCGTCATATGTACCAAGTTCAATTGACACACTTAGTAAGAGTAGTAGTAGTATTAGTAGTTGTAATGACTATGTTCCTTCACCTGTCAGTACATCAGTCCCAGTTCCACAGTATTGCCCAACAGAAAAATCTGATTCCAGTTCTGAACCTAACTATGTCCCCTTAGGTTCAGAAAATAACAGATCTGAGATGTTATATACCCCAACTACAAAGACTGAGCTCCAGGATGATATTGTGGACATTGATCTTTCTACTGAATTTGACCTGCTGGATGAAATTCTAAATGAAAACTCAAATGATTCACAGCAAGGAAGTGGTAGAAAGACTGAAGAAGATGGTAGTGTGGTGTGTAATATTTTAGACAGTGATAAACTTAAGTTAAGTGATAAAAATGATAAACAAGAAACTGATACCAGTGAAACTCTAGAGCCTGAGGATGTAAATCATGGAAGCTGGCAGAAGAAGAAAGAGGAAGCACACACAGAAACCCAGTTGCTGTCATCACCATCAAACAAGAAGGAAGATGTTTTGAAAAAAATTAAGAAACTGAAAAGTAAGAGACACACCGAAGAGAAAATAAAAGAACAAGGGCATAAGAAACATGATCATGTTAAACATTCAAGTTCAAGCAGTTCGGAACATAGGAAGTCAAGTACTAAGCCTAATAAAGGTGAGACTGGAGTAAGCAATGAAAAGAAAGACACTGGTGATGACAGTAAGAGTCACAGGCTTCATAACATGAAAGAACAATTAAGAACAAAAGAAAGACATGGACATCATTCTGATAAAAAATCTGAAAAACATACAAGTTCCAAAACACTTGTTAAAGGAAAGACTCATTCACATACCAGTAAGTCGAAGTACAAAAGTCAAGGCCACCACCACCACCGTCATCACAAGAAGAAAAAACACACATCAGGAAAACATCATCAAAACAGTAAGTCTTCTAATAGAGAGAGCACAGGAATTAAGGTGACAACCACCAGCAAGATGATGAAGGAGACTTCAGCTGATGACTGTGGAAAGAATGCAGGTAAGCTCTTTCAGTTATTTTAATACTCGGGGACCATTTTAATGTACAAGAATTCTGTGTTTAGAGTTTTACCACTTCCTCTTTTCATATTAATACCAGTTGTGCACAAATCCCAGGTGACAAGATTAGATACCATGGTGTCCAGTGTGGATTGTGAATGCAGAACATTCTTCATGCTGCCTCTCTGGCACCTAGAATTTTTGAGTGGTTCCTAGATTTTTTGAAAATTTGTGGTCTCATGATTAATAATTCATCATCACTGTATGTTACATTGTGGTATGACTGATGGTTTAGTGTAATGGTCTTTGAACATCCATTCCTCACTTATCTGGCAGGGGTAAAAGTATGAGTTCAAAGATGGAATGGGTATTTCCATTTTGCCTGTAGTTGAAGATGGTAAGTGGCAGAGGAGACTGACATCTTGATATAAGCTGTGGTTGTGCAACCCTGGTGTATCCATATTAATACAGTTTTGTCTTTGTGAGTTGGTGGAGAAAGAGAAGGCACATGGAAGACTACACTCGATTATTCCAGTCACAAACCCAAGATATTCTGCAGCTTGTTATCCCTGGACAACCTGACCCACTGTGACTGCTACTGATGTGACAGTTGCTATCACCATTACTGCCACAATGATTACTGTCAACCACACTGAAAGAAAGGCATTTGTATGACCCTTTTTTTAGCACTCCTGCAGTCTGGTAGTGTGTTTTGAGAGTTTCAGAATAACAGGTTGGTAATCAACACTGAAGTTTGATTTTAAACATTTCCTTGTAGATCGTTCCACTTCTCCTGATGCTGGATCAGAAGAGAATTACAGTAACAGCAGTGATATTGATACTAGAGATGCTGAAAACATCAATTCAATTATCCTGCCAGATGATCCTGCGACTGATTTAGAGTCAGATGAAGATTCTATTACTCAGGAATGTTATCGTATTTTTCAAGAATATGACCCACAACAGAGTCAGTATACTGTCAGCAAGGTAAGGATGAAATGTTATAATCAGCTGTAGTAGCACCTAGAATTTTGTTGATGTAATATTTGGTTGAATGTCTGAAAAGGCAAAGGACACCCTGAGCCTTGCACTTGTGAAGGCATATTTGTGGTTTTAACTTAAATTTCTGTTTGGGCATGAGTGCTTATTGGTACCTGCTGCTTTACTGCAAGTAAAGAGCCCACAGTACCCACTGGATAGGAAGGTGGGTGGGCATCACAGCCAATTTTGGCATGATAGCAAAGAGAGATATATCTGGCTATGCCAGGAATCAAATGACAATTTTTAGGGTCATCCAGCCTACATCCTAGTCTCTGTAATGACTGAATTTGCAGGGTGTAATGTGTGGCATCTATTAAGTGGTACAGAGTCACATTTGAATGCTGTATTTGTAAACGTGAAAGATGTTTGTTTCCATCTGTCTACCTTTGAAAGTAATTTTTTCACAGTGGAAGTGCAAGTTTTAATGCACATGGATATGTATATGGAGTACTTTTATTGTGACCCTAAGCACTGCGGCCGTCACCAGAAGTGTCACTTTCAGAGTCGAAGATTTATAGAGTCAATTTTATCTCTGTTGTTGTACTTAGTTTTTTTTTAAATAGAAGTTTTTCCACCTACTAAGTAAGACTTACACCCAGAAAGTACTTCAAGACACCTAGTGAGAGCTTGTCTCACAGTTGTATGGTATCTCTTCAAAAATTGCCTTTCATTTCTGGCAAAGAAAGTGCATTGTCTTACATTTTTTTGCTCTCTTTTTTTTTCTTTCTTTTTCTTCCTCCCCAATTTCCTGAATAATAGTACCAGAATTAATAAAATACAATGGTTGGAATGTGCTCATTCAGAAAATATGAGCCCTATGATTTTGTTCACACTTACCAGAGTTCCGGTGTTAAGATTAATGGGGCTGAATAAAATGCATGGGGAAATCCATGACATGACAGTCTGTTATTGTGGCTGTTTGCATTTCTGCATAACGTAAACTATAGCACAGAATTTTCCATTTTTACTTTGACTGGCATTGAGCCTGCCATTCTAAACTACCATTTGCCCATATTCTGCTTGTTTGCATATGGGATATTAAAAAAAAAAAAGGGACATTTTTTCCATGCTGCATACTTTGCAGCAAAAGTGTTGCAGATGAACACTGTTTGTTCAATTGAATACATTTCGGAAGTGTGCTGAGACCAGCTGTTGAGTCCATATACTCTGTGTATTTTCTTATGCTTAGGGACACAAAATCTGCATGTCTGTATTTATATAATGCATTACATGGATTGTAATGATTTGAGGTACATAATGAGATGTGTTCATGTTTGTGCCTGCTAATATGGCCTCATACAGAAAGCCTTTACTTCCATATACATGAACTCTATTACATATAGCATGGTACTGTGGTGAACCATATTTTCTTTGAACTTTGTTTTACAGAAAGCTGTGAAAATTGAAGAGCTGGTGAGTGAGGAAGAGGTTCCAGTAAAGAAACGCATTGCATATGAAGGAGCACGCAACTATCCGCCACAAGTAGTGGCTCCAGCTAAATCACTTGTCAATCCTATGCATGTAAGTTGCATGTCTCTGTGTGTTCCGAAAGTATTCCGAGATCCTCCAAAAATTTTTCACAAACTTAAAGTTCTACACACTCTAGACCAGCAGGACTCACACTGTTCTTGGAACTGTACAAGATAAGGTATAACATGTGTACAGTAATGAATCATTTGTTCCTGCTGATATAGATGTGTTTAGGTTTTTGTTTAGAATTGAATTCTTGAAATAAGATGCCCCAAAAATTGTGGCTTTTCAACAAAACAGGATCTTTCACAAATGAACCCCACTGTACACTGGTTAGCAGTAAAAAATATATGTGACATATGTGTTAGATAAATATGGAATAGTGTTCATTGTCAGTGGGTATTAGCATTCTTTGTTGGCACTAAATTTTTAAATTTGGTTAGTAAATTCTAAAGTGATGTGTTATAGAAAATTATGTGTTCATTGCCCTTTTTAACATTGTGTGTTCTGCTGTAATAAGCTTGTAATTGTTTGTAGTACAGAGAGAGGCTGTCTTATGTAATAAAATGTACTGAATTGGTGCTGAACTGAACATAGTATAATGTAATGAATAAAACCCTTTCAAATTAAACTGCCTGTTAGTGTCAAAATATGGGCATTGAAATGGCCATACAGTGTTTTAGAGAATTCTGAAGGGTGGTTATGATTTTGAAGTCATCCACACTGCATTTACTGCTTGTCTTCAAATCTTCTGAACTTTAACTTAACATACTTCTTTCCAGCATCATTTTCTGTCACCGTGCATTATGCTGTTTTGCTTCTGTCTACCTTAATTGTTTAGAGGCATTTCATCACCACCAGATAAAATGGTTATAAAATATTAACTGTAGTGTCATTGCCTTGTCTGTAATAAATAGTTTGCATAGTGAGGTCATTATTAACATGTAACAGGCTGCATATTGCTCACCTCACTTTATACCTGGATTTGAAGATTGATTAACAGCAACAGTATTCATTATTTGCATTTGAAGCACAAATTTGCATGATTTATAAATTTGAATTTCTGAGAACAGATTATGAACATGAGGCTTGCCAGAATGCAAGAACTACAGGAGAGGAAGATGTCAGACAATGCAGGAAGCACTATGTCAACCCCTGGTTTCAGGAGCACCTCAAATATTAGTGCAAGTTCTGGCAACAGTGTGAGTTCTGTGCCCTCAAGTGGAATGTCACGTGAGTGATCTAACAGTATCCAGCTGTTATGTAGTGAAATGTCATTAAAATTAATTTTATCAGGTTCTGAAAATGTATTAAAATGAAAATCTGATAGAATGATAAATCCTGTGAGGTCAGTTTCAACATAATTGTGTCAAGGTTTCTTTGTGTGTGATTACTTGTCCTTATTTCATTCTTATCCCACTTTTGTAGGATTGAAGTGGGAAAACAGTTGGCTGTTAGGTGCATAGTCTTAAGGATTATCCTAAAAGCATTAGTCTTTAGTAGTTATACAGTCCACTTCCTGCATCTCACAACTTCCATTTATCTTTCTTTTTAACCTTCATTCCCCCCAGGTTTTATGGGATAAATTTTCTGGGCATTTTTTACTCTTAGGAACAAATTTTTGTGTTTCTGAGAATGAAATAGCAGGGACCCAAACATCATATTTGCTACAGATGAAATATAAGCTGATTGTTTAAGATGCTTGGTTTTGGAGGATATTGGACCTGTGTGCAGTGTTCGGAAATTGAAAGAATTCACTGATATTTTGATATAGTGACAGATTTAAGACAATGTTAGAGATGTGAAAATATTCACAGACATTGAGAAGTAGGGTAAATTTTGTATCTCTAGAAAAACATTATCTGTAGTGTCAGCTCTGTAGGGCAAGATTGCAAATTGTGTTCTATGTGATGTAGTATCCAGCTTTAGAAAGGCATTATGTGTGTTAAAAATGTCTTAAAGGCTGACAGTGCATGCCTCAATATAGTTTCATTTACACCTGCAAGGAAAGCATGCCCTTTGCTGCTCCATTCCTTGTGGAAGTCACTAATGCTGAACAGCATTATGTGTAGCTCTCTTACACTATATTCCACCCAAAGCAGACAGTACATATGGAAAATATGTTAGAAATTAATTTATTCCTGTATATAAAGTATGGCTTTTACTGTGCTGATTTTTGTGAAATGGACACTTGCTCTCTAAATTTCAAGAAAATATGACTTGGTTGATCTTCATCATTGCACCATGCATTTCATAGAATCATTTAATTAGCACACCAACTAATGCACATACATAAAATGTTTTAAAAAATGTTTTAATGTAAACAAGTTTTATATGTGTGCATTAGTTGGTGTGCTAATTAAATGACTTTTTTTTATTCACTGGTACTAGGTCAGTGACTGATGGAGAGATGTATCCACATGAGCCATTCTTTGTTTACTTTATTGTGAATGCCTAAAGAGGTGACTGGTTTGGATGATTGCAATACAGATTCTTTGGGTTGTAATACAGGAGAAGAAAATAGCTCAGATAATATTTTTATCAGCAGTGTAACTCAAGTGATGAAGGAAAAATGTACCATGGAGGTGGATAGAGTTTCGTTATAAGAAAGTGTTACTTAGCTATGCCTGTATAGTCTTCATGATATATACATTATCAGAAATGTTTAAAGTGGACAGTTTTGGATAAATTAGTCTGAGATGTGGTAAGTTCTTGTTGTGTTATTTTATTGAAGTTTGCTGTCAAGGTTTACACAACATAACATTGCATGTGTTATCTGCTAATCACATATTTTTACCACCTATTTTAGTGTAAGATACTAACCTTTGTTGTGTGCATTGCACTATTGCAACAGCATATGTGCATGGTCCAGCTGGCAAAGTACCACATTTTTCAGTAGTACTAATTCTGTTCCTGCACTCTCCCATACTTTAAAAGTGGCTTTCAGGCCTGCAAAGGCTGGAGTTTTAAAATCTGTTTTTCCCATTTGCTAAACTGTTACCCCCTGATTAAAATGCTGCTGCGAGCTCCATGGTACTAGGAGATTTAAAATCCCTGTTTCTGGATAATAAAAATTAATTATATGATATGCAGATATGTTTTTTATTAAGAGTGGCACTAAAGTCACTTAACACTTATTGTTGAACACATTGTCTCTAGGTCAAGTGAGTTTCGCACATTATGTGTATTCACAGAATGTTGTGTTATCATATAATAAGCCTACTGTGCCAGTAAACAGACCAGTGCAGTCAGGATGCATTATCTTCATTCTGTTCTTGTGTCTTTGTTTTTCTTTTAGTTGAGAGCACTGATTATTTTTTCCAGGCCGTGTTCGTATCGCACATGTACCAAATGTTTTACACTTACTTAATGCTAAGATGAGAATGCAAGCTGCATTTGAAAAGAGAAAACAGGATGGTACAGCATCTGTGCCTACCTCACGGGGTGCCTTTTCTGAATCCGAGAGTACTGAATTACACACAGTTGTCCAGACTGTACCTAAAGGTGGTCATCGTGTTGCTCATAGACCTTCTACGGTGGGTAGTACTTTAAACTAAATGATAGACACAATAAAATAAAATGGATTTGAAATGGGGAAAACCATACATAAAAGAAAATTAAATAGGTGTATCACTGTATAGACAGCAGAAGTTAACCAAGATAATTTCTGGGAAAAATTGTTTAACACAGTAGTAAATCAAGTTATAGATTCAAAGGAGAAATACAGTTTTTACTCGATTGTAAAGTGGACCAAATATAAGCCAACCCCTATTCCTACATACATTGAAAAGAGGAAAAACAGAAAGTAGGATTTTTATGGTACTGCAAACACTTAATAACTGATCTATATTAAACTGCACGAAGCACAAGTAATACATTTTATTTCGTATGGTATGTGATGTCCATCACTAGACCCTTGGTCAGCAAGTTCATCATCTGATAGATGGCAATTCATTGTCATTTGAATGTACATGCATTTCTCTCTTTCAATAGAATGTGCTATGAATGGTCAGTAAGTAGTGGTACCTGCTGTATCAACCCTCTGTGAATAGCACTAATGCTAGTCCAGTGGACATATTCGTACATTAAAAAATAAGACAAGGGGTTGGCTTATTTTCAAGAAAATACAGTAATAAGCTTATCATATTTTCTATGTGTTGCGATAATACATCTTGTTTGTTTTCAACTCCACAGTCTGTCCTTGCACAACCTAAAATAGTTGGTGAACTGGGAGGAAAAATTCCAGCCAATGTTCGTCAAAGTTACTTGAACCACCTAGTTGCTGAGTACTTGAAACTATATCCAGATCCTTCAGATGCTCATTCTAAGGTCAGTATCATTAGTGTTGTAGCAAGTATGAAATATTCACGAGAAAAGGGACCCACACATTTCAGTTAATTAGGCTGTTAATCTTCTTGCTGCCAAGGTTAATATTACAGACTGAGCAAGAAATTCCTGGCTGTTTTACAAGAATGAGTAACTTGAAGAGATAATGCTGCAGCATATACAAGTACAGAGACTAGAAAACAAAATAAATGAGTTGTAATACCCAGTAGTTTTTTTTTTTTTTATGTTCATGTTTTAAACTGTTGAAGGGCAGGCTGGAGCATTTTGATGCAGAAAAGTGATCTTCTGTGTTGCTGTTATTTAGTACAGATAATATGAGCTATATATTTTGTTGCTACTACGGACCCTTCCCATACGTGTTATGTGCCTTGGATGGATCGACATACATTTATACCTCTGATGTATATAATATGGCTCATCCACTATCAGTAACTGACAAACACATCATCAGCATTCATCATGATTTTCCTTTGGCACCATAATGGCTCCTATTATTGCTTTCTTCATCTATCGCTCGATTGTCTCCTTACTGGCCTAATCATATGAGCTTCTTCTCTGTACTTTAAGTCATCTTATTTTTTCCTGATTTTAATTTTTCATTGTAACTGTCTTGGTGAGAGTGATATTCTTGTCAACATTATCTTTATTTGCTCACTTGATAATTGTAGGCAAGAAGTGGGGTTTCCATGCTTGAGGACTTCACTGATTGAGGTTTATTGGTAATATATTCTTACTTCTAATTATTGGGTCGAAAAGAAATACAAAGAAAGTGTATTTTCTGTTTTAAAAACTGAAAAATAGAACAGTTGGTTGTGTGTATTTTTACTTATATGTTCTGTAAATTGTTGATATAAGTAAATAATAGTTTTGCATATCTATCTATTTTCATTTTAATAGTGAGAATATATGCTTGCTTCTTGTCACCAGGCTATTGAAGAGGAAGCTGCAATATATGGTCGTAGCACTACCAGATCCTTGTATTCAAGTCATATGTCAAACAAAATTAGTCGACTTCGGAAAGAAGCAATGATTGAAGGTTGGTAATGTGTCATGTCTTGTAATTTCCTCTTAAATTACAGTATTTCCTTTACTGATTTTGTTGTATGGTTTTTTTTTCTGTGGGATATTCAGTGTATTAACCACCTTAATGAGATTTAAATATATACAGCTTGAACTTTAAGGTCATGAAGAACAGTGCAAACTAACGAACTCCATGGAGCAGAGTTCTTCTTGAGAAGCTAACAGGTCCTCAATTAGTCACAACATTCCCTGCATTATATAGAACCCAAAGCTTTATTACTGCTTTCATAAGAGCCTGTCACCTGTTCCTATCCTGAGTCAGATCAGTCTGGTCCATGGCCTGCCCATCTCTGTGAGAAAAAAACAGTCCAGTTTAGTTTTTTCTCTCTCTCACCCCCCAGAAGTGTGTGTGACAGATGGATTTCCATTTGGACTATTAAATTGCTTCTACATGAATCTAAAAAGTTCTTCAGTACATGAATCTCAAGCCTGTTTTGATGTATGGTGCCAAATTTATATTCATGTATACTGTGTTAATTCCAGCTGTTCGTGTGGCTTGCAGTACTAGTCCATAGGACTGCTTTATGTTGTGTTACTGTTCTGCTATAAGTCTGGTCTGTGTATTTCAAATTTGAAAATAATCAGTATTGAGTGGAATCAAGTCCAATGTAGTTATCATTCTTTAGGACACATACTGCCAGTATTTGGGGTAAAAACTTGAGGTAACAATACAGATGTGTTATGCACAAAAAATTACAATGTGGTGGACTGTTGATATGTCAGATGGCTACAGATGATAACCTTTCAAAGACCTTCATTGGCATATGCGATCACATGTAGGAAAACACTGCTAGAAATTAATTTTATATATTTGGGCAACAAAAAATTTTCTGCATTTGTAAGACATGCTTCATAATGCTTGCCCCCCCCCTCCCCCCCAAATGCCATTTATTTCATAATTCTATCTTCATCTGTTCATATACTGCATTTTTTGCAAACCATGTGCCAATATTTAAATATTCACCCCAGTAGGATGAAATTCAATATAGACAAACCCTATAACTGGCTGTTACCAGATGAGGTCCCAGTCTGTGCCATTGTTTCTAATTTCTGCTTGACAGTAGAAGGAGGTTGTGAAATCGATGAAATGTTTTATGTGAGTGTTTCTGGGAATGTTTGTGTTGATACAGTGGTGAAAGTGGTGTTACAGCTACAAGCAAAGAGGGAATTTTGTGACTTGTTATGACTGTGCTAACACATTCTTCAGAGTACAGTTAAGTAGCATGGAATCTTGTAAAAGGTCTTCCCTACATTTTATGATACTGTTAATGCACTTTTACTTTAGTAATGCTGTTTACAGTGTAATTATTGTTATTCCTTTTTTTCCTGGTTGTGATATAAATTGATCAGGTAATTTGATAACTGCAGCTTTAATGTCAACTGTAGTTACAAACTGCAGAAAACTGCCCAGGATCATAACTTGTAGTTGTTTAAATTAATTCTGTCATAACACCAAAACCTACATGAAAAATGAAATGGAATAATATGAAGCCATAATTGGTTAAAATCATGTGATAAGCAATTGTGACTACAGTATTAATAAACATGAAAACAATTGTTAGAATAGTTTTATAAGTTCAGTATCTTTCTCTATGTGTTTGAAGAAGGCAAGGAAAAAGGGCCTTGCTCTTTAGATGTTGCACATTGTAACAGGTAACTAACTACCAATCAATGCTGTGTAATGTTGCAGAAGAGCGAAGACCTCATTTACACCATGGCAGAAGCGTGAAATCTCACAAACCAAGGGCAGGTTTTGTACTGTATATAGATTTTTTGTTTTGTCAGGAGGCTGTCATAATGCGGTTTTGATTTCTGTTGTGACAGCAAGCACTAGCCAACCAAGCACATCTGCCTCCACTCAGCCTCGTGTGTTTTCACATTCAGCTATTCTGGCTGGTCACAGTGGCTCAAAGGGAACATGGAGTATTAAGAGGCATACCAAGACAGAAGGTAAAATTCCTTGACATATACCAGGTGACAATTCTGCCAGACTGTACATTGGGTTGCCACATGGTGTTACAAATTTCTTGTGCCCAGCCACTCATAATATATACTGCCAGATAATGTGTATATTACAGCTTTAAGCTGCAGCTAAATTTGCATGGTAGTTAGGCTTTCCAGTTTGTTAGGACAGCCAGAGAGAATGGTTGCTGTGACTTTATCTATAAAATGTTGCATGTGGATTTATGTGGTATGTACAAAATAGTCTCGCACGCTTGCCACAATATACACATCTCATCATGTGTCACAGTTCCTTCAGTAAGGCTGTTCCCTGCATTTTATAGTGTTGTAGATCTGTTTTATGCACAGTGTTGTGGCAGCCGCTCTGGTCCACATTTAACTCTTTCGCCACCATCTAGCAGGCAATTTTTTTTAACCCAGTGCTGTCTCAAATGGCTTTTCCCATCAATCCAGTAGATATTGCAGCCTAGCAAAACGCAAGCCCGAATGTTATATGGTATATGGTTATACTAGTGACTTTTCTGGTATTATTAGGAATGAACATTCAGCTTCACCAGTATTGCATACACTGTGAAAACACAGTGGATCAAGACAGCTGTGACTAATGCAAGGAACAACTGAACTTCAGAACTAGAAATGTGACACAAAGACTGGCTGCTGTTCATAAACAAATGTCATGATACACCACCTTTGTAGCTAAGAATGATGTCAAAATACATACATACTTCCGGTACTGGTAGTAGCAGTAGGGAGAATTTAAATGGCTGCCATGTATGAAGTTGGATTGAATTAAAATTATCATTTTTTTAAATTTGTTTGCATTTCACAGTTTGTTAAAGCGGTTACATTTTAAGAGTTTCTAAAGCCATTCGTTTAGGCTAAAAACTGTTAAATTTTTGGCCTATTGGGGTATAATTGAGTTATTTTCATATGTTTTGTGTCTGTCAACTGTAATCTAAATGTAAGGTATGAAAATGGTGAAAATGAATGTGTTTTGTATAAAAAATGTGCCTGGAAATATATATGTGTGTGTATGTGTCACACACACACACACACAGCCATGCTGTCTAACTGAAGGGTCTACAGAGGCCAGTCAATAGATATTTCCTCAAAGAAAACCTACTTTTCATCTTGGAGAGCATCCTTTAACAGGCCGATTGATTTTGGTTCTTTAAGTCCAGCTAGTAGAAGTGAACTGCTGAAGGCTGCAGACCTTTACTCAAGGTTAAAGGACTTGGGTTTGTGTCCTGTGCAACATGGATTATATCCCATACAAGTTGTCATCTCAGTGTGTGAGGTGTGTAATAATGTTAACTGATTACAGTTTTGTAACACATGTTGCCCATAAGAAATTGTGTGGCGGAACTTTAGTTTGGTATTCTTGCAGTAATGTATTATCACACGGCACAATAGGTGACCATTTCAGCGTTCATTTCGTAACACAGAGTATATTGTTTCAGGATTAAAGTCATCTGCTGAAGCCTTATATCATCTTTTGTTACCCTATGTACTCAAAGAAGAATTGCTGTGTTCAAATGGCTTTCCTCGGCCACACCCAGAAGAGAAGGGTGTTGCAATTATGCATTTGCCTCCAGGAACTGTAAAAAAGACACCGCTTTCACCAAATCGGAAACGTGTACTTCGTGTTTGCTGTCGCTGTAATCAGGGATATTCTGTCAACAAGAATGGGTTTCAAATTAAAGATGAACAGTGTGTTTACCATTGGGGAAGAATGTTCCAAACAAGAGGTAGGTTGTTAGTTGTAGTATGGACAATATGTAACCATGCTTTTAAAATATCAATTGGATTTTTTTGTTGTTAGTTAACCCTTTGGCACCAGCATTAAATTGTCAAGTAGGAGCTGCAGAAGACTGGAATTTTAATGAGCTCTGCACAAGGAAGGCAATGAAATGCCATTTCCTTAACCTGACTTTTGGCATTTTGAGCATTACATTCTGTGACAGCTATATTTGACGTTAGGCACCAAACAGTTAATGTGTGTGCATTTCTGTTTGACATCCGATCTAAGCGGACTTACAAATAGTTAAGTTGTCCTTATCCGTACTTTGAAGGCATATAGGGTGAGTAGCTGTTTAGCTGCATGCGTTAACAAACTTTTGCGGTAGGTGGAGGTAAATGTTCAAATTCATGCCCTGGCCACTGGGTAGGGAACTTACAATATCCATTTTATGAGAGGGTAGTTGGGCCCCAGAGCTGGTCTGGATGTCTTGGGGGAGGGAAAAAATTTTTCATCCATGCTGGAAATTTAACCCAAGATCATCCATCTCTTAGCCTACTTACTGTACCGACTGAGTTGTCCCAGGTCTTACATCCTGGATACTGTGTAATTTGATGTGTATTCTTGTAGATGAAAGTACGTCATCTGCAGATGAGGTTTATGATGTCAGTACCATTTTTGAAAGTGTTAAATATATTATGAGCATCAGTGTCTTCTAGGATGTAGTGCCTTGAAGTCCGGTAGATCATTACTGATACTTCAGACGTAGCTCCTGCCTGCATCACTGCAGTCACAGATTTGTTTGACCCTAAAGCTGGAAGCAGCACAGGTGCCTCCAAAACTTTATTACTTGTGTACCATACTACATGGTGTCACATCCCAGAAGACATGAATCTTCATAGTCACTGCCATGAGAACCTCACACTCACTTTTTTTAAGCTATGAGCTCAAATTCTTGTGCTTTGTTCTATGAGGGCACGTGTAGTTTCGTTTGTCCCTACTTATTTAAATGGCTTAAATGTGCCAGTAGCCCATCTGAACTTAATATTGATCATCCATCAAGATAGCTTCTAATCCTTTCTGTTTGTTTTGTATATTTGCATGTCCAGATATGGTTGTCCCTGGTCATTCTCTGGCTCATCATCAGTTACATCTGAATTTGGAAACTGGGTGCTGCATACATCCTCCTGAGCCCCTTTTTCAGTTGATTATATTGACTCTCAGGTAACTTCATAGTGCTTACTCTCTTGATCACCTGTTTCTCATGATTTTCATGAGTCTGGTTACTGCTTGGTACATTCTCAGTTCCTCCATGCTATGTCCTCCGTGAACATCTTTTGGGTTCCTTGGATTCTATGTTGCATTTGGCTGATGGCCAAATCCAAGTCACCTGGTTTCCCGTTTTAAACAGCCTTCTTGTTTGGGCTGGAAGTTTGTTCAGCTGCTTCTTTCACTTCCGTTTCATATCAAGTGAGCAAACTTGCAGGACACTTTCTCTCATTTTAGTTCATTTCATTTTATTCATCCTTTTTGTCAATTCATTGTCAGAGGAAATGTCCATAGAATATATAGTCTATATTAATGTATATGTGACAGTATATTTAACATTGCATGTGTGATAACATATTGATAAACACATGCACGATATTGCAAGGATTACCCTTGTAATGTAAATGCCACAGTATTAGTGAGGTGTACCTTACTACAAATATATTTTCTCCATATCAGCATATACATATTTTATGGGTTGTGGGACATACTTTACATATGTAAAAAGTCAGCTGACTTTGTATCACAACACATATAAAAACAAGTAATCTTTTGAAAAACACATAGTGAAGCATCATATGTTACAAATTAATAAGACAGATAATTGTCTATAGAGAAGAATGTGTATTGTAAAAGAAAAGACCTCAGCTCTCCTTTAAAGTGCCATTTTTCTTGCAATTTCCTGAATTGACTTGGCAGTTATTGTATAGTTAATTCATGTACATACTACACTTTTTTTTTTAAGAACATTAGTTCTGCAAAACTGACAGTGGAGATCAGACCTTCAGTATGTACTATAGTTGTAGACATCTGTATATTTTTTCAGCTTGTTGATGCTTTTCTTATATAGCTTACTATTTCCCTTAAATGCACTTGAGCACTGGTAGTGTGCTTTAGAGCCTTCAAACTTTCCCTACATGAAGTACACTGTACTTGCTCAAATGCAAGATTTTTTCCCTTAAATTTGGTGCTTAAATATGTGAGGTTGTCTTAAATTTGCATCTAAAGTGCCAAACTGTATCACTCTGAACCAGGCCATGCGGATCCCAACCAATTCTGCATACCCAAATTGTCATGTGTAGATGTAAGAGAGAACAGAGCATGACTAAAGTTAACTGACACAGTCTTCTTTTTTTGGAGTTTGTCCAGCTATTTTTTTAAAGAAGCAGGATGTTTCAGAAGTTGGCTTTCTGTCATCAGGCAACACAGCACCTAACTTGCTGAACCCCTTAGAATGAGCTAATCTCAGTCACTGAGCACCACAGAAAAAGTAAACTTGTTCAGATACGCACCTGAGAACAAATTAAAAATTAACTACAGGTCTCAAAAATAAAACCTGGATCAATCCACAAATTAAAACCCATAAAAAGAGCCATGAACTCAAGACTGATCATACCACAGATACAACACAAAATATCAGAGCACACATATTTTAAATTTTTAGTGCCACTAACACCATGTCTGGAGAAAATTGTGAATCTTCTAGAATTGAAGTAAGTTTATAAACCAAGAAATATAAATGTATTATTTAGTCAGCGTGGATCATAAGGGAATGGCAATGCATCTCACCAGCAGTGACTGTGAAGGGTTTTAAGAAGTGCTGTCTGTCCAATGTAGTGAATGGGACTGATGATGTTATGTTGTGGAACAGTGGTCAGGAGGATGGAGTTAGCGTGAGGAAGATGAAAACACTCACTGTGAACATGGAGAATGTGACACTGTTTGGTACATGTAGATAGAATCTGACATGTTTTATGTATTAAGTGTATGAAATTAAAGTATGTTATCTTTTGAACAGATGTTTTATTTTGGGGGGGTCATCTTACATTTGGATAAGTATATTTTCCCTTGTCAGATGTCTGTTATTTCAGGGGTTCATCTTCAATCAGAGTTGTCTTGCATTCAGGTAAATAACGGTGTCTTCATACATTACTAATTGGTTTATATAACTCTGTTGTGTAATTGAATGACTTTCACGACTAATTATTAATGTAGGAAGTTATCCTTCATGTACGGAAGCTTTTAAAACTGTGGTAGTGTAGAGTAGGATGGCATGTTGCAACCCATCAGCTGCCAGCTCTGTATCATGATACTTCATGGTGTGCCTCAGTATTTACCTTTAGATCATCATCATCATTATTATCAGATTCCCAGGTGCCTCTTTTGTGGTCCTAGATAGTAACTGTAGTCCTTTGCCACCTATTTGGAAGCATGTGTGTCTGTGATATGACAGACGGGGCTGATCGTATATACATGACTTTCACTAGGGTGGACCCTAGTGTCAGGTTAGTAATCTGTTTCCTGTTTTGAATCATAAAGGTAGGCTCATTACCGTAATTGAGAATATTCAGGTCCAAACTTGGTGAATATTTTATTAAGCTTCCTTCTCTTTTTTTATTGTCATGTGGCCCCATTTTGCATTGGTGTCACACTTCTCAAAGTGTGTTTGAAGACCTAAAGTCTTGCTTTGGATTGTTTCAGTTTTGGGTGGTTGGGAACGACGTTACACATGCTGCAGTGGTGATGGTGAGGTGGGTGGCTGTACAGTGGCATCATGCCATGTGTGCGATGGATTTGATCCTGATGAGATGCGAGGTTTTGTGAAAACACTGCCTTGTGATGAGGATCCAGCAGATCATGATTATGGTGTCTATGCCTTGGACTGTGAGATGTGCTACACTACTCTAGGTTTGGAACTCACAAGGGTTACAGTCATAGACCGAGACCTGAATGTAGTCTATGAAAGCTTGGTTAAACCAGGAAACCCAGTCACTGATTACAACACCAGGTATGCAATATTTATCTTTTTTGGTGTGAAGAGCCATTTTCAGTGAGGGTATTCTGCAGGTACATGTACTGGACACTGTCATATGGTTGCTACTTTTGAGCATCCTTAACTTGTTGTAGGTGAAGGATGATACATGTTGGGCCAATATTTCACTGCTGGTGCTGGGAGACATCTTTGACGTCTTGTTTTGAGGGACAACATGTCTCTAATTTCTGCCTTGTGGGTACATCATCATACCTGCAGTTTATCCGATTTGCAGTGTAGTGAGAGTTTACTGTAATGCAAGTAGTATTATGCTAGTTGTTTGAAGTCACATCATGCTGACCCAAATTCAGGTCAAGAAAGGCTGATGATGAAGACAACTAAAATTGAAAGCAATCATGATAATTCTTCACAGCAGGTGTTATTACTTATGCTACAAAATACAAGGACTGTAGCAACACATTTGTGTTTGTTGTCAGTTATATGTAATACTCTTGATACATACTGTGCAATAGGAGTATACACCTACTTACCAAACTTTCTAATTTTGGGGGGATTTTAAATACATTCTTTATGAAACGTCAACTCTGTGTTGTTAGTCGTTGTAATAAAACTCATGTAAGAGATGGTATGCCATTTTGTAAAACAATTAAAAAATCAGATGTTCTGTGTTGGCCTGGTATTCCTAATCTATGACCATTTTATGTATCGAAGATGAGAAAAAGTTAAGACTTTAGTAAAACTACATATGGGATGCAGGTGGTCTGGAAACAAAATCTATTGGCGCAGAGGTTTGTTGGCTTCCAGGTGACCAGATTTCGTAGTAATGTTTGGGTAAATTTAGTTAATAATATATTAGAACAATTCTTGTAATGTGTAGACCTTAAATTTTAATGTCCTTCTCATGTGGCAGTGGATTACACTTAATTCCTTTGCTTGTTTCAGGTTTAGTGGTATCACAGAAGAAGACATGGTTGGAGTTCAGACAAGCATATATGATGTGCAGGCCACATTGCTGTCATTTATCCATGACAAAACAATACTTATAGGTCACAGTTTAGACAGTGACTTTAAAGCGTTGAAGGTAGGATGTTAAGCAGTGACAGCAGTTGTTGACAGGTGGCTGGAGAGTTTAAAGTTTCTGACATCTGCTGCATATACATGATTACAGCTGTGTTGTTTGGGGTTATGATGTATCATTTCATAGGTGATTACCAGCATGTGTTACAACTTGGATATAGAACTTCCATCTGTAGGTAGTCTTTATTTTTCAGGAGGCATTGCATTCTGCAGTTGCATGATTGAGTTTGTGCATTGGCTTGTCTACAGGAATAAACTATGTACTTGTTCACAAGTTTTATACATTTCCTGAAATTAAGTTTCTCATCCCATTGTGTTACTGAGAAAATGAAAGAATATGGACCCATCAACACAGGTGTAGTGTCTGTAGTATTTATTTCTGCAACGACTTTCAACTGCAAAGGGTCATCTTCAGGTTAAAATACTTTAAAAACAAATAAAAGGGTTATATACAGTGGCAGTTATATATAACTCTTTTATGTGTTATGTATATAATTAATTTATGGATTTTTTTAAAGTATTTTAGCCTGAAGATGATGACAGTATAGTTGTGTAGACAGCTGTATATCTGTTTTATATGATTCTTTTGATTACATTCAGAAATAAATATCTTTCTTTCATTTATCTTAGTAATTAACCAACTTGATGCACAAAATTTTTGTTGTACAGTAAGTTTGTTTCATGCCTCTACATGTTTCGAACACCATGTGCTCATCATGAAGAGGTCAGAATTGTATTATTGTATTATACCTCCTCATGATGAGCACATGGTGCTCTAAACATGTACAGGCATGAAGCAAACTTATTGTAAAACAAAAATTTTGTGCATCAAGTTGGTTAATTACTAAGATAAATATACTGAGATGCACGGTCAGCAAAACATCAAAATCTTTCTTTCATGTTGCATAATTTCACATTTTAACCCTTCATTGTTTTCACACATACATAGAAACCAGCCATTTTTTCACATGTTGTTGTTTGATGTACACTGCATTGCAGTAGTGAGATATAGCTCATGTTCTGAATTGTTGCTCTAGGCTTTTGCTATGAAATAGTGTTGTGGCTGGTTGGGGGGGATGCCCAAGTGTGTTTGTGGGGTAGGTTGACATTCAGGTGGGGAGCATTTATTCCATCTAAGGTTTGCTGTTTTTGGGCAACATCCTGTTTTGTTAATCAATCAATAACAGTTCAGTCCATGCAGTCACAACACCTGAACTTTTGTATGTTCACTTTATTACTTCCAACTGCATGTTTTGGTCATTCGTTTGACCATCATCAGGTAGGAAATATTGCCTCTGATGTAGCATTTTTCCTTTTTTTACTTGCATTTTTCTAATTGGTAATGGTCAACTGAATTACTGAAACATGCAGTAGGAAGCAATAAATTGAACGTACAAACGTTCAGGTGTTGTGATTACGTGGACTGGACTGTTAATGAGGTTTGCTGTGTTACTATGTATACACCTCTGAGTAACGCAAAATCACTTACGTCAAAATCTCCCAACCTGCCACTCTTTGTCATCCTCACTTCTGTTCGCCATACATAACTTCCACTCATAATGCAGTGGAGTTACAATTCAGTACATTTTCCCTGCTAGTGTTATCTATATAGTGCTGCTTGCAAGTGCTACTGCTGCCCATCCTCCCTTTCTCCCTTTCTTCCTGTCTGCCAATTTTTCCTGTTTCCTTACTTTGAACTGTTCTAAAAGTAAGTGTACTCAATGCTGAAGGAGTCTGATTTTGTGTAGCCTACAAATGAATGTGTAACCTATTACAGATTATACACAGCACGGTGGTAGACACAAGTGTTGTGTTTCCACACAAGATGGGGCCGCCGAAGAAGAGGGCATTGAAAACTCTGTGTCGGGAACACCTCAATAAGATTATCCAAGAAAATGGTAAGTCTTGGCTGCTAGCATTTTTCTATATTTTTGTGGTATGTGAAGCATACAAAACACATTTCACAATGGTTTGCCTCTGGATGGAGAAATGAATTTAGGTGAAGTAATCGGTTATTGTCACGCTTCATTGAGAGTTTGTTAGAGTAATTTTCTACAAATCTCAAGAGTAATTTTTCTTTTTTGCCAGAATTACATAAAATGAATGCGTACTGGGAAAGACATGTTTCTCATTTGTGCACATTTCATCATTCAAAATTAATCAGTAAAGCATGAAATTTCTTATAGTAGTTTGCACCAATAGCTGGAGTTGCTTGTTATCAGTCCATTTACCCTCCCTTTACATGCAATGTAGGCAGAGCTCTAGACTGCATTTCTCAAAATGGGCTCACTAGACTAAAAAGCAGTATGTAACATGAGTACAGACATAATTTGCTTCTGTTTTATTTCCATTGATATTTGGGGTAATAATATTTAACCTCTGATTTGGAATAGATACATTAGGGGCTCAGAGTTCATGAAAATGAATTTTGGGGATTTCACCCTTTTGTGGTTACCCTTTTTGTACTGTTAATTTGACCTTTTGTGACTAGTTCCAATGAATTTTGATAATACCATGTGGCTGGTGAGTTAATTCCTTCCACTGTCTGGTTCTGATATTACACAGATCCTAGGCATAATGTGGGGGTGGGGGGGAAATGCCCTTCCAGTATTTTTTCTACCTGAGAATGGTCTCCCTCCTGCATACTGAGTTCAGATTTTTAATATCCATGGTTGATTTTGCTGCCATCAACCTAACCTCCTCATGTTATTAGCCAGGTTATGCCTGTGACACAGATTACTCTTAGCTTAATCAAGCCAAGTGTTTCAGTGAGTGAGGTTGACTGCTTTCATGCTTTACGCAGTGAGACTTTCCTGCGTTCATTTAATGTATTTATTGCTTTCAGTATTTCATTAAAAATATATTTACAATTTTATTTGGTTTTTGAGATTATTATATAATTTTATGAAATATTTTGTGAGTACTTGTAACCAAATAGTTGTGAGATTGAAAATGAGTTCAAGTGACTGTGATGGCCCTGTCAGTCCCAAAGAAACATTGATGTCAAGATGGTATGCTTTTTTTAAATCTCCAAGTTCTGGTGGTGTTCGAATTAGCAGCATGCAGTGCTAGGCTTGCAAAACTGTTCAGTAACTTAACTTATGGCCTGAAAAGGTTAAAAAAAAATGCAAGTAAAACGGCTTATGCTGTACACAGTGTAACATGGTGTGCTGATTAGTATTCGTGTTGACTAGCTGTGTCTGCAGCAGGCTCATGTTTATAGATGAACATTACATTCATGAACATAGGTGTAAGTTCACAAAGAATGTGTCTATATGTTTATGAATTGAATATTCCAGTTAAGTTACATCTTTGTCATCTTTTTTGTTTAAGTTTCAGGAGTGAATGGAGAGCATACCACATTTTTTTTATACAAATATAGTGTAATTATTAGGTTACAATGGTAAACCCTCTTAATCCTTGGGCGACAAATTTGGAACTTTAAATTTTAATGTGCCCTTTATGTAAAATGTGAATATTTTATGAACAAAAAGTGATAATGTTATAAAATACATGACATTTTGTGGAGAAAAGAAAAACAGATTGTGCAGCATGCCTCAGGATATACAGTAACTATATTTGTTTACTAAATGTGAAATATGGTCACTGAGGAGTGGCCAATCTTATATATAGGATGCACAGTGCCTAAAGGTTAATATTTAGTTATATGTTATTCCAACCTTACTTTTGCATTAACTTTTATATTATCATGGGTTAAATGTCATACTTCCTTGTCATTTCTAATATCAGCACATATGTTATTGTTTGAGGGATGAAATGTGTTTGGTTTCAGTGAATGGTCATGATAGTGCTGAGGATGCCAGAGCATGCATGGAGCTCATGCGATGGAAAGTAAGGGAAGCATGAATTTAGTTCAGACATTCCAGTTTTGATTTTCACTGTTTATATGGTTAATTTTTGAATAAATAATTTATTTTATTTTAAATAAAACAGGTCAGTATTTATGATGCAACTTGAAATATGTGTCAACATTATTCTAGTTATTGTTGCATATTTGGGGAAGGTGGCTCATGATGAAGCAGATTTATTGGAACCCAAATATGAAGTTCAAGTGTGAGTTCTCCCTTGTGAATACTCTTGTTTTTGTTAAGCAGAAAGACCTATTTGTTGCACAGGATATGGTTACTTTCTTTGTCAGTATTGCAATATGCACTAGCTAAAACTTTATAAATAAGGAATGACACTCACATTAAGAAGTTTAAATTTAGTCATGTAATTAAGAAAAATGAAAATGAGGATACAACTGACATCCAAAAACTATTGCCATATTCGGTGCTTGTTTGAACATTTCAAAACATGAAGACGTACTGTATTTCCCTCTCCAGTGACATAGGCCTACCCATCGTCCCATACAAGAAACCAAGTATCAGATTGCATTTACAGTAACTGCTTTAATCTTTTACTGAAGTACTGTGTTAAAATACAACTCTGAAGCTTGCACTCTTCACTCTTTATCACATACATTGTAATTTTTTGTATATTCCAGCAGTAGCAATTTAATTGAGTTCTACTGATATTAAATTTGTTAGTAGGGTACATCCAAATCTGAAGGTGCATGTTGTGCAGAAAGTAGAAAGACACGTTTCAAGTACTCGTTTATCCATGTTTACTTGAATAATCAAATGTTACCATGTGTGAATTGAAAATGCAGAGGCAGTGGTCCATGACTGTTACACTGTGCATACATTTGCTGGCTTATTCTTTATCTCCTTTTGCCTTATTTTCTTTCCGCGTATTTTTAAATTGCTTTTTCATGTCAGCTGATAGCATTTTTGCGTAGGGTGCAACCATTTTAACTTTTGATATTGTGATGTTAGTGTGATAAAAATAGAAGTTGTGGATGGACCAGGCATTGAATGAGCTAGAGCGTATCCTTCCTGGTACCCTCACATTTCTCAGTATGGAAAGCACAAACATGCTGAGCTGCAAAATCCTGAGGTTGGGGAGTCAATGCCTAGTGTCACCTAATGTAGGGCCATAACATTTTTTGTGAAAATGATGGTAGAAAATGTTATGGTCTTTGGGGATGTGATGGCATGTGGTTTCTTAAATGTTTCTAGGGCAGCTGCTGCCTCCACCTTCAGTGTGAAAAATAAGGTAAATATGAAGGTCATGTGATTCAAGATGGAGGTAGCAGTTTCCTTAAAAACACTGTGTCACATCCCAGAAACCATAATCTGTGTAGCTACCACTGTGATAGCCTCAAATCTTATTGGCAAAGTGCACAGATTTTGTCAGGATAGTCTTTTCTTTACGTAGGCTCTACATGATAAGGCACTTTCATTCCTAATGATAAGTAAGGAATTATTGTTTCTAGACATGTGAAATTTGTACTCTGTGTGAACAAATGTAGATGCATATGTGTATACAGGATGCCATTTGGGCGAAAGCTATCCATAGTGTTTTTCCTCAATAAAAAAAATTAGGTCAAAAATGTTACACACGTTCTGCAACGTTCAGGTTTTAAGATACTCATCACCATCAAATGGCATCAAGTATCAACTGATCAAGCCATTAGTGCCTAGTATTTACATGTGGAATTGGTATGAAGGACAGTTGTCTGGAAACAGATGTTCATTGCATGAGTGGTGGTATGGATCTAAATAATTGTCAAGAAGTACTAAGAGGACCCTTGATTTGAATGACCCCAATTCTTGTGTAACATCACAATGAGCTCCACAGTTATCTTCCCACAGCTGCAATTATGGCATCTTGATTGGCTGGGGTTGTACTTTCCATGGATGACCTACATTCATAGGTGCCATAGGTGGAGACACTGCTGTGGTTGTCACAGCAAGTTGCCTCCTGGGTGTCATCAACCAGGATAATGTAACGTGCATTTCCATGTGTCAGTAGCAGCTTCACTATTACAGGCACGGAGGGTTAGGAGCATCTCGCAGTATTCGTAGGGTGTGTCTTCTCTGATCATTTGAACACAACTGGGCCCTGCTGTGCACTGTGAGTCTTGAGTGCATTTTATTGACATGATGGTGGCTGATAAGTATGTTACATCATATGGTGGTGTTGTGCATAGTATAACATTTTCAACTTTAATTTTTAACCAGGAAACATACTATAGGAAGCCTGTATGTGAATTTGCTTCATCTTATATGCCTATACATATATTTGATACCATGATTTTGAAATAAATATGAGTGAATGAACTATGTTTGTATACATCTGCTAATTTATGTATTTTAACATCATGCTGTCATAATATGCATTTAATGTGCAGCACTGTAACAGTAATAGCAGTGACATGTATTAGTTTCGTGAGTGTATAAAATTGATAATATTTTTAGAAAACAAACCACCATAGGGTACATGTTGCATCCTCATTGTGAATGTAATTATATCCTGTCACATGCCATTTTGGTTTTTTGAGAGATTAAGTCTGTTATAACTGGTTGGACATCCATGGGTCTTTCTGCTAGTTTGTGTGGAAGAAGATGCATTTTATCTTGCAGCCATACTGATGTCACAAAATGTGCCCCATGTGCATTGTTCTTGTGTGATTTTTCAGGTTCTGTTTATGATTTGTGAGTCATTACTTCTAACACTGTGATCCTTTGTTAGACTTAGCATGTTAAAAAACATTTTGGTTTGAATGTAAATAAAACTTCAGCCAGTCAGATACAGTGAAGGATGTCACTAATCCGGTAACACACTAATCTGATTACTGTAAGAGACACCGTTAGTCCTGTGACTGGTGCTGTGTTTATCACAAGATATTGTAATTAAAGACTGTCATTATTTTTATATTTTTAAGTAATACTGTGACTAATTTTTAAGCCTTATGTTTCTGGTAGCACCCTTTTTGGTCCATTTATTTATTTTTTTGTATGATGTCCCATCCCATCCACTTTATATTTGGATTTTAGAACATTGTATATATATATATATATATATATAGTATGGGTTTTTTGGTTGTTGTGTACCTTTCATTTAGTTGGGTGTAAAATTGGGCTTGTTGGTACTTGCGTACGTGCATGTTTATATTAATATGAGACTTTATGAAAAGAAAGTTTCTATGCTGATTGTAATTGCTGATCCAGGGATATTTAAAATAATAATCCGGTCTTATTTATGTACAATTAACAGTATAGCTGGTATAGCTACCTTATAATGGAAGAAAAAGGTATTCAATATTCAACACTTAAATTCATATAATCGCCAACCTATAGCATATAACCTATTCAAGATAAGCAACATTGAACCACAGCACCTTTCCACATATGTCATTGTGAGTCTGTAAAGGCCGATATCTTATACAGCTTTGTGGTGGCATAGCTTTTTTTTTTTGAGGGGGGTGGGGCGCCAGGGGCGAGTATTTGCAATGGCCGCCCCTAACAAAAATTATGATATTTAAAAATATCACATTTATTGAATTTTCTGTTGTCTGAATAATTTTAAAAGGTTTGACAGCAGTAAATAATTTTTCATTCCCAGCATTCATTTGGATGCTGACATTGCTGCCTCTCCGACTCTGCCGCCCGGGGTGCTGCGCGGCCGCACCACCCGGCCCCACCCCCCCCCACCCTCTTCTAGTTACGCCCCCCGCAGCTTTGCTCCTTTTCTCATGGGTCCGCATATGATTGTTACAGTCATTCCAACTGTCGCGGAAAGCGTAAGTCATTTTCAGATCTGGTAGCAGTAACGAAGAACGGCATAAACTACATCAGCATATGTTGCGATGTATTGATCCACATAGGCCTATGGACTTGGTAAGCCTCTTTATCAGGAAGCATCATTCTGTTTTCAAGTAAACTCGACGAAGGCGAGGCAAGCAAGCCCCAGCACGCGGTGGTGTTTGTAATCCCACAGGCAGTCGGGGGGACAGCGGCTGAGAAGTGTTATCCATGCAAAGACATGTTCCGGTAATGCCTCGATGCGAGAGAGAGAGCGAGAGAGACCAGCTTGGAATAAACCATATCTATTTAATAATAGGATTGGTAGCAAGGCAGGAAACGGAGTAAACATTGCATGCTTCTGGCGTAGTAAATCCTTAAAGCGCTCATGTCTGTGTGTGTGTGTGTTATATTAGCCGAGGTTATCTAGGCATGTAGCAGGCCTACTCAAATGTCCTCAATCTTACTGTCGTCTGTAGTAAGCACAGGGAGCCGTATTGTCCGGCATGATATGTACGCGCAGTGACAAAATAAGGCATGCGTAAGTAGCAAGTATGACGCCCGGTGGAATATTTCTCACCCCCCCCCCCTCTCCCACACTTCCGACTTAAATCAGGCCCGGCCCCTGTTGCCGGCCTTTTTTACTCCAGTAATACCAAAAGCGCGACAAGTAGCACTGCACAATACCAAATACACCCAAACTTCGC
>Ga0123352_10000482_pt1 | contig 48363 bp, 46 predicted proteins | sample TergutLab28metaG_FD_89700 | JGI IMG/M metagenome (GOLD analysis project Ga0123352, IMG submission 89700) | Labiotermes labralis P1 segment gut microbial communities from Petit-Saut dam, French Guiana - Lab288 P1 | ecosystem: Host-associated > Arthropoda: Insects > Digestive system > Gut ... | reverse complement strand
TGAGCCCTTGCATGAGAAGAGTAGAAAAATGGGTGGATCCCGAAAACTATCTTGGCGCTTTTGGAGAAAAAAAAAAATTCTTTCCTCCCCCCCCCCCCCCTCAAGCACAGTGACTAGGCGGGATGATCAAGTAATCGTGGTTCAATTCCTGGCAGAGGCCATAATTGTGTGTGTATGCACGCAGACACACTGAGAATCAAGAACGGAAATTGGCACACGTTGGGCGTTTTCCCAGGCTTTATATATAAATATGAGCAGAAGAAATGCGACGCTCTGGGGGATTTTTGTGTTTGTTGAAGTGTGTTTATTTTCAGACATTCTGATTATTACGCATGTAGATCCACTCCACTCCTCATCCTGGATTAGCGCACGGTTACGTAGGCTGAATTCTGTACCCTGTTCGAGGCTAGCGTTTCAGTCGTTAATTTTGAGGTCACATGAAAGTTAGTTGCCTTGAAATCCCGAGAAAACTCCGAACGGAACGTAAAGGTAATAGATGTCAACGTACAATTTTGCGGACTCTCGAATAGATGCAATTGGATATAAATGTTTACAGATGTAAGTGCTTAAAACATTTGTCCTATATTGATGTAGTTAATGTTATGCAATTTCAACAAGGTAATTTGAGTAGCTAATCGTATTATAGTGAGATGTATACTGTATTGTTACAAATACCTCTCCGGTGTTCATTTTAATAACGAAATTCTTGTCTAGAGATTCCGTGCTGAATACATTTAATCCCTGATGTAGGCGTGTTATGGAGGTGGGAAGTTTCGTTTCGTTTATCGGTGGCGTGCTTCAGGTTTTACGGGAGACGGCCTGAAGTCCCGTTCAGTTGTCACGATGGAATGTATCGCCATGGGTGGGGGGGGAGAGATATCGTTGCCAGCCGCCAGCCATCAAAACCGACCATTCGTGTGTATGGAAAGATGTGAAACAGTTTGACTCCGAGTATCTCTTGCATAGGCGTCTGGAAGCTCCGGAGGAATTGACATTCAACCACCACCTAATGAATTACGATGATTTTATTATTGCTAATGCGTAGTCATATATAATCTTCCAATAATGTTTCATAAAGCAATCATCCAGTGGAAATGCACAGATTAGTGATTTTTGTTGTATAAACTCTGCACAAGACACCCAGTCTGTGTGGCTTGGTTTTCAACAACACGTAATGGCCCTCGAAATTCAAAGTGTGAATCCCCCATCGGCATTCTATCTCAAAGATGGAGATGGAAAAAGGTTTGCATTTTAACCAATGTTCCAAATATTGAAATCGTTTTGGAACGGTTTTTGTAATTGTAGCAGGTTTATTATGGATTACTACCAAGTACCTGTATTTTTAATTTTGTAAAGTTTATGGTATTGGGGAGTTATTTTCATTTTCTTGCGTTTATTTCTCCCGGAGAGGACACAGGGAAGTTTGGTGGTTAAAATGAGAACCATAAACGATGAAACTGAAAAGGTAACGTCATTTTTCTCAGGAACGATACCATCGGTGATGAAGCAGTTTTATATTATTTGTTGGGAGCAGTGAGTGACGCGACGAAGCGGACGCCATTGTGTGCCAAGGCTTGCACAAGTTACTGCGCATGTAATGGCTAACTGCTGTCGTAGTTGCTCACGCTTCTGTCTCGCAAGTTTCTTGCATGTATGGTTCATGGCTATTAATGTCTTCGTAGATATTTCATATGTTCTGTTTTCATCTTGTATGTTTAAGGCAGACTATTTTCTTATTAATTTTAACATGCAAGGAGGCTTGTATAGAACGCTTTTTGGTGCAGGGATTTTGAGTTACATAATGTAAATATGACTTTGTTTGCTTTGTCCGATGCATGGAGAACCCATCTCGACCTATGGACTGTGTTTGTGGCCGTGTTTTGAATTTTGTTAGCAGTCGGGTATGTTGTTCGGCTGACTGCGTTACAGTTGCCATGGGGTTTGTATCGTGGTGACGTTGCTACAACAAATTTGTGGTATCTACTAACCCAGTCAGAAATATCGACCTCCTCAAGGTTCTGTAGCGTGGCTTTCGAAAGGAGGCCAGTTTCACTGCCATAGATTTTGTTTCATTTAAAAAATTGTCCAGTTATGCACTGTAATAGTATGTATTTCTTTCATGTATATGAAAGATAATGACACATGTAAATTTGCCTGGGTTCAGGGGTAACGCATTCTGATATCTTTAAGTAGTAATGACGTACTCGTTTACAAATGTTTATTTAAATTAACATAATTAGGGGATCAACGTTTCCATACTTGCGAGAAATATGTTTACCATAGGAAATATTCCGAATGAAATATGTTTTGTAAGACATTTAACCATAGTTAGGCATACATTTTATATTTGTTGATTGTGACTACGTGTTTGTGTGTGTTAGCATTGTGCAATGTGATGACGTGTTGTTTCCTAACGCTGCTACCAGGCTGGAAAGCACCTACGTCATTTCTTGTGACAGGTTTAATTATATGGACGGATTGTTCAGCTGCAGTTGCAAACGAGGATGTGTTAAAATTGTGCTTAAATGTTGCCCCCTCAGTAATAGACTGCCGGAGTGACCGAGTAAAATAGTTGACATATGGATGGCGTACAGTATGAGTCAGAAGTTTAGTGGTGCAAAAAGAACGCATGACACTCGTATTAGACTTTGAATTGTCGTGTTCGGCGTAGTGTATTGAATCGGGTACGTTTGCTGGAGCTGGTAATGGGGGTTTGTGAAGTTCATGACGTGGCATTTGCTTGTCATGTTGACGTATTGTCGCATTGTAAGAACCCGATACTCGCGACTCCCCTACCCTATTCGCTAAGGAAGGCCACGTAACATGTTTACAAGCATTTCATAATTCAAACGTGCCCCGAGCAATTAGTTGAGTTTTAGGAAACGCTGTTAAATTGTGCATGTCGTACAGCACATAGGTATTGTATGAAATGCCTTCCTTTAATAACGTCGACAGATTAGGGCTCGAGCGTGTTTATGATACAGACTTTCCAGACAGCAATTACTGACTAATGTGACAGATGATTCTTGGTACATGAAAATATAACGGGGTTCGTCTAATTTCATTCTCTTTTACTTCAGCTGGCTGTAATTGCAGCGACCAGTGCTTGAAATTAAACAACACGTGTGTGGGTAACAAATCTTAACCTGCATACATATTTACAGATGTTAAGTTGTACGTACGAATACGTTCAACTTCGGAATATGTTTGTTTTTGCGCGTTTTTCAGATGAGACGCGATTTGACTCGCCTTCGATGTGTATTTGAAGATGTAACTGAAATACAGATGCAGTTTTTATGCATAGGACAGCTAAGGAGCTGGTAATTTTTTAAAAATTCGTCTCATACCTAGGAAGACCGGTTTTTTTTTAAGAAAGTATATTTCCTTCAAATTTGAGTAACCGTTCACGTATTTCATAATAGATTCGTGTCATCGTAGTGGTCCGAAGTACAAGGTCGTTTTGTGACCTACACCCACAATCAAAGGGTTTTTTTTGTGTTACTAGTTATGTAATATGAATATATTTCTGATGAACTGCTAGTAGGTATGCGAGAATTGGTTTGCGCAAAGAACTTAAGCAAGACTGATAACTTGCATGGAATCTGTCGCATAACGAGTTGAAAGGGAGGGAAGTTTGTGCAGCCAGGTCTTTATTTGTGCTGTCTGGAATAGTTTCTAAAGTCAGAAAAAGATTGTAATTTGTAACACATTATGTTTTTTACGTCGTTTGGTAAAATGCAGCTGGAAATGACTAACCGTTCCAGTCATATAGAAAGTACCTCTAATCGCGTCCCCGAGCAGCAGTACTTACTGCAGCGGACAGCCCGCGTGATAACGGAGCTGGAACAAGGGACAGGCGTTCAGTCATGTTTCATGGGTCACAGAGAACAGTTGATAGTGCGTGTGAGACATGGTGTTTTCTGTTGAACAACGAGTGTTCATCTGCAACACTTTCCTAAAGTATGCGTCGTGGCAGATATGTCACCGGAAGTTTTGTAAAAAATACCCCGATTCAAAAGTGCCATGTAAAAGAACTGTATACAGGATAGTGGAAAAATTTAGAAAGACAGGTTCAGTGCTGGACAAAAAGAAAGTACGCAGACGTTTTGTCTTAACTGAGGAGAAACTGCACGAGATTGGCGCTCAAATAGAAACATGCCCCGGTAAATCTTTGCACCGGTTGGCTGTTAAAAGTGGCGTGTCAAAATCCTCAGCTCATAGGGCAACGAAACTCCTAACCCTACGCCCATGTAAAGTTCGAGCCGCACCACAACTGCCTATTCCAAACAGGGAATCAAGAAGCGGGCATTGCAGGTTGTTTCAGAACCGTATTATCACACACTTGAATAAGATAAACTTAAGTAACACCCAGTTTTGACAACCACTTTTATCCATGCCATTCAACACAGGTCTCTTGTTTCATTTAAATTAAAATGTGAATTCTCACTGTGATAAAGTGGTGTCCGTAAGTTGTTTTTACTGGAATCTAGAATTATTCGAATATTCCCTTTCGAACCGTTGAGTGATGGTATTTAGATCTGTGCTTTCAGAATTCTCTTGGAAACGCTGGCAGAACACGGGGCTACTGGTTGCAGGCCGGGCGATTGGGAGGCCACATAATATTGGCCTGATTCCTCAATTCAAAGAGTCCATGTTGCGTCGGTTCGTTCAAAGTGTAGAGGAATTGTTTCCCAAACCTGTTTTGCTGCGGAGCCCTTTTGGTTTTTTGGGTGGGGTGGGGTGGGGTGGCCGTTGGATCTTCAATCCAATAATTTCATGCACGTGTTAAACATTAGATGTAGTAGATAACGTGTTGATCAGAAATTTCGTGTTGCGTCGCTAATCGAAAGGAATTCGTTGGTTAGAAATGAAATGTATTGTGCCTCGTTTGGTTTTAGAACTACAGTTTTAATAATTTCGATTGTTTCACTTAACTGTTACTTGAAAGGGAGGGGGAGGGATGTCATACATCCACTGTACTAGCGGCAGTGCCAGTTTATCGTACAGCACAACTACAGAAACTTCCAGTTTTATTGACACTACGTTACTCCCACATGTCTGTGAGAGTTCTGTAAAATTCAAATAGAGTAGGCTTTAACCATAGGCCCAGATTGGGAACCACTGAAGGAAGAGGTACGGTTCTGCTAGTGCAGCAAATCCGTGAGACTGCTGAAAGTGGCTGCTGCAGCATCTGACGAAATCAGAGCTGTAATAGTCCTTGAACAATGTGCGACTGTTCAGAATCACAATGTATTGAGTACCAGCGTTAAAGGCAGTATGGTAATTACCTACCGTGATTGAAGGTGTTTTACATTGATATTTGAATAGTGAGGCACTTGATCACAGTATCGCCTTTGTTGATGAGATTAGGACCGTGTTAGAGAACTATCCTTACACACCGAAATATATGACAAGCACGTATGATGCACATACAATTAGTGCTCTGGTAACCCTGTAAATCTGAGGTCATGGTAGTGCCAAAGCGTTGTGCCATCTGTACAGGTACGAAATGTAAGTCGATGTTACGTTACAGGTGTCTGTTCCTTTTTGCTTTAGTTGAATATTTCCTAATTAAGATTTGTGATAACAAGTCTCTATGAATGTGGGGAGTTTCCGAAAAAGCATCTTGGAAGTAAGAGATTTGTGCGTCAGTTTAACTGTACATGCTGTGCCAAAGTAGGACCTATTTGCGTTTACCATCTAAACACCGCCGTCTGTATTTAACTTCCTGTTACGAATTTTGCTGTCGTAATGTTATTTCTTTGATGCTGCCTTGATGGTGAGCCCGCTGACCTCCAGGAGGCCGGGGATTATTGCAAGGGGGTGGCGAGGTTATTTGAATGGCTCCGAGGATTGACGTAATCATCCAGCAAGTGTTGTTACTCAAGCCAGCGGTTTGTTTCTTTCCTTGTCCGCTATTGTAATGAGTATGAAGTGAATTATAAGGGTTCCGAGATTATGGTAGTTTTTTTTTGTCATAGTGTGTTTTATCAATTAACTGAACATAGAAGTATAACTGTGAGCATGTGGGGTTCCGCGATTTTTTTCTCCTCTATGTGAAGAAGGAGTCGCCATGCTCGCAAAGTTTGTGGACCATTGCTGTAGAGCAGTCCGATGTGGAGTTAATATGTGTGTAGCTAAGGAGTAATTTGAAGTAACAGGAAGGAGGCATGCCAACATCTCAAAGTCAAGATTCGGGTTGCGAATGTAGTAAGTTTTTTTTAAGGATATCGTAGCGAACAGATTTACTTTGGAGTTGAACGTGTTATCCCCCTGCTTCGTGTTATCACGACGGTCGGGAAAAACATTATCTACTAAATTGACGTTGGTATGTGCAACAGGTGACCGGAAGCTCTGATGCTTTGTACGGTATGTTACGGTGTTCAGCCGTTTGTCGGGATGACCATTCCCTCAGTTTTAGGTTATAACACTGCTGGGAATTTGTCGCGTTTTTTAATGTAATTTCACTTCTATACAGTTAACAAACGTTCGATTTATTATTGAGGCTGAAGTTCACGGGGTATAAGTGTATTCGTGTTGTATTGCACCGCCAGTGAAGCGAACATGTTAGAGTAAATAACACCTACCATATATTCCTTTATTGTTCATAGAACGCGCTTGCAAACACACCAAAAACACAAACACAACCATACCATTTACATACATAAATGCTGTTCAACAGCATAGCAGCACATGACGTCATTATTTGGTGTTGGTTCTTGCTTTTAAATTATGGACATATTTGGACTGAATTGTACTCAAGCATGTAGTATGGAGAGTATATGCCACTGTAATGTTCCACATACGATAAACCGAATAAACGGTAGCTCAGAGGACGATCTTTGTACTGTGCATGAGAATAGGATGTTCATCGCTTTCAAACGAAGGGGTTCACATCTTTGTTTGAATTTTTCGCAGGAATGAGTTTCATGTTTTCGCTTTCAGTCGGGACACAGTGAACAGGTGCCATTTAATGGCTGCTTTAAAAGTTAGGGACATTACTTACTGGGAGTTTTATTGTGGACGATGATTGTGTGTTGAACGGTTAGGTACACATATAATGGGAGAAGGTGGTTGTACGGTGGTTTGGGGTTTGTCCAGAGATTTGTTTGGTCTTTGGAATATAAGGAAAAATAAAATGTTTATTGTTTAACCAATATGGCCAGCCTGTGGCTAATACGGTTATACAAAGACAATACGGTTTTTAGTGATTAGAGCAAAAGGGTTTTTTTTTTATATTCAAAGACTGTGGGGTCATAGTGCATAACTTTGTTTACATTAAAAGTGCATGGATTTTGTTTTACTGTTCAGGGTTGTAACTTTATAATACATAAGGAGCTCCTGCATTATTTCACCTAATTTCTGGATTGTGGGGAAGAGGAAAAAAATTCAGAAATCTACAGCAGTGCCCTTGTTACGTCGGCACGTATAGATCTGCTTTAGTCCCTTGTTACGTCGGAACTGACTTATTCGAGAATCTGTAGGGTTCTGTGGCCAAGTTGTAAATTTCGCCATATTTTTCGCTGTATGGAAAATGGTGCTTATTTGCATTTAGTACTAGTGTTTGTGTGTGTGTGTTTTTTTTGTTAGTTATTTTGTCGAGGTCATACCTGCCCCGTTGAAATGGTAGGTTAACCTTAGCGTTTCGCGTCAACGGAAAGAATAGCGTTAGGAGCCACACACTTGTGAATTACATTATTGTGGCTAAGAATCAAATTAAAATAGACCTGTGTGTGTAACTTTGCCTCATTTTTTAAAATAAATCACAAACCTTAGTAAGGAAACGCAATTCTGAAACCTGCATTAAAAGCGGAGTCGGATGGCGGTTTCCTAAGAATTTTGCCTTAAGCTCGCGGAATTTTATGTGACACTTTATTATTTCAGGGGTGCTCAAATCCCGGGGGACTAACTTTGGTACAGCGGCGCGTTATTTTTTGGGGTCACACACTGCGGTTTCTTTTTGACATACACATGTGTATTATTGAGCATAAATACCAGACGTTTACACGTCACCCCAGAATTTGAATCCTCCGTGCAGAACGTTTCATGTGGCCTTTCTGGAGCCGGGAATTTGGAGGTGGCTCGTAGATTTTCGGAAAGAGCGTGGGCGCGTGGTTTAGTTCCTTCTGAATACATGTAAATGTTGAGAAGTTAAGAAATGTGTCTTTGGGACATAGCTTTATACAAAAGTCCACATTCGCTGGTCGCTGTTTTCATGAAATGAAGTACTCTTTCGCTGTCAGTAAATACGCCATAAGCGTTATTTAAAATTGTGGTTTAAAACCTTCTCTAATATTCTCGTCGCCAGTCTTAGAGCTTCAGAGAGTCCAGCTTGTATTTTGATTACGGTATAAATATATTCTTAATTTGAGCATACGCATGCATAACAGGCGTAAACGCGCTAGCATTCGTCGGTGAAAAATAATCACTCTTATTCACTAAGCCCAACGCGGTTGAAAATAGTTTAAAATATAGCTGGAATAGGATGACTGCGGTTGGGTCACTCAGCTGCCACCTAAGGTGACAACATCAGCCATCCAAGCACTGTCCAAATGTGCATTGTCCAAAAATATATGTGTTTTCAGTGATGGAGATCCATAAAATCTCGCGTCCACGGAAATCTGTTTTCTCATTAGAAACTTGCGGAACACGCTGTCATTACTCTCCGAATCCAGTGTTGGACGAGGGATCCCTGTATTAATGATATAACTGAAGCAACTAAATATGTTCGCCTGTTTCTTTTGAGTTAGGTATGAAGGCAGTTAAGCCGGTTAACAGAGTAGTTGAAGGAGAGTCCACTATATTGGTGTCTCGCCTTCACGTGTGGAAGATGTTTATTTGTAGTGTAAAATTACTGCCTTCGTGCTTCAGTGCAATTGGAGAGAAGTCATAATTGTCTTAATTGAACACACCAATTAAAATTTATACCTGACGGAATAGGAAAGCATTTACCTTTAACTCCCCGTCACTATCTGTACAGCCGAAGTAAAAGTGGTTGTAATAGACTTACCTACTACACAGTGAGTCTCTGTACAAGAAGGGACTGGGAAATATTCAGTACTTCTCTTGTGGGAGTAAACTAAACAGGGCCTGTCCTGGGGGGGGGGGGGTGGTACTCGGAGAAATTCAACTAATGCCGGGCTCTTAACATATAGGTGAAAAAGAGCGAATCTTCCTGCTGGTAAGCTGAAATTTGCGTGGCTCTTATTGCACACTGTGTAACAGAATTTGGTCTTGTGTACAGCGTCATGTTGTTGTAAGCATCCGTAGTTTAATTGTAGAGTCTTTCGTATCCGGGAGATCTGTGTAAAACTTAACCATTCGGCGAGCATATCAGCCTGATCGGCTCGCCAACGTGGGTAACGCGCCGCAGAAATCTTCCTGTGCACGGGAGGAGTCCACTGTTCAACCAGTGACACACTTCCATCTAGAAGTTCATTTTGTTGCACGATATAAGCTCCCGGCTCACTAGCGGCCGTGACTGACTGTTACGTCGGCAAAAATGCTGCGCCTTCCCGTTACAGTGTCGAGCGGCGTCCGCACCTTGAGGGCACTTGTGATGTTCATAATTAGTGGTGGAGACACAGCGGTACTGCCATAAATTGAAGGTGAACATGAATTGTCGTAGGAATTCGAATCCATAAAACCATGCTCAAAGCTTGGATGGTGCAAATGAAGTATTACATATTTCGTGATGTCGATGTATGTGGCCGTGGGATGTCTCCCAAATCGCCCAGTATTAGGGACAGGTTTGATGTAATGCTAACCTAAATTTCTGTTCCGACATAAAATAAGCTGCACATTGGAAGAGGTCTGCTATACGCTACTTTGAATTTTATTTGCACTTGCTGGTGCTTGAAACCATTGTAACATTTTAGCGCAATTTTCGAATTTGGAAATAGCTTGTATCACAAACAACTTGATGACTAGTCTGTCGTGATGAACTGAGAACGTTACGCAGTCGTTCGCCGAAGAAAGGATGCTGTCCCACCATTGTGCGTGACCTCGTATTTCGTACATTGAAGGATAAATGTCGGATGTTGATGAAGGGGTTTGTGCTTCTTCGTGCTTCATTAAATGTACCCGGAACGCGTCTCTCGGGGGGACGTGGTCTATGGCCGTAAGTTGTGCAGGAGCTTTGAACCCGCGACATTCGGGATTGGGGGTACTTTGAACGTTGTTTCTTGATTACTGTAACTGAATCTACATCATGTGTTGGAGGATAACTCTAGTGACACTGGTTCTTGGCCCGTTTGTAAATAAGCATATTTTCACAAGTGTTTTTGAGTCCTAGTGAACAGAATGTAAGGGGAAACTAGAAATTTCTTAAGTAAAATAGGTGGAATGTGAAGTAATAAACAGCCGGATTAATAAAGTGACGATTAATGTTTACAGTTCTGTGAAGAAGCTAGAAGAAGCAAGGTACATATAACCAGGGGTGCACAAATCCTGACGAATAAATTTTGTAGTGTGGCGCGTAATGTTTACAGTACAATCATTGCAGTTTTTTTCCCTTCATACAGAAATCCGCATCAGTTCACATGCACTGAGCACAAAGCACCAGATGACGGTGAAGCTGTCAGGTCACTCCAGAATTGTGGGTCCTCAGTTTGGAACATGATGCATGTCACCCTTTTGGCCTGAATTTGGAGTGGTCTCCCCGATTTATAGAAAACTCTTGAGCCCTTGAAAGTACACTGTCGTGTTTGTGTGGCTGCTGGTTTGCGCGTTACTTCTGAGAAACGTCTGTTGGGAAGAGTGTGACCACGTGAAAACGATTTAGAAAGTGGAGAAGGAATTCGACACACCTCACGAAAATTGGCCAAGGTGGAAAACCGATGCAGGCCGTTTTGACAAGCGTAATTCGAAGATAATTAACGAATTCCCTGCTTTACAATTGTTGTTAGTACTAAAGAACAAAATTAGTTACGGTGGTGGAATGTGGGATCTTTGCAAGATAATTAGATATTTCGGCTTCAGATGAAGAAAATCCGATAGTTAAAGTTGTTATGTACAGGCATGATGTTGATCAACAGGATTGCCCTATTTAATAAATGTAAGGAACAAGGAGGTGCCGTTAACAACGTGGATGAAACGTACATTCAAATCTGTATTATTTTGCGAATAAAAATTTGCACGCGTCTCCGAAGGACGAGTCATCATCACACATGTTGGATGTGAATGCAGCTGTATTCCGTTTGCTTTGTTAGTATTTAGACCGAGGACAGAATTTGGTAATTACGACAGATGGCTGAAAGGGAATTAATTCCAAACTTGCCTCCAGATTCGGTGTTTGTAGTCGATAACGCAGCCTGCAATTTACATCTCAATTTACTCCAACTTCATCTAGAACGTGCTAACACCTACTGGATTTGGGGCCATGACCTCCCCCCCCCCTCATTGACTGGTTGTGCAAGTCCGAACTGTATTGTTTCATAAGCCTCATTTCAAAACATCCATATTCATGCCATACCTGCGAAACATGGACCCACTGCCCTTCACTTACCGCAATTTCTGCCTGATTTTGATTGGACTGTACTGATACGAACATCGGTTATGTTAAGCTTGCTATTTAACGACGCTGCCAACTACTGGGTTCTGTCTTGCTTCGGTGGTACATGAATGAATATGGAGCAATGGTGGAGTAACACAGACAAGGTGAAGCTCAAGTACTCGGGAGTAAAACCTATCCCAAAACCAATTTGTCCACCAAAAATTCCACGCGGATTGCCCTACGATTGAACCCGGGCCTCTGCTGTTGAGGCCGGTGATTAGCTGCCGGAGCCGATGAGCATCGTTTAAGAATATGTTGTTAGAATATCATTTTCCGTGTAGGTGTTAGTAAGAAATGGAGCAAGAGTTTGGTGTGATCACAGAGGAAGAATGCAGTTTAAGGTGCACCAGTGCTCAGGAGTGAAACGAAATTATTTTGAGGCCACAACCTACTTCATTATTGACATTTTGAAATCATAACTGACGCACATAACAGCAGCTGTAGCACTAACGATGAAGAAAAAGAGAAGAGGGAGAAGTTTCTTTGGGGGGAATTTGGTGGAGTTGAAACCTTGTAAAAATGTTCACCCGCCAGTGGGTGGAATTTAGTTTCTACTTTACGTTTTTGAGTTTAGTAGAGAGGACGTCTTCCCCCGCGTGCGTCTACGCGAGCAGACGGCGTGCTTGGGGTTGACAGAACCCATATGCTACCAAAAGGTCTTATTCAAATAAGCATATTAGGCAGATTAATTTCAGCTTGCAAGTACAGTAACGTACCTTATTATGTGATGGAAGTGAAGTATTCATACATCTAGGGTCTTTTGCATCACAGTGAAAACCGCATTGTAGTGTAAAGTTTGTATTTTATTAGAAAAAAGTTTTTAGGCCATAAATGACAAGTGACTTGTATGTGTTTGAGCTAAATATGAAACTTAAAGTATTGTTACCGTAATTGCAATAACTGTCATATTGTGTCGTAACTCATTGTCACCAATTGCGGCTGCACAACGTTAGTCATATTACCAGGCGTAACTATGTCGAATTTCGCTGTGAACTGCTTCACACCCCGTAAGTCGCATGCAGGATTTATACCATAAACTCAGCAGCGGGGAATAGTTTATTTCGTCATCCCTCACTACTTTCTTTTCCGTTATCACATTTGCGTGATCCGTGTTACTTTAAAACAGCGTCTGAAGTTACGTCGTTTCCTTCAGATCACGCAGTTACGAACACGGCTTGTGAAGACTGCATGTTTTCATGGAAACGTCGTGAGAACGATGCAGAATATACAGCATGTCACAACCCGTCTCTCGTGGATTTTTTTTAATTTTTAATTTTTTTATTTTTAAAGAGCTGTCTGCACATGATAATATTTAGCATGGAGTGACAAACTATAAACGATGTGAACTGTGGCGGTTGTGGTCAAATAGGCAGTACTGTCCTAACCCAGTATTTGCCTGGAAGAACCGAGGAAATCCGCGAAAAACCCCGGCCAAAATAGCTGCTCCGTCGGTTGACGTACGAATGCGGGATCCCCGAACAAGTAGTGTTGCCGTGACGTGCGGTTTATCCAGCGTGCATGTTCTGTATGTAGGGTCCGTCGGAGTTATTGTTTTGTGTGTCATGTCTTAAAATAGATGAAACATGATTCATACTGGGGCTTCTCTGTCATATTCCACAATAAAGAAGTGAAACGACGGAGACGACGGTTACACAACTAGGGACATTATTTAAAGCTGTATCTGCCGACATACCGTGTCTTATTTTACGTGTTGTTTTAATTCCAGGTATTTTGTATAGAACTGTTTTGGATAGTTTCGAATAATTTTAGACCAAGTTACGTGGGGACTTGAAAGCCTCTGTAGGCCTTGCATCCGACCTCCTTAAAGCTAGTAGGAAGTGGAAATGACACTGGATGTTGCTCCAACACCGCATGTAAAGCGAAACTTCCATAGCGGGATTACTGAACAAGAGAAACGTGAATAATGCTTATATTGGTTGTCATCGTCAAGCTTTGTGGCCTGCCACTCATCGATCCGCCATTCTGATATTAAAAAAGTAGTTCAGATTGCTTCCTTTTTTATAGGCCGTAATCTATAGCCCGGGAGTCGTTTTTGCGGCGGAGAGCCACAGAGCTGCCCCGAACTGTGACGAAGGGGACGTAACATCGATTGTTTATGGTGCAGCGTGAGGAGAAGCGAAATGGTCTGCCCCCAGATTTCGGTTGTAGGGACTGAAAAAATCACGATATTTTCTGACTGACCTAAATTCTAATTGTTTACATTCCGTAGTTGAAGAACAGTAGTATGCTATTACACTACAGTTAAATCATTTTCACTTAGGGATGCTAACAAATGGTAAAATAGGCACGTGAATGAGTGCGATCGTTCGTTCGTATTCGCTTTATCAAAGTTGCGGTATTTGTGTCTTCACTGTTATTTTAAAGATGTCACCTAGTACTTTCCAATCCCTACATTGGAAATATGGTAGAATAAAGTGTTGCAGGAACGAAAGGGGTGAATGGATAGGTTTAACCACCCCACCCCCTTAGAACAAATGCGATGAAGTTCAGAAATTATGACCAATTGTGTTGAGAGGATGCTTTGTCGACATTTACATAAACAGACTTGTTTCAACAGTTAGAACAGTTAGAATCCTGTGTATGATCCAGGAGGAACCAGAAGTTAAGATGAGAATAATAGGAATTATTGAATACAAAATCATGGGGGCGCTCTCACCCCTTATCCTAAAATTAAAAGTTTCATGATTCAACTTGTCTGTTGCAGGTCAGTGCTGGGATAGCACCTTCAGACAGGCAATTGTTTCCTTCCAAATAATCACATTTGATTCAGTGCTAATAACTGTACACTTGTACTGCTGATTAAGTAGCTTATAAAATGGGGGTTTCAAATTATGAGGTGGTAAACATGTGTATAAAAGTGAACTGGCCTGAAGTAGTTAAATGCTTTGCATGCAGAGTCATATAATGAAAACCCTCTACATTATAACGGGATTGCTGATGTTTATGTTTACACTTGTTTAATGAAAAGACCATGCAGTGTACAAGAGGAAATGTTAAATGTTGGTCTACTGGAATTATCTGTTTACTGCTATGTAGGTTTTATATTCAGTACATCACATTTTAATGATTCTAATGAGATTTTATATGTGGTTCTGAACATTACCTCTAATAAATGGTGAGAATCAACACACAAAGTGATCCACTTCCTAGCACTGGTAGACTTTTACCACCAGTTTGTTAGCACCATTCTCACATGACCCACGAATAGAAAGTATATTAAATTACGGAAAGATTTTCACACTCATTATGCATTTTGCTGTATTCAGATAATGCAGTAACTACTTAATTACATCATTGTTAGTTACAATTTCACAGGAAAATAACAGTATTTAATTTACAGTACGTAATTCAATAAAAATGATAAATTTGATTTACATACATACGTACATGCACACATTTCATTTTGTAGGTCCACAAATTCTGTCATACAAAAGTCGGACATGAAACTTGTCAGAAAAAACACATAACACACAAACAAACACAATACAATACAATAAACAATTGTCAATACTACAGTCTCCGAAATCAAATACTGTGCATAATATAATAAAATAATACAATACAAATTACAACAGGAATAATTAACATATTAATTATCTCTGCTGAATTCCAAAAATTCTTTGACAGAGTAAAATGAGTTATTTAAAGCATACCTGTATAACTCATTTTTAAATTGTTTACATACGTACATACATACATTTCATCAATCCATGACATCCCTCAAGGGGCATTCGGATATGAAACATTGTCAGATAAAAGGTATATTAACGATAATCGATCATTATTAAGAACAATACAAGACACAAGAGACAATAGTGTAAAATATTCATAATATCCTTATCTTGATCTTCAGAGGGTCAAACTGATCTATAAGAATATTAATCATCAAAAAATTCATCTAGAGAGTAAAAAGATTTACTTACTATAAATACTGTCTTAAATATAAAAGACTTTTTATTTTCTACTAATCTTGCAATGCAATCAGGTAGCTCATTAAAGATCCTAATGCGCATATAATACACTCCCTTTTGATATAATGTAAGATTACTTATAGGTTTATGCAATTTCAATTTATTTCTCGTGTTAATATAATGAACCTTAGTATTGGATGTAAACTTTTCCTGGTTTTTTAGTAAGAATTTCATTAAAGATAGAATATATTGAGAAGTTATAGTCAGTATTCCCAATGATTGAAATAGTGGTTTACAGGAGGTTTTGGGCCTAGAACCAGTCATAATTCTTACATTTTCTTTTGAGCCAAAAATATTTTATTGCTGTCTGAGGAATTTCCCCAGAAGATGATTCCATAATTTATTACCGAGTGAAAGTAAGCGAAATAAATAATTTTAAGCATGTTCAAGCTGCTAAAGGAGTACATGGCTCTGATGGCATAACAGGCCCTACTCAATTTTGGTAGAATTTTAGCAACATGATTTTTCCAATTCGTATTATTATTTAATTCTAACCCCAAGAATCTGATATTTGTAACCTCATTGATTAAGTAATTATCAGTGGGACATTGTTGCTGATTATTTAGGGAGTGTTTAGTGCAGAATTTTACCATATTTGTCTTTTCCATATTTAAGGTTAATCCATTGAATGAAAACCAATCAGAGATATGATATAGTGTAGAGTCAATTTTTGTTTGCAAATCTTTCAAGTTAATGGCGGAGACTAACACACTTGTGTTGTCTGCATATATTACAGGACTAGCAAATCTGTTGATACTATGAGGCAGATCATTCACATATATAACAAATATAAGCAGTCCCAGGATCGATCCCGAAGGTACACCATTCTTTATTGTTTCCCATCTACAAAATGATTCGTACTTAAGATTTTGTGTGGTAATTTTGACCTTTTGTTTCCTGTTAATAATATACGTTTTGAACCAATTCAAGCTCACTGCATGAATTCCATAGTGGCATAATTTTGCTAAAAGAATCTTGTGATTTACACAATCAAAAGCCTTGGATAGATCACAAAAAATCACCCCTTTTTGTTGTTGGAGGTTTAGTGAGGTTAGTACACTGTCAGTCAAAGAAAAGACGGCTTTTTCTATATTACTTTCTTTCCTGAAGCCGAATTGCTCTGGAGCCAAGATTCCGTTTGTATGCACATATTGATACAATCTGCTGAACATTATTGTTTCCAGTATCTTGAGCAAGATAATAGAAAGGAGATAGGCCTATAATTTGACATTATGAGTTTAATCTCCTTTCTTGTGTATGGGCAGTATAATTGCATATTTAAGTCTATCTGGGAATACCCCTGTCATCAAAGAGTTATTGAATATGAAAGTCATGGGTTTACTTATCTCATTTACACAATGTTTTAGAATATTATTTGAAATTCCATCATATCCAGAAGAGTTTTTATGTTTAAGGGATTTTATTATATCAATTACTTCGATTTCAGTTAACGGTATTAGCTTCATCTCAGAAGAGCTTTCAGGGTAAGATCTCTTTAATGATTGCCATGCCTTATCCATGTCACTGGAATTGTTATTTAGGTCTTCAGCAATATTAGCGAAGTAGATCTTGAAGGCTTTTTCTATATCATTGATGTTAGTTAATATGCCAGCATCAGATTTTATTTTCATATTAGTAACAGGCGACTGTTTTTCTAGTGATGTCTTTTATTATTTTCCATGTAGTCTTCACTCTATGGGAGGAGAGTTCTATCTGTTTATCATAATACAATTTTTTAGCAAAGTTTATTACTTTTCTCAAAATGGCGCAATATCTCTTACAGTGTTCTTTTAGTTGAGGGTTATTTGAGTCTCTATACATGAAATAAAGATCTCTTTTCCTCTGGCATGAAATTTTTATCCATTTGGTAATCCAGCCATTGTGTTTGGTTATGTATGATTTATACCTTGAGGGGAAGCTGTTTTCAAAGTGTCTTAGAAGGATACAATGAAAATTGTTAAACATTTCAGTAACATGTTCAGAATTTGTTTGTATTGCAGTAGACAGCTGTACATGACTGATTATCTGTGGCATAATCAAGGAGATATTCAACATAGGTTCAGAAATGTCATATATTTTATATTCCTGTAATATTGTTTTACCTTATCCAATTCTGTACATCAGTAGTGCTCAAAACTGAATGATCCTGAAACTTGACATATGTGCCAAACATTTTATTGCTTATGGTAGCTGTTAGGTAATTGAAGCATTGCTTCTCTGCCACTTGCAAGTTTTATAGTTGTCAGGTGGTTTGCATATTCAGGCCACTGAGTGACTTGTTTTTTTTTTTTTTTTTTGAAGTGAGCACTTTGCATTTAGAGTAGGGGTGCACAAGTATTGAGCACCAGGTCGCTGTGCCTGATATTTGTAGATCTTCAATATGGAACTTGCTTCTTGTCACTCTTCTGGCACCTAGAAGTTTGAGGTGGCCCCTAGTTTTTGGAAAATTTGTCTACCCAAGGTTGATGGCGTGCTGTTACACATTACATAAAAATGTGTGCAAAGGCAGCAAGAGTGTATTACGTGATGCACAGAGTTACGTCCAAAATTAACTTCATTTGATATTGGTCACACAGTCATGGAGAGTTTCATGACCAGAGTGATGGCTAAGTAAAGCAATAGTCTTGATATAGACTAGTGATTGAAGGATCAAAGTTGAGCTGTACCCCGATAAGAAAACAACAACAATGCCAGAATTTCAGCCCTCAAGGGGCCATCGTCAGGGAGTACTGATACCATTCATGAGTAGGGTCAACAAAATACATGTCCAAATGTTAATATCTGGACACAAATGTTTTTACACCTGAACACATACTTTAGATATTTACATCTGGACTGTTGACCCTGCTCATGAAATGTATCAGTACTGCCTGAGGATGGCCCCTTGAGGGCTGAAACATATAGGAGTGAACAGTGTGAATGAAGTGGTATTGACGTATATTAGTCGGATTTTTACATAAAATAGTGATATCAGTGCAGGGATATGAACAAGATAAAATTCAAGAACTGTGAAATTTTTTCATGTATTTGGCTTACCCTTTGGGTTTTGGAATTTTCAAATCATGATGTTGTGAGCATTTTGTAAAAGTGAGCAGGTCTAGAATAGTTCAGCACTTATGCATTATCACATAATGCAAACCCTGTAGATGTTGATGCATTGCCTGAAATGTTCTAAACAGAGCTCATCACTCTTCATTGAAGGGAATTAATTAACTTTACACTTACGTAAAGTTAAGGTGCTGTGCTACAAATCAGAAGGTTGCTGGTTCGATTCCAGATGGTGTCATTGGAATTTTTCATTGAAATAATCCTTCCAATCGCACTGTGGCCCTGGGATCGACTCAGCCTGTAACAGAAATGAGTACCAGGATTATTTCCTGGGAGTAAAAGCGGCCAGTGCGTAAGGCTGACAACCTTACCACCAACCTGGGTCATTGTCACGTAATCTGGGAACCTTAACTTCCTGGAACCCTCTGGGCACCTCAGGCCTGTAATGGGACTGATTTACCTTTTTATTTACTTATGTGAACTTGTTACTGTGCCATGAAGTTAGTTATGTGGAGTAGAGTTTAAGTTTTGTTTATAACCATAATTAACCCAATCTGCTGCCAAGTTCACTTTATTCATACTTGCGTTTAATCCCTCTGTCTCATATAATTAAAACATGATTTTTGTCACAAGTGGACATGGCAAGTTCTTGAAAATAAACCTGTATATAAAGGTAAAAGTTAACAAAAAAAAAAAAGTAGTTGGCCCTGTCTGAATGTGGAAACATATATGGGGAATAAAGGTAATGCTGTACTCAGTCTTGTCAGTAGGTGTAGGTGATGGATCAGCTTTACACTCTGCCTTTATTACCTCCAGGAAACCTTTTGATCCATTTAATAGGAGGCTGGTTGGGCTGCAGAACAGGTCTGGATGTTATTTTAATACATGTACCATGCATCTTATATTATTTTGTACTATGACAAACAAATGCACAATTATCTCACAAATTATCACATTCCTACATATTTTGACACTATCATGTCATCCTCAGGGAGCGTGTAATCAATACCTTGCCAAGTTACACAAGTATTTCAAATGCAGCTGTTGGTAGTAATGAAACATCTTAATTATAAATTATATTACCAACAGGTGCATTTGAAATACTTTTGTAACTTGGCAAGGTATTGATTACAAGCTCCCTGAGGATGTCATGATAGTGTCAAAGTGTGTAGGAGTGTGATAATTTGTGAGATAATGTGCATTTGTTGGTCATTTTACAAAATGTATCTGGAAAAGAAATAAATCTCATGGCTCTGCCGGGATTCAAACCCCTGCACTTCCAATCCATAGCCTGGTCACTGTACTGACTATGCTGTCCTGGCTTGAATTCCCCAGATATGTCAACACACATAACATCCGTCTGTACGCCATTAAACACCTGAACCTCTCTTCAGAAGGCTAGTGCTGAAATTGCTTTTTATTATGTTCAAAGAGACTGAGATTTCAACTCTGTTTTATGGTTCTGTATTCCTTTCCAGCACAATGGCCTGTGATTTAGAAGATGGAGAAATTGAAGATGGTGAGATACCTGATGAGGAAATTGTTAGTGGTGGAGAAGCAGTTGTGGCCAGTGAGACTGAAAAATTAATAGCTCAGCCAAATGGTGAACCTACGTTGTTACCTGTGCACAAGGTTGTTAAGATACCTGAAGTAAAACTTGAAGTTTCATCTTCAAAACTGAAACGAACTATTGTGAACCGCAGTGCTAGTGCAATAAATAGTAAACATGTTGATAGTCTGAAAGAGAGTGCAGTGGAAGATGACTGGGCAAGTGATGTTGAAAAAGCAATAAAGGCTGCATTGAGCGGCACAGATAGTGGAAAAGAGTTAAAGGCAGAAGTGAGTGAAAGTGGTGGTAATTTAGTCAAAGCGGAAGATGATGATGAACGGAAATGTCGGAGAAAAAAGAGAAAGAAGAAACACAGAGAAGATGATGATGAGAGAAAGGAAGCCAAGGTAATCTCAGTAGGATAACACATATTATTGAAGTATTCCATTAGTTGTCAGTCTTCCAAGACATTTGGAATTTCAGGATATTAATTGTGAAAGGAATCATAGCTTACTTTTTTATGTTATGTTAGTTTAGATGGATTAGTTAAATAGGTTTTGGTATCTACAAGTATGGTACCTAAATTTTACATCTACTGTTATGAACTCGATGGCTCAGGGGAGAGGTGAGATTGACCAGGACATTTATTGAGTAGCAGAGTGTTTGTATTTATTTTAGTTCTTAGTCCATTAGTGTTACAGAATTCTAGTCAGCATTTACTTTCAACACAATGTAACCCAGTTCCTGGTTCTCTCTCCATGTTGTTTTGTTTCCCCAAGCTTGGAACTACCAACAGCTACACTGTTAAGAACTTGTTCCATGCCTAATTTTTATCCTTAATTTACACAAATCATAAGGAGATAAGTAATGAACAGTGGGAACTTCACTAGACTAATAAACCTTGTGTGCAGGGAGTGTAACTTTAGTCTGTGTTATGTGCATAGGGAAAACTGAGCTCATTATTGCAAAGTTGGTAAGTCATGGTGTTGCACCATCCTTTCTACTACATACGCTGCAATATGAGATGCTGAGTGGTTTTTTGTGTTTGATAGAGACAGGCAATTGTGTATGATAAATGTATTCTGTTGAACAAAATGTGCTTATTTGCTGTACTTCAGCAAAGTATGCATTGTGGAAGAAATGTTACAAAACGTTTGGTAAATAAAAAATACTACCATGCAAAACAGAAATATATGCAACATGGAAAAATTTTGAATGATAGACCAGAGATGAACAAAAAGAATACACAAAACTTTATGTTTTAAAAGAAGAGAAATTGGATGGTAGTGATGCTTGAATGGGACCAAGGCCCAGAAAACCTTTGTCTTGGGTGGTTGTTCAGTGTGGGGTACCAGAAACCTCAGCCCTCAAGAGAACAAAACTTTGAAACAATGCCCATATTGAGTTAGAGCCATACAACTCTTTACTGTAGACTGGGAGTCAAGAAGCCTCTATGGTGGAAGCTGGAGGTTAGCATTTTGAGACTGTTCCTTGAAGTAAGGTAAGTTGAACTGCATGGGGAATTGGACAGTAAATTCATCATGGAGGCAGGCTTCATATATGGTAAAGCTGTCATGGCAGCTGCTGTGTGGAGACCAGAAACTGGAGATACGCTGTTCAAGAAATAATTATATATTTGGTACCCACGTGGAACACCATTGCACATAATCCAAGAGTTTTTCACTTAGCAAGAATAAATTTTCCATATTGATTATACCTTCATGTGGTTCATGACAGAGACAAAGACCCCACGTTTATTTTGTTTTGTGGCAAAGCTTGGTTTCGTCTCAGTCAATATGTGAACTCCCAGAATAAGAAGAAGTGATATGCAGAAAATCCCATTTTAAACCATCTAGTGCAATTGCATGTTGTTTGCTTGTGTAGTGTGCTGCAAGTGCAGGTAAGAGTATTGGGCCCTACTTTGTGTGTGTGTGTGAGAGGGGAGGACCATAAATTCACTGAAGTATGTTAGATGATGAAACCATTGTTTGATCACCGGTCTGATTGAAAGAGAACCTATGTCTTTTATCAGCTACATTTTGTGTAAGCTCACACAGCAAACAGTTGTATGTGTTAGACAGTAACCATTTCCAAAACCTCATATTAACTGCAGCACATTGGAATTAAATGGGTGGACCCTGACTCACAAAAATTAGAATAGAGGTGAGCACTGCTTACTGCCATGTAACACAGGTGATGAAATGTGCAATAGTGTGGCCCAAAAATCTGTGGACCTGGACTACAGATTTACAGAAGAATTTTGGTTTAGAAACGTACATAACTGGCTTTGAAGTAACCAGTGTAGGAACTGAAATTCTGTTATCTGTATGTGGCTGCACTAAGGATGTGGATGGAAGTGAGCACTAAATGAACTGATAGGAATGTTTAGACTCCACTGAGTGGAGTTAATTGTAAGTTGCTTGTCATTGTAATGTAGGATGAATTTTGCTTGATTTCAGGCTTCCACCATGAAGGAGATAAGAACTATACTCATCTGGGATATTATGCAGTGTGTTGTGGTAATTCCTACTGCATGCTGCATAATATCCCAGAAGAGCGCAGATCTCATCTAGGGTGATGATTTTTTTTTTTGCAAATAAAGGTATGTGATGATGATTTCCTATGCATCATGACTGTATTACAGAAACAGAAACGGAGTCATGGCTCCTCAAAGAAGAATGTGGCAGATGAGACCATGGATGTGGAGCAGGGTGCTGCAAGTGGTCATGATGAAGATGATGATGATGAAATGTTGTATGTTCGAGGTGCTTCCCCTGTCATGCGCAGTGACTATAACTCACCCACTCATGGTTATCACGATGAACCATTTGCTTTTATGGAACCTGGTGAGTTAGTGTTTGCTACGCTTTTTTCGAAGTTATAGGTACCAGGGTTTTGATGCTGTAAGATACATCTGAAGTTTTATTTATGGGACCATAATCAAGTTATTATGTTTTATTGCTTCTAGGTGGACCTTTTGAAGATCCTTATGATTCATACTGTGACGACTCTGACTATGAAAGGGAAGATTTTGTGCAGCCTCAGCGTGGAGAAGAAGAAGGTCCCAAAAGAGGTGATCGTGGAGCAAAACGACGACAGCAAGGTCGTGGTGGTGGCAGAGGCCTTCAAAACAAAAGGCAACAAGTGAGACGTAAGGATGCAGCAGGAAACAAAGGGAAAAGGATGGGAAACAAACGCCAGCAACAGAGGACACCCATTTTGATGCCAGACCCAAGGCAAGGGTCCGACTCCATATGTATGTTTTATATGCAAGGGAAATGCCAGAAGGTATGTATCTATATTACGTGAGTCAACTGAACTGATTATATAGTTTACAGAATTGTTTACTTTATTGATTCTTCTGCCATTTTTCACTGGCAAAAGAATATTTGGCTGTGATTGCTACCATTGCAGTAATTTTGATTTTATTTAAAATTATCTTTTAAACATTTACAAACTAATATTCGGCTGCAAAAACTTACTTGAAGCTTGCTTGAAAACTGACAGACCATCTGAATTACTGCCCAAGCAGGCAAGCAAGCAAACAAGCAAGCAAGCAAGCAAGCAAGCAAGCAAGCAAGCAAGCAACCAACCAACAGACAAACTGACTAATTAACTGACAGAATGTGATGGGCATTTGAAAATTAATGCCTCTGTGAAGGTATATTATGCAGATAACATGACCTTGAAGCAGTACTTGTCCTTTTTTTTTTTATTGTATTCAGTTCAAAATTCATGTGGGACTCAAAGTTTTACACCCACACAAAACCGCAGTCAGAATTATTGAATTTTATGTTTTGCATAATAGATTGGAAGACAACAGATTCTAAACTGAACAATAGTCAGCACTTCCTGAATTTGCTCATAATTTATTTGTGAATGTGATTTTGGTTTGTTAGTTTAATATCCGGGTATTTTTATCAGCACAATTGCAAGAAATTCAGATTGTACAGTAATATTATTATTACCTATGGATGTTTTATGTGACACCTGTTGTTTATCATTTCTAACTGCTGTTCCATCACGTGTGTTTGGGCATTTGCCATGTGGGCTACATTAGTACAAGAAATGGGTATAAAAAATTTGACAACCAGTAATTGTGAGATAAAATAATGACATAATGCTTGTTTCACAAATTTAACTTATATTCCTACCCCATACTAAAGACAACTTTAAGACCAGAGATTGATTTTTTGGTTGCATTTACAGCTACTGCTTTTTTTGTATGACTTTCTCTGTCATTGCAGATTGTTCTCCGAATTCTGCATTTATTTTATTCCTTATGATTTTTGATGGTCCATTGACTGAATATGGCAATCATTAATTTAAAATTGGCATCATATGCAGTTCAGAAGAGTGATGGGATCTGAATAGCATTACCATGCTTCCACTTGGAAAACGTATCTTTCAGAATGAATAACATTAATAAAATACAAGTGTTTAGTCGAATATATATCATGCCTTAAACTGCTTCCACAAAGGATCATTGTACATCCATAGTCTCCACAGTGTTCTGTAACTGTGGTGTGCTCGATGCTCATCTGTTCTTAGAAGTACAGACAACTGATAAACAGATACATCGAAACTCAGTGTTATGCTTCAAGGATCATTCTTGTAGGCTGAAGGGAAGCAAAAGCAAATATCTTCATATTAAAAACTTCTTTTGGTGGATGTTACATCATTATGAAATGTACTTATAACCTGACCAGTAACTGTAGCCTGTGTTCACTGATTTATAAATGTAGTGACAGTCTGCAGGTATATGTTTTAAAGTGTGCCAAAAATGATATTGTTAAATTTTACACATTTTTTTTCATTTGAAAATTTAAAGTAGTCATTTTTGGCCAATTTTTAATTTTTTTTCACTTTTTTTCCATGTGCATCTTAAGGCAGTCCTGTATATTTAGTGAAGATGGAAGTATAAACATCTCAAATCAATGTAGGGTAAACATAATGCTTGTAACTGTAAGATAAAATCCCTCTCTTTTATCAATATTTTGTGCACCTCTTTAATGCTTGTTTGTGTACACATTATAGAAGATGGTATTGACTCTAATGCTGATGCAGTGAAAAGGTTGTGATGTTGTCAGATTGCTTCATGTTATACTTGTCCATATTTTCAAGTCAAACACCATGGGCATAAGAATTGTGTCTTATGACTTGGGGGCATTATGCAGGGGCCCAGAATTGCTTTGAATTGTGAATAATGGTTTCTGATCAATGGTGCTTAATGAGATACATTCATGTGGTTGAAGGAAGTTAATTTCTTGAGTGAAGAAAGCAAGACTGTGGGGTTCATAGGTGGTTTAAAACAAGCACACAAAGAAAAATATACTATAAGTTTAATATTTTAATGAGTGGGTTTGGGTTGTACCCAGCAAGGTGTTTTGAAGATTACCACATGACATTAAGTTTGTAAGGTAGTGTGGAGTGAATACTGAGAATAAAAAGTGGAATTTTGAACTAAATATATTTATGTAGTCATTTAATAAAGCACTGCAGTTCTGGCATTTATGACTTAAATGCTCTTCAAGAGATAAGCATAAGATAATATATATTGTCTCTCTTCTTACAGGACTAATATTGCATGTTCTCCTTATTGATTCAGAACGAAAATGAAAATAATGACTGTGATTAAGACAGTGATTTAAATTTAACCAACATCTTGTGACACATTTTTAAATTTCAGTTACTGTAAAGTCTGGGGCATTTTTTGTGATGTTACAGGGTGATGAGTGTCCATATTCTCATGATGCCCTGCCTCCTCGCAAAATGGAATTGTGTAAATTTTACCTTATGGATTGCTGTGCGAAGAAGGATAAGTGTCTGTACATGCATTCTGATTTTCCATGCAAGTTCTACCACACTGGTCTTAAATGCTTTGCTGGTGAACGTTGCAAGTTCAGTCATGGCACACTCACAGAGACTATGAAAGCTATTCTCCTCAAGGTGAGACAGTTTGCACCATCTCTTACTATTAATGTAACAGCAATGTTGTACACTAGAATAACCATCAGTTGTAATTTGATCACAAGTAGGTAGTTGTAGTGTGTTTTTAGGCTGCAAGTTAGGCAGTAATTCTTTATTTATTAACTGTAACTATGTTAATTTTTGGCAGTTAGTGATGTGTAAAGTACTCTGCGGTTACTGATTGGTTTAATGCATTTATTAGTAGGCTGAATTTTTCAGTTTTTCTTATGTGTAGCTGTGGGCTTTTAAATGGTTAATTACTTTGTATTCATTGTTACTGATCAGGTCTATAATATTATCTGATTTGTTATAAGGTATTGTGCGTAGGATACATCAATATATCATCACCTGTATGTCACTTTGATATTTTATCCTGAGACCAACGGTTTGAAATGTGGGGTCTGCAGATTGCTCACTTCCAACCAGAGAACTAATCATAAGTGCCCTGCTGGTTTAGGCAGTGCTCAATCATTATTAGAAGGGAGGATGTGGGAATGCATGTGATAGGATTGTATTGTGATGTGAAATAATGTGAAATATAGCACTGAACAAAGGGCATTGTTATATGATACTCTTATTAAAAGCTTGCCAAGTAGAAGAACTGTTGAAGAAATTTTACAGAAAGCTTTCTGAAAGTGTAGTGTCTTTCAAAGCATTGATTGTCAGAATAATGATGATAATGCATGCAACAGGATCAGTGTTACATGAAAGGAAAAACTGATGTGTACTGGCCAAAGCAAAACTTTGTGATACTGGTGTTTGATTAGAAGCAGGCCTTATAAAGTTCTTACATCTGTTGGCCTTTCACTGTGGAATGTCAAGAAGTACATTTTGTAATTGAACAAAACTCTCACAAATTTAGGTATCATCATCCCTTTTTTGTGTTTGTCAAATCTGTATTGTTTACTGGGTCCAATTTTGTACCACTATAAGTTGGCCAAAACATGTTGTAATGAATACACAATATTCATTGTGTTGTTACTTGGACCCTTCAATCGACATAAAACTGTCGCAGTTGGAATCCCACAAAATGTCATTTGTATTTAGTCTTGTGAGGCAAGACCTTGATACTCCAGGTGGTTTCAAGAATCTGCTTTGAATGGTCTTCATGACCCAGAACTTAAACTCTGGCTTGCTTGAAAGTGGTATGTGCACAGTTCTAACAAAACTACTGGTCCACAGAAAATCCTCGTGCTCTTCACAAAGTGCCTTAATGTGATTTGAAGTTTGGAATGTGATGTATAATTTGCACTTGGAGGATAACAGGGCCAGTGTCTTTGATGAAAACAATTTTGAACATTATGTGAGATTAATTCTGAAGTTAAATTTGATTAGTGGCTGAAGAAAAAAGAAAAAGTATAAGCATTTTATGTATGACAGTGCTGCAGCCTACATACTGGTAATTCTATGAATGTGTTATCTGAAACTTTCGGTAAATGAATGATAAGTCCAGGATTGTGTCGTGCCAGCTCACCTGGTTTAAATGTTCTTGCAACTTTTATTTGTGGGGCCCACTGACAGTATATGAATAATTCTCATTTACTAAGAGAACTGAAAGAAAATATTCATTGGGAAATGTTCTGCATTCCAAGACAGAAGTTTTCCACGTGTATAGAAACATTTTTTAAGACATGAAGCCTACTTAGAAGCAGAAGGTCAGGGTTTGTAATCTCTACTTTGAATAAGGTGGGTCACACTTCAGGGGTGAAAATGGACACTGAGTAAGGGCAGCCAATCTTCCACTGTACTGGATGCTTTGTGTAATACACCCTGAGATCCAGACTCACCATAAACTAGAGACTGGGTCATTTTATTCAAATGTATGTGTGGTTACAAATTTTATCACTACGTTAGATATTCTTGTAGGCACAATTTGAAGTTGTTGTAGTGATTCTAAATATACAACATAATTGTTGCTTGACTAAACTGTGTTCTTCGTCTCTGAATGTTTTGCAGCATCTAGAAACTGCTCCTAAGGAGATTCTTGGGGACTTCCCTCGGCTGAGTCGGGAAGGGGCAGCTGCGATGGTGTTAAATAAAAAGAATCGAGGTAACAAAGGGACAGGGGGGCCAAGTACTAAGAAGATTCCATCACTGTTTGAGATTGAGGTGCCCATACCAGCCCAAATTCTTGCAGCAAACCTGCGCAATGAAGAGGAAAGGTCTCCTGCTAGACGAACCACACCAATGCCTGATTCTGACAATGAAGGTGCTTATATATGATTAAAATACTGTACTGTACTTTGGAAGACTTTTTATGGAAGTTGTTTTTGGCATAACATTCAGTTTTAAACTCACTCCTATGATTTGTAGATACTGTACTGTATATTAGGTTCTGCTTATAAATTGGTAGGGTGATAATTCATTTAACCCTTTAAAGATGAAGCGCAGACTGCTTTATTTAAAGACCTGTTCATATTGTGCAGTAAACATTTTTCATCTCGATTATAAAAACTGATCAGTTTATGTTGTGCAGGGCAGAAGTTGCTGTTTGTTCTGAGATAAATATAAAACACATCAATACAGTGTGGACAGAATGTAGAATTGTTGAATGTTAAACTGGTGGTGCTTCACATATCCAGTAGGCATTAAAAGGTTAAATCAGTTCCAGTGAAGAACGTGTGTAAGTAAAAACACTGCACATTGTTTAAAAATCTCACTGCAGTTGTTTATATACTTGAAGGTTGCATTTCTTCCTCATAAAAGTCCTGTTGCTGTCATTACAACTATACTTTGGAAGTGCATTTCAAGTGTATTGGGGATATACTGTATGATGAGCAAGACACCTGATGATTTTTTTGTATAAATTCAGAGTGAATTTGTTTGGTTATGTGTGAGTTTTTTTAAATTGTTTAATTTCATTAATCTCTTGCTCCTTTTATTTACTGTACTGGTCATAAAATTTGACAGTATATGTTGATTGTGTGAAAGTTGCAGTATACCTTTTTCATAAAATTTTCTGTATATCGTTGGAACAGACCAGGATGGGAGTCGGACACCAATGCCATCACCACCCAAACTTGATACACACAATGTACCTGATGACTTCTCTAGTAGAGGTAATAACCGGCAGTGGGATGCTGACAATGGTGCAAGACCTGGAGACATGGGAGGTGAAGACATTAGGCATCCTAGAATGTTTCGTTGTGGGACAGATGTGAAGAGAGGAACTAGTGAAGAACGGGAAGTGACAAGAAGGTGAAATGTAGTTTTTCATTCTTCACTTTTTTTAGATTCCAAAACTTACCAGAGTTGCAGAAATAGAACTTCTGAAAATATTTTCTGGAAGAAAATCATGTTCATTGCCTGGTTAAGCAAACTGAAAAGTTAGTTAGTGCAGTTCTTAAGGTTTGTGTGCATGCCTGCGCTCTTGTTTCTGACAGTCAAGGAGTGAGGCAAATTCAAAGACTGTTCTAATGATGGGATGTGTCTTTAATATACAAGTTTATGTTTAATGACATCCAGTATCTTATTATACCTAGGCCTGTTCCAAACTACCAGGATCAGGATTTCTCAGAACAGCTGCAGCAATTGAAAATGCGGTTCTACAAGGAAACCCTGAAGAGTTCAGATGAAGTAGGTGGTAAAATGGAAGTGCGACACCACCGTCGTCACCATCATCGTCATAGCAAGAATAAGACAGTAATTGACAGTGAACAAAAGACAGATGTCAGGAGCAAGTTGAACCTCCATTATCTTGCAGGGTGAGTCTTATAAATCAGTGTCAGACTTTTAGGAAATTTTAAGACAGTAATCATAATCTTCAAGGATGTTAACATTACATAAATCTGTGAAGTAGGTTCAGGTAGACTTACTTATTTACTACATGGAGCAGAGTCCTTCTTGAGAAGCTAACTGTTTTTCAGCCAGTCAAGAAATTCCCTGCATTTCATAGAACCCAAAGGTTCATTATCCATTCACAAGTGCTTGCCACCTGTCCCTATCCTGAGCCAGCTCGATCCAGTTCATAACCCGACATCCCACTTCCTGAAGATACGTCTTAATATTATCCTCCCATCTATGCCTGATTCTCCCAGGTGGTCTCTTTCCCTCAGGTTTCCCCACCAAAACCCTGTATATGCCTCTCCTCTCACCCATATGTGCTACATGCTGCATCCATCTCATTCTTCTCGATTTTATCACCCAAACAATATTGGGTGAGGAGTACAAATCATTAAGCTCCTCATTATATAGTTTTCTCGACTCCCCTGGCACCTTGTCTCTCCTAGGAACAAATATTCTCCTCAGCATCCTATTCTCAAACACCCTCAGTCTATGTTGCTCTGTCAATGTCACCGACTATTTTTCACACCCATACAAAACAACAAGCAAGATTATAGTTCTTTATATCTTAATCCTTAAATTTTTGAGTAGCAAACTAGAAGACAAAAGATTCTGCACCGAATGATAGCAAGCATTCCCTGACTTCAATCTGTTCTTAATTTCTTCCCGAATAGAATTTTGATTTGTTAAAGTTGTTCCCAAATATTTGAACTCTTCCACCATTTCAAAGGATCTATTATCAGTCTTCATATTGTGAGTTCATCCTGCATTCTTATCTTGAGATATGACTAAATACATAGTTTTATCAGCATTTTCCTCTAGTCCAATCTCCTTACTAGCCACTATCAAACCTTCTGCGTTTTCCTTTATAGTATGTACTCTTCCTCCCAATGTATTAACATCATCAGCCTAAACCAGAAGCTGATTTGTACTAATTAATTTCAAGCAATCCTGGTTTACCTGAACCCTCCTAATGCCGAGGTTTAGATAGACAGGTTTATATTAATGACACTTAGATAAGTGACTGTGGCAATAAATCTGGTTTTGAAAGCCATATTTAGTAAAGAATGTTTTGGATTAAACATTTATAGAAATTTGGCAAGACTTGCACTGGGATGGTTGGCATATGGAAATATTAGAAAAGCAGATGACAAGCAGCTGGAAGCTGAAATGAAAATCTGTGGGAACTGTAGGTTCTGTTGCTTGATCATAAATGAATTTAAGACTGTAGAAGAAGTCAAAATTCAGTCAGTCATTGAGCAGTGAATTGAACCTAAGGCAGGCGCCATTTACATCAGCATGTATATTCTAGGTCTCATGTAGGTTAATATTGATACTAGTAGTTGTGTTGTTCTTGACCTACATTTGCTACATTTTATGATACACATTTTATATTTGCTGGCTCAAATATGATATTGTCAGATTGTTGCGTTACTTTGTCCCTGATATGCTGTTTGCAGATTTCAGAGCTTTCCATTGGTTAGTTTCAATCTTAGTGATTTACATAATACATGCTATTCTGCTTCTGTTTGCTTGGTTATGTGTGTGTTATTCTGTTACTTGTGATGCTTCTGTTCAGTGTGCTAAGACTGGATCATTCCCCACAGTTTTGTAATAAATTGTCATAATTGATTTCCATTTCTCTGATATGTTGTATTATGCATAAATACTGTTATTTTAGATGTCATAAACAATTGACTGATGTTGTAGTAAATAATATATAATGACTGTGGTATAGTGAACATTTACCTGTCTTTTTTGAGTAGGAGAGTGGAATGCAGTTTTCATGCACTGTGAATAAACAACAAACAAATTTGTAGATGAAACATTGAGTGATGGTATGAAAATTATTGACAAACTTACAGACATTGTTATGGTGTTTCTGACAGTTACTCACCAACACCTGCAGCAGATGTTGATGATGAGGCAACATTCTCTGGACGAGAAGACAGCAAAGCAATTAGTGTGGAAGCAGTGGAGTTGGCAGATGATGAAGGAAAGCTAGAAATAGATGACCGACAGGAAGAGGATGAAATTGAGGGGGATGATGATGATGATGATGATGATGATGATGATGGTGGTGGCAGTGTGTCTCAACCAATGGCTTCCACATCTCAACCAGATAGCAATAAGAAAGATCAGCTTGACACAGGTGAGAGTGCAGGCTTCCCATTGTTAGATATGGAGTTGGAATGTGACAAAATTTTTGAAATTGAGTAGTTATCAACAAGGTAATTTTACTTTTGAGTTAAGTGCTCACAAGTGCATTACTGTATGAGAGACCATGGTGATGACTTCTCATAAAAGTGAACCAAGCGTTTTTTTTTGGTATGAAAGTGGAATTTTTAATTAAAGGAACAATATAATTCAGATCTTGAATACTATAGTAGTCAAATGTTAATTGTACAGACAGCACCAGCTGCAGCATGGAGACAGGAAAGCTTCCACATAACTTGCCAAAAAAGCAGAGAGAGTTGTTTTTGAGAATCCAGCAACAGCAGCGTGAAGCTGCAGACTCAAGCAGTCAAGATCAGAGTGAGGAGGATGATGACAAGGATAAGGATGTTGAAAAGGAGCAGGAAGAAAACTGGTACTCAAGTGATGAGGAGGAAGCCAGTCTAGCAGATGTTCTTAAGAATCTGTCTAAGCAGGTGAGATAATGTCAAATGGCTCAGATTCAACTGTGATAATCATACAAATGAACATAAAAGACATACTGATTGAAGTCAGATACTGTTTCCAGTTCTGGGTACTCAGTTTTGCAGAATGAAACAGTTTTTTTTTTTTAATGTTTGTTGAATTTTGGGTTAAAACTATGTTTTTATTATTTACATCTGTGTTTTAATGTTAGTGTTTTTATAATTATTGTCACATTAGGGAGAATATGCTCTTTTGTTGGTGGTTAAAAGTTTGGTTTCATTTAAATTATATTATATCAAATTGTGTTTTGTGAGGCATGTACATTCATACATTCTGCATACAAATAAAAAATAGAGGATAACAAGAGACAATGCATGTTAAAACTTTCTGATTATTTTTGTGATGAGCGTACCTGATACAGCCAAAACTTGCTTAGTTCAGATGTTACCAAAAAAGAGTAATAATAACTGACTGAATTTTTAATGAATGACTTTAGTAGCAGATGCAAACTGCAAAAAGTACACATGCTGCTGTTCTGAGGTTTTCCAGTTGTTCAAATAAAATTACCAGTTTATCTTCAGTTTAAGGGCTGGAATTGAATTTGCTGTCTTACATTATTATGAACTTGTTTTCTTGTTTTGTCAGTTTGCCACTGAGTTTGTGGGTTGTTTAACCACTCATTTATATGTATGCATCAAAAAGTGCTGATATTTTTCAAATTTATTTCTGTGTGTTATGCTGGCAGCATATGTCTGCTTGGTGCCTGGCAATATGTATTTAATGTGCCTTGCATGTCAGAAATGCCCTATTCATTTACATTTAGTAAAATGCAGTGTTAAGTGATGTAATAGTTGAGTATGTGACAATTATTATATTTGAAGTTTGTATTTCATAACATATATTTTGATATCCGGTTTCATTTTCTGTTTATGGAATTAATTGTTTAATTATTAATTTTTAAGAAATAAGTTAATTCTGATATGTTTATAAGAGAACTGAATGGGAATGAGAAGTGTGAAGTTCTTGTTAGCTTCACATTTGGTTAGTGATGTTTTAAGTTTTAATCATTGTCCCTGTTCAGAAGATCGAAGACATTTTTAAATCATAAAGAAGAAAGAACTTGTGACCAACAGTGGTTCTGTCATGTGAAGTTGCAGTAAAACCTTGAGTTTATGTTTCTGCATTTTGTGTTTCTTGTGATTCTTTGTACTGTGCCATCCAGATGCCCATAAGAACAATGTTTCCCCGATCTTAAACTTTCTGGATTTTTATGCGGTTTTTGGGTGATCTTTACAGAAAGGTGAAATTGGAGTTTTAATGAATACTAATTGGGTTCTTTGAATTTTACTCATCATGATCTGTTGAGAAGAATGTTATTGTAGCTAGTGTCGGTAAACACGTATTTGGTATGTTATATTTTTGTACTCATAAGTTAAAACTTTGCAGTAGATGAGGTGTGTTTGCTGATATGACATTCATGTTTGGTTCCAGCAACAGCAATCAACTTCACCCACAAGAGGCAGTAGTTCTCCACCTGTTTCTGCTACCAGTGGCACTCCATCTTTTGATAGCATTAAACTTTCTGCCATTGACATCAGTGAATCAGTCAGTAAATTATTATCAAGCATCCGACACCAACAGAGTGCCAGTGCAGCAACTGTGACACAAGCTGCAGAAAACTTGGGCCCACGGTATGATCCATTGATAATTCACATGTCCTCATTATAATGTTTCTGTGTTCTATGTTAAGACACCAGCTGTACCTCAAGATAGGGTGGTACTTCTTTTTTCATCATCTTTCCCTATTTCATAATACATAATTATTGCAGCCAATACAGGGAGGTATACTTATTATGTTGCCAAGATTAGGAAATACAGTCTCTACTTGTCTAGATGCCCTAGCTGACAGTATCGTCATGCTTTCACCACTGAAACCTGAACCAAGCAGTGGGTACTTGGTCGTCTTTCATTTTTCATGGCATCCAGGTGTACCTATTGTAAACCATACTCAGTTGAATGAAGAGTTTTCATTTCCAGTATTTTTGCAAGATGTAGTATAGAAAACAGAGGCACCAGTAGTGTTGCGAGAAATAATCCTTTGACAGCAGTGGTGTGTCAAGAACATAATACAGATAGTTGAAAATTTCTGAAGGATTGGTTTGATTCTGGAGAATAAAAAATATCAAAACTTATGTTTCTCTTGCATGAGTCATTCTTTACATTAAGCCAGAATGTAAACAGCCAAATTAAAAGATATTGGTGCCTTAAAAATGTTCATACATTCCATGAAATTCCTTTGCATGACCCTCAACTCAGGAGTTTGATGTAAGTGAGTGCACACTAAATCATGGGTCCCAGGGGCGGAAAGAAAGAAAGAAAGAAAAAAAGAAACAAAGAAAGAAAAAAATATATAGATTCTGAATTTGATGTTAAAATTATTCTGACACCATTCTTCGGGGATTGAGAGGAGACGATGTGTGGTTATGTCATGTGGAGACAATGCCACAGCTGAACAGAAAACAGTTCACAGTGACTGCACTAGAATTATGTGGTGGACTGTGGCCTTCTGGCACTCTAGATTTGAGTGTGTATGATTATTATTTGTTGGGCATGCTAAGAGATAGATTTTGTATGAATAGTACATCCTTTGAAAAATGAAAGACTGTATTCAAAGTGAAATTGCCGATATTTCAATACAAACAGTTTGTTGTGTGTTGAGAAATTTCTTGGAGGTTGCAAGACCTGCTTATCAGCCTTATGTCAGCAGGTTGAGACTTTCCTGTTAAATAAAGTGAGTTAAACTACAAAAGACAATGTGACTCTAAATTCCTGGCAGATGCAGGCTTCCTACATGATAATGCTTCACTGACACCTGCATTCTATGATAAAAACTGCTCTCTGTAGGGTATGATACTATGTAACTTCAGTGATTGCTGCATTAAGGGTTTGTAAATCTCCCAGTCATTTGTGATAATTTTTGTTATGGGGGCAGTAGTACAGTATTATATCAGTTAAAGTTTAAATGATGTACATTTACATATGCGAACACATCTAAACAACTGTGCGTAGAAATTCATTTTTTATATTTATGCAGCAGGGAGATTCACTGCATTTTTAATACATGCTAAATTGTCTCTCTTTTATTTCATAATTTTATCTTTTTATGTTGTTTTTCATAAACCGTGGGCTAAAATTTAAGTACCGGCCTGGTTATGTAGGTGTTAAATATTTCTTTCTTAAGAGTTAAATATGATTTTTGTTCTTTTAATAAATGTGAGACTTGCACATATCTAACAGATGCATGCTTCAGAGTATTTAAGTAGTAGTATCAGTAGATGAAGAATAAGGTACACAGTTTTTGTTGTTGCCCCAGATTTGTCTGAGAAGTTCCACTGACAGTTTGTATTATGTTATCGATTTTAATGCAGTGGACTTATAGTAAAGCTGTGACAGTTTTGTGTGTGTTGGTTCAGTAAAAATTGTGAAATTGTTTTCAGTATCTCTTAAAAACTTGACTCCTTGTTGGTTTTTTATGTCACCTGTAATTCTACATATAACAAGAAAGGCTTGATGCTGGACACTTGAAGTCAGATTTAATGTAATTTTTAAGCTGTCTGGTTATTTCAGATGCATAATATGATACATAAGGTGGAGAAAAAATTTTATTGGTTGTATAAAATATTTTTACGAATACTTGTATTATCAAGTGCTGCACTTAGTGTAGTTACAGGACATGTTTGTACCCTATCTGAGGAATCCCACTTTGAATCTTTGTGTTATATTTTCCATGAGATCAGGTCACTTGACTACTCATTTTTGAGTCCAGGTCATGTTCCATATATCCCAGGCATTTTAATATGGGTGGATCTGGCCCATTTGAATGCATGTGACTGCTGTCTGTGGGAAAGCATTGCTTTTTTTTTATATAATCCATTTGATTTGTAGTGTTGTGTGACTGTTTTAATAAGCTGGAATTATGGTGTCTAGAATTTGTAAAGTGTGAAGATCATGAAATCACATTATTGAAGCTTTTTTTTGTTTTGTTTTGTTTTGTTTTGTTTTGTAATGTGCTTGTGGTGACCATGTATGTGAGATACAATTAATTCTCTTCATGTAGGCTTGTATGCGTATTAGTATGATATTTTTGTTGTTTATTCATCAAGTTCTAATGTGTACAGTTGTTCAGTTTGGTTCTTTCTGTACACTGTTTTCTTTACCAGTGCAGCAAAACCTAACTAAACAGTTACTGGATATTCAGATTGTTACTTGTGTGTTTTGTCGCAAGAATTTTTGATGTTTGGAGATCTTAGTGATATGAAGACTGTAAAATCTTGTGGTTGCTGTAACTTTAACTTACCTGTGTTTGTAGTCCTGGGCATTATAATATTAGAAGTTATTAACTGTTGCTGTACCTTTTTGTGTCTTCTGATATATTATTATCATGGTCTTTGAATGCAGTGGTTTTGTAATGAATCTTCAGATGTTTACTAATTGTATTGTTTTTTTTAACATATTTCAATTCTTACTCTTAGGTTTTGTGAGGGTTTTTCCAGTTATTCCAAAGTCTTTTAACCCCCAGTGATCTGGCTCTTGTACCTACTATATCTGTATTCATATCACTGTATGTGTGTGTGTGTGTGTATGTATAGTGTCACAGCTGCAAAGCTTATGTTTTTGCTTTGTTTCTTTAGGGCATCTGCACAGTCTCAGGTTGCAGTGGCACCAGCAACACAAGCCAGGGATCCACGGCTTATGTCACGTGATCCACGCAACAGAAATTCCAACACAACCACTTCCACATTGTCACCATCCACTCGAACATCTAAACGTGTTGATTCTTCAGAAGAGAAAAATGAATTATGCCGCACAAGCATTTACAGTTCTGCCATAACATCTTCTAGTGTTGCATCTACAAATATGACACATGGCCGGCTGGAGAGTGGAGGTGATGTTGATTTGAGAAGTTTCCACAGTAGGCAGTCACAGCCAAGCACTGGATTTGAGTCTAGGACAGATGTGGATTTACGACAGAACGTGCTTGTTGGGACTTCATCCTATAATTATGGTGACACAGATCTCAGAGGGGGAGGGGGTGATGTGGATTTGAGAGGAATGCTGGGTCTACCATTCAAGCCTGTTCCTATGCACACACCTGCAACAGAAATAGATGCTTCATTAACAAGTCATCCTCCTATCCCATACAAGGTTGTGACCATCACAATACCACGGCCTGACTACTCAGGGTTGAAATTGAATACGTCGGACCCCCAGGTGAGAAAGAATTGAAATAAATATTGAAATCACTCAAATTTATCATTGTTAATGAAAAAGCCACTGTTGAGCTTTCATTTCACAGGGTTTATTTGCTTCTAAGTCTAATGAGTGGAATTGTATATTTTATAGGTTTGGAATGATCCAAGGTTACGTAAGCTCTTCAAGGTGTCCAGCAATTCTATGGACAGTCCTGCCTCCCCACCCCCACCACTACCTCCTCCTAAGCAGTTACCCTCTCCTGCTGCAAGAAATGACCCTCGGCGACGTAGTGCTCCAGAGGCACCCCATTCTACTTCAGGCACCCATCTCCATGAAACAGCACCAGTATATTCTGAAATGATGTCTCAAAATACCATGAGCTTAATGCATGGCACTGGCATGCTTCCCAGTATTGTTCCATCCTTGCCAGCAGTACTTCCGTTTGATCCCAGACATCCTAGGAATCCAAGAAATGCACCCGGAATTTTGGGTCCTGCTCCACTACCACTCAACTACTGTCCTAATACTCCAAGATTTGAGGACCATGAAGAGGGCAACAGCAATGGTTCTGACACAGATCTTAGGATGTTCTATGGTAACAGTGGTCCCATATGGGAACAGCAGTTAACACAGCCACAAAGTCAGCGTATGCACCGAAACAGAAATTGGCGGAATAGCAGACGAAATCAGCAGCGTTTCCAGGCCCAGCAAAGGGAGCAGAAACGGTCTTTCACCCCTCCTCTGTGAAGATGAATAACTAAAATGGGAGGATAAAATAAACTTATAGGTACTGACAAAAGTGAACAGTGTTTATAGATATTATGCAAAATGTGAAAATGTGCCAAACTGCACACCTGGTATGGGTACTATAATTAAAAGTGTAGAAGAAATATTTAGAAGAGGTACATAGAATTCAGAGGTAAGAATAATTATCCTGTGATCTGTACAGTAGTGGTTTTATGAATTGGTCACATTTTAACTCATACCAGTAAATGTTGGTTAATTCTGCCAAAATGGGTGAATAATATTACTTTGAACAATAAATATTTAAAATTTCATCCTGTAACAACACATAATTTTAACTGCTTTGTTATTTCACAGTGGACAGAAGTTGTTAATTTCATTTAGCGATCTCAGTCATTTACACTGACAAAGTTAATTTTGTGGCTTTTTCTTTTGTTAATTTCTGTTATTTTTCTTGGAACTGTGAAATGTAATGCATTCACCACCACAATATTTGACATGTACTGCAATGAAGAATTTGCAAGAGCTGTGGCATTACAAGTGCTCGTGCAACAGCACATAGTGAAAGAAGAATTTAGTATTAGTCTGTGTCCAGTTTTGAATGCATTTTCACATGAAAAGTCTGTAGTATGAAAAAGTGCATTTTGGTAATTAGGGTGAATTATGGTATTCTTGGAGTAATGAACCCTTTCCTATATGTGGACACAGAAATAAAATGTAGTGATGAGGCTTATTTTGTCCAGTTTACAAAAAGATTTTTCTACTGAAGACAAATGCTGAAGATGAAAAGTTCTTGCATTAGCAATTTGGTGCACCTGTCTGATGCTGCATACAGAAGGTTCTGCAGTATCTGTGATGTGTGATGTGTGTGTGTGTGTGTGTGTGTTTGTGTGTCTGTGCAGGTGTGTGTTCGCATTCACCTGTGTGCTTGTGTTGGCCACAGTATTTTTTCTAGCTGTTACAACTATGTAGCTCTGCAGCTACAGTGAAATGTTACTTATAAAAATTTATTTGTTATAGTCCTCTTTGTAATGAAAAATTGCTTTTTTGAGTTGTTCGTCTTATGGTGAAGCCTGTGATGTTTGCTGTTGGTAGCTGACAAAGATAGTCAATATAAACATGAGAAAATATCTTTTGATCCATATAATATTTCTCTGTGTTTTCTTACAAGCCAAAAACAATTGGATTTTTTCTTCAAGTTGTCTGTTAAGATCTTAAGGTTTAAGTACATGAACATTATTTCTTTAATGTTTTTTCCAGTAGTTTGCACTTTGCTTTATTCAGAAGCACAAATAAAGTAATGATACTTTGCAACCCAAAATTTGATGTGATTAGTTAGAGGTGCTCATGTTATTTTTTGAACATGTTGGAAGTTATGTTTCCGTAACTGTAACCAGGGATTTTAATTTGTTTATCAAACATATTTTTCTTTAATCTGGATTTCATGTTAAGGATGTTAATGACAACGTGTTAATTATGGAGTTACATAGCGGATGAGAATTACTTTGTAATTTTGAAATAATGTACAAATTAAATATCTTATTTTATTATGATTTCACAATTTTTTTATATAGCTTTGCTCTTGGATGCAGAAGCTGCTCAAATGTTGGAACTTATGTAGTGATTGTACTTCATAATAAAATATGCCATAATTTTGTTATTACTGGACCTGACGAGAGGCTAATTTTATTCTGCTGAAAGTAATTTAGTTTTGGAAGTATGGAGTATGTTAATGTTGAGTTACGTACAGCCTGTTGTAAATCTTCAGTAGCCATTTTATCAAAATATGGGCACGCCTTTTAAATGTCTGTGATGAAACGTTTGACCTTACAGTACTTCGTAATAAGTAAGTTAATTTGGAACTGGAGAAGCAGCATCACAGGAACACAACAATAACACTTTCAACATAGATGCAGAAGTATGCAGCATCCATTTACAATAGCTCATGTGAGGATATTTTAAATACACAAATGAATAGTTCTGCAGTTTATTTATTTAATTCTGAGTTTGATGTGCTGAATGCATATAAGACTTGGGCATATTGTTTCGTGAAGCAGGACTCTGCAGTTACCTTTTCCATGTTTGTATATCTGTATCCATATATCAGTCGTATCCTATTTGAATAAATGTTTTGAGTTAATATGGCAGTAGATCTAATTACTAAAATTGCTGCAACTACTGGTCAATCATGGTTGTCAATTTCCTTCAAAATATTAATGATTTTAAAGTGTTTCACATATTCATTGGTTCAGAAAGTCTTAAAACTGCATGAAACTGAATATCATCTTCGCATATCTTATTTTGTACGTTTTCCTTTGATATGGTAAACCATTTGTGGGAGAATGACTGCCATATCTAAAAGTAATTTCTGTACTTTATGCTAGCAATAAAATGTAATCATAACAGTAATCTACTATTTCCATGTCAGAGGCCTTCACATTACAAACATCGTCACACAGTAATGTTCCTGTTCTTTGAACTTTCATACCAAGTTTATTACAGTTATTTTTTCCCCACAATAAATGTGAGAGCCGTGGCCCATTTATCATCAGATAACTGTGGTATGGAGAGTTTTGCTATTTCCATTGTGAAAATATCTGTTACAATTCAAAAGTGAAGATGTTTGTTTAATACTGCAATTTTATCCAGCCATCTCACTGCCAACTAGTGGATAGCATCTTCATATTTTGATCCAGCTTCTTCCAGAAAATGTAGTCCACTGTTAAAACCACAGTATCTGAACTTACATCATCTTCAGTAAGAAAAATTTTGTAGCACAGTACTTCTTGATGAATAACACAGTGAGACATTCTCAGGGCTTATGTGCTTAGCTTCATCACAGATATGTCTTACTGTTAATACTTCTCCTACCATTGGTTGTTCCCAGTACAATAACAAAGAAGAAAGTGTTTCCTTTACCTCAGGAGTAAATCTTCACCATTCGTAACGCCTCTCAAGCTTCATCAACTGTTAAGCTCTTAATGACATGAAAGACACCATCAATTCCATGAACAGCAGTAAATGTTATCAACTGTGCATTGTCTGTGATACTATCATTTGCATCCACTACGAGTGGTAACAAGCAAATGATTTTGGCTGAAATTTAAGTCATTCAAATAAATTTTTTCCCGGTTCCTGTGTACATTTTATACGTGTTTTGGCAGAGAGGCTGATGTTTTGAATCTTTTTTTTTAATCTGTACAAACCTCTTCAGCTACAGGTTAGCAACAAAACTTCACAAATCTAGTCTGTAAAGGGTCATCCTTGTTTTGCAGATGATAATGTGTTGGTTAAGATAACAGTAATATATTTATTAATGCAATTTCTCTTCATTACATTTTTTGATTCATGCATAATGTTTTTTAGCAGATGTCTGGTGCCAACAGGCCATATGAAATGAAGGTGTGGCGTGTTGCATACACCTGAGCTATATAAGTAATTAGGTTATTAATTTGCATGGAACACTGATCTATCCTTTTTAACTGTGAACTGCAATGACATTTAGCAGCCCTGTTAGTTTTGTGGTTATTAACTTCGTGAAAAGTTTGCTGAGTTATTTTTGAGTGCTGTGCTTTAGCACGAATCTGGACTGTTTGTTTTTCCTTGCCTTTACCAAGTGACTCCATGCAGCAGAATATTTTTTCAGGAGCTAACTGGTCCTCAGATAGTCAAGAAATTTCCCACATTTTAGGAAACCTGCAGATTTATTACCACATTTGCAAGAGCCCACCACCTGTCCCTGTCATGAGCCAGATTAATTCAGTCTATGCCCCCTCCCAGTTCTTGAAGATCATAACAGTGATATAGCTTGCTACAGACAAAGAAGGCTAATGTTCAACTTTATCTTGACCATTTCTTCTTTGGTTGAGTTCTTGTGAGTGAATGTATCAAAATTCTTGGTAGAAATGTTATGCTTGTTGCCCTTAAATAGGAATTTGTGTGAGAACAGAACCATATTGTAATATACAAGTCTGTTGCTCAACTTTTGTACACCTTTTCAGAAATGAATTGTGTATGAAAGCTGGGGACTGCCTATACGTTGTTATGTCTGAAATGAATGTATAAGTATGTGTACATATTTGCTACCTCATCATCATTCATTTCATTATTAAGCAGTTCCTATTTATGTATTTTATCATCAGAATGTGTATGCCATGTGAATGGCAAATGTTGTGAAGTTGAAAGTAGTAAGCAGCCCACATTGCCAGGATGTTGCCAGACCTTTGTTTTAAAATGTAAAATAACCCTTCATCTTGAACCATTATTCATTTATCTTATGATATATATTTTGGAGTCAGGATAGTGTAGTTAGTATAGTGAGCTGATTAGGAGTTGGACAATCTTTGGTATGAATGTTGGCATGTTCCTCTGAAATGTCCAGATTGGCACTGGGGCCCACCCAGTTTCCTATTCAGTGGTTACCAGGTTAAGCAGCTTGGACATGTGGCTGGCCATTAATCTTCATCTAACTTGAGTACAAGAATGACTGGAGCTATACCTCCACTCCATATGCCACCATGCCATTTAAAAGGACATTGCCTTTACTTTAATACTTCGGACGTAAGTGATAAATGGGAGGACTTAGACAGACCTGCTGTGATTTTTGTTTTTAAGGCGGAAATGAACTTCCTGTGTTAAGTTGGTTAACCATGTTGATAACATTTGCGAGCAACAATGTTGTATGTGCGTTTGTTATCATATTGTACCAAAGGAATCTCAATTCTTGAAAGAGAGGGATAGGACAGTTTTTTTAACACGTGTAAGCCCGAACGAGCGAATTCATAGGAAGACTACAATGAAAATTGCCGTAACATTACTTGTAATCTTAACAAAAGTACAATTGAACGATGCGCTCAACGTCGTGCGATATCTCATCCGTGCACGAGTATTCCGAGGTCATCAGTGACGGTACAGGTAACCTAACAGTAACCCGCCCAAGCCTAGCGGGGTCAATTTGAAACGTCTGTCGGCCATATTGTGTGAAGAGCAAGTATTCACAAAATGCAAAAATAAGTTTATGTTAATAGCCTATAAACAGTTATTTATTGTGATCTTGTATTGTGATTTATTATTGTTGAAGGCACCTTAAAGGTTGTCGTCGTAATAATGGTAATTGTAAACGAATACCATGTTACATTTGACCTTAAAACAAGATAAAATGTGAAAGAGAAACTGTAACCTATAATGTCGTGCAAAGAACTTGGTTAAAATCGTATTCCCATATGATGTATGTGTTTGTGTATAATGCTGTTGTGCTACTTCCTTTGTAGAGCTTCTTCGGATTTGGTCAGAGTGCAGACATCGAGATATTACTCGATGGCACAGAAAACCGAAAAATGGCTGAACTGAAGTCTGAAGATGGAAAAAAGGAACGTCATTTTCTGTATTACGATGGGGAAACCGTATCGGGTAAGGTATGTAGTTACTAAATTTTCCGAGGAATGAAGATGCCTCTCAGTAGATAATATGCATATTGCTACTACATAATGTAAGCTCTTTGATCATTGTGTTTAGGGCAGAAGACTGGAACCACAGGTTAGTGTAATTTCTTTCAACGAAATTAAAACGAAAAGCTTAAACTTTTAGTCAGTAAAATGTAACTTTAAACCATACTATTGGTTGATTAAATATTTGTGGTTTTGTCATGTTTCTTTATGCTGTCACTTGACCTAATGCCACAGTTGTGTTGACAGCACTGTTCTAAAGTGGCATTAAACATTTTATCAGTAGTCAACAGATGTCAAGAGGGCTGGGGTAGTGTTAATAGGTATAGCGACTTGCTACAGGCTGGACAGTTCAAGGTTTGAACTCAGGTAGGCACAATAGATTTTCTCTGCTCCAGACCCGTCAGACAGACCCTGGGGTCCACCTGGCCTCCTGTGCAGTGGGTACTGGGGCTTTTTCCTGGGGGTAAATAAGTCAGGGCATGGCATTGAGCAGCCACCCCCACCTAGTACTATGGCTGCAAACGAGTAGAGCTATTCCTCTACTCCCCCTTGGTGTCTGCATGGTATGTTACAGGGAGGCTTTTAACAGACATCTGTCTAGTGTACTTTCCTTACTGCATTTATGGAGATTTTTTTTTGCATGAAGAATAAATTTTGTTTTGAGGTGTTCTTGAAAGAAAATTTGTAACATTTGTCTTAGAAGAATAAAGCATGATGCCACTGCAATGAACTGCCATGGACTTGAGTTTCTGTAACTAAAATGAAACCTCAAAGCCTAATCTTATGTTCTTTGTCAACCGTGACATGACTTCATGCCACTAATATGTAGACTGAAGGCGTGACCTTTGTTGATAAGGTTTTATGTGTTTTTGTGAAAACTGTGACTTGAGTTTTTCTGTGTGCATTTTAAACCATGATACAGTATGATTTTCAGTAATGAGGTAGCAAATTAAAACAAATACTTCACAAAATAATGTAGCTTTAAGACCATTATTAAGTGACTATCTACTGTTTTAAGGCTGTTAATTATGTGTTCGATTAGAATGACAGTTCTTGTTATTGTGTGAAAATAACATATTTTTGGCTGATTGAAATTTCTGTTGTATTGCAGGTAAATGTAACATTAAAAAAACCTGGCTCGAAGCTAGAGCACCAGGGTATAAAAATTGAATTTGTAGGGCAAATAGAGCTCTATTATGATCGAGGAAATCATCATGAGTTCACATCTCTTGTGAAAGAGCTAGCCAGGCCAGGTGAACTCACACAGAATACGACATATGCATTTGAGTTCCAGAATGTGGAGAAACCATTTGAGTCATATACAGGATCAAATGTCAGACTACGGTGAGTTGAGACAGTGTAGCATATTCCCTTGACATTTCCAGTTGTGATGTCACTCCTTATTGAATGATTTATGTTTAGGTATTATCTAGCTCATTTTCAAGGTAATATATAAAAATTGTGGAAATTCAGGTGATTCCAGAAACTATTCATGGCATCATAAATTTATCCATACTGATCACTGTAAATGGAATTTTTGTTGTACTCTTTTATTCAGTCTCTATAAATTGTGTGAAAGTGTGAAATACCAAACCTAGAGTTTATACAAAACCTGCTATGTGCTTGTATTGGGTTAAAAATTCATCCACCACTTACTTATGCCTGAATCCTTTCACAGCTTATATTACATTATTTTGTCAATTTTCCAGCTCTGCCCATCTGTTTTTTGGGCCTTTGGTTCATAATTGTGTTGATTTCATCTTTGTCTCATAATTGTACATTTTATTGAATGGTGGTGTGCATGTTGCAGATACTTCTTGAGAGTCACAATTGTACGAAGGCTGTCAGATATGGTGAAAGAGGTGGATATTGTTGTTCACACATTGTCATGTTATCCGGACATGAATAACAGTATCAAGATGGAAGTTGGCATAGAAGATTGTCTTCATATAGAATTTGAATACAACAAATCCAAGTGAGGCATTATTAGGTTTCTTTGTTTTCTAGGCTGCCTGCCTTCTGCGGATCTTGGGCATAAATTTGACTCAGAGCAGGGAATTTGTGTCTTATCGTTATGTGCAGAGGGAGGGCTTTTGCTGGATTAGTCTCCATGGTGGGGAGTTATTTTTTTAAAGAAATATCATGAAGTTAAGCTTGGGCCTTTTTTAAAGAAATACGAAATTTGGATTGAGAATTTCTTTGTGGCTTGTTTAGCAACACTAGTTTTCTAGATTATGCAGCATTATTAGTGGGTGGAGGGATGGATGGTTGATGGAATGGCAATTGATAGGGAGGAAAACCAAAGTACTTGGAGAAAAGTCCATTGTGAGAAACCTGTAGCTAAAATAGGGTTACACGTATTGTTTCAGGATGACATGTTGAACATACAACCACATATCAAATGTCATTGAAGTTTAGTGTGCATGCATCTGCTGCAGTGGTACCATTTCCTATGTGTGTGTGTGTTTTGTTTGTGTGCAGAACTGTTATGTGGTTGAACTATTTTCTGAGCATGTGCATTGCTGTTTACTACCACTGCTATGTATTGACTGGTGGATGAGTACACTTGGTCAGCATTTGTAGCCGATTACCAGCTGGTTAAGTTGAGTGAGTGATGAGCATCCATCTGAAAAGTTGTGTCTTGTCTTGTATGTTTAGTGTATTATGGTTTTAATATATATATATAATTCTCTTAGCCATAATTTTTCATGAGTCACAAGGACAAAAAACACGTGCATGCAAAAGGCTGTGTGAAAGTGCTTGGGGAAAGCTCGTCATTAGGAGTGGAGTTGAATACCATTAGATGTGCAAACATTAATGTAAAGTCTGCAATGTGTTTGACTTAGCAGGATCAGTAGTACCATCCATTCTGAAAAAGTAAATTAAAAAATTGTGGATTGTGGAAAGATAGCAACTCCTTTAAGGGCTTCGGAATTAAATAGTGCTGTGTGCACTGGTTTCAGTACTGAAATATACTTGACATTGGGAATTTTCACTGAGGCTTAAGCTGAGAGTACAAAGTAGATATGTGAACATTAATTTATGTGGCAGTAGGTCCATTGCTTAGTGTTCTTTCACTTAGAGCTCTGTTTTTTTCGGAACTAATTAGGAGCACTAAGTGAGGGACGTCTGTGTGTAGTTTTGAAGATGAAAGTTGCAAATAGACAAGGTTGGTGGGAAGACCTCCCCATCATGCATACATTTCATGTGCACTACACACCCTTCTCATGCATAACAGTATGTGTGACTGTGACTGACTTATGCTGCGTTAACAGGCAGGAATCATCAAAATGTTAGGGGTAATTTCATCTTTTTCTTTTGAGATATTCATGTTTTTACATGAAGCATGAGCTAAAATTTAAATTTTCACCTCTGATGTTTAAAAGTTAAAAATACAACAGTAGTGAATAAGCATTAGTTTGAGGGGTTAACAAATTACCATGAGCACAGAAAAAATTGTGAAGGGGGTTGTGGGTTGGCATGTGAATATTATGTCAGCCTGTAAAATGATGGGAAAATTGCTAACAAGAGTGTATCTAGTTACATGAGCTTTAAGATGGCAGCCCTTGATTGCTGAAAATGTTGTGGTGGTAATGCTGTGAGGTTGTGTGCGGGAGATGAATATGGGTAAGATCTTGTCTGGGTTATCATTTATCCCAGCAGACAGCATTAAGTGATTTTCCCTAGATCCTCCAGGGAAATGCTTGGTTAGTACTGCAGTTAGACTATGAAAACTTTATACCAACTGCTCTCATTTAATCAGTCATCATACTATGCGACACTACAGTCTGAGTTACAGTCATTGTCATCAGATAGACTGTGAAGAAGTAAAAGTCTTGAAATTAGCTATGTACACTCAATCGAACAAAAATCCATCGGTCTAAAATTTTCTAAGTCCCGAACTGGAAGTCACATGACGTACAGTTGCCAACATAATTTGAGTCGTTTTTCTTTCCCCATATTTGCGCATTCATGGCGTTTCTCTGTCTTCCATTCATTACAATCAATCACACCGCGTTTATATTAATGGAAAACAAAAATACATTTGCCTAATTTCAAATAAAAACATTAATTAAACTACATTAACTTTCCCACACGTGAGGCTAGCTAGCTAGCTTTTTTTACTAAGGATGGATGAGTCAACCAGACCCTTTGTTCTTATTGTCAGCAGGCGTAGCCAAGGCAGTTCAACGCATGCTAGGAGTAGCCTTTGGAAACAAACTATGTTGGTTCGAATCCCACTATCGGCATATTTCTTTATGTAGCCCAGACAGTTCAACGCATGCTAGGAGTAGCCTTTGGAAACAAACTATGTTGGTTCGAATCCCACTATCGGCATATTTCTTTATGTAGCCCAGACAGTTCAACGCATGCTAGGAGTAG
>Ga0123352_10000481_pt1 | contig 48375 bp, 48 predicted proteins | sample TergutLab28metaG_FD_89700 | JGI IMG/M metagenome (GOLD analysis project Ga0123352, IMG submission 89700) | Labiotermes labralis P1 segment gut microbial communities from Petit-Saut dam, French Guiana - Lab288 P1 | ecosystem: Host-associated > Arthropoda: Insects > Digestive system > Gut ... | reverse complement strand
TGATATGACGAAAGCAAAACAAATCAATTGTGCAATTTGACGCAAATTAGAATGACGTGAGCCCGGAATGACAAGGCTGGCTTGCATCATAGTTGAGTACTAACAATCCAATCTATCACACGTTCAAATGCCATACCGCGGGATGCTTTTACCAGAACAACATCGCCCTGGCGCAGCAGGCCGTGCCGGTTTTGCAAAAATTCTTCTATCGTTGCATAGTAGTGTTTTTTATCGCTGTGGCAAAAGCCATCATATATAAACCGCGACAGCGACCCTATGGCTATTAATAAGTCTATGCCCATTTCTGCCGCAAAAGCACCAATTTCCTCATGTCGGGCTTGGGCTACATGTCCAAGTTCGTTCATATCGCCCAAAATTGCCACTTTACGTGCCGGCTGCCGACACAAAATTTTTATGGCTTCCCGCATAGCGGCAGGGTTTGCGTTGTATGCGTCGTTTATTACTGTCATTCCACCAATGTCTTCCACTGTCAAGCGGCCGCCGGGCGGGTCAAAATCGTCAAAGCCTTTTGATATTTCACCTGGCGAAACACCCATTTCCATACCAACAGCAGCTGCAAGTAAGGCATTCATCACATTATGCGCACCGGGAACAGGTATTTTCGCCATTATATCATACCCACGCCAATTAAAGTTGCAATCCGTTTCCTGTAAACCCAAAGGCTCGGCAGATATTATATTTTTAGAACTTGGGAATTGTACAGTAAACTGTTCAACTTTGCGGGCGGCAATTGGGCCGGTAAGCAGCGGGTCATCACCATTTAAAATTACAGTGCCACCGGGTTTAAGCCCGTCTACAATTTCCAGTTTTGCATGAAGAATGCCTTCGCGGTTTTCAAAATTCTCAATGTGAGCGTCGCCAATGTGGGTGATTACTACAATATCAGGCGCCCCCACCAGGCTTAGTTCATGAATTTCCATTGCGTGGTTCATGCCCATTTCAAGCACAAGCACTTCGTCCGTAGTTTCCAATTGGAATATAGACATGGGCAAGCCAATGTCATTGTTGAAATTGCCCATTGTCTTTTTAGTTTTGTATTTCCTGGCCAATATGTTTGAAATCATATCCTTTGTTGTGGTTTTGCCTGCGCTGCCTGTGATTGCAACCACTGTTACATTGTGAAGCCTGCGGTAGTAGCCCGCTAAATCCATTAGTGCGCGGCGGGTAGACTCTACTAAAATAAGCGGGATGTCGGACGGGATATCGCGCTCGGACAGTGCGCATACCGCACCGCTCATTGCCGCGGTAGAAATATAATTATGCCCGTCGAAGCTTGGGCCTGCAAGCGGCACAAACAATGCGCCCTGCGCAATCTTTCTGCTGTCGGTAGAAATGCTGGTTATTGGCGGGGTATCAATGTCATGCAATATCCTACCATTGCAAGCCTTAGCTATGTCTTGGATAGTCAATTTCATGCCCGTATGCGTGCGTTCCAACGCTTTTATCGCTGTATCATAATCGCTAAACGGGTATTTTGTTGTGCCAATCTCCTGATAGTCTTCATGCCCTTTGCCCGCGATAATTAAAGCGTCGCCCGGGTTTAACATTTTAACGCCCGCAAAAATTGCATTCCTGCGGTTTTCGCAAATTTCGTATGAAGCGGTGATTTCTTTTACCCCTGCTTCTGCATGGGCTATTATGGCAAATGGGTCTTCTGTACGGGGGTTGTCGGACGTAAGTATGCAATAGTCCGACAATTCGCCGGCTATGCGCCCCATTATTGGCCGCTTTGTGGTATCGCGGTCGCCGCCGCAGCCAAACAGGGTCACGACCCGCCCCTTAGTAATTTCCCGTATGGAAGTAATCGTTTTTTCTAAACTGTCGGGAGAATGAGCATAGTCCACATAAATTTGCACATTCAAATCATTTGGTACGGACTGAATACGCCCCGGCACGCCGGAAATTAGTGATACGGCTTTGCGCAGATCATTCGTAGGTAGATTTAGGGCAATAACAGTACCTATTGACGCCAAAACATTGTAAACATTGTACCTTGCGCCCACAGGCAAATAATATTGCTCACCCATAAGTTCAAAATTTGAACCATGCGGCATACAGTCTACATTTTTAGCATGTAAATCAGATGCGGTATCTATGCTGTATTTCATAAGGGAATGGCCTTTGAAGAGTTGAAGCATTTGCGGCGTGTATTCGTCATCGTTATTTACAACAGCAATTTTGCTTTGGGCAAAAAGCTGCGCCTTTGCAAGGGCATAGTTTTCCATTGTGCCGTGGAAATCCAAGTGGTCCTGCGTCAGGTTTGTGAATACGCCAACTTCGAACGTGAGCCCTTCCATTTTGAAAAGTGCCAGCGCGTGGGAAGTAACCTCCATTACAACATCCTGCACACCCTGCGCAGCCATTTCTGCAAAAATTGCATGTAAGTCTAGCGGGTCTGGGGTGGTAGAGGTTGCAAACGGGATATCAAGCTGGGCATCCCCTACCCTTGCGCCAACAGTGCCTATTAATCCTGTTTTGCGCCCAAGTTTGCGCAGTATTTCTTCTATAAAATAAGTAGTGGTAGTTTTTCCGTTTGTGCCTGTTACTCCAATAAGCCGCAGTTTTTTTGCAGGATGGGAATAATAATTTGCGGCAATGTATGCCATTGCCTGACGGGTATTTTTGACACAAATTACAGTAACCCCGGCAGGAAAAGCACCTGCAGCTTCTTCCACTAAAATTGCTGATGCGCCGTTTGTAATAGCCGACTGTATAAAATTATGACCGTCAACCGCCAGCCCTCGCAAGCAGATAAACAGTGCGCCGGGTTTTACTTTTCGTGAATCAATAACAATAGAATTTATTTCAATATCGCTGCCTTTTTGGATTATTTCATGCGGCACCCCGCCAAGCAACGTTTCAATATTCATACGCAATCCTCGTTTCATTTTAATGGGGCGCTGCCCCAAGTTTACTTCGAATCTACAAATTTTACACTTACTAATTTGGAAACCCCTTGCTCTTCCATTGTAACACCATATAAGTGATCTGCAACTTCCATTGTGCCTTTGCGGTGCGTAATTACAATAAATTGTGTGTTAGTGACATGTTGCTTAATGTATCTTGCAAAACGCGTAACATTTGAATCATCCAAAGCCGACTCTATTTCGTCCAGCACACAAAACGGCGACGGCTTTAGCCGTAGTATCGCAAATAATAGCGCAATTGCCGTCAATGCCTTCTCCCCGCCAGACAACAACATCATACTCTGCAGCGATTTACCCGGTGGCTGAGCTGTAATTTCTATACCAGATTCCAGCACATTTTTGTCGTCAATCAACCGCAGTGACGCTTTGCCTCCGCTAAACATTTGCTGAAAAACTTCTTCAAAATGCTGAGCAATTAATTTAAATTGAGTAGCAAATTGCTCTTCCATTTGTGCAGTCAATGAATTTATCAGTTCAGCCAGTTCGGCTTCTGCCTGCAAAATGTCATCGCGTTGGGCAGCCAAAAAATCGTAGCGAATTTTCATCTGTTTATGAGCTTCTATAGCCCCAATATTTATATCAGTTAACGTGGCTAGTTCCGCCTTAAGTTCCCCCGCTGTACGCTGCAAAGCGGCCTCACTCATATCCGTTTGTTTAAGCGGCACAGCTTGTTGATGAGTCAAGCCATATTCTTCCCAAATCTCGTTGTGCAAACGGTGACTGGCGGAATCAAGTTGTTCCTTTCGCATTTCAAGACGGGTAAGCTCGCGCTCTATCAATGACGATGAATCTGCATATGCACGCTCATCCTCCTCGGCTTTGCTGATTGCGGCCTCTAGTTTTGACTTTTCTTCTTCTGCAGCAAGTTGTTCTTTTTTAACTTCTTGCATATGGGACTTTAGCTTTACTTGCTCTAATGAAATTGTATCTTTTTGTGCTATCATTCCCTCTCTGTTTTTTTCACAGGCGGAAATTTCTAACTGCAATGCACTTTTTTCTTCCAGCAAAACAGACTCTTCGCGCTGCAAGCGGTCTACATTTCGCTGCGTTTCGCCCACCCATTCCGTACGGCGGCTAATTTCTACTTTTAGCTCGGTTAAAGTATCCGATTCTTCCATTTGCTCTTGACGGCTTTGTTCCAGCTGTTGCTTAAAGTTTTCTAAATCTTCTTGGGCCTTTTGCAATGCGTTTTCTTGCTCAAGCAATTCGGTTTTTGCATTGCGTATGTTTTGATTTGTTTCTACCAGCAAAGTCATAAGTTTGTCGTTTTCTTCATTGTATGTTGACGCCAACTTGTTTAAGTTCTCCAAGTTTTCGTTTGCCTGCAACAACCTGTCATTTAAACGCTCGGCCTCTAGTGTCAGACTTTGCTCTTTTTCGCGGGCGGTATATAGCAGTTCTTCTGTAGCGCGGTGTTTTTCATGTATTTTGCGGGCTTGATCGGTCAAGCCAGTAAACTCTTGCTGAAGTGCTGCCACTTTTTGCGAAAGTTCTTCCAGCTGCCGCCCGCGTCCAATAATGCCTGTAGTTTTGCGGTTTATGCCCCCGCCTGTTATTGCCCCGCCCGGGCTAAAACGTTCGCCGCTAAGCGTAACAATTTTATGTCTATATTTTGTTTTTTTATTAAAGGCCATTGCATTGTCTATATCGTCCATTATTAAAACATCACCCAAAAGCTGCGCAATTACTGGGGTATATTTATCATCACAAGCAACTAAATTGGACGCAATACCAACGAAGCCTGACTCTTTGGCAAATTCCGAGGCATTTGTTGTTTTACCCTTCATAGATGTAAGCGGAAGGAATGTTGCCCTGCCGCTCTTAGTATCTTTTAGCATATTTATCGCAAGTTTTGCGTCGCTTTCTGTCTGGGTCACAATATTTTGTGCGGCGCCACCAAGCGCGGTTTCAATTGCTATTTCATATTCGCGCTCTACATTTATCAGTTCGCTAACCGCACCGCATATCCCAGAAAACTGCGGGTCATCTGCTTTTTTACGAAGTACAACTTTTACACTTTGGGCAAAGCCTTCCTGTTGGGCTTCCAAGTCGGATATTACTCTATGCCTTCCGCGCGCTACTGTCAATGATTCCTGCACTTTACATAATTCATTTTGCAAATCATTGCTTTCCCCAGACAACTGCGAATGTGTGGACGCATAGGCAACTACATTTCTTTTTACACGCTCAAGTTCCTGTTTGCATGAGGCAAGCACTTCTTCTGCGTCCTGCACTTTTTGTATCTGCTCTTCCAAGTTAGTATCATGATGTATAATTTCGCTATTAAGCCTCTCTTTATCATCTTCCAAGCGAAGATACATACTTTCCGCTTCCGTTATATTTGTACGGCAACCTGCAACAGCTGTTAGCGCATTTACAATAGCCTGATTATGTGCGTCCATTTCCATAGCAGAGCTGCGCATTTCTTCTTCCAGTTGGGCAGAAAGTTTCACATGCCCTGCAAGTTCCTCATTTAATTTATCCAGCTCCTGTTGAAGCTTGCCAAGACGCCCTTCTTCATCGCCACACTCTGTTACCTTGTTTTCCAATGCGATATCGCGCTTACCAACTTCGGTATCCAGACGCAGTCGTTCTGCTTCTAACTGCTGAATTTTATTTTCCAGCAGTTTTATATCGCCGTCCTTTTTTTCTATTGCTGTTGTAATTTCAAGCAAAGACTCACTTGTGCTGCGGTACTTTAAATCCTCTTGCAAGGCACGGTTTTTAAGCCCTTCACTTGCAAGGCGGGCTTCTGCCAACCGCCGTTTGTCGCCTTCAAATTGCAAAATACTATCTTGCAGTAAGCTGCTCATTTTGGCAAGTTCTATGTCTATCTTGTCGATTTCGAGTAAAAATATGTTAATGTGAATATTTTTGTATCTGTCGCGTATGGCAAGATAACGCTGCGCGTCTTCGGCCTGAGCGGCTAATGGTACAAGCTGTTCTTCTAGGTCTATTATTATATCGTCTACACGGGCACGGTTTTGCCGCTCTCGTTCAAGCTTTGTAAGCGTTTCGTTTCTGCGGGATTTAAATTTTCCAATCCCGGCGGCTTCTTCAAACACCATGCGCCTGTCTTCGGAACGCAAAGACAAAATTTCGTCAATCCTGCCCTGCCCTATGATAGAATAACCATCGCGCCCAATGCCCGTATCCATAAAGAGCATTTGGATATCCTTAAGGCGGCAAGTTTCACCATTTATGGAATATTCACTTTCGCCAGAACGATAAACACGCCTAGCTACCGATATCTCCTTAAATTCCAGCGGCATCATGCCTTCGCTATTATCCAAACTAATTACAATTTCGGCATATCCTAGAGGCCGCCTGTGTGCAGTACCAGAAAAAATAATATCTTCCATTTTGCCGCCGCGAAGCTGCTTTGCACTTTGCTCGCCAAGAACCCAGCGAAGAGCGTCTGCTATATTCGACTTACCGCTGCCATTTGGGCCAACTACAGCATTAAAGCCTGTAGACAGATCCAAACGTGTGCGGTCTGCAAAAGACTTAAAGCCTGTTAATTCCAACCTTTTTAAGTACATAAAATTTCTCCAAATTTTTATCAAAAGTGTCCTAGCATTATACAAAGATTATGCTATAATAGAAACAATAACGCAAGGCAAATTTACTTACTACCCTAGGAGGCGGTTTTTATGGTTAATTTTTTGGCAGGCGCAAAGGGCGACGGCAAATCTCGTAAAATCATCGAAATGGCAAATGCAAATGTAAAAGTTACGGATGGGCACTTGGTTTTTATTACTCACAATAGAAAGCACATGCATGATTTGCACCGCGATGTTAGATTTGTAGAAACCGAAAAAGGATTGCTAGCCAATTACCGTGAGTTTATAGGTTTCGTGCTAGGAATTTTATCTCAAAACAGCGATATCACACATATTTATGTAGACGGTATAAACAGCATTATTTGCAATATTGACGAAATAGAACCAACCGGGGAGGATTTGGCAAAACTTAAAAAACGTCTGGACGAATTATCTGAAAAAGAAGACGTAGGATTTAGCTTAACACTTCACTGCAATAAGAGCAATGTTCCGGAAGCAATTAAAGCTGCACTGATATAAAATTTTTTATGGTAAAAACCCCCAAGAGGTTTGTGGTCAAAATGACTACAAACCTCTTGGTTTTTGAATAACCCCCACTATAAACGCATATATTCTACAACTATGGATTGCTTCGGCTTCGCCTCGCAATGACGGGCCAGGGTATTTGCCGGGGGTTTTATTTTGAGAAAAAATTTAAGAAGCCGCGATATTAAGCGAAGATTAGGCATTGGCCGCAATGTTCAAATGCCACGGTTTAACTTGCCCGGCAATTATAAACGCAAACTATCAAAGGCTTTTTACTTTAGGCCAATTATAAATTTAAAACGTATGAAGGAAATATTTTTCAAAATTTGTGTAGTTGCCACTATATTAATTATGCTGTCTGTTGCGTGGCGTATAGTTAGGCCAAGCACCAATATTCGCGTAAGCCCAGACACTGTAGCGGCTTTTCGCGTTCCGCACAGGGCAATTGGGATGCTAAAACAATACGCAAGCGACAACAGCATACCTTTTGCAGAACTTTTTACTGTTTTTAATGCCGAAAACGATTTTTTCCCAGAAAAGTCCGCAGTTTTTGATTTAAGCGTAATTGAAGATATGTATGTCGCAGATTTTAACCGCTTACTTAGGCGGTACAATAGCCGCAGTATTGCACCATATATTGACATGTTTCACAATTTGTTTGACGAAATCGAGACATTCCCAATACCAAGCGGCTGGTACGAGAACGATGCGTCGGTCATGTTTGGCAACTCCTGGGGGGTGGAACATAACTTCCAGGGGAACCGCATGCATATGGGTACCGCAATTATTGACCGGGAGAATATCCGCGGACGCGTACCTATAGTAAGTATGACAAGCGGAACCATTACCGACGCAGGCTTTAATGCACAGCTTGGATACTATGTGGGAATTACGACACGTAATGACACATATTATTTATATGCACATTTAGACAGAATTGCACCCGGGCTTTCTACGGGGCAAACTGTCCATGCAGGCCAGTTGCTTGGGCAAATGGGAAACAGCGGCGGCGGACGTGGGAGCAGGACATTTGCGGTGCATCTGCATTTGGCTATTTCGCCAAATGTAAGCTTTACACGAGGTCAGTTTTGGATAAACCCGTATCCGCTGCTTAGATATCTTGAAAGTAGAGGCGAATTTTGATATAGTAAACCACAAGTATTAAGGGGTGGTTTAGATTGTACAATTATCAAGAATTTGCCGAAAAGCAAAAACTTCGTAAAATAATTATCGCTTTAACAATTGCATGTGTGTTGGTTGTTCTCCTTTCTGCAGGGCTTAATTTTTATGCCAGTTACATTAGCCAGCCGGAGACAATTCCTGTTGTAATGCCGGTGGCTGGGGTATGGGAAGACCCGCCAGTTGTTGCATCTGAAACTATTTATGAACTACTTATTGATACTCCCCATTCGCAAACCAGATTAATTCCGCTATGCTGGGACACTGGCCTTTTTTATGACCCAACCACGCGCACAATCCCCCTGCCTTATGGTGTGTCTGTGGTTTCCGTAACACAGAATACAGCATACTACATACACGAAATTGAGCTGTATGGCGTTTATTTACCAACAAAAAACAGATGGCTTATGTACGCAAACCCATTTGTAACAAACATAAATCAACACGGCAACCTGTTGCAATTACGCACCCGCGGCCCCGTGGTTGCAACCTATTTTAATAATGGCGAATACTCATATATAAAGCTGGTAAATTTACACAATGTTTACCACACAGTTGTTGTTATAGACCCAGGCCATGGCGGCCACGACTCTGGTGCAATAAATGTATTGGGAAGGGGCGCGCCAAGCGAAGCGGATATCGCGCTTACAATTTCTCAAAAATTGCTTGATTATTTTGATGTACCGGGCGTGCTGTTAATCCCCACCCGTACTACGGATGAATTTGTAAGATTGTCTGACCGCCACCAGATTGCTAACAGAGTGGCTGCAAACTATTTCATTTCTATTCATGTCAATGCAGACGACAGAAGCCGCCTTTCGCGCGGAATGCTAACGCTATATGGCAATGCACCCGGCAGTGCAGAACTTGCATATACCCTACAGGCCGCGTTGGCATACGCACTAGGCGCACGTGACCGCGGTATTTCGCATGCGCCAGAATTTAGCATTTTACGTAACTCTAATGTGCCTGTTGCATTGCTGGAATTACTATTTTTGTCTAACCCGGAAGATGCGGCCCGTATGTCTGACCCCAACACACAATATTTGATTGCCCGCACCATAGCAGATGTGATACACGAACTTTCGCGGAAAAATTATTAAGTATATGTATAATTATCTCATATGCGTCCAATAATATGACTAGTACAGTTGTTACGTTTTGAAACAAGTTGAGGACGAGCAAAAAATGCGCGGCTTCTTGCGCTTTTTTGTGACAGACGAAACTTAGTTTCAATCGAAACGACCATATACTTACCAACACCGCTTAGCGGTTGCGGAAAGGAGGTCATGCGACATGGACAATAAGAAAAAGAACACAACACAGGCAAACACCAAAACAACATCTAACAGAACCGAATTTGCAGACGATTTTAACACAAGCAACTGCAATGACACAAAGAGCAATAAAAGCAACAAGTAGTTAAAGGTTTGACAAAATGAAAAAGCGGCTGTGCCGCTTCCCGGAGGAAGCTACAGCGGGATTCATTCCCGCCGTAGCGGCGGGGTTTGGGGCAGAGCCCCATTGAGCGATGGAAATTGCACAAGCAATTTCCTAGCAGATGAAAAAGCGGATACTTCAAATGAGGTGTCCGTTTTTTTTACTGCGCGTCAAACGCATTCTCTATATGATTAATTTCAACCTTGCCGCCCTGCATCAAAACTTCTATCACATCGAAACGAAAATCCATGTCATTAATATTACGTGTAGCTATATAGTGCATAGCGGTACGAATAATCCGCTGCTGCTTTACAACACCTACCGATTCTCGCGGGTAGCCAAAGTCTACACTACGGCGGAATTTTACTTCCACAAAAGCTACATAGTTGCCATGCCGGGCAATGATGTCCACTTCGCCGGTTCGTATGCGGTAATTGCGCTCTAAGATGCGGTATCCCTTGCCAGTTAAATGGGACTCCGCTAGTTGTTGCGCCTGCATTCCGGCTTGGTATTTAGTCGGCATGTTTTTCATCCTCGTTCTGGCTAAGATGCTGGGCAAAGCGTTTGCTAAAATGTTGATATACATATGAAATCCCAAGCAATGTTACGCCAAAGGCAAAATACGAAACAATTCTGTACCCGCCGTCAAGACCAGGCAAGTCTATTAGAAACAATTTTGCAACCGCCAGAATAGACAGCGCAAGCCCAAACCGCCGCATAAATGCAAACCGTTTTACAAAGCCGTAGATAATCCATGCAAGTGCTGCCACCACATAAATTATACTAATGATAATGCTTGTAAAATATATGTTGTACTGCGCAACCAAGCTTATAGTAAGCAGTAGCAAAAAATATGCCGATATGCCAAATGGCAGCCATTCTACAGACAGCTTTTTTTGCACAACAAAGAACATAAGCACACTGCGCATTGCAAATAGTCCCATAGTCGCGGTTACCGCAATAATAAAAGTCAGAACCACCCATATATTTAGCGGCGGATACATTCTGCGTACAATAGCACTATCGGCCAGTTGAAAAATAAGCATAATCATACCCAGCGTCGCAAAGCAGACGGACATTATTTTTATACCACGGCTTTTTATCCCTGGTATGTGCGGCAACACGAAAGCAAATGAAAATGTAATTGCAACAAAAACAGCAAGCATAACAAACCACGATGATAGCAAAGAACCCCGCATTTGACGGTTTATTGCATCATAGTATCCGTTTGCAAAATACACCGCGTATATCCAAACATTTGCCAAAACTACGTATTTATAAAGCTTTTCCCCCGCATGTAAAAGGCTTTTCTTATATGCTAATGCCGCTAAAATAAGAATGCCACCCACGGTTACTGCCATATATCTGTAACGGAAAAACTGGTCGTAGTTAGGCAAATCATGAAAAATAAATGCCGCAAGACAAAGCCCGTCAACGATATACCCCACCAGTTTAATACGCCGCGAATCCTTTAAAATACCATAACAAGCCATAAACACCGCCTGAACAGACCAACCAAGTGACAGCCAGAATACGCCAAACTGCATGGGCACAATAAGTATAACAAATGTCATCCCAGTTATGAAAAATAGTGCCGCAGAATGCTTTTCGCTTTGGAAGGCACGCTGCATAATTTTGCTAAGTACAATGTAAATAACGGCAAAAACTACAGCCATAAGTCCGGTAAAATCTTGCAAATCAAACATCAACAGTGACACATACATTATGATAGACGACACCACCGTGTTTATCGCAAGCAACACAAAATCTGTCTGCGAGAACGGGCGGCGCGTACGATAACAGCTAACTATCGGGATTACAGTATAAATTGCAAAAGTGAACAAAATATATGCAAGAACAATTATAGGCGACAAGAATTCCCGCATCCCAAACACAATATATAATGTGGCAAGCAAGTTTAACCCAAACCCAACAAACATACATATTTTCCACTTTTTAAAGAACGATAAAACCAGCGCGAAAGAATTTAATATTGCAAAATACCCAAGCGCACTGTAAATAAGTACCATGTTACCCCTGATTACAGCCATTGGAAAATACCCATCCAAAAGCATAAATGCCGTAATAGAAACCATTGGAGTATATCCGCCAACCAGCGAAAACGTGGCAACGGTTTGCGAACTATACCTGACAGAAAGCACAAAAGCTATAACCGTAATAAGTACACACACCAGCAGCGACGGAAGCAAGCCAATAATTTCAAACATAAAATAGCTGACCGCAAGTGATGAATACAAACCAGCAACGCCAGAGCTTGTCAAGCTTAGTGAAAAGACACTGGCCTTCCTGCGATTCAAGATTTCGCCGCCAAATAAAAACAGCCCACTTAAAGCAAACATCACAATGGCCCTAAATGTATCCGGCATTTGGAAAAATGCAATTTGCGAAATAGTTATAATTCCAAGTATGATAAATATGATGCCGGCTTTGTTAATTAAGTTCCCGCCCACGAATGCTTCAAGGTTATTCTTTTTGCCAATAGCGGCCACAACTTCATCGGTTATTTGCTCTTTCTTGAGCGTGTCAAATTGCTGGTACGAGTATGCTGCGTGTTCTGCATATTCCCTTGCAATTTCTTCTTGGGCAGCGGCGATTACTGCCTCTGCTTCAACCATAAGCTTATTAAATTTGTCGATAAGAGTTTCTGCAGCTTCATTGTTGCATTCTTTTAATCTGGCACTTAGCTGGTTGGCTCTATGTTGTAAATTTAGTTGTAGGGTAACTAAGCGATCTACATGACCGTCGGCATCGGATTTAAAATAAACGACGTTTCTTTGTCTGGCCTTTTCCACAATGGCCAATTTTTCATTAAAAATTTGCTGATACAAGGCATTTTTGAATTCAATATTTTGCGCAGAAACTGCCATTAATTTTTGACTTTTTTCATCAAAAACTTGCTGCAATTGGTGTAATTCTTTTTTCAACTGCTCGTTTTCCTTTAAAAAATCGGCGTTAAGCAGTGCGTTGGACTCGTGCTCGAGTTCATTCATCAGCAGCTTTTGCCTTGACATAATATCATTTATTCTATTTGGTATCATATTAGCCCTCCACTAGAATTTGTGCCTTTTCCTGCAAGTTTCTAATAGACACAATCCGGCTTTCCCCAGCAAATTCACCATCTATCGTCCAGGGGACGTCTACTTCAAATGTAAACGCTATCCGGCTTGCAGTAAAAAACAGCACAGAATCCTCGCTGTAGTCCTGATTAACAAGCCCTTGTATTATGTTATGCAAGTCCAGCGGGTCTTTTGGCGTTTTTATAAGCATAACTTCAAATTTGCCGTCGTCCAGGCGGATACTGCCCTCTGGTAGTTTTACCAGGCCGCCAATTACCGTGGAGTTTGAAACGCCGCCATACACAAAGTCGCCATCAATTTCTGTACCGTCAGCCACAATTTTTACCCGGTGGGAACGGATATCCGCAATTTCTGACAAGCCATAAAAAAAATACGATGCCCTACCCAAGCGGTTTTTAAGCCACTGAGGGGTTTCGTATGCCACTTTTGAAAACGCGCCAAAAGACGCTACATATGAAAAATATTTGTCTTCATTGAAAGTACCCAAATCTAAATCACAAACTCTGCCATGCAGGGCAAGATAAATTGCCCGTTTCACATTGCTGGAAAGGCCCAGCGCATGCGCCAGGTCATTGGTTGTACCTGTAGGAATATATCCTACAGGAATCTTTATATCCATTGTTGCAAGCCCAGAAAATACTTCGTTAAGAGTTCCGTCACCGCCGCAGCAGATAATTCTGTCGTGCTTGCTTGCATGCTCGCGTACAAGTGCCGTGGCGTTGCCCTGGGAAATGGTTGTAAAAACAGTGGTCTTGCAACCATTGTGGCTTAAAAAATTAACAATGCTAAAAAGCATCATTCGCGCTTTTTGCCTGCCGGAAACAGGGTTTACGATAAGAAGAACATTTTGCATTATATTATTTCCTTTCGCATTTGCACAATTATGGGAAAACTATAATTCACACAGTATCCGTTGTCAAATAAATTTCAACACGTAACATTGTTACGCATTTTGCAACAAATTACACTGTATAAAATTTGCTTACAAAATAGAGTCGCCTGCTTCATTTATTTTGGTTAAATGATAAAATGGACGCATAATATTTAAAAGGAGATCAAAATGAAAAGTACAAAAAACAAAGCTGCCCTGTTAGCAGTAATTCTAATAAGCTACTTTATAGTAGGCTTCCCGGACGGCTCGTTTACGGCATCCTGGCCGGGAATCGAATACGACCTACACCTGGTATAGCCCATGCAGGCTACATTTTAGTAGGGTACTCTGTGGCATATACACTGGCGGGAGTCATTCTTTCGTGGCTAAACCGCTTTATAAAATTACAAACAGTTTATCTATTTGGGCTTGTGATAATGGGCTTGGGTTTTGTAGGTCTTGCAGTGTCGCCCAATTTTGCAATATTACTGACTTTCATAACAATTTACGGCTTTGGAACAGGTGCCATGGCCGCAAGTATGAATTCGTACATGGCAAAGCACTTTACAACGCGCCACAATAACTGGATGCATTGTTTTTGGGGTGCTGGTGCAGCAATTTCGCCAATAATAATGTCCCAAATGCGCGAGGCTATAAGCTGGCGCGCAGGCTATTTTGTAATTGTGGGAATAGTGGGTTTAATTGGGCTAATTCTGCTGATAAGCATATACAAAAAAATGTGGATTGATGAACCACAGAGCCAACAAGCAGATGAAAAAACAGAAACCACTGTCAATAGAAACTATTTGACAAAAAAGTGGCATCAAATTACAGAGGTCGCAACCTTTTTCTTTCTTGGCGGTACCTATTACACGCTTGTATTCTTTACGGTAATGGTAATGGAGGCTCGTGGAATGAGTGCGGTAGCCGCAGGAATGTTCGCGACTGTTTACTATATTTGCATGACGGCCGGACGCGTGTTTTTTGGTTGGCTGGCCAAATGGGTAAAAGAAGTCCCAATTATACGAATTGGCTGCGCAATTGCGGTAGCCGGCATTGCGATTTTGGCATTTACGAATAATATCACTGGCATTGCGCTTGCCGGTTTTGGCCTGGCTCCCCTGCTCCCCACCTTGGTAAGCGATACATCAAACCGCTTCACACCACGCGTAATTTCCAAGCTTGTCGGATACGAATTAGCTGCCTTTGGTGCGGGTATAGCCGTATTATTTTTCATCACCAGCTTGGTGCTGGAACATGTTACTTTGGAAGCACTTTTCCCTATAGGCTTGGTATTTGTTGCGCTTGTATTTATATGTAACGAAATCTTGGCACGGGCGGTCAAGACGAATGATGCTTCACATACTCATACACCAACAACTCCAACACCATAAGCATTGGCACGGCAGATGTTAAATCCATGTCATGTAGCCTAATTTCTTCTGCAAAAACATAGAAATTGGCATCCGACATTAGCTCTAAAACATTATTATCCGCGCGTGTAATCGACATTAAATAAGGGCGTTCTTTTAAAAATATCCGCTGAATCAAATCCACCAAAAGCGGATCCCCGGAATAGGACAGCGCGATAATCATGTCTGTAGTGCAGATATGGTCTACCAAAGTTTGCATCTGGTATGCTGCTTCCGGGAAATATGCCCTAAAACCCAGACCAATAAATAATTTTTCGCAATATTGGCCAATTGCATGTGTGTTATTGTCACACAAAATATATATGCTTGGCCTACGCGCCAGTACCGCTACAATATCTGTGACATATTGTTGGGACATTACGCGCACGGCCTCCATTGCGTTTTTCAAATAAACTTCGCCGTAGTTGCCGCCAATTACCACACCGGGGACTTCGGCATTTTTTTTACCGGCAGCAGTTTCGCGCAGGCTGTCTATAAAATTGGCATAGCCTTTAAAGCCCAATGTTTGCGTAAATCTAAAAATTGTGGTACTTGAAACATACCGCTCTGCGGCAAATTTGTGTATGCTCATTTGTTTTACGGTATTCATATTTTTGATTACAAAATCATAAATTTCGCGCTCATTTGGGTTCAAGTTACGCATTGTTTCCTGCGTTGCTTCAAAAAAGTCCAAAACAAACCTCTCCTACTCTAAAACTACTATACCCCATTTTGCAAAAATTGTCACTTTTAACTGGTCGGGATTGCCTGCCGATTAAAAGTGGCAATTTTTAGTGTAACAAAAATATTACAAAACATTGACATAAATTAATTTTTTGGATATCATTTAACGGAGTACGGCCTTTTTATAAGATGGCCGTTGCAGTTTCAAGGAGAGTTTTCATGGATAAAGAAGATCGAAGGAACATTGCAAACGCATTATCCATGGTATCACAATTGGGATTTATCGCTTTAGTTTCTGTTGGGCTTAGCGTACTTATTGGCTATTGGCTTGACAGATGGCTTGGTACGTCACCAGTGTTTATTATTTTGTTTTCATTATTTGGTATTATAGCAGCAATTAGAGCAATGGTTAGTTTAGCAAAAAAGTTCTAAAACTTCTTTTGGGGTGTTAAAAATGGAGTTTACAATAGAAGCATTTGCAAACAAGATGATTATATGTATTGTCGGCTTGTCCGCACTGGTGGCACTGGGCAGCGGCGTATTTTTTCATTTGCACGAGAATTTTTATATAGCAGAAACAGTACCCTTTGCCGTTGGCATTGCATTGGCTATGGGTCTTAACATAACAAAAGTAATTTGGCTAAAGGCCTCTATTAATAAAACCGTCGACATGGACACCCCCAAAGCCGCAAAGCTGTTTTATCAAGCGCAATATTTTTTGCGGCTGGTTCTCACCGCTGCGGTGCTTTTAGTTGCCGCACTAATGCCCGATAATATCGTTAACCTGCTTGGCACAATTATCGGGATACTTACATTCCCTATTACAATGCGCCTTATGCAGCTTTTTGTCCCCCCCGATACAGAAATATTAAAGCCCCCTACTTCCACCAACCATGTGCAAGACGCCATTGCCGAAATTGAAGCGCATGTAGAAAAGGAGGGTGAGTAATCTATGGACTTTTCTATTCAAATTTTTGGCGAGATAAATATCACCGATAACCTTACAATTTATATCACAGAGACACTTATCATAATGTGGATAATAATAGCGTTGTTTATCGCACTTGCCATAACTGTTCGTGTAAAATCACGCAATTGGGATGCTATGAAAAAACCTGCCGGCCTGCAAAACCTTATGGAATTCCTTATATCCAGTTTCGAAGGTATTTTTCTAAACAGTGCGGGTAAAAAAGTCTTATATCTGGCACCGTATTTTTTCACACTGTTCGCATTTTTGATTGTGGCCAACACCATAGGAGTTTTGGGTGTACGCCCACCAACTGCCGACTGGTCCATGACCTTTCCGCTGGCACTTGTATCATTTATATTAATCCAATTTTCCGGCATTAGACACAGGCCAAAAGGCTATATAAAAGATTTGCTGGGCCCGCTGGTTTTTGGGTTCATACCCGTATTTTTTCTGTTAAATGTAATGGGCGAATTTTCAAAACCAATAGCGTTGAGCTTCCGCCTATTTGGCAATATTTTGGGCGGCTTAATATTAATGTCACTTCTTTATGAACTTGCTCCGCTTGTGTTTCGTTTAGGCCTTCCCGCTGTTTTACATGCCTATTTTGATATTGCGGTAGGCATTTTACAGGCATTTATTTTTACGGTAATAAGCATCGCCTTTGTTGGCTTGTCCGCAGAGGAATAAAATATAAAAAGCGCGTCGTCGCGCTTCCCGAAGGAAGCGGAAGTGGGATTCACTCCCACTGTAGCGGCGGGGTATGGGGCAGAGCCCCATTAGAAATAGGAGGAATTATCTATGGATCCTTTAGCATTTGTATTGGGTATAGCGCAAATTACAGTTGTACTCGCACTTTGGAACGGTATCCTAACAACACTTGGCCAAGGCAAAGTTGCCGCCGCCGCAGTAGAAAGTATTGCCCGTCAACCCGAGGCAAAAGGCAGTATTACCACCAGCATGATCATCGGTTGCGGCTTCGCAGAAACATCCGGTGTTTACGGTTTGCTTTTCGGCTTCTTGTTGTTGTATGCAAACCCGCTGGTAGAACATGCAGTTCGCATTTGGGGCGGCTGATAGGGGATGATTCTTTTGAACCATCTTTGGTTTGTCTTATTAAATACCGCAGAACCACGTAGATTTTTGCCAATGTTCGACTTGGTGCCGCAAACATTTATACAAATGGGGCCGTATCTTATCAGCTTTGGTGTTCTTGTGTTCTTCTTTGTATGGTTTTTGTATAAGCCGGTAAAAGGCATTTTGCAAAAACGTGCCGAAAGTATAGAATCTGACATTCAGGAAGCCACAGCAAATAAAGCGTCGGCACAAGAACTAAAAGCCTTATATGAACAAAAAATCAAAGATATCGAAACCGAGCGAAACACAATTTTGGAAGAAGCGCGCAAGGAAGCTACCGCCCGCCTAAATCAAATTTTGGGCGAAGCTAAAACCGAAGCACAAATCACTCGTGACCGCGCAAAACGCGACATAGCTGCCGAACAAGAACGCGTAAAAGCCGAAATCCACCAAGCTATAATCGATATTTCTACTGATATGGCCGCCAAACTTGTGTCTGCTACTATTGACAAAAACGCGCACGACCGCCTTTTTGCAGAAGCTATGGACGAACTTGAAGCCACGGCATTCCGGGCTTATTAAGGGGGCGCGATATGGCAGATTTAGGTGTACGCTACGCAACCGCCCTATTTCAGTTATCTGAAGAACGCGGTCAACTTGATGTTATTATGGAACAATCTAAATTTATATGCAGCACATTTGAAGGTGAAGAAGGCGCATTGCGCATTCTTACACACCCGCTAATTTCTGCTAACGAGAAAAATGATTTTGTAGAAAAAGTATATGGTGCTGTAATTCACCCAGATTTATTAGGGCTTATGAAATTAGCAATTGCCAAAAATCGTGAAGCCTTTCTTTTGTCTGCCCTTACAAAGCTTGTGGACATGATAATGCAGCATCAAAATTACCGGACGGCAAGGGTAGTTTCTGCAGTACCGCTAAACGAAAGTCAGCTGTTAAAACTTACTGATATTTTATCTGCAAAGCTTGGCAAAAAGGTAGCTATTACCGCTGTTGTAGATTCTTCTGCAATAGCAGGCATAAGTGTACATGTGGACGGATATTTTCTGGACCGCACTGTAAAAACCATGCTAAAAAACATGAATGAATCATTAAGGAGTGCCAGCCAATGATTTTAAAACCAGATGAAGTAAGCTCGATTATTAAACAACAAATAAAAGCTCATTCCTCAAAAATGGACGTGGCAGAAGCCGGCAGCGTTATCCATGTAGGCGACGGTATTGCCCGCGTTTACGGCCTAAACAACGCCATGAGCGGCGAGCTGTTGGAATTCCCTGGCGATGTTTTTGGCATTGCCCTTAACCTGGACGAGGACAGCATTGGCGCGGTACTTCTTGGCGCAGACAGCCATATTAGCGAAGGCGACCCAGTTAAGCGCACTGGCCGCATTGCAGAAGTACCGGTTGGTGACGCCCTGCTTGGACGCGTTGTAGACCCAACAGGTAAACCCGTAGACAATAAAGGGCCCATTCTTACAACAAAAACCAGAGTTGTAGAGCGCATTGCACCCGGCGTAATAGAGCGCTACGAGGTAAATGTGCCGCTGCAAACGGGCATCAAAGCAATTGACTCCATGATTCCCATAGGCCGCGGCCAGCGCGAGCTTATAATTGGCGACCGCCAAACAGGCAAAACCGCTATCGCACTTGATACAATCATAAACCAAGCACTTATAAATAATAGAATTGGCGCACCAAAACCGGGCGAAAAAGATACCCGCGTTTACAGTGTGTACGTGGCCATTGGCCAAAAAGCTTCCACAGTAGCACGTGTTGCACGTACGCTGGAAGAAGCCGGCGCACTGGAATACACATGCATAGTATCCGCCACCGCCAGCGACACCGCGCCAATGCAGTATATCGCGCCATATGCGGGCTGTGCCATCGGCGAAGAATGGATGGAAGAAGGCCGCGACGTTCTTGTTGTGTACGACGACCTATCTAAACATGCGGTTGCATATCGTGCATTAAGCCTTCTGCTTCGCCGCCCCCCTGGTCGCGAGGCGTACCCGGGCGACGTCTTCTATTTGCATTCGCGCCTATTGGAACGGGCTGCCTGCCTTACAAAGGAACGCGGCGGCGGTACGCTAACCGCTTTGCCTATAATTGAAACCCAGGCGGGCGACATTTCCGCATATATTCCAACCAATGTAATTTCCATTACCGACGGGCAAATTTTCTTAGAGTCAGAGGCATTTAACAAAGGTATCCGCCCCGCAATAAACCCAGGTTTGTCTGTATCACGTGTAGGCGGTGCGGCGCAAATTGCCGCAATGAAAAAGCTTGCCGGCCCGCTTCGCCTAGAGCTTGCTCAATTCCGCGAACTTGAAGCATTTGCGCAGTTTGGTTCAGACTTAACCCGCGACACATTGGAAAGGCTAAACCAAGGCCGCCGCATTGTTGAAACATTAAAGCAGCCACAAAATGCGCCAATGCCTGTAGAGCAGCAAGTTTTGGTCTTTTTCGCCATAACAAAAAAACTTTTTTCTGACATAGACGCCAACAAAATTCAGGAAACAGAGCGGGCATTCTTAGAATATTTCAACGAAAACCACAGCGACATACTGCATGTAATACGCACAAAAAAGAAAATTGACGGCCACGAAACCGAGATTGTGGGCGGCATAAGAGCATTTAAGGAAACGCTGTTGAAGTAAGAGGTGAACTGCATTGCCATCAATGAAAGCAATCAAGCGCAGACGTTTGACAGTTAAAAACATATCACAAATAACCAAAGCTATGAACCTGGTTGCAACATCCAAACTGCAAAGAGCCAGAGCCGCATTAGCTTCTGTTGGCGACCCTGTACGCGCCACTTTTGACATTGTGTATAATACAATTAGCCACCCGGACGCGCTTCAGCACCCGCTAATGCAACAGCGCGAAGTGGGAAAAACAGCATATGTTGTAGTTACAGGCAACCGCGGCCTTTGCGGCGGGTACAACTCCAACACATGTAAAGAACTGATTAAACACGCCCGCGAGAATGACAAAAACCCAATAATTATCCCCGTTGGCACAAAAGGACGCGATTATTTACGCCGCCGCAATTACAATGTTATCGACTATCCCGCGCCGGGCGAAAATGTCTCATTTGAAGAGGCCTGCAACCTGTCCGAACTACTGGTGCGCATGTACACATCCGGCGAAGTGGACGAAGTATATATAGTATACACAAAATTTGTGACAATTCTTAATCTGGAGCCAATTGTGCGAAAAGTCCTGCCCGTAGACCCTGCATATTTGCGTCTTGTTGTAGCAGATGATTTAAAGCGCGGCGAAAAGTGGGAAGACTTAGGCTTCTTCCCCCAGCCAGAATCGAAACCAGCCACCAATAGCGAGGTTGAATTTGAGCCCGACTTGGAAACGGTGCTGGAAAACGTTGTGCCGTGGTATTTGAATATGTTTATGTACGCCGCAATTATATCCGGTGCGCTTTGCGAACAAGCCGCCAGAATGACCAGTATGGATTCGTCCACCAAGAACGCAGGCGAGATTATTGATAAATTAACGCTTCAATTTAACAGGCAACGGCAAAGTAATATTACGCAGGAGATTACGGAGATTGTAAGTGGGGCTAACGCGCTGCGGTAAATATGAGGTGTTATTTTGAAAAACATAATTATTGCTGGCCCGGGTAGAAACGGTAAAACTACTTTAGCGAGAAAAATAAACGAAGAATTTAATCACTTTGTCATTAACCTTGATAAACTTATGACCGTGTTCGGAAAGGCTTATCCGCAATTGGATGTAAGAATTGCCTGGGATTATGACAAAGCCACCGCCAATGTTGCACCGTTTCTAGGCCACTTTCTTGGTGCATTCTCTGCCAACCACGGCTTTGCGGACGATTTAAACTTGCGAAAACATACAGTGCAGGGAAACAAGTTTGTGCTGGAAGGCGGGCATTATAATTTTGAGGCGATATCGTCTATATTTAAAACGTATGAAATAGGAGAACTAAAAGACAATTTCACCCTTATAGGACTTGTACAAAACAATAAAACGGCTGACGGATTTTTCGCAGATTTAAGAAAATACGACACGGAAGACGAGTGGACATATAGCTTTGATGATGATGAATTAATGGAATTTTGTACACTCCTTGTATCATGGAATCAAGAACTGTATGACTATTATATAAAACACGGCTTTACAATTTACGATACCTCCGGTGATAGAGAGCAAGTTTTTAAACAAATCATAGATGATATTAGGTCGAAGGAGCTGGATTCACGATGAACACAGGCAAAATAATTCAAATAACAGGCGCGGTACTGGACGTCCGCTTCGATAGCGGTTTGCCCGCACTTTATAACGCCGTGGAAATTCAGCGGACGGACGGGCAAGACTCCGTCGTACTGGAAGTTGCCCAGCACTTAGGCGACAACGTAGTGCGCTGTATTTCTATGGGCTCTACAGACGGGCTGGTGCGCGGCATGACAGCCGTAGACACAGGCGCGCCAATATCCATACCAGTTGGCGAAGGCACACTTGGGCGCATGATGAACGTTCTTGGCCGCCCAATTGACAATGCGGGCGAAGTCGAGGCTCGCGACAAATGGTCCATTCACCGCACGGCACCCGGCTTTGCCGACCAAATTTCCACCGCGGAAATATTGGAAACTGGCATTAAGGTCATAGACTTGCTTTGCCCATACGCAAAGGGCGGCAAAATTGGCCTGTTTGGCGGCGCGGGCGTTGGCAAAACGGTTATAATAATGGAACTCATAAACAACATCGCCACCGCACACGACGGCCTTTCTGTGTTCACAGGCGTAGGCGAGCGCACCCGCGAAGGTATCGACCTTTACAACGACATGAAAAGCTCTACACTAAAAGATGGCTCGCCAGTTTTGAGCAAGGCGGCGTTAGTATTTGGGCAAATGAATGAACCCCCTGGTGCCAGAATGCGCGTAGGCTTTACGGGCCTTACAATTGCCGAGTATTTCCGCGATGTTTCCAACCAGGACGTACTTTTGTTTATCGATAATATTTTCCGTTTTGTACAAGGTGGTTCGGAAGTTTCCGCACTGCTTGGGCGTGTGCCGTCTGCGGTAGGCTACCAGCCTACGCTTGCAACGGAAGTTGGCGCGTTGCAGGAACGCATCACATCTACGAAGTCCGGCTCTATCACGTCGATACAAGCAATTTACGTGCCTGCCGACGACTATACCGACCCTTCTGTTGCAACTACTTTTGCCCATTTGGACGCGACAACCTACCTTAACCGCGCAATTGTTGAAATGGGCATCTACCCCGCTGTAGACCCGTTGGAATCAACATCACGCATGCTGGAGCGCAGCATTGTTGGCGACGACCATTACAATGTTGCCCGCGAAGTTCAGCGTATTTTGCAGCGTTACAAAGATTTGCAAGACATCATCGCGATTCTTGGCATGGATGAACTTTCTGACGAGGACCGCCTAACAGTAGAACGCGCGCGACGCATACAACGCTTCCTTTCCCAGCCATTTACCGTTGGGGAAAAATTCACAGGCATTCCCGGCACATATGTAAAATTGACTGATACCATCGAAGGCTTCAAGCAAATTATCGACGGTAAACATGACCACATTCCCGAGGCTATGTTCCTAAATAAAGGCACAATTGATGAGGTAATTGACGAATACAACAGTTCTGAAGCGGGTGAGTACAATTAAAAAACTCGAACTGCGCATTATCGCGCCCGGCATGAAACTTGCAGAACCGCCACCACAGTTTGCGGATATGATAATTTTGCCGTGTACCACCGGCGAACTTGGGATTTTGTATGACAGAGTCCCCTGTTCTATGGTGCTAAAAAAAGGGGCCGTTCGCATTTGGGAAAATGATACGGAATTGCGTATAAAAATAGACGGCGGAATTGCAACGGTAGGTAAGAATGTTGTTACTGTGTTGGCGAATTCGGTCGAGTGGGAGCGATAATACGAATAAAATGGATATTATGAATAGTCCAACAAAATAGCTTATATTGGAGAGGATATGCGTGATGCAATTCCCTGCGCCGTACTAGAAGAAGCAAAGTGTCTAAATCCAAACCATATATCATATTCACAGATATCGTAACATAGTAAAACAATTTGTCTTACTGTTACGAGAACGCTTGGCGTTCTTCTTAGAGCATGAAATATATGCATTATCTCTGATTTAGAACAGGAGATAGCAAAACTCCGAGCCAATGGTATGTATCTCACAGATGAATTTGTGAGGAAAAATGATAATAATAAAGTCAAGTAGTTACCCACTGTAACTACTTGACTTTTTTTCATATCTCTGTCTTATTTTTTACTCCACTACACCCTCAAGCGACGGGAGGTCCTCTTCATAACTCACTTCACCAAGTGCATTTATTTTAATATCCGCAACCTGATTGTATTGGTACAACTGGTCAAGGCACTCTACTGCGGCACGTATTCTGGTACGCAATAAGTAGCCGCGATGGTCGGTACGCTTTACAATTTCAGCTATGTCTATGTTAGGGTGCCAGTTGTAGGCGCGGGTGTAAAAGTCCAGCAATGTGTCCATGACGGTTTGGATTTCCTGCTTGTTAAGGGGCGGTAGTTGTTCCGCGGCCATCAAAGCTTGTAAGACTTTTTTAATTGCGGCGTTTTCGTCCGGCGGGAACAGAGCGGCGTCCAAGTTGTCAAATTCGTGTTTGCCCTCTATCACATCTTCTGCATAGGAAGACGACAGCGCGAAAACGGAATACACCGCTTCCCTCTCATTTTTTGGGAAAAGGAAACTTGCCATGTTTTTGTAGGCATTTAAGCGTGCTTTTTTGCCCAACCTGCCAATAAGCTCCGCTTCGTCAAATAAAATAAGCCAGCCGCTGTAGCCCATTTCCAGAAATAGACGCCCAACCATGGAGAAGTAACTGTCCATATGCTTTGTTTTTGAAAAATTTTTATTGTATACTACTTTTTCCGAAAAAATGCGTTTATAGATTTGCTTCAGTTTTGCGTTGGTGACAAAATCGCCCTCTAAATCGGCAGAAAGCATAAATTTTTCGTCCATATCGTCGGTGGCAAAGTATGCACGCAACAGAAAAAATAACTTGTCTACCTCTAATTGCTTTGCCGTATATGCCTGCATTTCTGACGAAAGCGGGCTGTTTAGCGTAATGTTTGCAAGTGTGTCGGTAAAACCCGGTTGCAGGCGCTTTGGCAAATATGTGTGGTTTAAAAGTTTTTGATATACAAGATGCAAATTATTAAACGGAGTCTCTTTGCTTAGCGACACAAAACTTACCACCATATTCTGCGCGTGCGCCATATTGAACATGGTGTTCAGCAAATGAGTTTTACCCTCTCCGTACTTGCCGGTTATTATCATGCCGTCAGAGATTCTTTTTTCGCAAACGTCGTCAAGCTTTTTTTGCACCTGCCGCAAAAGCCCCTGCCTTGCAGATGAAAAATACTGTCCAACCGCCCTTGACGAAACACCCGAACGCAATGCCTCTATTACTCGCCTAGCTTCAAAGTCCATGATCATTTCCTCCGCTACATATTGTGGCAGTACTTATTTGCCTTGGAAGTGCAATAGCAGCATATTTGTCGCCATCCAGCAACTCACCGGCTTGTTCATACCCTATAGGTTTTGCCATTTGGTTGTGACGGGTCATTAAAACCGCCAGCCTCTCGGACATTTCCAGCATAGCTTCTTGGCTATAAATTCGTTTCCCTAAATTGTCCAAATCAATTATATCTGTGAAAAGGTTAAACATATCCGACACAATTTCGTTTTGTATGCGAAGCCATAGAGCCTGATAAGACTTTAGTCCGGCTATTTCGTCGTCGATAAGGCGGCGGTCGAAAGCGAACACGAACATTATATGCTGCAATGTGTCTATTTCGTCTATAAGCTCACGGATGCATTCGTATGCGTCTTCCCGCTTTAGCTTTGTGTAGCGAATAGTGTCCATCGCTCCCTTGCCTGCCAAAATATCCATATCATCCACAGTAACAAAAATGCCCGGTTTGCCCGCTAGTTTATGAACCGCCAGTAACGAGCGCAACATATGACGTGCATTGTATTTAGTAACTTTAGATGGGGAAAGCCCCAGCCGCCTTACTTCTGCCAAGCGGGCTTGATTGCTACCGGTTAGCCACCCGATTAATAACTCTTTAGCCGACGATTCTATTGTGGGGTGTCCCAGAATGCCGCCTGTTAAAAGGCTGCATGCTACGGCAAAGTTGTTATCGATTAATGGATTTTTCAAGAAATATTTGCGCAAGAGGTTGCGCATTTCCTTCTTGTTTATAGCATCAAATTCCCCAATGGATGAAAGATAATCCGCAAATGTAGAACCTGCCGGGATTTCATCCGGATTAAATCCCATATCTCTGATAACTGCTTTTGCGCAAAACTCCAGACATTCCAACAGGTTGCAGTTTTTAAAAATTTCCAAATATATTTCCTTAAAGTCATGCAGCCACACATCACGGGCAGAAAAATTTACCGTAACAAAACCCATATCAGCTGCTTTTACAGATAAATAGGAAAGGAAGTGGGTTTTTCCGCTACCCGGGCGGCCTGTTACAAATTTAATTTTGCTGCCGCCCAAAGCAATGTACTCGGCTAAATATTTCTCTTCCAAATGCGAGGCGAACGGCTGTATGCCGACAGACAGTTCGGTTAGTGTAGCCGCGTCTGCCGGGGGTTGGCCTTTACGCAGTAGATTAATAGTAGCGTCCATGCTGCCCTCCGTTATTTAAAGAAACGAATCGTGCCAAGAAATTGCTCTGCGCCGTTGCCGTCTATAATGCGTATTAATTTGTTTGCCTGTCTGCTGGGTGCCAGCTCAAAGCAGCGGCCATCCTTTGTTTGCTCTCCTTGACCGGAAATATATAGACGTGACAAGTCGAAAGCATATTGTTGCATGTCGTATTCACGGCGGGCTTTGGCTGTTGGGGCAAGATAGTTATAGATATCTTTAAGGAATATGTCAAATGCTGTCCTTTTTGCGGCACTGCTATCATTGCGCACTATAACCGCCAAGTCATAAGCTGCGGCAAGCTCGTTTAGGAATTGAGCCAGATTAAAGCTTGATTTAGTATATTTTTCTACCTGTTGCTTCATATCTTGGGCAAATTGCATGGGGCGGGCGCAGGGTATCTTGCGGCGGTTTACATATAAGTCTTGATTTTCGGTATCTATGCGCAGGCGAAATGGAAACATTTCGTATGTGTTGGCCTCACCTTTTATATCTACGCCGTATTTTTCGCAATTTTCTATAAGCTGGCGGGTAAATTCACCGCTTTCAAAATATGCCTTACTGTCAAAACTTGCGGCACTTGATTGCAATACGCTTGCTAGGGCGGTTAGTTCCACAGCTAATTCCTGAAGTTCGCTTATGTCCTTAAGCAGCTTTCTTACATCACCGCGCTCTGAATCACGGCTTATGTTTTTAAAGCTACGTTGCGCCTGCTGCAGCTTGTCCTTGATAGACTTTTCTGTTTGTGCTAGGTTTTGATAAAATACTTCATAATTTAAGGTTTCCAATTTTTTTTCGCCCTTCCAAGTTTTTTGTAAACATTATCACATCGATTGCCGACGTGCAATAACTTCGTAGACATTTTCGAAAATTTTAGTTACACTTACTGCATGAAAAAACTACTTCTCCCTTGGCAGGCGGCGTGCCTTGCGGCTTGGGAAGCCAATAATTTTAGCGGTATCGCCCATGTGGTTACAGGCGCGGGCAAGACATTTTTGGCCATTGCTGCAATCCGGCGGCTTTTAGATGAAACTTGCAATTTGAAAGTTAAAATAGTTGTGCCAAAAAATTTTTTGATGTACCAGTGGCACGGTATGCTTATGGCTGAACTCGGCTTTTTGCGGGAAGATATAGGCTTTTTTTCCGGTACGCATAAATCAACACCCGATAAACAGGTTATGTTGTATGTAATAAACTCTGCCAGAAACGTTTTAGCGCGGCAAATTGTGGAGGATACGACTTTAGGACACAAGGTGCTTTTGGTGGCGGATGAATGTCATCATTACGGCTCCAGTGTAAATTCCGGCATATTTGCATACGCAAATCACTTGCAAGCAGGGGCAAAGGTGTACACACTTGGGCTTTCCGCAACGCCATGGTGTACTAACTATAATGAAGTTTTAGTACCTGCGCTTGGTCCTGAAATTTATAATTTTGGTTTTTTTGCTGCTTTAAAGGCTAATATTATTAGCAAATTTGCGCTTTTTAACATCCGCATCCCATTCAACGCACAGGAGCGTCGTTTGTATGACGAGCTGTCTGACCAGTTAAGTTATACATTACATAGATTAAACGAACTATGCCCCTATTTGGGCGGCGGGCGTCTTTCGAGTTATTCTTTTTTTGCGATGCTTGAAGACATCGTGCAAAATGGCGAGCCAAAGGCGGCAAACTTGGCAAAAACAGTTTTGATTTTGACTATGCAGCGGAAGGAACTGGTTTACCATGCCAGATACAGGGTGGACGCAGTTGTAGAACTGGTGCGGCGCATCCCAAAATCATCAAAAATAATTATTTTTGGCGAACGGATAGAAACGGCGGAAGAAATCGGCCGCCGTTTAGGCGCGGCTTACCATAATGAGGTTGGGCTGTATCATTCAAAAGTACCTAAACCACTTGGCGTACACATTTTGCGGCAGTTTATGGATGGGGATATTCGTGTTTTGGTAACATGCAAAACTTTGGATGAGGGACTCAATATTGCCGAAACAGATGTTGGCATTGTAGTGTCTTCTACGGGAAGCCGCCGCCAGCGTGTGCAGCGGCTTGGGCGTGTATTACGAAGAAAAGAGGACGAAAAGGCGGCGTATTTTTATTATTTATTTGTGGGGGATACCACCGAAGAAGATGAACTTTTGCGCGAGATAGTACGTCCGGAGTTTGATAGTCTTATAAACCGAATTGATTTAGTATTTGATGAAGAAGCCGGATTGTTTGAAAACCCGCATTACAGCCTGTGGGAAGAACGCGTTGTGGAACACATGTTGGAAAATAACTGCACTGCCGAGGAAATTGTTGAGTTTATGCGAAATACAGACCGTGGAATTTTATCTGAAGACTGGTTAATGGATGAAGCAACTTGTTTGCGAAAGTTAAATACAGCCAGTGGTAGGGCTTGTCGGAATTACTTGATTGCAATTTTGATGATTATCAGGGCAAGGATTAAGCGATAAATAAGGACTTTACAATCGCTATGATTATGATATGATTTATTTAAGTTTCACTTATTAAATCTAAGGAGCAGTCGCATGAAACTACACGAAATACACATCCGTGATCCATTTATTTTAGTATGGGAAAACCGATACTATATGTATGGTACGCGTGGTTCAGAAGCTTGGCACTCCAAAGGCACCGGGCTTGATGTACATGTAAGCCCGGATTTGAAGAATTGGGATGGCCCTCATGTGGTATTTACACCGCCGGCTGGCTTTTGGGCAGATAGGGACTTTTGGGCCCCAGAAGTTCACGAATATAACGGGGCATTTTACATGTTCGTCAGCTTCAAAAGCGAGCACCAGCACCGCGGTACGCAAATTTTAATTGCTGATACCCCAATGGGGCCTTTTCGCGTGCATAGCGACGGGCCTGTTACCCCGAGAGATTGGGAATGCCTGGACGGTACACTATACATCGACAAAAATAATAAACCATATATGGTATTTTGCCATGAATGGACACAAATACAAGACGGCGAAATATGCGCCCTGCCTTTATCTGACGATTTGAGCCGGGCGTGTGGTGAGCCGTTTTTGTTATTTAAAGCATCGGAGCCGGTATGGGCTACGGGGCTGGATGGGAATTATATTACTGACGGGCCATTTTTGTATGACTCAAACGACGACGGCAGACTGTGCATGATATGGTCTAGTTTTTGCGCCGGTAATTATGTTCAGGCTGTAGCTTTCTCCGAAAGCGATAATATTTGCGGGCCGTGGAAGCATTTGGGCGAGCCTATTTTTGATAGGGACGGCGGACATGGGATGCTGTTTAAGACGCTAGATGGCAAGCGGAAACTGATTCTTCATTCTCCGAATGAAACGCCGGGCGAGCGGCCAAAGATTATTGAAGGTATCTCAATTTGACAGGAGTAGTTTGGAGGGCTTTGCTTTGAAAAAATTAATATTAGTAGAAGGACTTCCGGGAACGGGCAAAACCACTATTTCTAAATGGTTGTCAACCCTTCTGATTGAAAAAGGCGAGTCCGTAATTCTTTTGAACGAAGGAGACGAAAACATTCCCTGCGATTTTTATGAAATAGCGGGAATACCAAAGAGTGACTTTGAATTGTTGTGTTCAAACCACCCATTGGAACGTGAATGGTTGATTAACGCAGGCTCGCACACTAAAAACTATGCCTTTTTGCGCATAGACAAATGCCAGAGTCACATTGCCGAAAAAATAAAACAGTGGAACATGGGCGATGCAAGCAACAAAATGATAATGGTAACAGACTACATTACGTGTGCATTGGAACGTTTGCAAAATTGGGTTGATGACAATATTAAAAGCTCAGAAACGATTATAATTGATAGCGGTTATTTGCAAAATCCTATTAACGAATTGCTGTTACGTCACGCTACAGATAGTGATATCAGGGCATTTATCAACGCAATTACTGATATGATTAACCCACTAAACCCGGTTTGCATTTACTTGCGGCGTGACAGTGCCGAACAGGCCATCGCTTTCGCAAAAATGGCAAAAGGAAAAGGCTGGTCAGATAGGGTAGACAAATTGTTGAAAGAAACCGGTTGTGAAAATTTGTTTGAACAACGATTTGAGCTGGAACTTGAGCTTCTTCAAAATATAGAAAGCTTAATTTACCATATTTGTGGTGATAATTGGGACAATGCAAAGAAAACAATTAGAGGTGTGTTTATATGACACGAACAGTTAAAGACTCACTTGGCACGCGCGAAATCCCAGAAAGCGCGTATTACGGCATTAATACCGCCCGTGCGCTGGAAAATTTCCCAGTTACGGGCTACATGATTCATGACGTGGCAAAGGAACTTGTTGTTGCGCTGGCAATTGTAAAAAAGGCCGCCGCAATGGCAAATTTAGAGACTGCCGCATCCAGCTCAAAAACGGCAGAAATAATGCCTTTTATCATCGAGGCCTGCGAGGAAATAATTAACGACACAGACTTCACATATCACAGGCATTTTCGCGTAGACCCGATACAGGGCGGCGCGGGTACGTCGCTAAACATGAACGCAAACGAAGTTATTGCCAATATAGCACTGGAAAAAATGGGCCACGAAAAAGGAATGCATGACATCATAGACCCCAACGACCATGTGAACATGTCGCAGTCCACAAACGACGTGATTCCCACTGCGGCGCGTATCGCGGTCAGGCTTTTGTTAAACGACCTTTTGGAAACCATGAAAAAATTACGCGAAAGTTTTGTGAACAAGTCAAAAGAATTTGACCATATTGTAAAAATTGGGCGCACACATTTGCAAGATGCGGTTCCCGTGCGGTTGGGGCAGGAGTTTGACGCGTATGCCCGCGTGCTTGGCCGCGACATAGACCGTATAGAGCAAACCGGCAATTATTTGTACGAAGTTAACATGGGCGCGACGGCCATCGGCACCGCGCTTAACACAAAGCCGGAGTATGTTGTGGCAGTTATCAAGCATTTAAAGGCCGTGACGGGCAAGGTTGCGGGCCGGTATTTCCCCATTCGCCGCTGCGAAAACTTGATTGACGGCACTCAAAATACAGACTGTTATACCGAGGTCTCCGCTACCCTAAAAATTTGTATGATGAACATGTCCAAAATAGCCAACGACTTGCGGCTTATGGCGTCCGGGCCCAGGTGCGGGCTTGGAGAAATTACGCTGGAAGAACGCCAGGCCGGCTCATCCATTATGCCGGACAAGGTTAACCCCGTTTTGCCAGAGCTTATTAATCAGGTGGCGTTTCAGGTTATCGGCAACGACCATACAATTTGTCTTGCGTCCGAGGCCGGGCAGTTCGAGCTTAATGTAATGCAGCCGGTGCTGGTATTCAACCTGATACAGTCGGTTAGCATGATGAATAACGCGTTTAAGGTGTTTGGGAAATTCTGTATTGATACGATTAGTGTAAGCGAAAGCAATAAAAAGCGCATGCAAAACTAAGTAGATAAATCGGCCAGTTTGGCCACCGCCCTTGCGCCAGAGATTGGCTATAAAGCGGCGGAAAGAATTGCCCGCAAAGCGCGTGAAACCGGCGAAAACGTGTTGGATGTATGCTTACAGGACGCGGATGTAATGGCGAAATTGGGCGAAGAAAGATTGCGAGAAGTGCTTGACCCTGTTAAGATGACTATGGGTGGGGAAAGGCTGTCGTCGTGAGTCTTGTTTTTATCGAGGGCGTTTCAGGCGTGGGGAAAACCACTACTGCAACTGCCCTGTATGATAAACTTTGCGCTATAGGATACGAGGTCAATTGTTATTTAGAGGGTGCGTCATATAATCCGCTTGACCCATTTGATGGCGGGTTTCCGCCAACAATGCCGCTCTCGATGTTTTCTGAAACCTATTTACAACGCTGGCAAAATTTTTCTAAAAACAAAACCGGTAATGTTATTATTTTGGACGGGACTTTTTTTCACCATCAGATTAACGACTTACTCCACTTTTATAATGCGTCTGACGATGTGGTCACAAATCATTTATCAAAACTAGCATGTGTGATGCAGCTGTTTAGGCCAGTTATCTTCTACTTAGTGTCGGAAGATGTGGGCCAGCGTTTGCGGCAGGCTCGTGAAAGCCGCAAGCAATCTGTAGCTACAGATGAGAAAATCGCATTTTGGGAGAATAGAAAACGTGTAGATTTACATGTCCTTGACAGGCTTTCAATTGAAGCGTACATTTTGAATGTAGATGATGGCTGGGGCACAGTAGTTGAAACAATGGCCAAGTATATTAGGAGGCATGAATGTTGACCAGAGAAATAGCTGCAAATCAAATTACCGACGCCGTAGCAAACCTATGCATAACCGCCAATATAGATGCGGACGCAAGCATCCGTAAGGCCGTATGCCAAGCGCGAAACGTGGAGACTTCCCCCCTAGCCAAAAACGCCCTTGACATGATTATCGAAAACATGGGTGTAGCTGAAACCGAACGTATGCCAATTTGCCAAGACACGGGCATGGTTATCGTTTTTGTGGAAATTGGGCAGGACGTGCATGTATCTGGCAACTTAAGCAACGCGATACACGAGGGTGTGCGCCGCGGCTACCGTGATGGCTATTTCCGCGCAAGCGTGGTGACAGATCCGATTTCTCGTAAAAACACGAAAGACAACACCCCTGCGGTAATCCACTACAATATTGTCCCGGGCGACCAGTTAAAAATTACCGTAATGCCAAAGGGCTTTGGCAGCGAAAATAAATCCGCAGTGAAAATGTTAACCCCATCCGACGGCGCACAGGGCGTTATCGACTTTGTGGTTAACACGGTAAAAATCGCGGGTTCAAGTCCCTGCCCGCCAATTGTCGTTGGCGTAGGCGTGGGTGGCACAATGGAGAAGGCCGCGCTGCTATCTAAGCAAGCACTTGCGCTGGATATTCTCGAAGAAAATCCCGACCCATATTGGGCGGACATGGAGAAGCAGCTTCTTCAAAAAATAAACGCTCTGGATATTGGTGCGGCTGGGTTTAAAGGTGCGGCAACGGCACTTGGCGTGCGGGTTTTGACATACCCGACCCATATCGCCGGGCTGCCCGTGGCGGTTAATATTGGGTGTCATGTTTCACGACATAAGGGGGTAACGCTATGAATTTGAATATTTCCACCCCATTCACAACAGAAACCATCCGCAAGCTAAAAGCCGGCGACACAATTTCCCTAACAGGCGAAATTTACACCGCCCGCGACGCGGCACATAAACTAATGGCTGAAGCACTTAAAAATGGCCAGCCCGCGCCATTCACATACGAAGGCAACGCTGTTTTTTACGCAGGCCCCTGCCCTGCCCCACCGGGAAAACCAATTGGCTCTGTAGGCCCAACAACTGCGGGGCGCATGGACGCATATTCCCCTGCGTTAATTGCCGCAGGCCTGCGTGTTATGATTGGCAAGGGCGAACGCGCCCCCGCCGTAACCGAAGCCATAAAAAAACATGGCGGCCTATACTTAGTTGCCGTCGGCGGCGTAGCGGCTTTGATGGCGAAATGTATCACAAAATCGGAAGAAGTGGCATATAGCGAGCTTAGCACAGAGTCTGTCAAACGGCTTGAGGTCGAGAATTTGCCGCTTGTAGTAGCCATTGACCATACGGGCGAATCAATTTTGTAAATTTTCATGTTTGGAGTGAAAGCAACATGGACATCGTAATACGAAACATTGACATAACTACAGACATACAGGGAATACGAAAAGTCCATGCCCAGGACGACCACTGGGGTTCTGATGAGGCATGTTTTCTATCGCAAGAATCGTGTTTGGAAAGCGGATTTCTTATACAAGTTGCAACGCTTGATGGAAAAATTGTTGGACACGCAGAGTGGATTATCTCTCATGAACCAGTGCATCGCTTTCTTTACTTAGGAATATTGCAGATACACGATAACTATCAAAAAACAGGCATAGGTACAAAAATGCTAGAGTCCGGCGCGGCATACGCAAAAGAAAACAACTGCACCTTTATAAGAACCATGCCAGAAATTAATACAGGCTCCGTTCAATTTTATGAGAAAAACGGCTTCGCCAAAATTGAGGACATCAACTGCATTTTGACAGTAAAAACACAACCCGCACCGGACGCAAAAAACGCCATTCGCATAGACCAAGTGCCATTTGATGTTGTAAAAACGCTACCCCTTGTTGTGGGCCTGTATCAGCATTCATCCGCGCATGTATGGCATATTTACAATCACTATAACGGCAAAAATATGCCGTCTTTCAAAATCGGCGACGCGTATGTAAACATAAGTGAATTCGACCCAGCCGATAAATCATCCGAGGCAACTTGTTGGAGCAACCAGCTTACCCCGGCTCTGATAGCCGAAATTTTAGCAATAGGCTACAACTTAGGCTGCAAATATTTAGATTTTTGTGTGTTAAGCAAAGACATACCATGCTTTGATACTTTTGAATATGAAATGTCGGACGAGCATGATATATTTATGGAAAGATGCCTATTAGCATGACTAAAGCTGATATAATTACACTGGCAGAAAATTTTATCAATAACTCCCCGGATAATTACATCACCCAAGAAACCGCTATAAACCCAAGCTGCGCTGGCATGAAAATATACGAAGCCCCAATATTTGCATTCGGCGCGGCAGATGACGAGCTTTACATCAAGTACAAATCTACAGACGTAATTGGCCCACATTTTCTTAGCCCTGCAGAATAGCTGCCCACCTCCAAAACCGTCATATCCTTTTTCCTGCCATATTCTGTAGAAATCAAAGCCGCCAACTCCGCAGACTGCAATTGGCCGGCCGCCGAATGGTTACATGGGCGATATGAAGGGCAGAATCTACTTAGGCAATTGACAGAATATCTTTTAAAAACCATACTGGAAGCGGGTTTCAAATCCGTGGCCCCGTCCATTGACTCACGATACAAAAATGGGGCGGAAAATACCCAGCACACATCCAACTGGTCGGAACGGCATGTTGCTTATGCCTGCGGACTTGGGACTTTTGGACTATCAAAAGGGATTATCACAAAAAAAGGCATAGCTGGCAGATTCGGCAGCATTTTGACGGAACTCGAACTACCCAAAGATACCCGCCCCTACAGCGATATCTACGAGTACTGCACCATGTGCGGCCTATGCATTAACCGCTGCCCCGCAAATGCAATATCACTGGAAAATGGTAAACAGTCCCCGCTTTGCAGCGATTTTTTGGACAAAACACGAGAAAAGCATAATCCACGATACGGTTGCGGCAAATGCCAAGTAAGCGTACCTTGCGAGAGTGGACTGCCGACAATATAGCCCTGTCATCGCAGACGGACATTGTCATTGCGGGCTCCGACCCGCAATCTTTATACTGTGGATTACAGAGTCATGCCTATCACTGTTAATACAAATGGAACTTGACCATGATTATTGTGATACACTTGGCTTATAAGTTATAGCATGAAGATTGCGGATCAAGTCCGCAATGACAACATCCAAATGAACGAGAGGAGTTCCCCAAATGGAAAAAGCACTACAAAAACACTACGAATGGCGTGGCAAATACGAGATATCCCTTCGCGCCCCGCTCGACACCGCGGCAGACCTAGCCCTTGCATACACCCCGGGCGTTGCCCTGCCCTGCTTGGAAATAGCAAAAGACCCTGCCAAAAGCTTCGAGTTAACCCGCCGTTGGAACACCGTGGCCGTAATTACAGACGGCACCGCTGTGCTTGGCCTAGGCGACATTGGCCCGCTTGCAGCAATGCCGGTAATGGAAGGCCAAGCTGCATTATTCAAAAAATTTGGCGATGTCGACGCACTTGCACTATGCATCGACACAAAAGATCCGGACGAATTTGTAAACGCTGTGGCACTTATGGCGGGCAGTTTCGGCGGCATTAACTTGGAGGACATCTCTGCCCCGCGCTGTTTCGAAATTGAACAAAAGCTAAAACAGCGCGTAGACATTCCAATTTTCCATGACGACCAACACGGTACGGCCATCGTAACCCTTGCAGCAGTTAACAACGCACTTCGTTTAACAGGCAAAACCCCTGCCGAAACACGCATTGCCGTAAACGGCGCGGGTGCCGCAGGTGTGGCAATTATTCAATTGTTGCTTCTTGCTGGCTTCAAAGATATTGTAGCCTGCAACAGCAAGGGCATAATTTACAAAGGCAAAGAAGGCCTGAACGATTCCCTTATTAAACTGGCGGAAGTCACAAACCCGCGCAATATTAAAGGTACAATCGCCGATGCAATGGTTGGCGCGGATATTTTCATAGGCGTTTCCGTACCAGATTGCGTAACTGCCGACATGGTGCGCAGTATGAACGACAAATGCGCCATTTTCGCAATGTCAAACCCCATCCCGGAAATTATGCCAGACATTGCAAAGGAAGCCGGCGCATACATCGTCGGCACTGGCCGCAGCGACTTCGCTAATCAAATTAACAATTCGTCCGCGTTCCCAGGCCTGTTCCGCGGTGTACTGGACGCCCGCGCCTGCGAAATTACCGACGAAATGAAGCTTGCCGCCGCCAAAGCTATTGCGGAATATATCACGGATGCGGAACTTTCGCCCGAATATATAATGCCAAACGCGCTAAACCGCGAAGTTGCCGATGCTGTTGCAAAAGCGGTGTATAAATGCGCAATCGAAAACAAATGAAATAGATGAAAACTACAGGAGGCATCACAATGACCAGAAGACAACGAGTACTAAAAGCAATCAACCACGAAACACCAGACCGCGTACCAATAGACTTGGGCGTACATTTTTCCACCGGAATTTCTGCATTTGCGTATCACAATTTGCGTAATCACTTGGACCTGCCAATAGATACAATTGAAGTACCCGACCCAGTGCAAATGCTGGCACGGGTAAACGCAGACATTTTGGAGCGTTTCCATTGCGACTGCATGCTGTTAAACATGCCATGGGAAAACCCCAAGACATGGAACCCACGCGGTAGTTACAAATTCCATGTACCATCCAAAATGGGTCTGGACAAAAACGACAATGGAGACTGGATAGCTTCCAGCAACGGCTCAAAGATGCGTATGCCAACCGGCGGGTTTTTCTTTGACGGGGACTGGCTAAATGTATCTGATTTCGAAAATTTCGAAGATATGATAATAAAAACCACCCCCCGCGCGGAATATATTTTTAAAGAAACAGACTATTTTACAATGCTGATGGCATTCAGCGCATTTTTCCACGGGATAGACCACGCCTGCGATATGTATACTGACCCAGAAGACGTACTGGAAGCACAAAAAAACCTGCTTGAATCGCAGCTCAAACAGGCAAAATTTGTTATAGACAACATGGGTAAATACATCCAATGCATAGCGATAAATTCCGATTTAGGCATGCAAAACGGCCCAATGATTGCCCCGGATATGTTCGAAAAATTCTGTTTCCCATATCTTAAAGAGCTTTGCGGCTTTATCCACAATAATAGCGACCTTAAAATCTTCATACATTCCTGCGGTGCGATAGAACCGCTGCTGCCACAGTTAATCGAAGCCGGAATCGATATTATCAACCCGGTACAAATTTCTGCCACGGGAATGGACCCTGCCCTGCTAAAAGAGAAATACGGCAAAAGCCTATGCTTCTGGGGGGGCGGGTGCAACACACAAACCGTTCTTGGGAACGGAACGCCGCAAGATGTAGCACAAAACGTCAAAGAACTGATGCATGCATTCAAGCCCGGCGGCGGCTTCATTTTCAACCAAGTGCATAATATAATGGGCAATGTCCCGGCAGAAAACATAATCGCAATGTTTGACACCGCTTTCGCTGAAGGAGCTTATTAAAACGGGCACCGTTGCCCGCCCCGAAGGAAGTGTAGCAGGGATTCACTCCCAGCGGAACGGCGGGGTATGGGGCAGAGCCCCATTTGGAAAGGAGGGCATTTATGCCCGATATTAAATTTGAAGTAACAAAGCACATAGGCTCCCTGTCCGAGGGCAGCAAGGGCTGGACAAAAGAGCTTAACCTTGTAAGCTGGAACGACCGCGACCCTAAATATGACATTCGTGATTGGTCACCCGAACGCGAAAAAATGGGCAAAGGCGTTACCCTATCCGCCGAAGAGGTGGCGCAACTAAAATTGCTGTTGGATGGTATTGGTTTGTAATTAATAATTGTGTCCACCCGTTAATCACGCCAAGCAAGTTCTAATTCAATCCATTTTCTAAGCACATTGCGTTCTTTCTCGTTATCTATTGAAAATTCAAAACCATAATGCTGGCAGAGTTCAAAATCCTCGCCCTTACATGAAAGCCTGTGTGGTTCTCCCTTGCCGCCGTATGGGCATTTTACGAAGTCGGGGATATTGAGTTTTGAACAGTTCCCGCAATGTTTATGATTACGTCTCATGGTATCAAGCATAGACTCGGTAAAATGATTTAATATGTCATATGAATTTTCAAAATGGTTTATGTTAGGGATTACTGAACTATTCTTTGCTCTCAAGTCGATTTTGCATATAACTTTTTTTGTTTTCCGTGAAGTGTAGGCAAAAATGCCATCACACAAAAAATATCTAACCTCGCCAGTAACTCTACAACTTCTGATTAATAACTCATCTAAGTCAATAGTCCATTTTTTTATATCAGGCGGCTGCGTATTGGCATATTCAACAATATTAACAATCGGTTGTTTTGGCTTTGCATTTGCAAGAGGGTAAAAATCCCCACGCATGAGTATTGTAGAATATCGGTCGTATTTGGCCTTTACATTGGATTGTGCCAAGGCCATCAACTTCAAACCTGTGAGCATGGAATCGTCGTTTTCATATTGAACATAAAACATTCCCATTTTCGCGAAATCAATGTTGTCAAAAAAATCTGCATCTTCAAAATAAAAACCCAACTCAGATAAGAAATCGAACAGTTCTAATTTGCGCTGTTTTGACAGTTTATTCAGATGTCTATATTTTTGCATTTTGGATACATGGAGCATATCTTCACCGTAAACAATCAGCTCGTTTTTTGGCTCTGTTTCAAGCCTGCCATGAAACCCGAGTTGAAATAAAATAGCACCCATGTCCTCTATTATCGGGAAACGAGCTGGAAGCGTTCCGGGTTTTTCCCCTGTTTTAACGTCAAATCTATTCTTGTTATTGGCTAACGTATCGTAAAATTCATACAAAAAAGAGCGGAAAGCTGATATTCCTGCCTTTAACTCATCGTCGGGCAAACCTAACATAAATGCTTCCGTAATAATAAAATCGTCCGGTGTATGCGGTATAACCGCTGCTTTTAAGTGGTTACAAATATCCGCTAAATCGAGTTGGCTCATCTTGTTCCTCCACTTAACACTGTAGTAATTTCTCAGCAAGACAGAATGATTATTTGCCTTGCTGAGAAATTTTTTACTTTACGCCGTTTTCCAACGCTTCAAATTAGACAGTTCTCCTCTAACGCGCGCCCGAAATTCATCATCGTTCTCGTTACCTTCTTTTTCCCAAAACCCAATGTTGCTTGCAAAAAATTCTTCAAAAGTGGGCTTCCATGTGAAATCGCCATCTTTATAGCAGTGACAGCAAAAATCCACGCTTGCGTTTCCGCTTTTTTCTGTGCCAAAGTCTTTGGCTTCTTTCATTTGAAAAGCACAGCTTTGACATTCTTTAACATTTTCCACAGTTACAGTCCTCCAGAGAGTTAGATTTTGTTCTCTCCGAGCATAACATAGTTATTGTGACAACAGCATGGCACATTAAAAATAATGTTTCGACATATTTTTAATTTTGGTCGCAATTATTTTTATTAGGTTGACTGGCTCTAAAACTTGGGCATATTCGCCAAATGACAGCACGTAGCTGTAAACCCAATTATCTTCGGGATATGTCCTCGTAACAATGAAACTGCCGTCCGATTGTTTTTCTATCAATGCGACATCAAAATCATCAAACACTCGGTATGCCATTTCTGGTGCAATGCGGAGTTTGATAGTAATATCCATTCGCTCTTTATGTGCATCTGTGGGATTGTTATCGGTTTCGCTGAAAATTAAATCACGTATAGGAAATTTCTCATCTGTTACGACAAAATTATTTATTCTTGTCAGCTTGTATAACCTTTCGCCTTGCTTGGTTAGGCAAAATGCTTTCAAATACCATGATTTGTACTTAAATAAGAGTTGCTTTGGTTCAACACGTCGAAAGGTCTTTTCGCCATAACTATTGTAATAATCAAACTCAACTATGAGGTATTCCAATATGGCAGTTTTGAAATTATCAAAATCATTGGAGTGATTCCAATCTGAAAAATCCACTTCAAGCCAATTTGTTGCCGCCTTATTGAATATAGCCGAAAGCCTATTTAGCACATCGGTAGTATCTCCTGTTTTTACAAGAGTAAGACCGTGAAGTGCTGTTAGTATTTCGTTTTGTTCATGTTCGCTTAAAACGGCTTTATCTAACACAAAGCCGGGTAAAAGACTAATGCCCCCACCCCTGCCTTTTTCTGCACATACAGGAATGCCCGCAACACTTAACGTGTCTATATCACGGCAAATTGTACGCCGTGACACACCAAGTTGCTCCGCTAACTCTGTAGCTGATACTTTCTTCTTGTGCAGTAGGATATAAATTATTTCAAAAAGCCTGTTAATTTGCATACATTCTCACCAAGATTATTATACCGCATAAATGTGACAACAGTAAGTCACATTTTAAGGGAATAGAAAGAAACCCCGTTGTGGAACGCAAAAAAAAGCCCAGAAAATCAGCGTTTTCTAGACTTTTAATTGCATCAAGGGCGACATCCAAACGCCCGATTTCACTACAACTTTGATACAATTACAGGCAGCCTTAAACTGCCTATGTTCTGGGCTTTAGTGCTACAAGGATATGATTTCCATATGAATCTATAGCATAAAGCAGTACATTTTAAAATATTTCGCTTTTTGTTTGCACCCTTTGTACGGTACTTGAACACGAAACCAGAACTTTAACACGATTGTAGCAGTTTCGTGTTAAGGTTCTGGTTTCTGTAGAAAATGCTTATTATCTACCGCAGACATATTATTTGAAAGCCGCCAGCAGTTCGTTGTAAAACCCAGCATACTTACGAATCATTTCACAAATAGGATTCATTAATTCGCGGTCTTTCAATTTGTACTCTTCCATACCGAATCCGCCCTCAAGACCCATAAATTCATTAATATGCTCACGCATTTTTTTGATAACCGTGTCGAGTACTGACAATTCTTTTATATCGGGACATAATTCTTTCGCCTTATTCAAGAAATGCGGGTGATACGTATTGGTCGCAACGATGCACAGATACGCGCCGTAATGTGGCCAATTATCCAAGTCATCAACGTGAACATCATCAAACTTACCGCTTTCTAAGGCATCAGCCCAGTCAAGAAATGCGTGTACCCCAAACGATATGCCATTCCTAGGAGGAGTTAAATTAAGTAAGGAGATGTTCGTAATTACTTGACGGTATACTTCCGGCAAAGTTGGTGCTTTCTTTTTTTCTTCGGAAAATACAAGGGTATAAGGAATATCCAATGTAAAAGGTATGGAAACATCCGAAGTATCAGGCAAGAATAATAAAACTTGTCCGTCGTTTTCATAGCCTACGATGCAAGATATTTCTTCGACTGGATATAATTTACCGTTAAATGGGATACTAAACCCTTTTACGATGACAGGTAAATCACGGTCTATATGGCTTACTACTTTTTTAATATATTTTTCTCTGTTCGCAGAAAACGATTCCGGGCTGACGAATGTGTAGTCATATCCGCAAGCATCGAAAACACGTTTTATCAAGTGTTCGTCGAAGCAGACCTGCGATAGGCATTGATGCCACTTGGAAAGGTCTTGACCGTATACCTGCGTAAAACTGTCGCCCGAGGCATCCGAGAAAAACCAGTAATCATAATCTTTGCTCTCCCCTAAATATTCCATCAACAATGCCATGCAGCCGTTAAACGCATAATTTTGCCCTTTCATTTTGTCTAACAGCGGATGGAAGTGTTCGTTAGAGTCGGCATTCGGTTTATGCCACTTCGTTTTAAGGGTTTTACATGATTGATTCATGTTTGCATCTCCTTTAATTCGTTTGATAGATGGAGTAAAGGAGATACGGTCGAAATCGGGAAGAATCGCGTTTGTATCTTTGGCCGTAGTTGGTGTCATGCCATATCTTCGCTTGAATGCCACGCAAAATGTATCGGATGATTCATAACCGTATTTTATGGCTATATCAATAACTTTTTCTTTGCCAAAGCACACATCAGCAGCAGCGCGAGCGAGCCGTCTTAAACGTATATATTCTGTCAATGTGGTGTCTGTCATCAACACGAATAGCCGTTGTAATACAGCAAGTGGACACGCCGCTATACGAGATAGTGTTTGGTCGTCTATTTCTCCGTCAAGGTTTTCCTCGACATACGAAATCAGCTTGTTCAATCTTTCCAACGATTCCATAATACCGCTCTCCTTTCTATAGCCATCATACTACATGATAAAAGGAACACCCTGTATTTTGAATATGAGAAATGTCGATTCAAAATTTATATTCGCTTTACTACGGCAAATATAAATTTCTGTAGCAATTCCTCGCTACAACTATTAGTATACTTGCCGGAATAATATATTCAATGGTAAGAAAGGCGTTCAGAATCGTATGATTGTATCAACCCCACCATCCAAACGCCCATTTGCTTCTATATACGACTAATCCACTCATGCCCTTCTGGGTAGGCCGCTTTCAGCGTATTTATAAGCCAGTCCTTGCTTTCATCATCAAGGACATGGGCTGTATGATAGAAATCAAAAATAGTTTTTGGCCACGTCATATATACCGGGGCGGATTTGTGATACAAAATAATTTCTGGCGCCAGATATGGTATACCGTCGTTATATAAAATGGCTTTGTTAAGCGGCCGGACTATATTGCGTTCTTTGTTGCAAATAAAATTGTGTTCATCTTTCTTGTCAAAACAAATTTCTATAAAATCGCATTCCTTGACCTCGTTACTTGTAAGTTTCCATCCAAAGATGTTATTTTCAGCATCTTTTGGCTCAACGGTTACAAATGTACCGCCGGGTTTTAGTGCCCACACGCAATCAACTGTTAAAGCTCTCTCGTCGTTGGCACTATAGATTGCTACAAGATAGTCTGTCCCGGCGGTATCCCAAACATGGTCAAAAATTTTCCAACCTTGGCCCAGCATAAAATTCAAAATATCTTTTCTATCTTCTTCAAAGATGGTTATATCATAGTCCGTATGCTTTCGGATTGTTCTATTTAAGAACATCTCTATTGCAAAACCACCGCATACGGCATATTGCAAGCCAGATTTTGTAATTAATTCATGGCCTTCGCGTATTGCATTGTTCATGCTTTTTTTGCTTCTGGATAATCTACGCCACCTGTATCCACGGTAACGCATTTCATTTTTTGTTCTGCAATAGGCTTATCGCTATGGCTGCTGGGGGTGGTTGCAATTGCGTCAACAACGTCCTGACCTTCTGTTACTTTGCCAAAAGCGGCATATTGCCCATCCAAGGACGGATATGTTTGGTGCATGATAAAAAATTGGCTGCCGGCAGAATTTGGATGGCTAGAGCGCGCCATAGATAATACGCCAGTTTCATGAGCCAGGTCGTTTTTAAAACCGTTCGCAGAAAACTCGCCATGTATTGTGTGCCCTGGGCCGCCGGTGCCTTGCCCCTGCGGACAGCCGCCTTGAATCATAAAACTGGGGATTACGCGATGGAATATCATCCCGTTGTAGTATCCGCTTTTTACAAGTGCAATAAAGTTGTTGACCGTATTCGGCGCGATTTCTGGATAAAGTTCCGCTTTGATTATCCCGCCGTTTTCCATTTCGATTGTGATAATTGGGTTTGTCATTTGCTTGATACCTCCATTTTAATGGGGCTCTGCCCCAAGCCCCGCCGCCATATCGTTTTGCCAAAGGCAAAACGTACAGAGCGGGAATGAATCCCGCTTCCGCTTCCTTCGGGGAGCGCGACGGCGCACTTTTCTGTACATTATATCACTTTATTCTACTGCGTCAAACTCTGGCAGGGCGACAATTTCCTGGCCGGATATGCCTTGAAGGTCGCCGCTTATACCAATTAGGCTGCTAACGGCTTTTTGCAAAATTTTCTCTTGAGCAGCCCAGCGTTTTTGGGTCTGCTTTTTTTCTGCGTCCAGTTGACGCGCCATTTCGTCGTGAGACTCTATAATATATCTGATACGGTTGCTAAACTCGCCGCCGGTCAGATAATTATAAATCATTTCTACTTTAACGTCCTTACCCTGGGCGTTGCGGTTGGCAATGGCCACTTTAATACACACTTCCCTCAAAAATGTGGCAAGCATTGTCGCATAACGGGGTTTAACCAGCCAAATATTATCCGAAAGTTGCTTAAAATCTTCGCCGCCCGCCGGGTGGTGGTCGGTAGGGTTAAAAACAATGACGCCAATTTGGGCTTTTTCGGACACAAGCTCGTCCTTTAATTTGGCAAGCCAGCTGGCCTGATACGTTTTGGCGTTTTTGCATTCCCAAAGAATTAGCCCGCAATTTTGATACAGCGGCTCGTTAACAACTTGGCGAATATCGGACCCGCGCTCGCCTTTTTTCACTTCCATTATGCCATCGTACGGGAAGGCCGCGCGTAAGCCTTGCTCTATGTCAAGCTCCAAAATTTCGCCCTGCAATTGCTGGGAACCCTGCTCTGCAACTTGCTTTGCGTTGGTCAACTGTTCGCGCAATTTGTTAATTGTCTCTTCCTGCTCGCGTATTTTTGTGTTGAAATCTTCGGACGCACGTTTGGTTGCTTCCTGGCGGATAAGCTTCTCTTTTTCCAGCAAATTTTTGCGAGCGGTAAGTTCCGCCTCTTCGCGGGCTTTATTTGCGATGCTAAGTTCTTCGAACTGGGCTTTTAGCTGCTGGCGCAGATGCTTTTCGCTTTCCTTCGCCAGCTCCGTAGACTGTTTCGCACGTTCCAGCTCCAGGTCTGTTAGCTGCTTGGCCCTGCTAACAGCCTGTTTTACGCGCTCTTCCACAATGCTGTCATACTCCTTGCGCAGGGTGGCAGATTGCTGAGTTTTGGCTTTTTGCAACTCGTCCGATATTTGGTGCCGGATAGCGTCCGACATTTCAAACGACGTCTTGCAGCTTGGGCAAATTATTGTTGTATTTGTCATAATTGTTCCCTACTATCGCAGACTTTTTTCACAGCTGCGGCAATATCCAAAATATCTTCCATGCCGTATCCATAGTTCATCTTAAGCATGATGATATGCTCTAGCGATTTTTCTGCCACGGGACAAAGACCACGCTCGTATTTTACTTGCGGCGGATAGTTTAAACAGCCATGCGGGCAAGATTTACCCGGATAAAAATTATTTTTTGTAAACAAGTCGTATTCATATATTGGGCGGCCAATATACCCCGCAGATGCTTCAATGCCTTCGGCATTTAGTGCTTCCGCAAAGCGGTGTACGTCGCATGGGAATTCGTCCAAGTCAAGATAAAGTATATACAGCCAATATGAACATATGTTATGGTCCATAACTTTGGGGGGCATCAAGCCGCGTATGCCAGACAATTGCTTGCTAAGCTGCGCCCCAAGTGCCGTTGTGGAATTGCATATATAGTCCAGTTTTTCTAGTTGGGCTAGGCCAACCGCGCCTTGCAGCTCGGTCATTCTGTAATTTAAGCATAGGCGCTGTACCCCGCGTACATCGGATATTGCGACTGCACCCCTGTTGTATCCCTTGTCAGTAAACAGTTGAATTTGTTTTGCAACTACTTCGTTGTTGGTAAGACACATGCCGCCATCACCGGTGGAAATATGCTTAAACTCGTTGGTACTAAAGCAGCTTACATCGCCAAATGTACCTACACGCTGGCCCTTGTAAAACGAGCCATACGCTTGGGCGCAGTCTTCCACAAGATAGACGCCTTTTTCTTTAGCAAGTGCTACAATCTCGTCCATTTCGCATGGGTTGCCAGCCAAGTGAGTAATCAGTATAGCTTTTGTACGTTCGGTTACAACCGCTCGTATTGCGTCAGCAGTCATGTTTAGTGTGTGTGGGTCAACATCGGCAAAAATTGCCGTGGCAGAAAGAGCGAGCACACCAATTATGCCGCCCATATCTGTAATGGGCGATACAATTACTTCGTCCCCGGGGCCAATTTCCAACCCCGCAAGCGCGGCGTGAATTGCCGCGGTGCATGAAGATGCAGCTACGCAGTATTTCATGTCATACATTTCTGCAAATGTTTGCGTAAACCGCTTTACGAAGTTGCCCGCATAGTAAAACAACGTGTTTTGCTGAAGGGCTTCTTCTAAATAGCGTAGCTCGTTGCCTTCAAAACGTTGTGGAACCGGGAATGGTTTGGTTCTGACTGGCTTGCCGCCGTTGATTGCTAACATGAGCTTACCTCCTTTTACCTTATACCCAGCCGCGCTGCTGCATGGCTTTGTGCACACTTTCTATTGCAATTATATATGCCGCGTCGCGCATGTAAATGCCGCGTTCTTTGGCAAGTTTATATACATTGCTAAATGCTGTCCGCATACTGCGTTCAAGTTTTTCGATAACTTCGTCATAGCTCCAAAAATAATTCATATTGCATTGCACTTGTTCGAAATAGCTTACAGTTACGCCGCCGGCGTTTGCCAAAAAGTCTGGTATAAGCATGATGCCGCGTTCGCTAATAAGTGGGTCGCAGTCGGGCGTAGTTGGGCCGTTTGCCCCTTCGCAAATAACGCGCACCTGCTTAGAAATTTGCGGGAACACTTCTGGTGTTATCTGGCTTTCCAGCGCGGCAGGGATAAGGATGTCTACATCTTGTGAAAGCCACGCGTCGCCAGGCAAAATTTCGTAACCAAGTTCGCGCGCTTTTTGGGGGTCGATACTTCCAAAAGAGTCTGTTATGCTCACAAGCTCGTGGATATCGCAGCCGGATTTTTTACATATGGTATAAGCGGTCTTATCTGCCATGCAATAGCTGGAAATGCAAATAACCTTGCCCCCAAACTGTGTGTACATTTTGGCAGCAAATTCGCCAACATTGCCAAAGCCCTGGATGCTGGCGGTTGTGTTTTTGATATCTATGTTTTCGGCTTCAAGCAGATGTTTTAGTGCGTAAACTACTCCAAAGCCAGTTGCTTCTTTGCGGCCAAGAGAACCGCCTGACCCAACAGGTTTGCCGGTAATTACACCGGGATAATGCCCGCCCGCCATAGTTTCATATTCGTCCAACATCCATAGCATATGCTGCGCGTTGGACATAACATCCGGCGCAGGCACGTCTATATTTGGCCCAAGCTGCGCAAATGCCTGCCGTACATAACCGCGGCATAAACGTTCTTGCTCGCCTGTAGACAATGTTCTTGGGTCGCAAACAATGCCGCCTTTGCCACCGCCAAGCGGCAGGTTTGCTACGGCGCATTTCCATGTCATCCACATGGATAATGCACGTACTGTATCCGCTGTCTCATGTGGGTGAAAGCGGATGCCGCCTTTTGCAGGGCCGCGCGCCGCGTTGTGCGCTATGCGAAACGCTTTAAAAATTTTGGTTGAGCCGTCGTCCATTTTAATCGGGATTGTAAAATGGAATTCCTTCATAGGTTCGCGCAGTATGTCGCGCGCGCTTTGCTCAAGATTAATCATACTGGCTACATTGTCGAATTGTGTTTGCGCACTTTCAAATGGGTTATACAAAATAGGCACCTCCGTAAAATTGTTTCTACGATTGTACCTATTTTTTTGGGCGATGTCTATGAAAATTACGAGATCACAAGAGAAAAAACATTTATAATCGAGTTTTATCTTGACAATTCAACGCCGTAACCTCTTCTTCCGCAGCAAACAAAAAATAAAACTGCCTCTACGCCATACAAATCAAGGTCTAGAGGCATTATAGTTTTATGAAAAAAGAGTAGCACAATCATCGC
>Ga0123352_10000479_pt1 | contig 48465 bp, 33 predicted proteins | sample TergutLab28metaG_FD_89700 | JGI IMG/M metagenome (GOLD analysis project Ga0123352, IMG submission 89700) | Labiotermes labralis P1 segment gut microbial communities from Petit-Saut dam, French Guiana - Lab288 P1 | ecosystem: Host-associated > Arthropoda: Insects > Digestive system > Gut ... | reverse complement strand
CAATGGAAGAAGAAGAAGATGGTTCATAAAGGATATACAGATTTTAAGTACTACATACATGAAACAAAGCAACACTAGCAAAACATACACTTACAGATGATAACTTCATACAAAGCCAAATTTGGCCTCACAGAATACTGAACAAGAAAAGAAGCTTAGTAAGTCCATGTACATTAGCAGTGATATAAGAATCAAAATCAAACAAGACTTCAATCATCTACAAGTTTCCATTTCATTTGTTACCTGATCTGATGCCATGTGCGAAGCACCAGAATCATCAGTATCTACAGCAGCAGGACACATGCCATCTACTTCAACTGATGCAGGAAGTTCTCCAGCACACTCTGAATCCTTGAACAAAATAATTTCCTTACTACTAAAGGGTAAAGAAGGCACTAAATTCCTTAATACCATATAAAAGTAAAAAGGATGTAATACACTCATGCCTTTTGGTGTCTTGCTTAAATGTGCTGTATGAATGATTCATTATGCCTATCATTAATACACACTTACTTACTCCATGAAGCAAAGTCCTTCTTGAAAAGCTAACCAGTTCTCAGCTAGTCAATATTTTACAAAATCCAAAGCTTCATTATTGCCATTACAAGTGCCCACCACCTGTCTCTATCCTCAGCCAGATCAATCCAGTCTATTCCCCCCCCCCCCAATCCCACTTAATGAAGATTAATCTTAATATTATCCTCCCATCTATGCCTGGGTCTTCCAAATGGCCTCCTTCCCTCAGATTTCCCCACCAAAACCCTGTATTCAACTCTCCTCTCCCCCATACACGCTACATGCTCCCACCCATCTCATTCATCTCGATTTGATCACCCGAATAATATTTGGTGAGATGTACAGATCATTAAGCTCCTCAGTATGTAGTTTTCTCCACTCCCCTGTTACCTTGTCCCTCTTCAGGCCCAAATATTCTCTTCAGTACCCTGGTCTCAAACACCCTCAGCATACATTCCTCCATCAATGTCAGCAACCAAGTATCAAACCCATACAAAATAACAGGCAAAATTATAGTTCTGTATATTTTAATCTTTGTATTTTTAAACAGCAAACTGGAATACAATAGATTCTGCACCAAAAGATAGCAAGCATTCCCTGAATGTAATCTGCTCTTAATTTCTTCCTGAATAGAATTCTGATATAATAAAGTTTCTCCCAAATATTTGAACTGTTGCACTCTTTCAAAGGAATTATTATTAATCTTTATCTTGCAACTTCATCCTGCAATCTGAACTCGAGACATGACCACGTACACAGTCTTATCAGCATTGACTTCTAGGCCAATCTCCTTACTAGCAACTACTACAGCCTCTGTATTTTTCTTTATAGTATGTACACTACTGCCCAATATATTAACACAATAAGAATAAACCAAAAACTGATGCGTACCATTTAATTTCAAGTCATGCTGGTTTACCTGGACCCTCCTAATGGCATACTCTCAAGCAAAGTTTAAAGTCAGTGCAGATAAATCATCTCCTTGTTTCAAACCATTCTTGATAGGAAACATGTCACACAAATGTTTGCCTACCAGACTCTGCTATAGTTTGCATTCAGACACATTTTTATTAGTTTTACCAGTTTCATGGGGATACCAAACTCAATGAGAATATTATACAAGCCCCCATCCTAACTGAATCATAGGCTTTCTTGAAGTCTATAAACAGCTGATACACTGCTTCATTGTAATCCAATTTTTTCTCATTTGATGAAAGCAGAATATACAATCAGTAGTTGACCTGTTGCATTTAAATCCACACTGATTATCCCCAATTATTTCCTATGCATATGGAATTAACCTTGACAGCAGGATGTTGGACAAAATTTTATATTTACTTGAAAAAATGATATAGCTCTATAATTACCACAATCTTAGGTATAAAGATTGACTCCCTCCACACCTCAGGCAATTCATCCTTACTCCAAATAGAATTAATAAGTTTATGGATCTCACAGCAAATTGTCCTACCCCTGCTTTAATAAAGTCTGCTGGCATTTGATCAAAACTTGGTGATTTTTTGTCTTTTCAGCTTTTCAACAGCCATCTAAAATCTCAAGAGCACTCAGCTCAGGCAATAGTGACTCTGCTTTATGTACTTCTGTCTGCCTAACATCATTAACCTGACAGAAATGGTTCCTCCACTTAGACAAAATACTGTATATGTCTGCAACCAGACCACTCTTCTCATCCTTTACTATATTATTTCTATGCTGGTAACCCTTCTTAAAGTCACTGACGCTCCTACACAGGTCTGATATTTTTGGCCTTACTGTTAGTTTCAAGTTCATCAAATTTAGCTTTCAGACATTCCTTCTTTTTGTTCCTGAAATGTCCACTAACTTCATGCTTTACATTGTTTAGATTATCTACACTGATTTGGTCTGGATCCTGGAACCACTGCATTTTAGAGTGCATTCTTTGTTCTAAAAATCATGAGCATTCATCAAATCATGGTTTATGCTGCTTCAATTCATACAGACGTAGACTCTCTTTAGGTAAGGTTTTGATAATCTCTTCAATATTTTTTCAAGCCCTAGCTATCACTTCAGTTCTCCAAAGCTAAAAACCTGTTTGAGTTCTTAATCTGATACTGGTGCCTAACCTCCAACTCATTTAGCTTCTGAGATTAAATCCTACCACAACAAACATACGTGCCTTTTTTTTTTTTTAAGTTTTCCATCCTGAAATGTCACAACATATAAATAAATACTGTAGGTCAGTCAATAACACAACATTTATTTTATATACAATGGTATATATGTCAGGGCGACATGTTTAGACCTAGTCGGTCATCTTCAGGTCCTCCAAGAAAACCGATCCAAGAGTTGTGTGTTGTGTTATTGACTGACGTATAGTATTTATTTGTATTCTGTGCTGCTTGTTTACTTACTGCCAATCTTTCCCTAACTTCTGCAACCACCTGATAGTGATCAGTATTACTGTCAGCTCCACTGACAGATCATACAAAAGTACACTCAAATGCATATCTATCATTTTGTGATCAATTTGGTTGTCAGTCTTCCCATTAGGAGAGGTCCAGATGTATTTGTGAATGTTTCAGTGTGGGAACATCGCGCTCTTAACAACCAGATTTTCTGATGTGGCTAAATTTACTATTCTAACACCATTATCATTACTATCCTGATGTAGACTCTCATTCTGTAATTGTCAGTTTCAAAATATCCTCTCTCTCCCTAATTTTACATTTAAAATCTCCTCACAGAATTTGGTATGGTACTTAGGAAAAATTATCAAAAACTTGCTGTAATTCCTCATAAGAACTTTCTTTTGAATCATCACTTTTCTCCTCAGTTCATACATGTGCATTTAAAACAATGATATTACAACAGTGATCTCTCAGAACTATTAAATGACATCCTATCACTAACAACCTCCACTCCCTTAACTGCTAACACTATTTTGTGGTGTACAAAACTCCTGTTCCCAACTGATGATTTTCCTTTCCTTTACCATAGAAAAAATATAAACCCTTACTCTTAGAGTGTCCACTTTGTCCCACCTAACCTCCGGCACATCCGCTAAATCTCATTTTTTATTATTATTTAGCAGGTTGTTCGACGTTTGTACATCTTCCTGCACCCATTTGACAATTATCTTATCTTTTTCTTCCATTTGTCTCTGTCATTCCAGTCTTTTTCTATTAATCCCTTTTCCCCCAACAGTCCTCTAATCCCTTCCACCCAGGTAGCTTTATGTCTTCCTGGTTTCCTTCTTCCTGGTGGGCTCCATTTCATAACTTTTTTTGGTAGTCTCCCCTCTTCCATTCTCTGAACATGTCCATACCATTTTAGTTGTTTAGTCTTAATATCGTCTTAAACAGACCTTGTTACATTCATTTTTTGTTTAATAATAGTGTTCCTAATTTTGTCCTTCCTGGAAACTCGAGCTGATTGTCGCCAAAAGTCCATTTCTGTGGAATTCAGTTTTGATACCGTGTTTGTTTTTAAACACCATGTTTCTGCTGCCCATGAGGAGTTGCTAGTCTTCTATCAGGCGCCTCCCCCAGTGGTGGATAGGGGAATGCTCACCAGATATGGCAGGTACCAGGGAAATAAAATACCCGGGGCAGACCAAAACTAGCACTGCTCCCTTGCAGTTTGATACTGGCGTATCAAGGGCTAGAGGAAGAAAACCTTGATCAAAAATCACCTGGTCCTCCAGGTTGGGGGTTGATGCACCAGGCCAGCCCCCTGCTCATCAAAAAAACAGGAAATTGTTAAAAAAAAAACCATTAAATCTCACTTATACCTTGCCAATTCCCTGGCTACCACTGTAAGTGAACCTGCCCTACACAGGCTCCTTACATTCCAAGTACCAAATCTCATGTCCCTTTTCCATTGCTTAGGTTGTATGAAAGGATCAGTCTAGGCCACATGGCAATCATTTCCATTTCATAACAAGGCCAGTTTCTATGGCGAGGAGTTGTTAGCACCTTGTTCAGCCCCCAAGCTGGAAGAACACCCCTTGTCAGCTGTACATGACTGCTTATTCAACATATTCGCAGCTACCCTCCACATTGAAGGTCGTTCCTCCATCTGCAACCTGAGGATGTGCCATGCCCTGGTGACAGGGAACCACTTATCATCGCACGAATACCCACATATCATGAGAAGCCTCTGAACAAAATCAGCAGAACAGGATCCTGATAAAACCACCCTAAATGCACAGGAAACTTTGGTCTTTTATGAAAAGAGTTTTTCTTTTCTTGAAAACATACAAGAGTTTTTTAGTACAGTATCATAATCTCAACTCTACAGGGCTCTGATGATGGTACAGACTCACTGATATCTTTTTTTGGGCTTTGTCCATCGTCCAATTTTTGATGAAGCACGATATTTTGGAAGCCAGCTTTGTTTCCTCTTAAGGCGTGGAAAACACCTATTATGTTGGGCCCCTTAGATAGAGCCATTCTGTCACTGGGCTCCCGAAATATTGTGCTTCATCAAAAATTAGATGACAGACAAAGTATAAAAAAATAAGATAGGTCAGTGGGCATCATAATCTGTTTTACACCCTTCTTTATAGGAGTGTTCCCATCTTTGCACAGTGCCCATTAAAACCACCCTGTATGCCTGTCCATCTTCATGCATATAACTTGAGAACTGCTAAAAAGACCTTCATGAAATTTTACACTGGACAGTGTCATGAAAAACTGTAACGACATTTGAATTTTTGTTCCGATAAGGCAGCGTTAATAACTACTTTACATTTAGATGTGCCTGAATTTGTACCCTTAGGAGCATTTGTATCTGTTTTGACACGCACAGAGCACCAGCATCCCTGCACTGCACACACATAGGTCCTATCATACTCTGGACCCATATCAAAGTTAGGAAAATAATACCGGACCCTGCCTAATTAAATTCAGTGTGAAGAAGACAAAGTCCAATGCCACAAATGCTTTGGCTGCTCTCTATCTTGCAGCAACAGTACTAAATAAAGTGCATGTTGATTGCAGTTGCAGTGTTAGAATTCAAAGAATATACCACAATATACCATGTGAAGTTTTGTCCCCAACAGTATGTAGTGAGAGTCTCACAGTCAATTCTAGAAATATAAGCAAGCAGTAGTTATGTTGATTGTGGTGTCAAACTTGGTACAGTTCAATCACACATGGGTAAAGGAATGGATATTTGTGTAGACTACACAGACAGATATACCAGTGTGTCAGGTGATATTCTAAAAACCACCAGTTTTAAGGACAGAGAATTTCAACTAGCTTGGAAAACCTTACCACCACAAATTTGGGATTGTACATCCTTCATTCACAGAGAATACATGGAGTGATTAGATACCAGATTTTTCACTCCATTAAAACCCAGATTTTTCACTCCATTAAAACCCAAACAAAATTTCATCCTCTCAAGATGTTTAGAGGCAGCATTTTAAACTTCTAACACTCTGCTTATATCATAATTTTAACACATTTCTAATAATAATACTATACACTCATATGTAATAGCAGAGTGACACTTATTTATATATTTTACCATTCACAACCAACAAATCACATAACAACACTGTACATATGTCTATGAATACTGTGGCTCCCTGAGGATGCCTACAGGTTGTAGCCAAAACATGTAGGAATACATTTGTAATCAATTACTGTTGAAATTAGTTGGTAATAAACTTGTGTATATACTGACCACCATGTCATTAAAGCACCATTCACAACACAGCAAGATGCAATTACTGGCTTTTATCTACTGTGGGCTACAACAATAAAAATAGACTTGCTTACCAAACTATTTCTCTTTCTGTATCTAAACCCCATTCTAAACACATGCCAGTAAGGAACAAAGTTAACCCCATATTAAGAAGTATAAAAATTAATTCTTAAAATTTATGATTCACTTGACAGACATGACTAGAAACCATTGCTCCCAATCACTCACATCTGTATCTTCATTTCCACTACTAGGATGATCATGTGGTGCTTGTGCAAGAAGTTGATAACCACTGTAACCTGGATTGTCATCTTCACTGTCAGAACTATCCTGCTCTATGACAATGACTCCTGCTTCAGATGTAGAGAGGTTCTCATTATATGGCTCCTGTGGGGGCTCTGGTGCCCACATCCCAACCATGATGCCTAAAACATAATCCACATACATACTGACAAGTCAGTGGAATCCAGTAATAAAGATGTATAGATAGCTTCTCACTACAGAGGCCCAAGTTCAATGCAGGGTACTGCAAATGGGGTATGTGGTGTACAAAGTAGCGTTGGTGTAGGTTTCTTTCCTCCCCAGTACACTGTACTTACCTATCATATGAGGGAGGTGGGGAGGGTTGGGGTCAAGAGGACCATTCAAGGCAGCAGCAAAAGCGATCCTTTAACCCCATCACTACAACCACTCACCCTGTCCTGTGGCCCACCCACTCCTTTACAATGGGTACTGGTCTCTTTCCCAGGGTTAAGCGGTCGGGGCACAGCAGTGACTGTAACCTTGGCTGTAGCCAAGGTTAAAGAAAGGATAGAGCTATACCTCTACTCCCCCTCTCAGCCTTTATGGCAGGTTATGGGGTGAACTTTACCTTTACCTTTTACCTTTCAACAATTACTTACAGAAAATGAGTCCACCTTACACATTTGCTGTATTAATACAGTAACGAGTAAAGCTGTTCCTGTGCATTTTATTAAGACATATTGGGGGTACAGAGGTCTAGCTCCACTCATTCTTAACCTCAGCACTAGATCAAGATAAGTGGTTAGCTTCAATGTCCCAGGCTGCTTTACTCCTAGAGAAAGAATCTGCATTACCCACTGAACAGGAGGCTGCATAGGCCTCAGAGCAATTCTGGATGCTTGAGAGAACTACTCCTGGCTACTTGGTATACCAACATGATTACAAAATGAAAAAGACACAGAATTCATCATAAATTCAATGGGATGCCAATGTATCATTGCAACAACCATGATTAGCCTAGGTGTTTAATTTCTGTTGTTAAAACCTTAAATATTACAATATAGTGGATGCAGTTCAATACCTGCTTTTGAAGCACAGTGGCATTCAAGGCTACTTAAAATGATGTCTCACACTTTTCCTCAGTCTCTTACAACTGAACCTAAAACAGGCCATCACCACTCCATCTTTCTACTTATCACAATCCTATCCCTTCTTTGCCAGTCTTACATAACCCCTGTTCTTAATGTACTGCTATTAAGCAATTCAACACAAACAAGCATAAAATATACCAATTAAAAGTAAAATAATTACATAATTTTAATTACTTCATTTTCATAAATCTCTACTTCTGCATCAGCAGCTTCACCTTCCACAACTGTCAATGTGGTTTCAAAAGAAAAAGAATGTGACAGCAACCACTATCAGCAGAGGAAATTACATTGATCTCAAATAAAATAATGTCCACGTATATCTTCAGTAACCCCAGAAAATCATGTCTCAGATACAATAACTAAACAACAAGTGAATGAGAATACAATAAAACAATCATTTGCATCCAAAAGGTGCCTTAAACTGCATGAATGTATTCCTAAGGCTTGATCCAGGGATCCACCAAATGTACATAAATAACAAGATTCTGTATTATTTTTGTACGCTGGTATCATCCATGCCAATGTGTGGAAATGTTCACCCAACAGTTCCACTGAAATATAACTTACATGTATTTATAATGGAACAAGGTGTTAGCACTCTCACCTTCTCTACAATGTAAGCCAGCCTATTCCAGACTGCAGGCAAATTATACCACTCTTACTAATGCAAGAAATACTACAAGTTTAATCAAAACTAAATTAAGGTGATCTAAATCAAACCACGTAATATTGCAGTGAAGTGCTACTACCCATCCAATCCCACATAATTACCCAATGATGCAATCAATTGTTTAAGTGTAGGCCATTCTGTAGATATGCAATTTCTAATTATCTCAACTTTGTAAATAATATTCTTTCACAATACAAGCTCTACTCCCAACAAGCCATCAATTTCAGTGCTGTCTTTGCTACCAACAAATTGCATCCTCATCTTATATAAACATTGGAGGAGATATTTGGGCCTAAAGGGGATGAGGTAACAGGTGACTCAAAGAGAATATATTAGGGGGGGCTCCACCATATATACTCCCTACCAAACATTGTCTAAATTATCAAATCAAGAAGAATGAGATTGGCAGAACATTCAGCATGTATAGGGTTTTGGTAGGGACACCTGAGGAAATGAGACCATGTAGAATACCTTGGCATAGATAGAAGAACAATATAAACTGGCCTTCAAGAAATTGAGGTGTGGGAGTTTACCAGACTGACCTGGCTCAGTACAGAGACAGCTCATGTGAACCCGGTGGCAAACCTTCGGGTTCCATAAAATGTTTGGAATTTATTGTCTAGCTGAGAAACTATCAGCTTCTTATTTCAATTTCTTTATTTCTTCCATGAATCCATGTGGGCTGGGATAGTGCAGCAGGTATAGCAACTTGCTACAGGCTAGACACTCCAAGGATCGAATCCCGGTGGGGGCGAGATTTTCCGCACCTGTCCAGACCAGCCCTGGGGCCCACCCAGCCTCCTATACAATGGGTACCAAGCCTTTCCCGGGGGTAAAGCGACTGGGGCGTGGTGTTTACCACCCACCCCCATACAGCGCTGAAGTTAAAATAAAGAGTAGAGCTATACCTCTACTCCACCTCAGGACCTTCATGGCCTTTTATAGGGTGAACTTTACCTTTTACCTTCACCTGTTCCATGAATCCATAACGGTCAACAAAGCCCTTCAATGTAGAACTTGTCTAATGTACATGTAATGATTCTATATAAAACAAAGAACTAGTCATCATGTATACCTCAGTATAACTTCTAAGAGAGATGAATATGATACTTTAGGATTAATGTTCACATGTAATGAAATCAAACATTCAAAATTGGTTTACTTAGTAAGAATGTGCCTACATAGCCATAAATGACTCATTACTTAAAAATAGGTAAAAGGTATAGTCTAGTTGATTTTTTAAGATGTGAATGCACAATTGCATATCACTATTATGGGTTTTGATTCTTATTATAATTAAATTATTCCTCTAAAGTATAAAATTAATGAAAGTACAAATAACCTTTTAAAATTAATTTAAACAATTTTGTATTATAGGACAAATTCTGTATCTGTGTTGGTAAACTACTGAATAATATGTTCCTTTTTTGTTGGTTGTCAAATGAGATAATGGTTGATTTAAGTCCTAGTACTGATGCTATGTATCTCAGAATTTAGCTTAAAATAATTTTTGTTGTGAATCACAAGAAGAGAAAGTGATAACATATATTGGGATTGTCATGATAATATTTTTAATATCCTCAAATGTCCCCTATAAGAACCTCTATTTCTAATCCTCATAATGATTCTAATAATTTTTTTGCAATATAAAAATATTCTTACTATTATTGGAGTTTTCCCAAAATTCTTCGTGATTCTTGGGACAAGAAAGGTCTAAATGCTCTAATCACAAACCATGCTGAACTCAATTTTGACCCTCGTGTCTATATGGGTCTTCCAAGCAAGTGTGTTGTCCAGTGTTATTCCAAGAAAGTTTGTATTACAAATATTAGGTATTTTCTTGTTTTCATGAGATATATATATAAATCAGTTATGGAACTATTTTAGTAACAAACTGCATAAAGTGTGTCTTGTTAAAATTCGGTGATGACAAACTAGTATTAAACCAGCTATTTATATCTTGAAAGATCTTAATTAAAGTGTTTTTAAAGTTTGTACAGTTGGGGTTAGCAATGATTATGCTAGTGTAGTCTGCGAATAGGTCAATATTAGAGTTATCATTTGAAATTTTAGGTAGGTCGTTTGTGTAAACTAGAAAAAGCGGTGGACCACGTAACGATCCTCGAGGGGCAACATGTTTTATTTCAACCCATTTAAAACAGGAGTCAAGAGAAATATTATTTAAAACCACTCTTTGGTATCTTCCCTCAAAGTAAGATTTAATTAGTTTGTATGATGTTTCTTTTATTCCATAAAACGCTAATTTAGTTAATAAAATGTGATTAACACAGTCAAAAGCTTTCTGGAAGTTGCAGAAGATACCTCCAACCATCAATTTATAGCTACGAGCATTTAGTATTCGTCAATTAATTTGTAGGCAGCTTTATCTGTTGATGATGGACTTCTAAATCCAAATTGTTCCTCTACTAGAATATTATTAATCTGAATATGTTTAATGAGTCTGTCACATGTGATTTTTTCGAGAACTTTAGAAAAGGTTGCTATGGACTCTGCTCCACGTAGTTCGTATACACACAGTATGCTCCATACGTAAGCATCCACATTACCTTATATGCTTGCTGTATAGAATTAATTTAAAATTCATTCAACATACATCCAAGCACACGTAGCATTCGAATATGTTATAACACAACGCCCCTTTCATCCTGGCAGAACAACTCACTCTTTTCCGTGTAATTCACCTACTCTTTGAAACCACGGTTCATAGAATACTACAGATTGCAAATCACGATTCACAACATTACAGCCAAAGCAGCATTGAAATTTGGAGTGAAGCTTCGTACTGAAGAAAAGAGGGGAACAACGTTTAGAAGCAGCACAGATGAAATTTTTGAGACACTTACTTGGAATAACAAAACTAGATAAAGAAAAGAATTACTGTATTAGGCAAAAAAACGGGAGCACAGCACATAGTAAAAGAAATAAAACAGTACCAGAAAAAGTGGCTAAACATTTACAGAAGATAGACACAGACTACCAAAATAAGCACTACAATATAAACCAAAGGGACGAAGGAACATAGGACGACAGAGGAAGAGATGGAGGGACCAACTTCATCTTGAGGATCAAGGAACAGGAAACATGACTAATCCTTTAGGAACATGATGATGATTAATGCAAATCACGATTCAGAGGTCACAGTCGCTAATTACAATATCAGGGTTACAATTCTACGTCTAGCCAGATGATCTGTGACGGCTGGTAACTTTCCGCACATATTCAATGCCTGCAGTGTGACTAAGAGAAGTAATTCGTATATGAGATATAAACCGAAGAAAGGTAGGCAGTGGCCAAATGCCGGGATCGTGGTCTTCGTTATGAATATGTGGCAAGAATATTTAAATATGTGACTCATTATTGAGCGTTGAGTTGTCTTTTCTCCAAAGCTGAGACGCTTTGGGGAGTGAAAATGATCACTCACTTTCACAGATCATATACCTCACTTTCGTCCGGTGTGAGGTGAAGTATGCCTGGGGTAATACTTAGCCTCACACATATACCTACGTGACTTCTTGCTTAACTGAACAGAGGAATAGCTTTACAGGTTTAAATAGTACGGAATAATACACGCAGTATTATCAAATATATTTGCTTAAGACATTACAATTACTATTCATCATTATTATAGCGATATTACCGTGGATTCTCAAGGATCCTTTTCATTTTAGCAGGAGAATTTTTTTACCAACTCGGTAACAGTCAGCTTAAAAACAATCCTACTGCACTGAATCATCTTGTTTACCAATGTCGTCTGCTAATCCCTGTTCTGAACCAAATAAATCCAATCCATACCTTTAGACCCTATTTCTTTCAGGCTTTTTAAATACCTTCCCCTCATTTTATCGACGCCAAAGTATTCATATTGGATCTTTTGCCATAAGGTTTTCATACCACAACTCTGTTTTTCCCTTCTCTTCCATATTATGTTACATGCCTAGTGTGTCACATCCTCACTGCTGTCATAATCCTAATGAAATATAGTGAAAACTAATACCATAAAGCTTCTTATTTCACCGCATTCTCCAGCCTCCTGTTATGTCTTCTCTTTTAGGTCCAAATATTCTGTGCAGCACTATTTTCAAATACCCAGTGTATGTTTACTAGACTTATTCAGTGATTGGTATTTATATGAATAAATTATTATTATTGTTACTACTACTACTACTAACTGCATTTGAGTTGTCACTTGGTGGCAGCAGTCCTTACACTAGTACAGACAAAACAAATAAGAATAAATATACATAAATGAAACACTACAAAAAACAGTACAAACAACACAAAACACAGTAAATACAAGTACACGCATTACCAAAACACCCACACATTACAAAACAAGTTAAAACAACCACAGTCCAAGACACACCCAAAAGAAATAGAATATAATCAAGTATCCTCAGTATAAAGTCACCCTAATGTACCAAAATGTATTACTTTTTTATTAATTATTCTGTAGTTGCCTGAAATCTTTTGATGTTACTTGAAACAGGAGTGCCTTTACTTAACCTTTTTTGCATCAAAAGTTAGCTGTAACTCATACAGTGTGATGCTTAAAATGCTGATCAGTGGGTATACATTAGTTTCACTCCCAACTTACATTTTCATGCACCATTGTAATTATTAGTGACTGTTAAAAAATTAAACAGGTTGGTTTTAGGGTAGATTCCAGTGACAAAACACCCATACAAAGTTAGTGAGAACTGGTCAGCTGCTTCAAAACTTGTAAGTAGACAGTACACTCTAACACACATGCATGCACAATAAAGTGATCTTGTAAGCTTACTGTCTTTTTCTAATAAGGAAAGCATTCTAAAAATTATGTAGAAAAGAAATCCCATCATGTCACTCACCTGCAGCCATGCTAAGAACTAAGAAGAGAAAACTGTACAAAAAATATGGGACTTGAATCTCACAGTCAGAATGAAAAGTAATGCTAAATTCACCTGTACATTGGAGCAACATTGCCTGGTATACATATTACTTACTTACTTACTCCATGGAGCAGAATCCTTCTTGAGAAGCTAACCTGTACTCAGCTAGTCAAGAAATTCCCTGAATTTTATGGAACCCACAGGTTCATTACTACATTCACAAGTGCCTGCTACCTGTTCCTATCCTGTGCCAGATCAATTTGGTCCATGCCCCCACATCCCACTTTCTGAAGATCCATCTTAATATTGTCCTCCCATCTATGCCTGAGTCTTTCAAATTGGCTCTTTCCCTCAGGTTTTCCCACCAAAACCCTGTTTGCAACTCTCCTCTCCCCCATACATGCTACATGCCCCATTTATCTCATTCTTCTCGATTTTATCACCCAAATAATTGGTGAGGCGTACAGATCATTAAGCTCCTCAGTATGTATGTAGTTTTCTCCACTCCCCTGTTACCTCATCACTCTTCAGGCCCAAATATTCTCTTCAGCACCCTGTTCTCAAACACCCTCAGCGTACTTTTCTCCATCAATGTAAGCGACCAAGTTTCACATACATACAAAACAACAGACAAAATTATAGTTCTGTACGTCTTAATCTTTGCGTTTTTAGATAGAAAACTGGAAGACAAAAGATTCTGCACCGAATGAAAGCAAGCATTCCCACCTTCAATCTGCTCTTAATTTCTTCCTGAATAGAATTTTCGTCTGTTAAGGTTGTTCTCAAATATCTGAACTCTTCTACCCTTTCACAGGAGATATTATCAGTCTTTATATTGTGACTTTGTCCTGCATTCTGATCTCAAGACATAACCATGTACTTAGTTTTATCAGCATTTACTACTAGACCAACATCCTTACTAGCAACTACCAAAGCTTCCTTGTTTTTCTCTATAGTATGTACACTTCCGCTCAATATAGCCTATTTCATTCATATGTGAAGCTGGGGTGGTGTGTTCCTCTGAAAGTTCCATATCCACCTGCAGGCTACATGGTTTCATAGCCTGGAAGATCACAGTATAAATATCAACTGCTGTGAAAACTTCAAGTCAAAGGCTTTTTGTTTTTATTGCCCATCTTACAGATTTAACCTATTCTTGTTCTAAGGTAGAATCATGCACATTATTTATGCAAGACTAATCTTCTGAAACCGCATGTATGAGGCAGTGCAACACTATTTTCCAGTCAAACTACCCTATAATTCTTCGTGTTCATATTGCTCTTTGTCCACTGGTGCTATAAATGGAAAATTCCACTGACATTATTAAGTGTTGGAAATCTTTCTTTTTATTCTGAACATCAAGTTTCATCACAAAACATTACAAACAAAACACATAAGTGAGGAGCATACTCATAATTATTCTGGGTTGTAATGTTCAGTCAGACAGACTGAGAAGTAGTGCTGTCCCTCGTTTAATCCAAAAATCTGAATTCTCCTTTCCACTTCGGAGTTCCACAGCCAATACAAAGGCTTGTCTTCCTTGTGTACCACATCGTTGAGGGTAATAGTAACAGGGACACATATATTTACCTGCAAAATGGAATAGTTGGAATATCACTGTTCAACTTTACCTTATAACAATAAATATGTATACTGCGTATTAAAATTCAACTAAATATACTTAATTTTTTTATAGAGGACATCCCGTTGTGTTATATAATTGAAAAACAATAATAAATATAAATGTTTACAGTCTAACACAACAATATTTTTATTATTCAACTTATTGGCAACAAGTTTCAGTAATTTGACCATCATCAGGTCATCATTATGTAAAATTTAAAACAGGTAACTTGCAGTGCACATTAAATTCATGTCATATGGGATCCCATTTACACCACTGTTAAAAATCTGTTACAACCTTGATCTATATTACCTATGATGTAATACAATAAGAGTTTTGTGGAGATATAAAATAAAATTGAATTTAAAATTGATACATATTAATATAACACTTACTTAGGCTGTGTTAAAATTAAAAAGTATTTATATTGTCTCTAGTCACAAATTGTAGTATATGCTGCGAGGCACAGAGTTCGTATTTTAATTTTTATTTTTCTTTCATGTAAGCAGAGTACTGGGTGGTGTCAGTAGATTGTATTTTTAACTATTCCTCGTCTCCTGCTGATGACAGATATGTATTGTATCTTCAGTATAAAGTGTAGTTATTGTAATAGAGTAGCAACCACGAATTTTTCCATTTTATTTTGATGACAAGGCTTTTGTGTGTGTGTGTGTCTGGCATAACAATTTGTGACTCTTTCAAATATATTTAAATATCTTTTAAATAAACTTATTTAGGTTATGTACACCTTGTTTTATATTACAGTATCTCTGACATGTTTTGGCTCAATATGGGCCAAAACATATTAGAGATACTGCAATATAAAATAACAAGGTGTGTATAACCTAATTAATTATATTTAGTTTGATTTTAATAAACAGTGTCAAAAATGCATGGTCAGTGCAAAATATTAAAATATGTAGAGATTTGTGAGAATTTACATTGTGCTGTTGAAAACAGACTCCTACTAGGATTCACTGATTCATATTTGGCAGGCACTGCCTGAATACTGAAAACAGATCATGAAAAAGACAGGCAAATGGCGCCTTATACAAATTTGTATAAACTGGTTAGTGAGGTAGAGAAGCTATCATCCACCTTCAGTGTTCAGTCAGAAAGTACCTCTGTAGGTGCTGAACACAGGACCACAATCAAAATACGGACCTTAGTAAAGCACAGCCAGAAATTAATACAACACATTCTGTCAACACCATTGCATTTATCTGGAGCAACCCATCTTCTATTAGTGTTTTAATAGTCCTTACTTTGGGAGATGTAATTTCATTACAAAATTTCATTCAAATTAAGTTTGGTTGGTTGCTCTTTTTTTATAATGTCTTTTAACTTTCTGTATCAGTGAAAATGACCTTAGGGCAATTTTAAATTAAAACACTGCTTTACTTCATCAGGTCCTTTGTTTTCCTTTGAAAATTGCGAACTGTTCATTTATCCAGTCAACAGGTGCCAGCTGAGACACATGCATCTTGTGTGTGTGTGTGTGTGTGTGTGTGTGTGTGTTTTAGTATTGGCATTTTTCTAAAACTACCAGAGATGCTGAAAGTCACAGTATTACACCTGGTTTCTGAAGATTCTTTTCTCCATCACAAAGTGGAGAGAAAACAGAGTAACATCTCCAGCATGTCTGGAAATGGTCGTAAAATTAAAAATTCCATTGTCTTCCAAAGCCTTACAAACCAAATGACCAACTGTACTCTGACATACGAGGTTCCAAAATGTTGTATTCCTGGTGTCAGGTTTTCAAACTACCTTTGGTTTTCTCCTTCTTTCCTTCTTTCACAGGCTTGAAGTGAATTACTGGCATTGCACAAACAAGTTGCATGGGCTGTGGCTCAGTAAGACATACATTTTTTTTATCCCATGCTGCACCTTCTAGGAACAATCCTCGAATGTATATGCCATCCTAAGAAATGATACAGCAAGCAATAATTATTTTTCTTTTTCTTGTATGACAATAGGGATATGAGTCTTGAAAAAAGGCTATAGACAGCCACCCAATAACTAAAACTGGTAACAAAATGACATTGCAACAATAGGTAATACAGCATTTTAAAACATGTAAACATTAAAATATCACTGAAATATAGCATGTAAGTGGTGGTGTAAAGGTTTACTGTTTATGGTAACAATGTCTGTGTGTTAATACCACTCATGCTACTCATATCGGTATGTGTTTATAATGCGTCAGAAAGTAAAATTGATTCATCACATTTCATCATCACATCAGAATATTTTGCATGGTGGTCATTCCCCCCCCCCCCCTTATCTGGAAAATATATATTAATATACACACATAATCTTAGCAATACTGAGATGCACAGTCAGCAAAACATAAAATAATTCACACATAAATTTGAAAAACTGTTATTGCTCTTGTTGTGGTTGTTCACCCATGACAGTTTTTACCTTTATGACCTCTACCCACCTAGACAAGGGCATACATTCCCCAGATATTGTGATCTTGAGAGTGATGGCTGGGAGAAAAATGTACAGTGTAACATGTGCTCTGAACAAGAAAGAGCATGATATTCTTCATATTTATAAAGTTTTACTTTGGTAGGGATGAATGTGTAAATCTGTTGCTATTCATTCGGTGACCATTGCAATCTGCACTTTGGCTCTTTCATTGCTCATTGTTTGAAATGGACAGAAATGCAAAGAAGTAATATACTGATGGAAAATACCTGCCTCAAGCTAGTTAATGATATTAAAAGGCTACCTTCCTGCCACCTGTGAATGTCACAGATAATCACATATTTATTGGAGGTACTCATTATTCCTGAGTATGGACTGCTTTATCTATAAAGAATTAATAAACATATGGTCATCAAGTACAACAGAATTTTGATAATATCAATATAGCTACGTGTTTTGACCACACCAGGCTAGTGTTAGAACATTTTTAAAAAGAATATACATATCAAATTTGCTGGAAATAAGATGACATTTCTTACATAATATTGTCCCAACTTCTGCATTTTTTTTTTGTACATTCAGTAAATTTTTAATTTCATGAAAAGATAAAATGTATAAGACTGTTGAAATTAGAGACACAAAGTGTCAGCGAGGTCTAAGGGTAGTGAAGTTGTACGATGTCTTATTCTATGGTGTGCTGGGGACTGTGTGGTGTTCTGATGTTACATGGTGCAGTATGCAATGAAGTTCAGGCCACTTGAGAAGTATGTCTTATTCACACCACAGCTTGAGGCATACTCAGGCTGTGGTGTGTTAAGATGTATAAGTTTAAAACTGCTTTATCTGTCATGGGTATCTCCTACACATTCCCACATAAAAGGGTAAAATGTATCAAGGTGGACAATGGGACAGAACTTGTAGTGTTCATACAGAGGTTTAGGAAAGTGGGTTTTTTGCTGTCTGTAATTATGATTTCTAGACAATAGACACTAAATTTGCTGATAATTTTTAGCAAAGTAAACATTATTGCTAAAAGTGAAATATGAAATAAGATTATTATGTATCCTTATTGAATAAAATAGCCTAACTACTGCATTTAAAATACATGGCTACAATAATGTTCAAAGAGCCAACATATTCTTCCATTTAGTCTCACAAAATATTATAGCTATACAGGATACCTGAGGAGGTTCAACAATTGCATTTTCATCCACCATAAGAACAGTAAATTCCCAGCACAAGGAATGCACAGATACATTCAAATGTTTTGCTGCAGTCTGAAACAAACATGCAAACTTGTGACACAGTAATAAATATTAAAGTAATTGTATTTCGCTGAAATACAGGACTGTATTCTGAACCAAATTTTGCCCAATTTATTTAATTTTAATTAATATTAACCCAATAATATAGCTACATTACATAAAATAAGCATATATATGTATCAATTTTTTTAATCATTGATTTACAGTAAAAGACTGGTATAGCATACAAAAATGGAGGTCGTTGAGATCTAGAACTTTTTCTTTTAAATGTCTTGTAACTGACGAATAGGTAACCAGATAGAAATAAAATGTTTACACCATGTAAAGCAACACCTGAATTGTGAGTAGCTTTGCAGTAATATTAGTGAAACTCTCATTTAAAGTTGCTCTAGGGGGCAGCTAATCTGAATAGCAAACTAAAGAGAATCTCAAATTTGAAAAAATATAAAATCTGAGATTATTGATGTGTGATCACATGAACTGCATTTTAAATGATAAATACCCACAAATGGAAGAAAGTTAAATTGTAGTTCCACTGTATTTTAAAACAAACATGAAGGCAAAATCACAGTGACATCACTTGGAAACCACACAATGTAGGATATAATTTGAGTGCATATTACAGTGCAAATTATTAGAAGTGTACAACAGACATAAAAATGTTGTTTTCTGCTCTTTTATGAGACCACATTGTGCCATAATTTTCAAACCTGTAGGACAGCAGTGAGGAATCTATTTGGGAAAGTGTAGGCTGACAGCCAGAATAACAGGAGAGGGTGAGTTGTTGCAGCCCAGTTTGAGAAGTACTGCATTCTGAGCACAAGGTCTCGTGTCCATGATCCGAGGTTCTTCAGAGATGGATACGCTGTGAAGAAAGACACACCATACTTGATTCCCTAGTTCAGTGCTATTTCAAACTATACAGATAGTAGCAACTAGTAAGTACATGAACAGTGTTTGAAAATACCACATAACTCTAAATATTACTTAATGTTAAGAGAATGTGAAGTTAAAGGAAGCCATGTAAGTAGCACCCCTGAAGTAAAAGGTCCTATCAAGGAACTGCATCTCTTCTGTGATTTATGTACTGAAATTTAGGAACTCTCCACAGAACATAACACTTCTGGTGCATTCATTCTATTATTTTCCCTCTATGTAACATTTGAGAATAGTTCACAGAAAAAAATTTTTTTGATATGCTATATGGTTTCTCTGTATCTTAGCAACATATTTAGTACTGACTGCCATCAGTGTATGGTAAGCAGGGAGACTTAAAATCAGTATCTCTTAAACATTAATACCTGATGTTCAAAATCAATCATGCTTGATACTTAATTGCTTCTTCAGTCTAAGTTCATACTTTACAGGGAACATAGTCTGTCTAAATTATAAGCTGTGCTCAATGCTTGAATGTTTCTTTAGCTCAGCTTGTACACTGAACAGAACACATACTTTTTCAACTACAAAGATCATTCATTGTGAAACCATAAACATACACAGATATTAATGTGAAGTGCAGGTGGTTTCATCAGATTTTAACCAATATCAGAAGCCTTTTGACAAATTATAGTAAAAATCCCAAATAATAAATTTCACAAACACCCTTCTGATCAAAGTTGTCCTGATATATGCGGGCAGAAGGGTGGGCACAGAGACAGACATGACGAAGCTAAGAACTGCTGTGTGTATGCAAATGCACCTAAAAAGTCAATGTAAACATGAAGCATGTTCCAGTATTGCTAAAATGTAAAAAACATGCAGCCAATTCACAAGAGCTGTATTACATTATCATGAAGTAACCCTGGTTGCCAGTGTCATGTATAAGGTAATAAAATGGCTTCAGGATACATACCTTTCAACCATGCTGCTGGAACTCTGCCCTCATAAATGGACAGAAATATGTGTTCTAGCTCAAATGACATAATGACAAGACCTTTTATACCACGCTGCAAGTCTAACAGAGAGGTATGAATTTCAGCCAAGAGTGTATTGTAACGAGCAATCTGAAATGATAAGTAATTTGTGACATAATAAACATATGCAAGCATACTGACAATATTCTTGATTTCAAACTTTCGCTGTGTTCTGAATATTGTATGCTTCCTTCTGGGTAATTCCCCAGCATCTGAATTTTGTATGCCAACCTTTTGGAACACTCTGTCTGTTCCATCTTCATGGGCGAGTAGGTATGAAGACTGAGTGGAGTTGAGAATGTTGGGGTATTTATACAGGAAAAGTTTTGGTTTGAAAATAGCCTGAGCCAAATGGAAGGACGGTGACAGGATAGGGGCAGGTCCGAGTAGAGAAACAGACTGTGGAGGGCAACGACCCACATGGAGGCCACAGGTGTATATGTGAAGGAGATATGGTGTGTGTCAGGGTGAGCCATGGGACGATAGAGGTCAAACTATTGTGTTACAGGTGGCTGTCTCCTTTCCTTAAGCTTGTGTAGAAGGGGTTTCCAAGATTTGCTTACGGTCAGGCCATCTTGTCTGTTGACATCATCAACATCAACAGAGAAGATGGCCTGACCTTAAGCAAATCTTGGAAACCCCTTCTACACAAGCTTAAGGAAAGGAGACAGCCACCTAAAACACAACAGTCTGACCTCTACCATCCCATGGCTCACCCTGACATGCGCCACATCTCCTTCACATACACACCCGTGGCTTCCATGTGGGTCGTTGTGCTCCACAGCCTGTTTCTCTACTCAGACCTGCCCCTACCCTGTCACCCTCCTTCCGTTTCGCTCAGGCTATTTTCGAGCCTAACCTTTTCTCATATAAATACCCCAACATTCTCAATCCCACTCATTCTTCATATCTACCCGCCTATGAAGATGGAATAGACAGAATGTTCCGAAATGTTGGCGTACAAAATTCAGACGCCAGGGAATTACCCAGAAGAAAACATACAACATATGACAGTACCTGCATATTTGATAATTAATTAACTGGCTGGAAAAATTATTAGTGATATAATGCTGACAGTAAGAATAATTGAGGTTAAGTCGCTGTAAAAGCAATGAAGACATACACTGGAATGAAATTGCAGCTCTTCTCATTCTTAACCTCAGCAATGGATGGGGTCAATGATCAGCTTCACAACCAGGCTGCTTTACCTATGGGGAAAGAAACTCCAGCACCCACTCAACAGAAAGGTGGGTGGCCACTAGAGCTGGTGTGGGTGCTTTGGAGAAGATCTAAATCTGTTGCCCCCGCTGGAAATCGAACTGTCATTGCTTGGATGTCCAGCCCTCATAGTCTAGTGACTACACCAACTGAGCTACCCAGCCTCAGTGACCATGCTAATAGCAGAGTGACACTGGAGAACAACTGTTACTTGTAGGTCCTTCAGCTGCTTTATTTAAGAAATGTTTTGTATATTTATATAATAAAGACAATCACATTACAACTCATTGAGAGCTTTTAAATGGGAAATATTTTTACACATATAAGAGTTCTAAGGTCACACGCATGCTATAAGGTAACTTTTGTGTGCTCAAATGGCATGCAGTTCTGTCATGTCAGAAGTTCTAACATACCACTGGTTTTATCTGTACTACTGGATAAAATTACATCAAAAAAAACTTACTTCTTGCAGTAGAACAATATCCAATGGTTTTATATCAGCTCCAATTAATTTTTCAGCTTTCTGGTATTCAATGGTTTTAGGAATCATTGAAAGCATCTCTGTTGCAAGCTGCATCACCTTGGCGAGAAAAGTGCATTTAGTGTTTCAAATTGGGTGAATATTTAATTTCATGTTTTCACACATACTACACCCACTCTCAATATTTTAAAATTATGTCTCTATGTATTAGTTTATCAGCTGCAGGGATTGACATACGCAGTGAAATAACATATAAGATTTCACCTCACATTTAGTAGTTATATGTACTTTTAATGATCCAAAGGAAAGAAATTTCACCAAATATCTTGTACATTATAAAAGGCTGAAGTTTCTTGTTTTTGCACACATTTCGATCATTCACAACTCATTATTTGAAAACTATTAATTCAGGAGGGTTCAAGTGTTTTGGGATGTGTGTCTATGTCACTGAGTAGTTCTCAATGTCTCAAAAGTACACAGTGCCTTCTAAACACTACGAACACACACCCAACAACACAGTATCACATCCCAGAAGACCTAAACTCTCAATTACACTTCTGTGAGAACCTCCAATTTCTATACTCCCCCCCCCCAGTTTCCATTTGTGGCTAATATCGCATCCATCTGCTCTGCAAAGTGATTTTTTCCATAATTATTTTAGTTTTACATGCATCACAATATTGAGACACTCTGTGAACACATCAACTAACTTTTGGGACACATACATAATTATGAATTTTTCACATACTCAGGATCATGACACAATACTAAATTATCACTACAAGCATACCGTAATATTGAAAACTGAATGTAATATGAACAACAGCAGTCAAAATTTTGTATATACACTCTAAAAATTTAAAAAAAGTAGCATTGATGAACTGGTTTTACATGGATTTTAGATGCAATAACATGATAAGAGATGTGATTATGGAAAGATTAAAGAGGAAAATTTGTACTTCATTTTAATCAGGAAGGACAGTCATCAATTTTAAATTAGCTACAGGCTATACTGGCATTGGTTGTTAACCACTGAAGGAAAAGAACTTCATGCAAAATATGAAACAGATATATTTATATTGTTTTTATACATAAGAGTAATGTTCAAAACTCAAGCATTCACAAATTCCAGCTGTCTGTTTGCTAAGGCACTTTCGTGCCTTCCCTTCATTATCTAGTCCCATATTCTGTCAATGTATACATTCTTAGGAATAGTCCTTCCTTTTAGAGCACCTATTACTTAAACACATACTACATATATGTGCTGAGTGTTGAAATAAGAACATGCATCTGTATGCATACAAACACATGTTCACATATAACAGGATACCTTAATTATAAATGAGGCAGCTGAAGGAAGTATTTAAAGTGTTCCACCCCATTGTTTATATATCATTCAACAAGTTTCTTTAAGCTAACTACATGGGTTTCATTCTTATCTCTTCTTCTCAGTCATATTATAACACTGTCAGCAGCAAACACTACACAGCATCAAATGGTAAAGTGACTCACAAATGATGAACTAAGAATGATGTCAAAGGAAACGGCCACGACCTAACTTGGGTACTGTCCTAGAATGTCCATGGAGGAAATGAGAAATATCACGGAAATGTTCCTTCATGATAGACAGTGTCCCAACCACGATTTGAACTGAACACCATCCGAATACAAGTGTAGAGCTGCATGTCTTGAACTGTCACACAGATTCAGTAAACTCTTCTTGAACTGACAGCTGCATCTGGCATTTCAAGTATATCAGTGTTTCAGAGATCAATACGGTCTCTGTCATCAGGGTTTTGATATAAGAATCACCTGATATTGCTCTTAGACTGAGAATAATTTACTGTGCAGTCTTATAGAATTACTACTGTACAACCATGTTCAGTAACTGACAATCCTAATGGTAAATTGTTTATGGAATCTACCTCGCAATGTTCAGTGCTACTAATGCCATAGATCACTAGGGACACATTGTTCAGCCAGTTCCATCTCCCATCTCATAACCTGTTTACCCACATTCAAACTTGTCATTATGTTCCCTGTCCCATCCCACATCTTCATAACAATGCCTGAAAATGTTCAGCTGTAAAACCTGCAGATATTAAAATTAACCACATAAGTATATTCATGGTAGAGGTCTCTGCAATGAGCTGAATCACTTGTCCAAAGGAATCCTACTGACTATGGGGTGTGTTTGTGTGTAATATAGAAACCTGAGGCCATGGCCCACACTGGACCAGAGCAGCACAGGAAAGTATATTTATTCTACTTCAAATGCCCACTTGGGAAGGTGCTCACTTTTTCTTCCTTGCTTTCTCCCTCCGAAGCTGAATGCTGTACCTCAAGGCTTATAAGAGTCTCACATAATATCCTACTCTCAATGATTAATGCTGTAATGTCTGCATTACAGTGCTGTCCAAACACTTCAGGTTGATCAACAGTTGGTAAAATTGTGATATAATCAGTATATGACTGAAGAGAACCATCTTGTGGCACATAATATGCTGGCAATGATGATAACCTGCAAGTGCAAAATAAATTATGATTTAATCTGCATGCTCTCAACCAATTTGCAGAACACGTCTGAAGCCAAAAGAGTCATCAGGACCACTTACATCACCTCATATCTGTATGAATGATAAATATGTTGTAGAGGGTTGCAGAATACAGTGTATCATACATTTTCATTAACAGATGGGAAAAGTTGAGCTACCAGTCTTTATGCCAATTCTCATCCGAAAGACCAAAATTTTATTTTCAGCCCGAAATGAAATCACAGGAACTCTATTATTATTGGGCTTTAAAAAATGTCTGCTTAATGGATGGCTGACATCCTGCTGAAACAAATTACGATTTTATACAGAATATGCATGGGGTGCGGTTTGGAAAACAGATCAGAAATACCTTGAAAGTTCTGAAATGTGGTGCTGGAGAAGGATGGAGAAGATCAAGTGGACCGATCACGTCAAAAATGAAGTATTGCATACAGTAAAGGAGGAAAGGGACATTCTACATCAATAAAACAAAGGAAGGCAAAACAGAGGGTGTCTGTGAGCTCACACATACATCTAAGTACTGACAAGTGTTAAGTATGACTGTAGCACAACTGCATTATCAATATATACAATGAAAGTAACTTTTCTGACTTCCTGAGCAGGCAGAGATATATATATTGACCTACTGTAAAGTGTGAATAAATAATGATTATCTTCAACCACCGGTGGGTAAAATCATTTCCAAGACAGGTCAGCTACTCTATCTGAACAGCTGCACCAGGTCTCTATGACACTGTAAAGTTTCCACTCAGACTTTACAAATATTTCATCTTGTCATCAACCTGTGACAGCCATATGTTTTCCTGTGGTTTTCCTTTGACCAGAGAAAGCTCTTTTTTTATTCATGTGCACTAAAGAAAAGCTACAATTTTGGTACTTTCTGTAATCATACTGCAACAGAAGGGAACTGCTGACATTTAAATACAACTTCAAGGGATGACATTTGAAGAAGTCTTCAAGGAGTTAAGGCCATTAAATGCTACACTCCTGTTCCCAATGTAACACTTCCTCCTATGATTGTTACTAACATCCTAATATGCTCCAATACAGTTTGCATATATACATATATACCTGTACAAATTGACCTGCAGAGCGTCTTCACAGAAGTACTGATTGACATATGTTTTGAGGAGTCTTCTATCCCAGTCATCTGTCACATGACCTCCATATATAACTCCAGCAATCAAATACTTCAGCGCATCCCATGGGATCTCAACATATTTATCCAAGTAGATGGACAGCAGATTCACTGACAACTAATGATGTTCAGACAATTCAGTTATGTATAGAAATAAAGTATTAAAGCGAAGTAAATTGTTACTGATTTATTTGAACAGATTTTTATAAAGGATGATCAGAACAATTAGTTAGCAATAATATATCTGACTCAAAAGACTTCATAATACACCTTAAGTTGTGTGCCTCATCATATACCTCTGTAGTATTTACATAAAACATTTCTCCACATGCTGGCATTCTGAGATGTTGCTCATTACTTCCTAAAGTAGAAATACATGTTATGCTTAAGCTGCCAATTATGAGGAGTAGGAGGAGGAGAAGAAGGAAATGATGATGATGATGATGAGAGGGGGAGAAATGTCCATTGTCATTTCTTTGGATCTGGTTTCACAGTAATGCAGTGGCATATTCCAGAAGAATTCAATGCAAAACTTATGTAATTTATGTACTTACTTCAAAATCAGAATCACTGAAACTATAAATAATGTTCCATCCAAGTTGCTGAAATTTCTTCCTCTCAATAAGTACAGAATGAAAGAAAGAAAGGCAGAAGAGTAACTTGTGGTAGTTGCTCTGATTTTTGCATGTTGAGAACTGATCCTCAGAAATTGACTGGTAGAGATGCTTCAAGTTAGACCTTAGGCCCTATGGGATGATATGATACAGCATCAGTTGAAGAAATAATGAAGTAAACACATTTGTTACAGAAATTACTATATAAATATTATGCCTCATCCAGCTAAATAAATTCAGCATGGTTGTTAAGATAATGGTCTTCCAAACTTTGATGCATGAAAAGTATTCCTACTTGTTTTGTTTCATTCAGCAATTGGTCATTTTGGTACTACTTATGAGTATGCAGCTTTCTAAATAACTTGGAAGTTCATCAATAACAGCTTCATAAACACTAAGCGGTGCTGCATTAGTGAATGACTCATACCTTGCACTGCTGTTACTATTACCTACAGGTAACTGTTATAACTACACTTATCCTTCACTTTACAGATGCAATCTTTTCCTAAAAAATTGTCTGTATGACGAAAATCCAAAAAGCAATACCCATAGAAGCATAAGGGAAAGTGTACTGAACCATGTGCTCACCTGACCAACTTTACGGACCGTTTGTCCATAAAAGCAAACAAGACAGGCTATGTACATAAAATGTAATATTGAGGTGCATTCACATAGTCATTGTATCCTTAGTTATCTGGGATGCTTTGTGCATGTGCCATATTATATTGTCATCTGTGGCCTGTCTGACTCTTTCATATTTTAAACATTATCTCATTTGCAGCATAAAAAAAATATTGAACATAAAATGTGTGTTGTGATTTTCTCTACAATGTTTGTCTGAAACATTTCTCATTCTAAGAAGAAATGTGCATGATATTATCATAAGTTTACATAGGTCTGCATGTACAGTAACCCTACTTGTCAGATTTTAATGAAACTTGAATTTTCTCACCAGATTTTTGAACAACAGCCAATATTAATTTTCATGAAAAACTTCCCAGTGGGAACTAAGTAGTTCCATGGGGATGGGCAGACAGACAGACAGATAGACATAGCAAAGCTAATAGTCACTGCTAACAATTTTGTGAATGTGCCTTAAAACCCAGTCCTTACAGCAAAAAACAGGCACCAATTATCATACTGTGTTAAAGCAAATATCCATAAAGTGAATGCTGTCTGTAAAGAAAATGATGGGTGTACTATAGATTGAATCTTGTGTGACTAGCATAACTAACATACATACACAATCAATAGTGTGGCGTACGTGCACGCACACACACACACACACACACACACAAAACCATAAACCAACTCTTATTATACACAAATGAATCAAACATGAAACAAATAATAATAATTATATTATAGTGCTCTGTAATACGGGACCGCAGTAGCACAGTGGTTAAGGTGCTGTGCTACAAATCGGAAGGTCGCTGGTTCAATCCCAGCTGGTGTCAGTGGATTTTTCATTGACATAAAATCCTTCCAATCGCACTATGGCCCTGGGGTCGACTCAGCCTCTAACAGAAATGAGTAGCAGGAGTATTTCCTGGGGGTAAAGGTGGCTGGTGTGTAAGGGTGACAACCTACCCCCATCCTGTGCCGTTGTCATGAAATCTGGGAGCCTTAACTTCCTGGAACCCTCTGGGTCTGTCCAGGCCTGTAATGGGACTGCTTTACCTTTACCTTTACTCTGTAATACTTTTAGTTGATGCAAAAAAATCTCCCATAGTGCCTCTAGCACGCAATTAAAATAACAAATGTTATCTAAAAACGATACCTTGGGAGGTTCTGTAGTCATCTTGATCCCAGCCTGAAGAACTGATATGGGAAAGTCAGGAAGTGAGCTTGAACTCAACCACAACCTAAAATTGTAGATGAAAATAAAGTACTGACAGAGGAAGTTTCACACAGAACTTCATGTCTGTATGACATTTGTTTAAACTAATGTTTGAAAATTGAATTCACTTCTCCAGCACTCAGAATCAACTGTTGAAGTTGAACATTTGAAAATAATACAACCTGTATTAAAAGAGTGAATGAGTATACTTAAATAAATTCTGAATGAACTGGCAATTCACAATAAGTTCAGAATACCATCTTAGAACTGGCTTGCACCGATCCTAATCAGGAAGATCATGTCGATTAAAATGGACAGTACAAATGGATAATAAAGCCTTTCTAAGGTGAGTAACAGCATTACATTAAATGCTACAAAAGATATCCACTCTGATATTACCGCCACCTAGTCCAGTATCTTGCACACATGCTAATTATAAAGTTAGTAGACATATTAGTAAGTGCTGACCGGAATCTCTTATTCACTTGACTGGTTTGGAGGGTATTCACAATCTTATCCAGCTTTGGCAACCACCTGCGTAACAGGTGACAATTTGCTAAAAATATCCACTGCCCCTCTGTGGCTCCCTGTTGAATAAATCTGGAACAATAATGGAGGAAACTCATACATTTGAACATCTGTTGCTCTGTTGGAAAACAAACAGAAAAATTCACAGGTATTGTGGCTATAGCAGTGATGAAGGAGACAGAAAGTGTGTCTCAGGGAGAAAGACAGAAAGAACAACTACAACATTGTAAAATTTGGTCTGAGGTTACATTTTACAAACATGATCTTTGTTATTCAGCATAATCACTCTCTTTACTCATTCCCACTGCAGTGTTAGGTATTGCTTTAAAACCAGGGTCAGCACAAGACATGGGCACCCCAGGCACATTAATAATTTTGCACCTTGGGCAGGCTAATAATTTGGTGCCTCTTAAAACCAATATTATTGAAACAATTTTGGCCTAGGACAAGGCTGACAAAAATTTTGAGGGCATATGCCCAAACAGCAGGTAATTTTGAGGGAAATTCTTTTACGTATGGAAAACAGAGTCTACGAGCACCATATTTCCGATTATTCCAGTAATGTCTTAGTGCCCTTTATAAGCTGGCACCCCAGGCAGCTGCCCAGCTAGCCTGCACTTAATCTTGGCTAGAAGATTTTTCAATATATTTCATTATTAAGCTCATCATATCAAAAATATTTAAAAAATAAATTTTGATGTCATGGTTTTTTTTTTTTGTGGAAAGGTGAGTTGATCTGAACTCTATGTAAAATAAAGTTTAATATATAGAACTTAAATGAACCAGAACTGAATCTGCTCAACAATATTTGTTAAATTTCATCAGAAATTGTTTAGTCATTCTGAAATAGAATATGCAAACATTCATGGACAGGCCCTACCCTACATGCATTTATTTCAAGCACTTTGTGCAAAAAATGCACAGAGTCCTCGAAAATGTACACACAGCATAACAATTCTGGTACATTCACTCCCTTTTTGTTCAATTATCTTATGAAATCTTTACATACTATAGAAAACGTACAATAAGTGTACAGTCTGTGTTTCACTTTTTTTAACAGTGTTCCCTCAAAATACTTTCCATTCTGATTAGCTTTTAGTGGGTTATGCTCAAGATACAGCAGGAATGGATATAATGTATCATGGAAAGTGTATGTTATTTGTCTGATTGTAACAAAAATTGAAATGTGTTCAGTAATACTCTCCAGTACCATGTTCCATAAAAACATGTTCAGCACTGCTCATGTTGTTACATATGGTCTGACCAATGGTCAGACACATATACTGAAGCTAACAGGTACAAGGTAAAATTGTCTGTTGCTAATTAGCAAGAATGAACAGTGAATTCAGTTTTATTTTATTTCTGAGGCTTATCCAACATCACCTTTTAATTCATGCAGCATTTCTCAAATTATCACGTGTGAACAGACAGATGAACAGGCAGATATGGCAAAACTGGCAAATTTTTACAACTCTCTTCCAAATTTGCCAGCAAGATAGTGAATTCAGCCTGTTTCATTTGTGAGGCTTCTGGAAGAAGAATCCAGCAGCTTGTCCCTAGATATCATGGTATGAGCATGTTTCATCTTCTATACACCTTACATGAATTATGCACAAACCAACTTCTAGTTTATGAGATGAGAGGCCAGTGTTTTAAGTGCTAAAGTACTCTGTAAGAATTCACTTACCGTGTAGCAATTGGAGCTTGTCCTTGTCCTAGAGATATGACATGCAAGTCTGCTAACATTTCACAAGAATGAGCAAGTTGAATAACAGCACTGGTGGGATCATCACCAGGTGACAACACAAATATCAGAGGAGTCTGTGGTGTAGAGTCTTCCAGTACAGCTTTAATATCCAGAACTGGTGGTTCCACAAACAGAAAACCCAGGTTGTTAACTATGAACTTTCTCACACAAAATGAGATGCGGTCTGGACGAAGAGCACGCACAAACAGCATATTCTGAAATTCTGTGCATATTTCTTTCCACTCTCCTGAAACAGAATATACTTTGATAAGGATTATTGTTGATGTTCATACTATGGGTCCCAACATGGGCTTGCAACTAACGTTTTCCTATAAGCACATTAACATTTGGAATTTCATAGAGGCATTGTTACATTCAAACTCTAAGATTCACACATCTGTTCTACGTGGACGAAGGTAAACAGAAAATTAAACCTGTCTCCATAAGTAATTCACATTCATTTTGTTATATTTTTTTTCTACATGGAATGCTGACTGCTAGTAACCAAACCAATGCCTCACATCAGATGCCCTTGAAGTTCATATTTACATACTATACTTTCAGACAGTACAGAACACCATAACAAAAAATACTGTTGCACAGCCCACCTTTCCATCTACAACAAAGTATACCCATAAATGATGAGGGTATTTCGACACAGCATTACAAGTGGAATGCTTATTAAAATTAAAACGTGAAGTTTTGTCATCTAGTGTTGAAATTTCACTACAAGATCCAAGCATACATTTCTGTTATTCAAACTTTACATTTATTGAAGCATGGATTATGTCTACAAATAAGTCCAACTCAACAAAAATGTTTATACAGGCAGTAGGTACAGTGAATGAAACTTCTTCTATAGAATTTCGGAGTTGACAACTATGAGACTCTTCTGCCACATTTAAGTGGCAACCAGAATAACAGTACCAAAAATGTCGAGTCAGCCCCACAGGGCAGGTCTTTGGCCTATCACTGTATCTACAAATTGAGTTCAGTTGTATCATTTAATGTGTTAGAACACAGACATACCAACAAGAGGTAAATTCTCTGGTTCCTTATTTGCATACCACAGTTGCCAGTCTAGTTGGTAGAGCACAAAGGAAGACATTACTCCTTGGAATCCTTCCAGTTTGTCGAGTTCTGTAATGTTGCCCCAAGCAAAATCTGGCAACCAATCTGAAATAAAAACTTTTTGACACTGCAGCTTTTTAACCTATATCATAACACACAATATGCAAGACTCGTTTTCCATTTTAAGCAGATAACTGAATGGCAGATGATGCCTCAATTTGATCAGCTCAGATTGTTGAAAAATATTTCAAGTGCCAGAGAGCAGTTAGTTATTTTAAATATTACATAATCATAAAAAGCTACTTGCTATATATAAATATCAATGACAAATTCCATAATCTTCAAAATGTTACCAAATTTTCATAAAATATAATAATGATATATACAATCCTGCTGTATTCAAAGTTTGCTAACGTACATACTGATGAATTTCACACTCATCCCTCAACATCTTTAAGAGCTAGTAAATTAAAATGACAAGATAGGCCGCATATGTATTGTGCAAGGGAGAAATAAGTAAATATTCTTTCTTAAGGATGTTTTCTGCAATGATCCAGTCAGCATTACCAGGCATGATGATATATCTGGACTCAAACCAACACCAGTACTTCAAATTTTTAAAAAATATGAATCATAAAATTCTTCCATCCTCAAAATGGGAAACAATACATTATATATTTATTTAAGGTAAAGAGATATTATTATATGATACACTTATTCAGGAAAAGAAACCAATTTTAACAGCCACATGAAATAATTAATTGCCTTGAGGTAAAAGTATATAGTCGTCCTTTTCCACATCATGAAGGCATACGGAAGTGAATAAAGGTATAGCTCCACTCATTCTTAACTTTGGCACTAGATAGAGGTGAGCGGTCATCACACATCAACTGTTTAACCCCTGAGAAGAAACCTTGGTACCCACTGCATAGGAAACAGGGTAGACCCAAGAACTGCCTTGACCCAGTAAGTAACAAAAGAGTCATTTCAGAAAAAGGGCCTACTGCATGGGGCCTAATTTCAATGGATGGAGGCAGCCCATGGTCTGAATATGCAATGGGTATTGCCTCCGTACACACAGGCAGAATCATATATTTTGTATCCAAAAGCACGTACATAGAAAACATGCAAAGCCATTCTTATAACACATTCCACCTTGGACTACACTCTCACCTGGACATGGATTATCCATCTGACCTTCTCTGTCTCTAACAGCACCACCTTTCAGAAAGAAGTTGTATTCAGCTGCACTTATCTGCTTCTTTACAATCTGGACACACAAGTGAAGTGAGAATAGAAGCCTGTGCCTCTCAAACAACCCTTGGCATGTATTTCTGTGAATAAAGGTGAAATCTTTTGTGAAACTTTTAATAAATGCAACATAAAGTGCAAATACTCTGAACAGAGCTGAAGGTAGTTGAAACATGTAACATGAAAATTGTCTAAATAGCTGTACTGATTGTACATGTACACAGACTGATATGTGAAAGCATATTAATACAAGTACACCACAGAGTTTTCTGAGTGGAGTAATGTATATAGTAACTTAATTCTTCCTGTGTACAAGGGTGTACAAACCCTGGGCACTAAGTTGTCATGGCAACTACATTTTATATGGTGGCACCTAATATTTGTGGGCCATCAGTATGGAACTTGCTGTGACCTAGAATTTTGAAGTGGCTTCAAAATTTCTGGAAATTGTGTGCACCCCAGACTTAGTAAATTCACTGTCTACAAGTCTTGTGGAATTCAGTATTTCTGCACTTCTGTACTTTCATGTCGCAGTTATAATAACTTCCTCCCATTTTACATTACAGTAGATTTAAATGATTTATGTTTTAATTACCTACCAGTTCCAAGGGAAACTACTGTTACAACTTTATACAATTTTAAGACATATACACAAGACTCACTGGAAGAACACTGACAGTTTATATTCATGTTTTGATAATGATACTTCTAAATTAAGTTTTCACTGTACCTGTACACAGAATATGTGTGGTAATCATTCAGAGCGATAATCCTGTCCTCAAAGTTTTGACATGCAGGACTCTTTTCAATAGACAGAACCAAAAGCGAGATATAAGCATCCAGTGAAAACTGATACATTGGGTCAATCTGGCTCATATCATTCAAAACAAAGAATAATATGGAAGCTCTCTCAGCACAAGCATGATATTCCTGGAAGATAAGAAAACACACTTCAAGATCTATTACATATAGCTGATCAAACTACTCCACTGCCGTAAAAAAAATTTTAAAGTAACTTAAGAAGCAAGTTTTCATTCAAATCTTCAACTTAAGCATACTGGCTAGCTGGGAATATAAGTCAATGTTTATAAACCTTAGTGATCTATTTCTGTGCAGTATATGCACTAATAACCCTCCTTGCTACTGAAAGGTGTCACACACAGACCCAAAGTTTGGCATAACTGCAAGGTTTGAGTAAGTAACATAGAGAAAAAAAAAATCACATTAATTTTTTACATATGTTAATAACCTGTTTCCACAAAAGCTTTTGGGTGCGAGTCTGTTTTTATTCCTTACATATCACTTTCACACAGGGTTCAAGAACTTAATTTTGGTGCTCAGAAAAGTCACAACTAACTAATCAACTGAGTGACTAACTAAATAACTAACTTACGTACTCCACGGAGCATAGACCTCCTTGAAAAGCTAACAGTTTCTCCGCTAGTCAAGACATTTCCAACATTTTATGGAACCTGAAGATTGATGATCATGTTCATAAGAGACTACTGCTTGTCCCTATTCTGAGGCACATAAATCAAGTCCACACCCTCCCATCTGATTACCTCAAGAACTATATTGATATTATCCTCCTACATATGCCTAGGTCCAAAAAAAAAGACAAAATTATGTTAAAAAGTTCAACACTTTCATAAGCTGGATTTGTATAGATATAGCTCAGTAATTCCCCAACACTAAGGCCTCAAAATGATATCAACACACAGTGAAAGATTAACCTGTTGCACTGGAATTCTTCCTTAACAAATATGAGAATTATGTTAAAATGTGTTGTTTTCACTGGGGGCAAAATATGTCATTCATTCAGCAGTCAAGGCGAAGATGGAAGCATTTTAAAACCCAGTATTGAAATGAACAAACACAGGAATGAAAATTACATAATGAGAACTTTCATACATTCACATATTGCACGCTTCTTGTGATACTAATAAGATAGAGACTGTGATGAATGGAAGATGGAGAACACAGGAAAGGTATATGAAGTTCATACAAATTATTGCTCAGAATTCTGATGGGAAAAGACCACTTAACAGTACAAGATATAGGTAAGAGGATAATATTCAAATGGACCTTATGAAACAAGCTTGTGTGTATGTGAACACACAATTTCCTGGATAGATGAACTCTTACTGACTGTTTGGTTAGGACCCTGTTACAGTAGAGGTATTACTGCATACATGTATTTATATTTTAAACATACAGACTTTTGCAAAGACAGGAATGGCACATAGTGTCTGCAGGCATCTATGTCAAACAAATTCGGCAACAAACCAGCATTGCCAACCATTAATGGGAACTCCAACCAGCAGTTCTTCTTGAAAATCTGATAGTTGCTTAATCACACAAGAAATTTTTGCACATCATACACAAAAAATGTACATTTTACAACATCATCACATAAATACATGGCCCAGTAAATACATCCTGTGAGCTGGGTCAGTTGTAAGAAGCAATTACTAACTGCCACAGTAGCAAATATCTTACCTCTCTTGCACTGTCTAATTCAACTTCAGTTGTTTCTGCAACAGACAACTGTTCAGTAATGGCGGCAGCTGTGGTTTTTAAATTTTGTAGGGTTATCAGTAAATCCAAGTCATCCAGGAGCGAATACTCTGTTTCAAATAACCTGAAATGAAAAATTACAATAAAATAAGAATTTAACTACAAGTGACTTAAGTGCTTCTTTAACATAACCATGTTTTGATGGGTACACATTTTATATTTAAAATGTTTGTTACACAGTTCTTGCTACATGTGATCATTCTCCACATATGCCTAAACATGAACTCTTTTACTGTATTTAGTTCTCTTTCTTGTACCTGTATATAATATATGACCTGGTTCTAAACTTTTTAAATGATGTGTAAGACAGCATTTTCCCACAACCAAAATTTACATGCCACAGCAAGAATTTTAAAAGAAACACACGTGCGCGCACACACACACACACACACACACACACACACACAATGATGCTCACTGGTAAATCAATATACGTGCTGTTTGGGAGGTTGTGTTTGTTTTTCTCTCTGTTTCTGGTGATATAATATCTGTAAGAACTAACAGTTACTGATGAAATATCTTAATAAAATAAATGCCTTAAATATTCTTAAAATATGTGAAGTCCAACTTTACAGGGATGCTCCAGTGAATTGTCTCCTTCGTCTCATGATCTACTCATGTACTATCTAAAAAAAATTATACACAAATCTTATAAAAAGAAAAACAATAGAAATACAGAAGTTCCCAATTGTGTGAGATGCTATGCTGTGATCACCAGTCAACAGTCGAACAGCACAGTGGCACTAAAATGTTGGTAATTGCTTACAAAGCAACAAGGTGTAACACCCAAAAATACTGGATTCTTCATCACCACCACCGTGAAAATGTCACACCCCACAAGAGTAAAATGAATATTTGATGTCACGCACATGTGTGAAACTTTGCATCCACACCCCACACTTCAAAGGGACAAATTTATGGTAACAATTGTAATAATAGAGAAAAAGACTTCATCGATCACAACTCAGCTGTGATTGACAGCGTCTTTTTCTCCATTATCACCACCACCCCAGCCACCGCCACCACCAACACCACAATGGTATGAATCCGATCAAAATTTATGGCAGTAGCAAACATCCTTTCATTTCACTTCAATGGAAATGGTGAACTGCAAGATATGGTTCTTGTACCAAACCACATATATTATTTTAATGGCACACATTACAGTTATTTTACACAAACGCATACACTATTCAACGACTTTAACTTTTCACTGATCAACAAAAGTCACAGAACCATTGTATTATGACACACATCTTTGTTCAAGAACTAGTGAGTGAGTTAAACTCTTATCTTTGTGTGATGCTCAACTCTTTAATCCCCCACCCATACCTAGAAAACTCTTTATATGTTCCAACTAAGAAGCATAAGAGTGACCAAAGAGAAAATTTTATGGAAATAAATTAAATACAGAATATACTGAAAGATTCACATGTATACAAATACTAAAAATGAGGAACACCATATTCTGAGATATGATGTCATGCAATCTAGAAGAATTTTACTCATGTTGCTGAGATGCTGCTCCCTCCATCTTCTGAGGACAGTGGTCTATTACTACTACTAACACCATCACCACCGCATATTGATATATGGGTTCGAGCCCTTTTCGGGCCCGATGAACCTAGACCACCGCATAAAGCTGCCTATCTATGAAGTTTAATATGTCACTTACTAGTATCATGAGCTTTATGTCAAATGTTCTCAATGGGAACAGAACAAAACAACAGCCTCTTTTCTTTGTTCCACTAGAATATCTAATGATCACCAAGTCAACTGAAAATTATTAAGAACAAATTATAATGTTTAATATGTAGACAGTAACATGACCACTAAATCTACTGATTTTCTTCAACCACATTTTGGCTTCTGTGTAAGATAGAAAATTTTAATTTTACCATATCAGTACTGTCATATTTTGCCTGTTTCATCATACCATGTCCTCACACAACGTGTAGCATACAAAAATCCATTTTTTATAAATACACGAAAAATTTTCTATAGAACTATGTATGTATGTATGTATGTATGTATGTATGTATGTATAAGAAGGAAATGAAACAAGCTCTCTAATAACTAATAATAATGAGTACTGCAGTGATGCAGGATCTTCCTTCCTAAGTTAACCTAAGTTAATACTTGACTAACCAAGAAATACCTGGCCATTATGGAGCCCTATGGTTCATTATTGTGCTCACAAATATTCTCCCTGTATTCAGTCAGATGAATACAATCCACACCTTCACACCAAAAAATGCGAAAAAATATCAACTTTACCCCTACAAATATTACAAGAAATAACATTTGCAATAATTTTGATTTAGTTATAATTTTGGACTTAGTTACAACACATTTACATAACAGTATTTATTTGTGTACCTCAGTAGTTCATCTTCAAGGCCTAACAGCTGCCTCTTGGCAGCAGCTATAGCTGAGACAAGATCATCTTTTTGCTCTTGTAGCTGAGGACGTTCCTTCCTTACCACAACACTCAATAACTGAGCTTCCAAGCCTAAAATAAAATACATCCCAAAATTACATGTAATTCCTAAGTCTTGGGGCCTAGAAATTTTTATTTTTATTTCCTACAGGTTATAGTCAAGTAAGCAGTAGAGCAGACCCTCCTCATCTGCAGGATAATACATCACAGTTTCATTTATTTGCTGGGGAATTATTGTGGTGACTCTTTTGGATCATGATGTGGATCCTATGCTCATTTATGGGTGTCCTTGCATAGGCATGTTGCATAATACAAAGAGGCTGCATATGCCTGTCTCTGGCACCCATTAGTGATCCAGATATCATGCAATACCAGAGGTACTTCAACTGTACTTTTCAGTTTTAAGAACTGTTGCCCTCATGTTTTAATAATGTCTGGAGAGTGTAAGGTTTATGCCAATGGAAAGGAATGAGCAAGTAGTTGGATGACATTATGCTGTGAACTAATCACTGATACATTTCATTGAGTAAAATTAAGACAAGATCAAGAGAAGCATTCAGACAAGGAAAAAAAGTTCAACCTAGAAAAGGCCACGAAGGCCCAGAAGGGGAGTAGAAGTATAGCTCTACTCTTTCTTTAACTCTGGCGCTAGATAGGGATGGGTGGTCAACGCCACACCCCAGTCACTCTACCTCCGGGAAAGAGACCAGGTTCCCATTGTATAGGAGGCTGGGTGGGCCCCAGGGCCGGTCTGGACGGCTGCGGAAAACCTCGCTCCCACCGGGATTAGATCCCGGGACCGTCCAGCTCGTAGCGAGTCGCTATACTGCCTAGGTATTTAACAATGAAAGTCTTATATTTCGAGGAAAATTTATTTTATTCAAAGCCATTAAAAGACTGAAATTACCATGAATTAATTTTTGGTAAAATTAACACAGAAAGGATTATAATTTCATTTCTGTGTTTTATTCTGTCTTTTAAAATGGAAGAATCTTCATGAGAAGCTTGCTATAGTGTCCTTGTCGTTGATGTTTTAAGATATACATGAAATCCCATTCCACAAAGTTATGACTGAAATACATTTACATGAATTGCTATTACAAAGCACTTTAAACTGAAAGAGTAAGGGGGCTGCTGGAGGTTACCACTCCACAGTGCTCTCACACCTCCAAATGAAAAGTTTCCAAAAAACAATGATTTCCCATGCAGCATGCCTGACTCACATTATAACCTACATGTTGTTTACCAAATGTAACTACTCTCACTAAATTCACCAAATCACTAATAAAATCATCCACTCTGTTGGGGGTGCATAAGTTAAATGTGTTTGGAAACCCTTGTAAACCACAAACATAACTTAGGCTGGTCACATGCAACCCACAGAAGGCAGGTTGCATATCGCTGGTCTACCGCACAATTAGATTTACTGCAACACCAGGTCTTTCTTGGAAGTGGTGTGGGGAGACCACAATGAATGTTAATTTCCTTGGCAGCTGTCTGCACCATCTGAAACAAAGTACACCGCCTACCACGCTGTGCTGAATATCGTCACGTGTCACGCACTCTGAAGCACTGCACAACATTTTACAGAAGTTTACTGTTCTAAGGTAGTGGGAAGGTTGAAGTTCTTGCACAGGGTTCGAAGATTCAGAACTTGGTGGATGACGCAGTGTCCATCAGTAAACAGTTACCAATTGCACAGACCCTGAAGATGGACAGGGCCAGCTCCTCTGAAACAATGGTAACTATTTACCAATTGACACGGTGTCATATCACAAAAGACTCAGTAAGGTCATTTGTTATAATGAAGAATTTCTGTGAAAAAATGTGCAATTTTTTACCACTGTTTAAAAGAAGAGGAGATTTCCAATTTTTGCTGCTTTCTCAACAAGGAGTATTAGCATTGTGCCTGTCATTTCCAAGGACATCTGTCTTTCTCAATGCATCATGCTGAAGAAAGCCAAATGGCATTTGACACAAAGAAATTTTACTAAGTTTTTACTACAAACCTGAACTCACATTTAGTTGAAATCAAGTAACGTATAGCACAGGAAGACTCACATTCATTTCTCCAAGCATCTCAAGAGTAATTATCTAAATATTTAGTGGAGCAAATAATATGACGAACTGAAGTCCTTCAAACACAAACATTTCCTTTGTAAGTCATCATGACCCCTTCCTTCAAAAGAAGAAAAGAACCTTGTAGGTCTGCACTGTACACTGTTCAGTCACCTTGACCACTTCCAGCTAAAACATCGACATCATTCCATGAACACCCACACAATTGTTTTCATCTTTATTAATCACCAACACACATATTACATTTCACGTGTCTTTGGTCCTTCTAACCCCACTTTGCCCATAAGATCTTGCTTTCATGGCACTGTTGTTTTAACACATATGGGAGTTTTAAAGAATGTGACCTCTGTAAATGGTGAAGGTTTGCTCTATAGGACTGAGCACCAACCATCTGCATCTTTCAAATCTCACATAGGCCCTCTCAGCACACCACCTTCATAATGTGATCATAATTCTTATTCATATTCCTCATGTGTGGATAATCTGATAAGTATTTTTATTGTGTCTATAGGTCACCTGCTGCCAACACAGTTATTAAACCATGCAGTATCATGTCACTTATGACAGCTGGAAATCATTTGCATTTATGTAAAAGTACACTCAAGACGAAGATGTCCCGTTGTATAGAAGCATACAGGATGCTTACAGATGCAACTGAGCTAAAGAGAAAAATTGTAAAAGACACTAAACATGATGGAAAACTTAAAACTTTCCTTTACATATAGTAATTTATCATGAAGTATATGCTGACTGCTATATGAGAAGAAATGGCCTCTTGACATAAACTCCATCATGTTCAAGAATGGACTCTACTTGAGGTATAAATCTCCCACCTTTGTAAGTTAAAAGTGGAAATTTAACATTTCACCTCTATTCAAGCTGAAAGGTATACCCATAAATTTCCCCATCTTCTTTCAACACAGGCAACAGCCAGGACGAAACAAAAAAATGGAAATATTACCTTCCTGTTTCACTGAAAAATTAACAACAGTTGTCTTTGTTGTCACCTCAGGGGCATAATGTGGATTGCCCAACTTAGTTGTAATATAAAGGCGGAAATTTTCATTATACTGGACCACACAGTCACCAAGTTTCATTAGCATTTGTCCACCTAAAACAAACAAACATTTTAAGAACTGAATTTCCATACATAGTTTCAAGAACCATATGAAATTAACAGTAAACACACAAATAAAGTAAGTGACAGACACTGATGCATAATTGTTTTCCTAAATTTGCCAAACTCCCAACTTTGAAATGAGTCTTGTCAGTCTTTCCAAACAAATTCCATGGTTGTTATTTTAAAAAATACTGAAGCCACATCTTCCACCATGCCATCAAACCCAAATGTTCGTGTGTTAAGTGATAAAAATCAGCTTTGGCACATATGTAACAAACTTACTTAAACTTTAGACCTAATAACCAAGTTTGCAGCACATAAGACATTTTTAAAATAATATCCAGAGTCAACCAAACAAATTAGTCAAGTGGGTGGGGTACTGTAACAATGCTTGGCATTTTTTTAGGTTCACTGTCTTAATGCAACACATTTTATCCCATATGTATTTTATCTCATAAGATACATACAATTACACCATACATGAGGATACAATTCCCCTCATAAAAATTCTCCTCTATAGCCTACATAACATTATGTTCAAGTAAACTGGCAGTGTCTTTATTATTCAACATAGACACACCGATTCCACAACTTTGATCCTGGTGGCAGAATGTGACAATAAATTACTTAATGGTACTGTAAAAATTTGGTAGGTTATGTGGTGCAGCAGAATTCTTATTTATGGGTTTTAAATTCAGTGCTTAAACCCACCTAATAAAATTTAATATTACAAGAGGTTCAACATGAAGAATGCAAGTAGACAAAGCCTAAAAACACTGTCACAATGGAAAATAAAGTTATTACCACAAAGGTTGTAAATCGATCTACATACTTCCAATAGTCAAAACTCTCTTAGATTAACATTTTTTTTATGTAAGAAGGAAAGAAGTGTGTGCTTATCCAATATCTACGAAATGTTCAAGATTAAAAACACGCCGTAACTGAATCATTTTTTAATCCTTGTTGAGAATGGCACAGACCTACAGAAAGACTCTATCAACGACATTAACACCCTATATTGGACACTCAGCAAGGACAAGAGAAATTGTGAAAGGCTCGCTTATATTATACACTTACAGGCACTGATCTGCTTAGCAAAAAATATCCATGAATAAAAAGAACTGTAGTATTCATCCACACATAACAACAAACAAACAAACAAACAACAACAACAGCAACACCAGGCAGTAGCTGCGATAGTGTCTAAACCACCTTGGCCTGATTGGACATTAAGTACTTATGCAAAGTTATGGTTTGGACTGAGCTCCTACACTGTCATATAAACTGTCTGTGAGCAAACACATGCTGGAATTTGCAGAACCGTGGCAATGAGACACAGATTCCTGCCAGGGCATTAAATAAACAAAAAATTAATCAAAAATAGTAATTCAAATATTCACAGAGAAAGAGAAGCTCTTCCATCTCTCTCCATCCATTCATCCACCAACCCACCAACCACCCACCCACCCACCCACCCACTCACACACACACACACACACACACACTTATGGCCATTACCTGGTGGTAGTTGCTATAATGCAAGAAGTTAGCTGCATTTGACTGGGGTTGTCTGAAAGAAGAAAGGCTGATAAAAGAGGTGGCGGAATAAAAGTTGAAATGAAACTCAAGAAGAGGTAAGTAACACTGTCTGCTCTCACACTTCACAGGGAGCTGTTTTATGTTCAATGGTCCAAGACAATTTTTGTGTATATTTATACACAAAAATTGAGCCTGTGTCAGTTCAACAGCATTACTTGAGTACTTGTAAACTGGTTCCATAAAACTTTAAAACATTGTACCTTCCTCCACATAATGTGGCACATTTTATAAAAATCAACAAAAGAATTTTATAAGTTATTAGAATTAAAAATGTTTTGATCTCTAATTTAAGAAAACAGCATCAGGTTTCTTGCGTTTCCTACCAAAGTTGTAAATACTGTATACAGGACATGTATTCAACATCACTTACCTTAAATCAATACTTATAAAGTAGCTACAGGGAAATATAAAATCCACATTAAGGCTCATGTTTCATTACCTTGCTTTATCATTGGTTTGTTCAGGACAGAAGTCAGTGATGGATCCAACTCTTCCCCCACATTCTGAAGCAAAACAGCTTTACCATGCTGGATTGCATGCTCAATAACATCCATGTAATCAGGTAAATCAAAGTCAATTACTTTTAAATCCTGTAAAAGAGTACAATAATGACCATTATTTAAGGTACAATAAGCAACCAATTGGAAAACAGATTTGCTAAAAATGCAATACAATGTTTAAACAATATGCCATACACAATTTCTAGAATATATACTGCATTTAGGTATGTTCTGTATAGCAGACACACAAAAGAAACAATAATAACTCCTTATAAGCTAAATGCATATACCATCAGATAAAGGAGTAAATTGTAAGTAACCGTTATGGAATGAACGCATACTGGGAAATGTGGAAGTAAAAGTCCATCCTTTCTCGATACTAGAACTAGTTAGAAGTGAGCTGAGGGTATCAAGGGCAGGCAATTCTGCCTTTGGCACAGGACAAGTTGTTATACTGGCTGGATGTTTACCGGAACCATTCTTTATTCCAACTCCCCAGACCATACTAAGTCACTTTTAACTAACTAGGTAAGCTATCACAGCGAAGGTATAAAAACTACAATAACTTAACTCCTTTGGTTATATGTTTGGAGGTTTTCTTTATGCAAGTACCATGCATGTACCAAATGTCTCTGAAATATTATGTATGCATAGATTAACACTACAGCACATGAAGTCCATATGGATTAACAACAACTGACCATTTTTTAAAAATGCACCTCAATAATGCAGTAATATTAGGTGTAACTGTGAATGCTGTTTCATCTCCATAACTCAAACTCATATGCATAAACCTGTAACAACCGTACGCAACTGGCAGTAATCAATTTTCTAATATAAATTTTCAATCAAAAACTACACACTCTTAAGAATATCCTCTTTCACTGAAATCAAATATTTGGTGTTTTTTATCTGTCTACTACATGCATGTTAGAATGCATGGGCAGGGGACAGAGGTGCATGTTAAGCAGGCATCTATATCAACCCCTGAATTTTTGGAAATAAAATAGGATTGTGAAAATACAAAGGTTACTTACCATATATTAATACCACTGACTCTAATATAATTAAATTTACATATCAATATAAAGAAAATGAAATCTAGGAATACAAGTGAAAAGATTCTTAAACATTTTCTATGCATATTTTTAAGCAAATTTTCTGGTTGCCCACCCTCAAAAAAGTCTTTGTAACACCAACATTCGAGCATGTTATGGGCTTCTGACTTTTACAAACCTCTACCCTATATCACTGACAATGAGAACAATGTTTCTTCGGTGTCAAACCCATGTCATATGCTCAACAACAAACAAAATTTCAAGAGTTTCTATAGTCAGTCATTTTTACACTCAATGTCATCCAGCAGCACATCTTTCCTTACCTGGCAATGATTTTTTGAGGTACACTTCATAGAGGTAAAGTGTTTATTCATGTACCTGCATGCATGCCCATGAGCATACATACACAGATATAGATGCACACATGCTCTCTCACTCTCACACTCATACACACACATATACACATGTTTTATTTGTTTAAATTACCAATTTCTTTGCAAAGTTTTTTAACCACTTGATTCCTTGACAATGTGGATCAATTATTAGTGGCCATCTTGTCCCTTGAGTTACAATAATGCCATTTTCAATACTGAACACATCTGCAGGAAGACCTTGAATATTCCACTCTGTAACTGTCATTGGATCACTTAAAAGTGTAATTACTCTGAAGTCTTCGGAGCAAGGTATCTTCTCTTCAAATACCTGTTACAATAAAAAAAATTGCACACCAAATTCAATATTAACAGCGAAAGAAAAACACCTAAAAATCATAATGCAAGCATAATTTGGTAGGAGGAAAGGTGCACAAGGTCAACCATCCCCTTGCTCTTATAGATATACCTAGTATACCTAGGCTCAAAACCAGCAAATGCGAGAATTTTAAAGAAAAAGCTGCATTGCAGGGTTGTATCTTTCTACTAACATTAAGAAATTTGTAATGAAATGGGCTGTTTCATCAACACTGGGACTGATTAGAGCATAATGACCAGTTTAACATGTGACAAGAAGTCTATATGGCAACTGTATGACCAACAGCATGGATAATACTAAACTATGAATTCCTTGCAAACTGATAACTGTCATAACAAGTATTAGTACATTCTCCCTTAAATGAAAATACCCTACTGCAGAAAGTAAGCATCATTACAGGACCATTTTTATAGGAAGGATGGTATCTGATACCCATTCTGTGTGACCAATAAAGATCTATTATTACAATTTTATCAAAATAACATGACGTTTATAGATAAATGATAGCATTACACATTTCTTCCAGCTCTCTATTAGTCCATCTCGATAGGTGGATATGAAGGCCCCCATATATGAGATAAAACCTGCTGCCAGAATGCAATCTCCAGGTAGGAATTCATACTGCATATCTAATTTTTCAACCGTTTGTATCCACTGCTCATGTTCACCAACCAAACCCTCTACCAACTGGGCTGCTCGCTCCAACTTCGGTGCCAAGGTCTCTACCTAAATGCAAAAATCAATGTCACCTTGGTATCTGATTCTACATTACAAGAAATAAAATTACAAATATTTCAAAAGTCAAACAATGATTAAAACGCATGCAGAAAAGATAAACAACATTTCTAACATGGTGTGATTTTTTTATTTTAATATTTAGAAGAAAAACTGTATGAAATACTGGTTAAGATTTTCATAACAAATTAAAAACTTTATAACAATTTGAAGATACCTATACTATTAATTTTTTATGAGCCTGAATTTCATCACAGTTCATGAGATGTCATAATGAATTACAATAAAATGTTTTTTGACACACAGAACATTCCTTTTGTGTTTAAACTAGAATATGTCCTATAATAAATTCTTAACTAACATTACCCACCTTTTTCTTCAGCTCTTCCTTCTGTTGCAGTTTCTCTTCATACCCCTTTTGAAGACAATCAAGACATAAATTAAGTTCTAGTAATTTGGCCTGAGCTGTAGCCAGAGAAGCCCGTTTCTCTTGTAAGGCATTTTGAGCCTCTTCCAATTTCACTCTCTTCGGAGCAACCACCCTGAAAGGAAAGATATGGAAATGTCAGTCAACAACTAACTGAATTTTAGATTTCAAAATTTCGCCGTGTTGTGAATATTGTGTGTTTTCTTTTGGGAATTCCCCAGCGTCTCAATTTTATATGCCGACGTTTCGGAACATTCTATCTGTTCCAGCTTCATAGGCAGGTGGATGTAGTGTGATTGGTGGAGCCAAGCCAAGCCAAGTGAAGCAAAAGTTTTAACTGGGGGTGGAGACTTGTGCAAAGCCCAAGTCGATGTCCCCCTGTCTGTTGGCCATTCCTGCGTTTGACTGCATAGCTGGGCTCAGTAACATACAACTAAACTCTAACAGGGGAATATGCTAATGCTAACGATTTTGCAGTCAGGCGGAGGGCCTTGACTGATTGTGCCAAAGACTACGGCCTAGGTTGCCGTGGACTAAGTATGGGAGTGCTAAACGTCGGTTGGTTGACTGTCTGGTTCCGAGCCCAGACTGGCTCTGTCGCATACTGGTGTATGCGACGTTTTGTCAGGCGCTTAGGTGAAGCCGCTGCGCCTGGTAGAGGGAAGTGCGGGCCGTGCCCCGACTTTGCATCGAATATTCTGTCATTTACTTTACAACTGAGGAAAATCACGGAAAACCTCAGTCAGGGTCACAGAAGGGCTCTCGGCTGATCAGCGCCGAGCGCGATTCGTTTAGTCGACTTGGTCATCGGGGCGATGGCCTCGACTAGCCTGCTGTCCCCTGCCGCATTTGGCTTTCGCGTCAGGCGACGGGGTCAACCCTAGGTCAGCTTAAGTATCTGCCGAGTTGCCGTAATAGGGGGTTCCCCACATCAGCTAACTTTGAGTCAAAGCTCTCGGTCAGGGATCTGATGTGGCCGGCAAACAGCGGAACGCCCAAATCCTCGTGTATCTCCCTGTTACTTACGAACCAGGGGGGACCAGAAGCAAGTCGAAGACACTAGTAACACCTGTAGCCTCCGGACATGGGTGCGTGCAGCGGACCTTCATGCGTGGCACGCATAGTCCATAATGGGGTGGATGAGCTGCTTATATAGCAGGACTCCGTTCCTGACGGAGAGATCACTCTTCCTATTCAGGTGGGGGCCCAGCATACCCATCATTTGAGCAGTCCCCTTCCTGACCTGGTTGATGTGAAGCGACCAGGTGAGTCGTGTATCTAGGGTCACCCACAGACGAGTAGTGTCGACCAATTCGATTGGTTCTCCGAAGAGTGTTACTGGTCGGGGCTGGATGAAGCGCCGTACGGCACGCGCGAAGATTATCGCGGTGTTCTTAGACACAATGGCGATTCTCCATTTACTCAACCACCGTTGAACGTCTTCGAGGTATGACTCCAGGTAGCTGACAAGCAGCGTCGGTTTACGGGACGTGGTTATGATGGCCGTATCGTCCGCGCAGAGGGCCAACTCAACGTAGTGCGAGGGTAGGGGCATGTCGTTGACATACAGACTGAAGAGGACAGGGTAGATCAATCCCCCCTGAGCTACCCCAGCCTGCATGCCTCGACGAGATAACGTGGCCGTCTGGAAAGACGCTTCGAACGTCCGACTCCTGAGATAGGATGAGATTGTATGGACTATGTAAAGATGGGAAGTTGAGGAGCGTTAGCTTGTAGAGGAGGACATCGATCCAGACGGTATCGAAGGCTTTGGCCTCGTCGAGGATAACTGCGCAGGTAAGCCTCTTTTCGACGAAATTCCTGGTTATTCTTTCAACGAGGCGGGCCAGCTGCAAGGACGTGCTATATCTGGGTCTGAATCCGAACTGCTCGTCTCGCATCAGTCCGCATTCGTTTACTACATGTTAGATCCTAGCTACTATGACCTTTTCAAATAATTTACCAATCGTGTCCAACAGACTAATGGGCCGATAGGAAGAGGTCAGTGCTGGATCCTTCCCCGGTTTAAGGACAGAGATCACTCGAGCGTGTTTCCACGTTTGGGGAAAGTGATGGGTGCGGAGAACAGCATTGAAGATATGGGCGAGGAGGGAAACCGCCCGCTTGGGAAGATGCTTCAATGGCCTGTTCGGTATACCGTTCGGTCCCGGAGCCTTGCTGGCCTCGAGACCCCCGATGGCTTCGTGAACCTCGTCAGGTGTGGTTAACTGGGGTTCGCTGGCAAGGCTTAAGAAGTAAGACCTCAGCGCCACGTCAACCGTCTCAATAACTGCCGGGACCGAAGGATCAGTTACCGCCTGAAACTGAGCCTCCAGATT
>Ga0123352_10000478_pt1 | contig 48509 bp, 45 predicted proteins | sample TergutLab28metaG_FD_89700 | JGI IMG/M metagenome (GOLD analysis project Ga0123352, IMG submission 89700) | Labiotermes labralis P1 segment gut microbial communities from Petit-Saut dam, French Guiana - Lab288 P1 | ecosystem: Host-associated > Arthropoda: Insects > Digestive system > Gut ... | reverse complement strand
TTACCGTATTTACCACAGCAAGCGTCGGGTTGCACTTCTGCATTGCCCTGATTATGCTGTATTGAAGTATTGACTGGAAATCGAGAGATTATACCATTTACACAGTTTATTTTACACTCCCCTTTTGATTCACTGCTGTCATGTAACCCATCAAGTGATACATATATATTTAGCTTATAATTTTGTGCTGCAGCTTTGAATCCGTTTAACATAATACCAAAGTACTTCATAATCATTTCTATGCTCATGGCTGAAACCGTTGTATCTGACACTCTGCTCGGGATATCTGTTGGCAAATTTATTTTGCCCCTCAGTATGCCTGCAGCTGTTAAATATTCGTTTCTCCAAGGGCCAGACTCAGCTTGATATCCCATTTGCTCCAAAGCATCAGCACAAAGCAGATATGCCTTTTTTAACGCAGTTTCTTCCAAACAATTTAATTTTGCAAAAATAACTTTGTTAAGCAGTTCAGCAACCCAAGCATATTCTCCTTTGGTATAGGCTTCTTGTGCCATCTTTATAACTTTGGTAGCGCCCCCCATACACTCTACATATCTAGTTGCGGAGTCTGTTGGCAGCATTTTATTTAAGTTTGCAGGATTGCCGTCATACCAGCCTAGATATTTCTGATATATAGCCTTGGCATTGTGATTAAATGTTCCATAAAAACCGTGATTACACCATTCATTTCGGATTGCATCCGGAATATTCTCTTCTAGCATACGTCCAACTTCATCAATGGTATAGCCTTTGTTGATCAAATTAAGAGTAGTGTTTGTCATATAACGATAAACATCCCGCTGCAATGATAAATATTCAAGGCACTGCTGTTTACCGAACCTGGGCCAGTTATGAGAGCTGCAAATTATTTCTGAATTTGGAAATATTGTGATTGTTTCATCTAGATAATCGGCCCAGGCCATGCCATCTCTTACCTCTGCGCCTCTTAAGGTGTATAAATTATGTAGTGTGCCTGTGCAGTTTTCCGCTATAAACAAAACTTCAGTCTCAGGCATATACACGTTCATTTCTGCAGGAGCCTCTGTCCCCGGCGTAATTTGAAATTGAAACTCTATACCATCAATTATGCGGCTCACATACCTTTTCTCCGGTTCTAAATCATCGAATCCAATTTCTTCAGAAGGGGCAATTAAGCTGGTGGTACCTATAGCTGTTGCTTTGCCTAACCCATTGTCTACTTGTCCTTGTGCTCCACGCATAAGTACTGCACCATACATAAAGACAGCTCTGCTGCCCATAGCATTGCCGGCATAAATGTTTTCGCTTACAGCATAATGCATAAAGCCCTTCGGTGCGATAATTTCGATTTTACCAAGATTTTTAGACTCATTTGCAGTTCTCACATCCTTTTCATCTACGATGCCCGCAATGCCGCCATAATGATCAATATGTGAGTGAGAATAAAAAACAGCTGAAATTTTATGACTTTCGCAATCTACGTATGAGGTTGCAAAATCGAATGCGGCTTTTGCAGTCTCATTGCATGTTAGTACATCCATGATTATCCAGCCGCTTTCTCCACGAACCAGAGTCATATTAGCAAGATCATAGCCCCTTACTTGAAATACATCGCCAATATTAGCCATAAACTTACCCTCTGAATATCTTGAATCATTGTCGTGTTTATTATACTTTTCAATATTGTTGATGCGGAAAAGACCGACATTCATGTTTAGTTTGGCATGCTCCCAAAGAGCGGGGTGGACTGTTTTTTTATTATTTGAGTCGTCATTAAGAAATACGTAAGGCTTTAGGCTGAATATGTTTTTTATCTCAAAGTCGCTTGCATCTACAAGCTTTCCTTTTTGAGTGCTGGGCAGCTCTTTAGTATAAGACATATAGTTAGTATCTTTGCTTATTTTATTGTAAAGTTTTTGTGTAAAATTAGAGGCCTCCTTGCTGTTATTATTTAGTGTGATTACCCTACAGTGTTTATTGCACATACATCCACACCTCTCATTTAGAGTTTTATGATATTGATTTCTGATATTCATTATATGACTTATATTCACTTGGTGAGCTTATATATCCGAACAACTTTAAAAAAATAGCATTAGCCTGAGATCAATTTTGTGGAGAGGAACACCGGTTTTCGATATTTGATATGATATTAATGTAGTTCGCGCATTTCATCCAAATAAAAGCACTGCCTTAAATCTTTTAAGGCAGTGCTTTGCATAGGTTAATTTTTATTTTGTTTTATAAGTGGATTCTACTGTATATCTGATGTTATGCTATTTACGTTATCTCTCTAAAGTCTCTGGTGCAGGGAACTCTACACCAAATGTCTCTACTGTAATCGTTTGTATAACTTGATCTTCGACAGGTCTTTCGTTAGCAACTGCTGTCGTTGCAATTCGGTCTACTACATCTTGACCTTCGATTACTCTTCCGAACGCAGCATAAGCCCCATCCAAGAAGAATGAGTCAGCGTGCATTATGAAAAATTGTGACCCCGCAGAATCCGGGTGCTGCGCACGCGCCATGGAAATGACTCCTCTTTCATGCCTTAAATCATTAGGGAAGTTGTTCTGGCTAAACTCGCCTCTGATGCTGTAACCAGGGTTACCGATGCCCCTGCCTTCTGGGCAGCCGCCCTGTATCATAAAACCGGATATAACTCTGTGGAAGATTAAACCATTGTAGAATCCATCATTTGCAAGATGAATAAAATTATTTACTGTATTAGGTGCAATCTCAGGGTAAAGCTCAAGCTTTATAACGCCTCCGTCTTGCATCGTTATTGTTACGATAGGTAGTTCCATGCCATTACTCCTTTCGTTGGTAGCTATATTATTGTCATAGTCTTCGTCAATTTGATCTTCAACATCTTCTTCAATATCTTCTTCGGTTTGCAAGTCCCCCGGAAGTTCTTCCTCTTCCTGAAGGTTTATCTCATCATTTACGTTCATAAAGAAAGCGTCATTGTTATTTTGCCCGCCAGTATGTTGAATAAAAATAAATGCGAACACTATACACATAACAATCACTGATGCTATTGCAAATTTCTTTTCCATGTTAGTTCCTTTCATTCCTTAATATAAATATATATAAGCTTGCCCATCTTCTTAAGTGATGAAACCAAAAGTAGGGGACTGTTGCAAGTTTCACACAACAGTCCCATTAATATATTTAGACAAAAGCGTGCATTACTTCGCCATTTCCTCTAAATACGTTCCAACACCAATACCGGCCTTAGTAAGTTTGCCAGCACGGCCCAAAGCACGTTCGATAGCTGCGAGAGCCACTACTTCATCATTCTCATCAACATTACCCATATGTCCTAAGCGGAACAATTTACCCGCATATGCAGCCAAGCCGCCTGCCACTGTGATACCTTCCTCAAAAAGAAATTTTCTAAACTGTGCATCGTCTATGCCTTCTGGGTAGATAGCGTTAGATAATGTTACTGCACGGCAGTCCTTATCTGCAAGCAGTGTAAATCCAAGGGCTTCAAGTGCTTTTTGGATAGCTCTTGCGCTCTTAAGGTGTCTTTCATAACGAGCCTTAAGGCCGCCTTCTGTTTTGATAATACGCACAGACTCTTTAAGCGCCCAAACAAGGTTTACAGCAGGGGTCGCAAAGTATTTTAAAGGATCTTCCATAGTTGGAAGCCATTTGTAATAGTCAACATAATACTCAGGGATGGAGCCAAGAGCTTCACGTCTTTGCATAGCTTTTTGGCTGGCCCAAAGCATAAGAAGACCGGGGCACACGCCGAAAGCTTTTTGAGTGCCCGTGAAAAGAATGTCGATATTCATTTCAGTTAAGTTTTCGTATTGAGCTGCGGTTGAGCAAACGCCATCTACTATGTAAAGCGTCTCTGGGAATTTTTTCAGCATTTCACCAATAGCTTTAACGTCAGCCACTACGCCGGTTGAAGTATCTACATGGCTTACAGTTATAACTGCATAAGATTTTTCTTTAAGTTTGGCTTCGATTTCCGAAAGACAGACAGTTTTGCCCCATTCAGATTTTAGAACATCTACGTTTAAGCCTTTTCTCTCACAAATTTCTATGAATCTGTCGCCAAAGAAGCCATGGCTCACAATAAGTACGTTATCTCCGCTCTTTGTAGAATTTGCGATAGCCATTTCCATAGCTAAAGTGCCGGTTCCTGCAATTACGAAAGTCTTACCGTCACAGCCTAACATTTCATGTAAATCATCAATAAGCTCTTTGTAGTCTTTTACAAAGCGAGGATCACCAAAAGCTTGAATTTCTCTTCCCATTTCAACTCTGATAGAGTCAACAACTGGGGTAGGGCCTGGAATCTTTACTAGTTTTCTGTCTCCCATAAGTATCGCTCCTTAAATTATAATTTGCAAAAATGTTGTCAAATATGTTTATAAGCGTCGCAGGCTATTAATCCGCAAGGTAACCTATGCTTGCACTGCGCTCCGACCGCCCGAGGGAAATCGACCGATTAAACTTCCTTTTGGTTAGTAAATAGAATTGTAGCCATAAACTCTAAAGTTTCATCACCGACATTTTTAACGGAGTGGAAACTTCCATCAGGGCAAATATGAGCATCGCCCGCTTCAAGAGTAAATTCTGTGCCATTGTCATTAACGAGGGCCTTGCCTTTAAGTATGTAGTACGCTTCAAACTCAGTTTCATGAGTATGTTGTCCAATGGAAGAACCCGGCTCAAGTACCATTTTAGCAAAAAGTCTGCCTGCACCATTTGCCTCTTTTTCGTTCATGTAAGCAAAAATAGTAGTGTCTCCTGAGCCGCCCCTAAATTCCTTTTGAACAGCACCTTGAATCTCAGCACTTCTTCTGATCATGATTTTCACTCCTTTATTATAGAATAGCTATTAATTCATTTAAAGCGTTATAAATTTAACAATTTTAAACCCTAGCAGGTGGAAAATTGTTGAATATTAGTAATTATGTCACAAATTATAGTCCTCGTCAAGCTTATGGACGGCTATTACAGTAATTCCATGTGAAAAACAGCCTTGACAAATTTTATATTGCCATATTCTGGGCAGTACGAAATTTAGCGCAAGGATGACTGTGAACCGGAATTGCCATATTGATAAAGATTATCTGGAACTTATGTTCTCGCTCTGAGCCCTTGCGGGGCACTTAGCGCCGTCAGTAAAGAATAAGCAACGCTCACAACCGGCGCAAGGGGTGATTGTTTCACCTTTTTCGTACCTAACAATCCAATTAGGATCGGCAAGTAGTCCTTTTGCGGCGGCAGCAAAGTCGCATAATTCATTTTTAACAATCTCATTGGCCATTTCAGGTGTCTTTATGCCGAATACACAGATTGTGGGGATATTTACGTGCTTTTTGATATTCATTCCTAATTGGCAAACCCAGTGGTACCCATCAAATTCTTCCATGTCTGAAGGCTTGCGGCTGTGGCCACTAGATACGTTTAGAAGATCAACACCTGCAGCTTCCAACTCTTTTGCGTACTCTATAGCCTCTGTCATACTGTCATCATTAGCACCAAAGCGCATAGCAATTATAAAATCCTCAGGAACTGCAGCCTTTATCGCCTCGATAACTTTGAGGTGAAGAAGCAGCCGGTTTTTACCGTAGATATCATTTCTTTTATTCACATCGGCTGATAAGAATTGGCTCAACAAATAATCGTGTGCTCCATGAATTTCAACGCCGTCAAAACCAGCTTTATGAGCACGAGCAGAAGCCATAGCAAAGTCTTTGATGACTTGCTCGATTTCTTCTGTAGTGGCAGCTCTTATGGTTTTGTCTTTTATCTCATAATCACTTGCGGTGAATATATCTTCAGGTTTTGCAGCATCTGCATGAGTTTTATACCCAGCATGATGTATCTGGAGTAGTGCAAGTGCGCCTCCTGTATGGATTGCTCCTGATACTTTACTTAAGCCATCAATGTGCATATCATCCCATGCACCAAGCTGTGTTGGGTGAAGTCTACCATTTTTATTAATACAAGTAGCCTCGGCAACAATAAGACCTGCACCGCCTGCGGCCATAATTTCATAATGCTCTATGTTGCGCTCTGTAGCGAGTCCGTCGCTTCCAGCGTAGTTGAAACACACGCAAGGCGGGAATGCTAAGCGGTTTTTAACAGTTTTACCTTTGATTGTATAGGTTGATAATAAATCAGGCATTGTGTTTTCCTCCATAAGTGTGATAAGTTTATTCCAACATAGCTTAAAAGAACGTTTTCTACTGCGGTTTATACGAGCTCTTCAGTGCAACTACTTCATTTAAAACTAATTTTTCTCCCGAAGACAGTTTCAAGTCTTTAAAGAAATAACCATTCCTTAAAAACTGAATGCGTACTACATTCAAATCCACCTCATTAACATAAGGTTCAATATAAGCGTTTTCAAAAACCTCCATAGAGTTCGGGTTTTTTCGTATTCCAAACTCGGCCTCTTCATCATCAAAGACTAAATAATCCAGCTTTCTGGCTATGACTTTGACGGCGTGACGCACTGATACCCAATGAATTGTGCCTTTCACTTTCCTTGCACTAAATCCTGAGCCGCTCTTTGTTTCAGGGTCGTAAGTTGCATGTACTTCTATTATATTCCCGTCTGAATCTTTAATAACCTCTGTGCAAGTTACAAAATATGCGCCTTTTAGTCTTACTTCTTGGCCAGGGGTAAGCCTATGATATTTTTTAGGAGCATCTTCCATAAAGTCTGAGCGCTCTATATAAAGCTCTCCACAGAACGCTACTTGCCTTGTTCCCATTTCTTCATTTTCGACATTGTTTTCTATAGTCAAGAACTCTTCCGAGTCTTTGGGGTAGTTCGTAATTACAAGTTTAATCGGGTCAAGTACAGCCATGAGCATTTGGGCCTTTGACTTTAAATCGTCCCTTACGCAATGCTCTAAAAATGCTATATCAACACGGCTGTGCGCCTTAGATATCCCGATTTGATTACAGAAGCTTTGTATGGCCTGAGGAGTATAGCCACGGCGGCGCACCCCGCAAAGGGTGATCAACCTAGGGTCATCCCATCCGTCAACTTCACCATCCTCAACTAATTTCTTTATATAACGTTTGCCCGAAACAGTGTTGGTCAAATATAGTTTTGCAAACTCAATCTGACGCGGCTTAGGGTCGAAACAATCAAGAGTATTTATAACCCACTCGTAAAGTGGCCTGTGGTCTTCAAATTCAAAGGTACACAAGGAATGCGTTACCTTTTCGATAGCGTCCTGAATTGGATGGGCATAGTCATACATGGGGTAGATGCACCATGAATCACCGGTATTATGATGTGTAAGTCTGGCAATTCGGTAAAGCACAGGGTCACGCATATTGATATTAGGGCTTTCCATATCAATTTTTGCTCTTAGGGTCCTTGAGCCGTCAAGAAACTCACCATTTTTCATACCTTCAAATAGTGCAAGGTTTTCCTCCACGCTTCTGTTTCTGTAAGGGCTTTCTTTACCCGGCTCATTTAAAGTGCCTCGGTACGCTCTGACTTCATCTGGAGTCAAGTCACACACAAAAGCCTTGCCCTTTTTTATAAGCTCCAGTGCATATTTATACGTTTGCTCAAAGTAATCAGAGCCATAGTATATGTCAAATTTATCATTAACAAGCCATTTGACATCCTCGATAATGCCGTTTACATACTGCATCTCTTCCTTAGCCGGGTTAGTATCATCAAAACGCAGATTAAACTTGCCACCATACATCTTCGCCAAGCCATAATTAAGAAGTATCGACTTAGCGTGTCCTATATGGAGAAATCCATTGGGCTCAGGGGGAAATCTTGTACAGATATCCTGCAAACGCCCTTCCAAATCTTTTTGTATATGCGCGTGAATGAAGCTGCCTGTTTCAGCCAGTGCGCTTTCAGTAAAGCTGTTGTTGCCATTGTCATTTCCCATGAGCGCTCCTCCTTTAGATTTCGTAAAAATTCTACACTAACCTTGATTATATTATACATAATGAAAAAAAGCAAATCCTAAAATTATTTTTAGTAATAAGGACTATTGTGATGTGCTCTAAATGTGATATACTGTTCAGGATGCAGGTAAACGTTGATTATATATAAACATGATCAGTTAATCAGCGGTTACCATAAACGATTGGAGATATATTATGCTAAACCTCAAGGTAGAATCAGGTGATGTAAAAGTGTTTATGGGTTCGCTTCTAATGAGTGATAAATTCGATTTTTTAGAAATTAGGGGAGTAGACATTACAACATTTACCCATTTTAATATCTCGGGGCAAAAAGTGATGCCCGCGTTGCCTGAGACAAATGTTGAAAATAAAGACAGTAATAGCGACAACAATATTGAAACTAAAATTAAAGCGTCGTATTGCAAATGGGCAGAGATAAGGCCGCTTGTCCACAGCATTATAAAAGGTGGGGGACGGCCAAGCCATATGAAGATTATATTTTCTATGGAGCCTGAGCAAGCACTTAAGCTACACGATAACGGCGCAGCAATGTATCTGAACGTGACATACAATGGTGAAGAGGTCTTTTTTACAAGCGCTACAGCTCAACGTGGATTTAGTCTGGACAAAAGCCTTGACCATGTTTGGGAAGACTATTTGTTCAGTTTCTTCAAGTTGAATGAAATTAGAGTGAAAGAGATTGAAATGGAATAGAAGCTGTATTTATAGATGGATTGCGTGGATTTACGAGACCGGAGTACATAGTGCTTATTTTTTGTTACATGTAATAGCTCTTTGGATTCAGCTTCCAATTTAGATTAGGAGAGTGTCTTTGTGACTAGAGCAGCAAAACATGATTTAACTGAAGGACCTATATTTGGCAAGCTTATTTCTCTTGCGATCCCTTTAATGGGCGGCATGCTTATGCAGATGCTTTATAATCTTACGGATATGTTTTGGCTTGGCAGGCTTGGAAGTGAGGCTGTGGCCGCAGCAGGCACGGCTGGGCTTCTAATGTGGATGTCTTTTGCTTTTGCCGCGTTCGGTAGGATGGGCGGAGAAATAGGAGTATCTCAGAACTTGGGAAGAGGCGACGAAAAGAAGGCCAAGGAATTTGCAACTACTGCGCTTACACTTGGACTTGTGCTTGGAGTTTTATATGGCACGGTGCTCATTTTTGCTCATACGCCACTAATTAATTTTTTTAACATTGAGAATCCTACCGTAGTAGCGTATGCTGAGAACTATATAAGAATTACAGGTTTTGCCATGCCCCTCTTTTTTATCGGTGGTGCAGGGATGGGTATATACAGCGGAAGTGGAAATACAAAAACTCCTTTTTACATACAAGCTCTAGGCATTACGCTGAATGTAATTTTATCGCCTATCTTCATATTTACTTTGGGATTCGGAGTTGAAGGTGCGGCATTTGCGACAGTAATAGCGCAGAGTGTTACAATAGCGATATTCTTATGTCATATAAAGTTTCATAAAAATAGACCATTTAAAGACTTGAAGCTTTTAGGTATTACAGACCAAAAGACGCTCATGCAAATTTTCAAATGGGTAATTCCAATAGCTATCGAGAGCTTTTTGTTCACATTCCTTACCATGATGGTGTCAAGGTTTGTAAATCAGTTTGGCACTGGAGCTATGGCTACACAGCGTATAGGAAGCCAGATAGAAAGCTTGTCTTGGCTTATCAGTACAGGCTTTGCTTCAGCAATTTCAGCCTTTACCGGGCAAAACTTTGGTGCGGGTAAGTGGAAGCGGATACGTGAAGGGTACAAAATCTCAGTGATTATAATGCTAATTTGGGGAATCTTTACAACGGCAGTGCTGTTTTTTGCAGGCGGGCCCTTATTTGCAATATTTTTACCCGGTGAGCCTGAGGTAATAGCTATGGGTGCAAACTATATGCGTATACTGGCTGCTTGTCAAATTCTTGGCTGCCTTGAAGGGATAACGTCAGGCACATTCCGCGGTATGGGTAAAACAGTGCCGCCGTCAGTAGTTAGCGCAAGCTCGAACTTTATAAGGATGGTTGCAGCTTTTTTCCTTGCACGAACTGTGCTCGGACTTGATGGAATTTGGTGGGCACTTACTTTGGGGGCAATGCTTAGGGGTGCTTGGATATTTATTTGGTTTAGGCTGCATTCAAAGAAAATGCCGAAAGAAGATGTGGTGGCAGAGAGTGCAGTATGACGGAGGAATTGGAGTGAGTTCTTTGGATAACGAGACTACATTACAAGAGCTTAAAGAAATTGTACTAGAATTCCAAAAGAAAAGGAATTGGACTCCGTATCACAAACCACGCAACCTAGCAATAAGTATATGCTTGGAGGCAGGTGAATTGTTGGAACTATTCCAATGGGGTGATGAACTAAATGATGATACCCATCAACTTTTAAAAGAAGAGCTTGCGGATGTGGTGATTTATTGTTTGACAATGGCAAATGCAATGGGTGTTGACTTATCGGAAAGTATCATTCGGAAGATGGAGAAGAATGCGATTAAGTATCCTGTGATTGGGCAGGTTGTAGACGGCATTGGAGGTATTTAGGTTGCAAAAACTGATTATTTCAAATGTAAATGATGTTGAATATAAAGATATCTATCTTAATGAAATTTTTGATCCGAGCGGTAAGCATAAACAATCATTTGAGTTTAAGAACAGTTCCGTAAATCATCCCTTTACTGAAGGGGGAGGAAAGTTGTCTGTATCTTTTTATATCTTGCAACCTGGAAAGGCGAGCTATCCATATCATTACCATAAAGGAAATGAAGAGGTCTTTTATATAATAAGCGGGCAAGGAACACTTAAAACTAATGAAGGCGATAGAACTATTTCTGAGGGCGATATAATTATTATGCCAGCAAACGAAAACGGAGCGCATATGTTGATTAATACTTCAAGTTTACCGCTTACTTACGTTGATATCCATACGATAAGCCAGCCTGAAGTAGTCGTATATCCTGAAACGGAAAAAATTATGATAATGGCTGGTGATATAAAAAAGTCTTTTAAATTAGATAGTGCAGTAAATTATCTTGAAGGCGAATAAGCCGCACAATGCATAACGAAAGCGAGTGATGACATGTCTTTACCAAAACTTATTATCACTATGATGGAATATTATAACGATGTTCGACTTTCTGAACATGCGATTAAAGCCTATGCTTATGCATCAAGCATTGCAGAAGAGGAAAAGCTGTCAGATTCAGATAGACTCGTTCTATCTGCCGCTGCCATACTGCATGATATAGGAATTCCGAGGGCAATAAAGCTGTATGGTAGCTCAAAGGGTGAATATCAAGAAAAAGAAGGCGCATTATTAGTTCCTGAGATGCTAAATCGGGCAGACATTAAAGATATTACGGAACAGGTAGCGTGGTTAGTTGGAAATCATCATACAGAAGCTAAGGCTGAAAACAGTTTACTTCTCCAAATCTTGATGGAGGCGGACTATTTGGTTAATCTTGCAGAAAGCAGCGCTTCGAGTGAAAAAGTGAAAGAAATTTATGAGAACTTCTTTAAGACAGATGCAGGGAAAAAGTATATTAAGGCATTATTCTGTTTATAGTTTGCAAAAACCTCTCTTTTTTGTGCACATAAAGAGAGGTATGTATGTTTAAAATCTTTTATCCTGTTTGCATGGAGGTGAAGTAAGTGGAATGGTTTAGACGTATGAACGATGCTCTCACATATATGGAGGATAATTTAGATAGTGAAATTTCTATCGAAAAGGCAGCACGGCTTGCTTGTTGTTCTCAGTATCATTTTCAGAGAATGTTTTCATATATAATGGGGGTTACGTTATCAGAGTATTTGCGCCGGAGGCGGCTCACAAAGGCTGCTTTTGATTTACAGGGTGGCGATAAGGTTATAGACGTTGCTTTGCGTTATGGATATGAATCGCCAACGGCATTCAATAGAGCCTTTCAAGCCGTGCACGGGATATCGCCGTCTATAGCTCAAAAGCCTGATACCGTACTTAAAGCCTTTCCGCGTGTTAGCTTCCAACTAACAGTTAAAGGAGTTACGGAAATGGATTATCGTATTGTGGAAAAGGAAGGGTTCAGAGCTGTAGGAGTGCGCACTCACCTTAGCGCAGATATGGAAGAAAACTTTAAAAAGATAACGCCTTTTTGGGAGCAAACAATCCGCTCTGGTTTGACGAAGCAAATAGGAGATCTGATGAATAGCGAGCCTATGGGATTACTAGCCATCTCGACTGCCGATGAGTCTGGCACAGGCGGCTACTACTACATTTGCGCTGCTAGCGAAAAGTTGGTACCCGATGGTATGTTTGAAGTTAATGTTCCTAAACATACTTGGGCAATTTTCCCAGGAAGTGGACATCCATCAAGTATAGCAGATCTTCATAAGCGCATTTTTTCTGAATGGCAGCCAACATCTGGCTATGAGTGGGCTGATATGATTGATGTCGAGGTTTATTTAAATGATGACCCTGTGGATATGATGTACGAGGTTTGGATGCCGGTTGTGAAAAAAGCGTAGGTTATTTATATAAAATACTTTAAGAGGAAATTTTTCGCTTGGTAATGTTTTTAAACCTCGCATTCCACCCTACACCTGATATGTTCATCTAATAACTTAGGATAGCCTTATATTAGGGCGAGGTTGTTGCCAAAAATTTTCTTAATCAACAGAAACTTTCATTGACTAATATCCTAATCTTTTGCTATTATGATTATGTGATAATAAAGATTCAAAGAGGCTGGTCGTAATTACTTGCGTAACTACTGCTCGCCCGTGCTCTGGGGTGTATGCCATTCGGCACATTTGATATTGGATAATATCAGCAATATGAATGTGTACGGAAATGATAAATAAAACATAATTGAATGTGAAAGGAAAAGGTCGAATCGTCGGCTCTTATTCGCATATGAATTATGCTTTATAACTATCATTCCGTATATGACTAGCTAAGGTTTTTGGAGCTGTGGGATGATACCCGCAGCTTTTTATTTTATCCACATAGTCACAAATAAAAAATGGAGGAACATTTATGTTTACACATTTAGCAGCTATAATGAAGAAGCCTGCCCTTTACGAAAGAGGCACAACAGAGTTATGGACTGACGAGCATATCTCGAAAGGTATGCTTGAAGCCCACTTAAACCCTGACTTGGATGCTGCCACGCGAAAACACGCAACTGTACAAGAAATCGTCAACTGGATTGGTACTGTTGCTCCTGCAGAGCAATACAGAGATTTACTTGACTTAGGCTGCGGTCCCGGCATTTATGCCGAGGAATTTCACAAAGCCGGGTACCTAGTGACAGGAATGGATTTTTCCGAGCGTTCCATAAACTATGCCCAAAATTCAGCGTATGAAAAAAGCCTGTCGATAACATATCATAACTGTAACTATCTCACCATGGAGTTCAAGGAGCAGTTCGATCTCATTACGATTATTTACTGTGATTTTGGAGTACTCTCAACCAAGGATAGAGTTAAACTTCTAACAAAAATTCATGCAGCGTTGAAACCCGGTGGACTATTGATATTTGACGTTTTTACACAACAACAATATTCCGACCGAAGGGAATATAAAAGTTGGGAGTATGCGGAAAAGGGATTTTTCAGTGCAGAACCACATGTGTGTCTTAACTCACTGTATTGGTATGATGAACTAAACACATTTTGTAACCAATATATAATTATCACAGAGCGAGAAGTTAGACATATAAACGTTTGGGGTCATACTTTTACGAAAGAGGAACTGTCGCATGATTTAAGTGCGGCTGGGTTTATCACCAAATCCATTTATGGGAACATGATAGGGGTTAACTATTGCGATAGCGGAAAAGAAATATGTGTTGTAGCGCAGAAGAGGGGGTAAACAATGACTCTATATAAAACTCCCCCCAAGCAAGATCCGCTTGAGGGGAGTTTTATATTATATTGGATACGATTCATCCGATGCTAAATAAGGATCAACCTTGTATTTTTGAGCCTGCCTAAATTTGAAAAACTGAGTAGCAACCTGCGGGAAGAGTGCGTATGAAAGCACGTCCTCCGGCTGCTCTTTATACTCGGCCATTTCAGCTTCATATTTGTGGAGAGAGGGTTCAGATAATACTGCCGGCTTTTCGGTTATTGGCATCTCGTCGCCTATAATTTTCTTTCTTATTTCCTCGGAAATAGGGACAGGAGTTTTGCCGTATAAGCCTCTTACAATGTCTTTTGTCTCGTTAGGGATTACCTTGTATCTTTCGCCAGAAATTACGTTCATAAGCGACTGAGTTCCTACTATCTGGCTTGTCGGGGTAACAAGAGGCGGGTATCCAAGCTCAGCACGAACCTTGGGCACTTCTTTTAAAACCTCATCATACTTATCTGATGCGTTCAAATCCTTAAGCTGAGAAACCATGTTTGAAAGCATTCCTCCAGGCACTTGGTAAACAAGCGTGTTAATATCAACGCCAAGCATCTTTGTGTTAAGAAGGCCGCTTTTAATAGCGTCCTCACGTAGGACGGCAAGATAATCGGTTATTTCTCTCAAGTCTTCTTGTCTAATGCCCGTTTCATATTGCGTATCGTCAAGGACCGCGATCATAACCTCTGTCGCGGGCTTACTTGTGCCCAGCGCGAAGGGCGCCATAGCAGTGTCAATTATATCTGCACCCGCTTCGATAGCTTTTAAGCATGACATTGCGGCCGCACCGCTGGTGTAATGAGAATGCACTTGAAGCGGAAGGTCAGTAATTTCCTTAATCCCCTTAACCATATCATGAGCGACTTTAGGTAGAAGCAGTCCTGCCATATCTTTAATGCATATAGAGTCTGCGCCCAGCTCAACTAGCTGCCTTGTGAGATTCATATAGTATTCATGAGTATGCACTTCACTCGTAGTGTAAGAAATACAAAGTTGAGCATGAGCGCCTACTTTTTGGATAGCCTTAACAGAAGACTCCAGATTTCTCACATCATTAAGCGCATCGAAAATCCTTAAAATATCAATACCGTTCTCAACGGATTTATACACAAATTCTTCAACAACATCATCAGGATAGGCCTTATAACCAAGTACATTCTGACCGCGAAACAGCATTTGGAGCTTAGTTTTTTTGCAGAGCCTTCTAAATGTGCGAAGTCTCTCCCAAGGGTCTTCTTTTAAGAAACGCAAGCACGCGTCAAATGTCGCGCCTCCCCAAACTTCCATCGAATAAAATCCTGCATTGTCCATCTTTTCAATAACTGGGAGCATATCTTCAATGGGCATTCTTGTGGCAATAAGTGACTGATTGCCGTCTCTAAGTGTTGTATCCGTTATGCCTATGGGCTTTTTTACAATCTCCATAAATGAATAAACCTCCTAAATAATAGGTCGTTTAGAACCTGTGCTCATAGAGCTAATGCAGAATTTTTGCTTGTTTTGCTATACATCCCAAGATTTTCGCTTTCGGCAAAAATGGCGCTTCGTACCGCCGATATCATCCGTTTCGCCGAGGGGTCATTGTTCTTAACTAGCAAAAACTTATGCACTTCGTGCTCTGATCTTAAAAGTTCGAGCAATGCATCTTGAACACAAATTCTTAGCTTTCTATTGTGCAGGATTGATTGCCATTTTAGAATTCGGATGAGGTGACAAACTATCAAGCACAACACCGTCAAAGTATCTAGCAATAAATGGAACAAGGTACATCATAGTGGTTATGCCCATCAAATCTAAAAATAATTTTGTTATAAGGTTAATAATGCCGTCAATCCAAATATTTAAAGCACATTGAGCTATCAGACTAATGAATACAGCAATTACAAATACTTTAGACCATGTACCTAAGTCTGCTAATTTTAAATCTGAATTTTTATTAAATAACGTAGTACTAGCAAGCCATAAGGTGTATCCTAGAGGAATTATAGTTGCAACGAAGCCTACTATATTTAAAGTTGCAAAAGCTTGTATTATGCCCGTTACACCGGCAATCAACCCTGAGAGCCCCACTAAAGACACCGCTAGTACAATTAAGGCAGTAAGTATCTTTAATAGCATAGGATGACTTAAAAATGGTACTGACATTAAAAAGTCGATTACCTTAATTAAAGTAGGGTCAGCAGACCTTAAGTTTGCAATAATGTCTTGAGTATTAAACTTTTGTTTTTTTGGGTCTACCATGATAATGGCTCTCCTTTAATCTACTTAGATATGCATTTGTAGTATAGCTGCCTTATAATTAAAAGCTTATCTCAATTCACTCGCATTAAAATCTGAGTTAATAATTTTCGTACAATTTTACTCTATGGTTACAAGAACATCACCTGCATTTACGGATGAGCCTGATGGAGCAACTATGGAAGTAATCGTTCCTGCCACAGGTGCAACAATTTCATTCTCCATTTTCATAGCCTCGAGTATAGCAATAACTTGATGGTGAGAAACAGACTCGCCTGCGCTAACGAGATACTTAAGGACTGTACCGGGCATTGGTGATTCTACTTTTGTTCCACTGCCTACAGTAGCTATAGGAGCCGAAGTAGGAGCTGGCGTAGGAGCTGGTGCTGCAGGTGCAGGAGCTACAGGAGCCGGTGCCACTGGAGCTACAGGAACGGGAACCGGAGCAGACACAGGCGCAGGAGCTACAGGAATCGGCGCAGGAGCCGCATAGACCACTGGAGCAGGAGCATCTAAAGATTCAACAGTGGCGTTGTATACATTACCATTTATAGTAATTTTATAGTTTTTCATATAAATCTCTCCTTTTAGAGTCTTTTATGGTTTTCGTATCTTGCAGTGGCAGTCCAACGCTGGTTCTGCCTTCTGTATTTATACTTTATAGCTTCGTGAGTACGCGCCGGTGTTATATCGGCTGAAGGCTTACCAAAAGATGTGACAGGGACTTCCGGTGTAGGCATTGAAATGTCGCTTTCGCTGGCGGCTATTGCTGCCATGATTACTGCAGCAAGTTCCTCATCAGTAGGTGGGGTAGGGCTAACACTTACATACGGAAGCTGTGCCGGTGTCACGACGGCGGGAGTGCCTTGCTGTGGCGTACAATGAATATTTATGGGCGGAAGACCATTAAGAGAAAGTTCATCAAGTCTCTTTTTTATGCCTAAATATAAGCAAAGATGACATAGTATCACCACTATAATTATAATCAAAATACCATCCATAGTCATTAACTCCTCCTAAGAGCCTGTTTAATATCTCTATTTGCGTATTTTCGGTGTATTTTCCGCCAAGATTCGTCGGTACTTTGTATACAAAGTGCAACCTCGCCTGGCGAAAAATACACCAAAATTCACCAGATGCGAGATACAGAACAAGCTCTAAAAGCAGAAGCTGCCATGTTTTTTAGGATGCCTAGAAATGCGTTTAGTAGAAAGATTATCAATAGCACGTATTACATATTTTCTTGTAAGGCTTGGTTCTATAACTTCATCAACGTAGCCTTTCAGAAGAGCCTGTTCAGTACCAATATCGGGTGCGTTTAAAACTTTTTTAGCCTGGCTGCTGAATAAAGACAAGTTGGCTTCGGGCCAAGCATATACCACATCAGCTCCGATAAACTTAGAGTTAAAAACAAGGCCCGCAAGTCCAATAGCATCTCCTGTAACTATATTAATTTTTGGAACTGTTGAGTTTGTAAAAACATAGCTAAGCGATGCAATATCTGATATCGCGTTCTTTTGCTGCTCTACATCTGTTTTAAAGGCCTTAGCATTTGCAAGAGTTACAATCGGTATATTGAAAGCATCGCAAAAGGCGATCAGTTTCACAAGCTTGGCTATAGACGCTTTTGAAATATCGCCGTTGTTAACGGCACAAAGAGCAGTGTATCCATCAAAACGAGTAAAGAACGCAGCTACTTCAGCTCCATAGCTTGCGCTTATTTCAACAAATTCCCCATTGTCACATATTGCCCCCACTATCTGAGCTGCGCTCATATTAGCAGAAATAGGGATTTCATCGGAAGGAACGTCATTGCCTACGAGCACAGGTGCTTCTTCTAAATTGTTTGATGGCATAAAGCTGAAGAATTCTCTAAAACCTACGTTCAGATCCTCAGAATTATCAAACAAGAAATGGAGTTGCCCGCTTTCTTTGAAATGGTAAGACGAACTCATAAACTCATCCACACCAACAGACTTGATATCCTCAGCTGTATTAGGGCTCTGGATGAAAAGTTTAGAGTCTTTGAGTCCGAACGAAAAATCGGATAATCCGCTTATCACGGCGTTTGCACCCATGCATTTTCCATAAATCAAGCTAAACTGTGGGATTACACCGCTTGCTTCGGACATTGTAGCAAATATCTCTCCGTACGCCGCTAAAACATCCAAGCCGGATTCTATATGAATCCCTTCAGAATCCAAAATGGAAATAACAGGCGCTCCCATGGCAATGGCCATCTTATAGATTCGGGCAATTTTAGAAGCATGGTTTAATGTCACAGGCCCATACTGAGAGTAAATATAGCACGGCCTCGTGTCAATCGATGCAAAGCCAGCTACGACATTATCGCTTGCTATGTATGCGCCGATTTGTGAGAAACTTTGTGAATCTACAAGCTTCTCAATTCTTCCGAGTGCGTTTGTATAATTTTCGCACTGGAATTTAGGGTTGTCGAGCATAATCACGATTCCTCCATTTCTTTATTCTTAGTCAAGTATATCTATGTAAAAAGTATAGCATGTGAGTTTTGATTAGTCAAAGAATATTGGTAGATTTGCATAATATTTTCAAAGCTTACGAAGGCCATTATAATATGACATGCAGTTGTCACATAATCCTGATATACTAATATAAGAAATTCATGAGCGTAATCATAGAGGAAAGGGTGAGTCAAGTGGATCCAGAGGAAATATTCGATTACTGTTTACAGAATCTGGATGATACAGATCTTGCTGAGAATTGGGGGAACTAAGGGTTTTTATAATCCGAACAGAACTGTAAAAAGGAGTATACATTCTGACGATAAAAGAAAAAGATGGTGAAAATGATAAAGCGTCTGACATAAGTAGAGACATTGTTTACAGAGTAAACATAGGCATAAGAAAAATTCGTTTACTAAGATGTTTCAGTACAGCCCTAAGCGTCCAGCAGCTGGAGGAGTGGTCGATATGGACTATGAATTTACCACACTTAATAAAATAATGCCTCACCCGGTTTATGCATGGATGGGATGAGTTAACATTTTATGCCCATCTAAAGAAACTTTTGAGGAATTAAAGCCGCTTATCCACGAATCATATATTTTTGCCCATAAATTTAGGAAAAGGGGACTGCTACGTCCCCCAAAATATATTTTCAACTATCTGCTAGTAAGCGGCACTTTATGTCTCTCATTACCAATTAACTATATCGCCTTCCCTTACAAACCTATAATTTGCATCACGAATAACTCTATCATGCTGCCTTAATCCGCCGCGGTTAGTTTCAGGGTCTAATATTACATAGCCTGTCTCTCCGCTTACCATGCCATCGGTATTTATACTTACGAAAGTTGCGATGCCCGTGTTTGTCCTAAAAACTCCTCTGGAGCTTACAAGTATGTCAATTACATAACCTTCCGTATCATGAGCATTTAAAAGAATGGTATCTCCGCGGCGTATATTATCAAAGTCTTGCATAATATAGACATAACCCTCATCATGCTCGATGCCTCGCAGGACTTTAATGTTAATGGTTTCTTGCTCAATGGAACCTCCAACTTGCCTATTTACAACGGTAATATTATGCCTTACCGTATCAACATATCTCTCGGGAATTCTTAGGAAGGTTCGCTCTGTTATGGCGGACTCAGGAATTTTAAGGCCGCTGTATATGCTATCATAAGTCTTGAAGGAGAGTGTGCGCATATCAAGAAAGTCCAGCATTTGAACATCGCTCCTTAATGTAACGAAGCTCTCTCTTTCATTACGTCTTGTAACCGTGTTCACCCAAAACGGATGGCCTACAAACTCACCGTCTTTTTCTATGTAAAGTCTAACAGCACGACCCGGCTCCCAGCCTAATATCAAGTCATTTTCTATATAGGCAACTATGTACCATGTATTGGACTCAATTATTTTAAAGACAGCGTCACCCTCAACGACATCCCTGTTTTGTATGAAAGAGTCACGACCTACGTGCATTCTTGTCTGATCACGGGTTATGTAATGCAGGTTTTCAGGGGTCAGCACATCTTCAAACCCATCAATAACATGGGATACTATGCCGCTCTCTGCCGCTATCATGGTGGCACGGCTTTCATTAATTCTTGCGGTATAATATCTATACTCATTTACAAGCATTCTGACTGCGCCTGCATTTTCATTCAATAGCATATCACTTCTGAGTTCTATATTTTGGTTTAGTGTATCACGTAAAGTATAAAGCGGTTCACGACCAGTTCCGATCAAATGAATAAGGCTGGCATTTAAATCTAAAGCAATATTGTCATTAACCAACTCGACTGCATAAGAAACTGCGGAAACATCCCCGCGAAGATTCTGAATATCCATAATTCTTCTGGAAAGATCATCGCTTTGCGCCGAAAGAGAAATAATGTCAGAAACGTTCTCTATGCTGGAGACTACTGTGCCTCTTCTGACTCTTTCTCCGTCGTCTACGTTAAAAACAACCACGCCGGAGGCAGGCGCTAAATAAACAGTTTCGTCCCTAACGATAATACCGCTCATCACTCTGGGAACGTCAACGCTACCGTAGCCTACTATAGCTATTGATGTTGCATCTGCTCCCATGTACCTGATAAGAGAGCCGCCTATAGCTAAAGTAAATAATATAAGGCTTATGGTTAAAACGATTTTTTCAGCGGGGCCTCTTTTGGCTGAGTGCCTTTTATTCGAATGCCTAGCTTCTTCCTTTCGAAGAGGAATTACATTTTCAGGTAAGTTATCATCCAACATTTCTGTAGATTTATCGATGCCGTGTGGAATATTATTTTTATGATAATAACTGGGCGGTTTGTCAAAAGGGCCGTCTTTTCGCTTCATACGTGCTTTTCCTTTCTCCTAGTAATAGTTCGGTAGTTAATATCGTATAATTAAGTAGGCGTAGTTTATAATCGGGTTCTGAATTTTTCTCTACCAAATAAAGCATTGCGCCGCCGGATACTTTGTCCGGTTCCTTCTGGGTCAAAAACGTAAGATGTTGGCCAGCGGCTGTCAGCTAATGTTCGGTTTTCGTATTGATTTCCGCAAAAAACTTCAATTATAAGGCAGATGATATCATTGAAAAAAAAGATACTACTCCTAATTATACCAATTATTGTGTTAATATTCAATGCTTTGATTATTTTTAATCCGAGCCAAGTTATGCTTGCGGCCAGATCGGGTGCTCTCTTGTGGTTTAACAATGTATTGCCGTCTTTGTTGCCGTTTATGATAGGGACGAATATACTATTGCGTCTTGGGGTCGTAAATTTTATAGGGGTTCTGTTAGAGCCTGTTATGCGGCCTTTGTTCGGTGTTTCCGGACGCGGTGCATTTGCACTTGCTATGGGGGCGGCATCAGGTTATCCTATTGGAGCTCAAATTTGCGCTTCACTCAGAGAAGATGACAAAATAAGCCAAGTAGAGACTCAGAGGCTTTTGAGTTTTGTAAATAACAGTGGCCCTTTGTTTATGATAGGTGCTGTAGGTGCCGGTATGTTTGGTAATGAACGAATTGGCTATTTTATACTTATCAGCAATTTGATGGGAGCAATAATAACCGGAATGATGTTTAAGTTCTATAGGCAAAAGGTAGGGGTAGGGGCGGCACTTAAAAGAAAAGATGTTTTAGTCAGCCATAAAAAGCCTATAGGTTTCACTTCAAGGAACAAAGAACCTTTCGGAAAAATTTTATCCGAAAGTATTTTAAAATCGCTTGAGAGTCTTCTTTTGATTGCTGGGTTCATTATACTTTTTTCTGTGTTGCTTAAGATTTTGGAAATCGTAGGCTTTATAGATGCGGCTGCCTTGCTTTTGTATAATCTAGGAGTGCCAGGCAGCAAAGAGCTAATAAGCGCAAGCGTATACGGTTTTATTGAAATAACCAATGGCGCAGCTCGGCTATCCGCTATGGAGACAAATAGAAGTGTTATAATATTGTGCGCTGCTCTCGTTTCTTTCGGAGGCATGTCAATTTTTTCTCAATCAATAGCGTTTCTATCAAAAACAGATGTTAAAGCATCGGTTTATTTTATCTCAAAGCTATTAAATGCTATTTTTACAGCGATAATTGGAATTTTGATCTATCCACTATGGAATTTTGAGGTAAGCAGCGTAGAACATGCCACGCCCGTTTTTGTGGCACTGAGCCCAATGAACAGTTTGATGCTATCAACAATTATATGCGCAATGGTAATCCTCACAATTTTAATTACTGTTTTTGCTGCGAATATTAATATTGCATATAAAAATGCACGTAAAAAAAGGGAAAAATCGTTTTAGACTTTTCCCGAATGTTTTATGAATCACCGCGAAGCTCACGCCTGTTATTGTACAACATTTCAAGAACTTGATCGAAATAATTATTAGTCGTGCTCATATGCCTAGATATATTATCCGCTGTGACTTTAACAGCTTGCTCCGTTTTTTCCAAAAGCTCATCAGCATAGTCCATGGCGTTAAGACGTACATTCCTGGCGTCCACATTAGCTTCCTCTAAAAGGGCCTCGGCTTCCTCGGCGGCTCTTTTGTATATTTCATGGTCGCTAATCATTCGCGTAGCTTTAGACTCCGCATCTTTTGTTATGTCACTCGCTTCATTTCTAGCAGCCTCAATAATACCGTGAGAGCGTTTTTCAGCATCTTTAATGTATTTTTCACGATTGTCATTAATTTTTTGGGCTTCTTTTAGCGCATCAGGCATATGTATCCTGATTTCATCAATTAAATCGTAAATCAGTTCTTTCTCAACAGCAACTTTGCCCGAAAAAGGCACGGCCTTGCTTCCTTCCAGTATATCTTCAATTTGAATAAGAAAATTCTCTATAGAGTCCATTAAATATTACTCCCTTCTTGATTCTGCCGAAGTTTGCGCTCTAAGTCACGCTTAACTTCCGGAGGAACCATTTTATCGTAATTGCCACCAAACATGGCAACTTGTTTAACGCCACTGGAACTTAGAAATAAATATTTAGCGCTTGTAGGTATCAAAAGAGTTTCTAAATCCGAGTTCATCTCTCTATTGGTAAGAGCCATCTGAAACTCATATTCAAAATCGGTCATCGCACGAAGACCGCGTATTATGACTTTAGAGCCAACTTCTTTAGCGAAATTAACAAGCAACCCTTCAAAATGTCTAATTTCAACCATAGGCATGTGCCCGGTTATTTCTTTAAGCTGCGAAACTCTCTCTTCTACGGTGAACAGTGGGTTTTTAGAAGGATTGGCAAGAACCGCAACAATAAGCCTATCAGTTATCTTAGAAGCTCTGTCAATTATATCAATATGACCCATTGTAGTAGGGTCAAAACTACCCGGATATACGGCTATCATTAGTATGTCTCCATATAATAAACGGCAGTAGAGCCGTATAATTTCGTTTTTATAATATTGAGGTAGGGGAGCATAGGCTCTTTTTCATCCCGACTCATCTCAAGTACAATAATGCCGCTTTCTCTCAAAAGGCCCATTTCATAAATGCCATGCAAAACGGGCTCCCACATCCCTGATTTATAAGGCGGATCAAGAAAAATTATATCAAAGTGCAAGTTCATAAGTGCATGCAAAGCCTCTAGAGCGCTTTTATTAAACAATTTATAGTTTGCTTGTGGCATAGCTTTTGACACATGTGTTAGATTTTTTTTTATTATATCAACATGTGAGGCACACTCTTCTACAAACGCTACATAATCGGCACCACGACTCAGTGCCTCTATGCCTATTGCGCCACTCCCGCTAAACATGTCCAAAAACTGGGAGCCTTGAACCCGTGTGCCGAGTGCGTTAAAGATAGCTTCCTTAACACGATCGGAAGTAGGACGCACTGCAATGCCATCTAAACATGTCAACTTATGGCCTCTGGCGAATCCAGAAACTACTCGCATTCGCTTATTCTCCTATATTTTATTGTTCCATGACAATTATGTTTTTTTTGCCATGCCGCACGGTGTGCATCCAAGCTAAAACATAGATGAAAAACACAAGCAAACTTCATCTATGTTTTAGCTTGGAAACAATATCAGATGTATTATACATAAAAATTCGCTACAAGTAAACACTAAAATAATAGATTTAAAAAAAAGTAATATTATATCATAACTCGTCTTTGCTTTTAAAGTCTCGTTGCGCCGGGATGAAACGCGTACGCGTTTCTAAAATATGTGTATATTATGCCATGGGCTACTTTCTTTTAGAGATCACATCATTTTTTGCTTGAATAAGAGCCTTTGCAAACTGATCAGGGCACGAAGTAGGCCTTTTATCACATGTAGTACCTAAAAGGTCAGGAACAATATCATCAACATGCCTACCTGATGCTAGTTTTGCGACTCCTATCGTATTTCCGGGACATCCTCCCGTGAATGCTACATTGGATACAATAAGATCTTCATCCAATTTAAATTCAACCATCATACTACATACACCTGTAAATTTCAGCTTGAAATCCAATTAATGCACCTCTTAACTATAAAAGTAAAATTATTTTTAACTCTTCATTGATACAATCTACGTCAAAAAACACCCCAAGTCGGTGCTTTTTTGACCTGATTTCATTTCCAGTAATTAAAATCAATCGCTATACTAGCGCCCGACTTTTTTCGAATTCTAAATTAAAACTAAAATTCTAATTACCAAAGTACATAATAAAACAATCTGCGTGAATTGTCAATTATTGGGGTTTTCCGTAACCTCCGTTTTTTTAGTAAGACGGTAGGCAAGTATCGTACATGCAACCATGAATATAATAGATAGGAGTCCCTCTAAATCCATAGAAAACCCTGGGAATACAATAAAAATAGAGCCTATTATAAAGCCTAAAATAGCTCCATACAATGTTTGGGGTCTTGATACAAGCATGTTTTTTATAATTTTTATTCCTGCTAAAATACCAAGCGCCATGCTTATAAGTAAAACAGAAATCATTAAAGGATCGAGTGTTGATAGAGCTTCAATGTAAATTGTATATATTCCAAAAGCTAGCATCATAATGGAGCCGCCGACTCCGGGAATCAACATTGCTATAGCGCTTATAAAGCTGGCAATGAAAACCCATGTGACTATTGCGGGCGTTACGCCGCCAAGCTGTTCAAGAGAGACGTTGGTATATACCTCGCCACCCATAAGGGCAAGAAAAATCATGAAAGACAATGCGATAATAAAGATAGCGACATTTGTACGCTTAATCTTATCGACTGTTGTTTTTTTATAAATCATGGGTATACATCCTAATATCAGCCCGATGAAAGAAAAATACATTATTTGCTCGTAATAGGTGAGCAGATGCATAATAACTTGACTAATCCCCAAAAGGCCTACAGCACTCCCTAATAAAAATGCAATGAGCAATGGCACATTCTTTTTTACATTAGCGAAGCTAGCGGAATGAAAAAAGTCCTCATAAATATTAAAAAATACAAATAATGTTCCCCCGCTTATGCCGGGGATAGGGCTGGCTGCCCCATAAAGCAAGCCTAAAAGGGCTCCTTTTAAAGCTTTAATATTATTCACCTCCGCTCATAATTTGTTCGTGTAATGAGTTAAATTTAAAACGGTCTAACGAACTGCTTGTTTTGCCGGTTAAATTTAACTACGACCCTGCACTCATATTTTCGCATTGCGAGAAGTATGAGTGCAGGCCTTCTGAGTTCATTTTGAGAACTCAGAAGCAGTAGTTTAAATCGCATGTCGACTTAAACATTTATAAGAGATAATAAGGGTGCAACAGTATAACATGTACATGTGCACCCTTTAGTCATTAACTATACATTTAAATTATTTCCATGAATTATCAGTGTCATAACTTAATATAGTAATTCCGTAGATTAGTATTCAAAAAAACCTTTTTTTGTCTTTCTTCCAAGCGATCCTGCACGAACCATTTTTTTGAGCAGTGGGTGAGGGCGATACTTATCGTCTCCTGTTTCGCTCTGAAGAACTTCCATAATCGCAAGGCAAACGTCAAGTCCTACCAGATCGCCTAGTGCCAAAGGCCCTATAGGATGATTTGCACCAAGCTTCATTGCTGTATCGATATCCTCGGCTGAGGCTACTCCTTCAGCAAGCACTGTCGCGGCCTCGTTAATCATTGGAATAAGTATGCGGTTTACAACAAAGCCCGCGGCTTCATTGACTCTAACCGGAGTCTTTCCGATTTCTTCGGATATGCTAACAATTTTCTCGGTTACTTTATCAGATGTCTGTGCGCCTTCGATCACCTCAACCAGTTTCATGACTGTCGCAGGGTTGAAAAAGTGCATACCGACAACACGGGATGGGTCGCTCACGCAACCGGCAAGCTCAGTTATCGAAAGGCTTGATGTATTAGTCGCAAATATGGTATCAGCCGGCAAAAGTCTTTCCAATTTTTGGAACAAGTCTTTCTTTACGCCCATGTCTTCATAGATCGCCTCTACAACAAGGTTGCACGCAGGAATTTTATCAACTTCATAAGGCGTTACGTTTGAAAGAATTCTATCGGCTTCCTCGCTTGTCATTTTCTCTCTGTCTACAAGCTTTTTAAGAGAAGTTCCCATCGCATCTTTCCCTTTTTCAGCAAATGAAAGCTCTCTATCGCATAAAGCAACAGAGTATCCAGCGGCGGCAAAAACTTGAGCAATGCCCCAGCCCATTGTACCTGCTCCTATTACACTAACAATTTTATCCATATCTATTCTCCCATGTAGTTAAATTTTTCTTTGTTGATGAATGCATTAAGTCCTTTTTTAGTGTCATCCGTATTAAAAAGCGCAGAGAACTTGCGGGCTTCAAGCTCAAGACCTTCTGAAAGAGTAACTTCAATTCCAGCTCTCATTGCTTCCTTTGCAGCCCTTACCGCAAGAGGCGCATTTTGTCCAATTGTTGTAGCCAAATCCATAGCGGCCCCCATAAGCTCTTCGCCCGGATGTACACTACTTACAAGACCTATTTGGAACGCACGCTCAGCCGCTATTCTTTTTGCGCTGAACATAAGTTCAGAAGCTATGCCATATCCAACAAGACGCGCGAGACGCTGCGTGCCGCCCCAACCCGGGCAGATGCCTAAAGTAACTTCAGGCAAAGAAAACGATGCATTCTCAGCAGCTATACGAATATCACATGAGAGCGCAAGCTCACATCCTCCACCGAGAGCAAAGCCGTTCACAGCAGCTATCACAGGAAAGGGGAGGGCAGAAAGCTTCGTAAACACACGGTTACCTTCCGCTGAAAGATCATAAGCACCTTTCTCATCAAGTGTTTCAAGCTGCTTAACGTCGGCACCAGCTACGAAAGCTTTAGTACCAGAGCCTGTAACGATCAGCGCACGAACATTCTTTTTATCTGAAAGCTCACAAATATGAGTATCGATCTCGGCAATTGTTTCAAGGTTAAGTGCGTTTAATTGTTCCGGACGTGTGATTGTAAGCGTTGCAACTAGCCATCCGGACGGATTTTTACTGTACTCCAAACAAGTGTTTGACATTATGGCCTACGCCTCCTTATCCTTCATTTCTATACCAATTCAAACAGTGCTGCTTCTCCCATGCCGCCGCCTATGCAAAGAGTAGCTATCCCGTACTTTTCCTTTCTTCTTGCCATTTCGTGGAGCAAAGAAACAGTAACGCGTGCACCAGATGCACCGATAGGATGGCCAATTGCAATAGCACCACCGTTTACATTTACTTTCTCAGATGGAAGCTCTAATTGCTTAGAAACTCCAAGGGCTTGAACTGCAAAAGCTTCATTAGCCTCAAACAGACCAATGTCAGCAACTCCTAAGCCAGATTTTTCAAGTAGCTTATGCACTGTAGGCACAGGACCAAGACCCATCACTGAAGGGTCAACGCCTACTGATGCGCCTGCTACAAATCGAGCAGCACATTTAAGGCCATGCTCTTTGGCGAATTTTTCAGAAACTACAAGCATAGCAGCAGCACCGTCATTGATGCCTGAAGCATTACCAGCTGTGACTGAGCCATCTTTTTTAAAGGCCGGGCGCAACTTCCCTAGGGACTCAATGGAAGTGCCTTCACGAATATATTCATCTTCACAAAAAATGATAGGGTCGCCTTTTCTTTGCGGAATTTCCACGGGTACAATTTCATCCTTGAAATTGCCATCCTTACGTGCTTTAGAAGCTTTGTGCTGAGAGGCTACTGCATATTCGTCCTGTGCTTCTCTGGAAATTTGCAAAGAATTCGCAATATTTTCAGCAGTTATGCCCATATGATAATTATTATAAGCGTCCCAAAGACCGTCATGAACCATTCCGTCAATAGCCGAAGTGTTACCCATTCGCGCACCTTCACGGAGTGATGGGAGATAGTAAGGCGTATTTGACATACTTTCCATGCCACCGGCAACAATACAGTCAGCTTCCCCGGCTTTGATCAGAGCCGCAGCAAGAGAAACAGCCGTAAGCCCCGAACCACAAACTTTATTTATCGTCATTGCAGGCACAACTTCCGGAATAAGAGCCTCAAAAGCTGCTTGGCGCGCCGGATTTTGACCTTGTCCTGCCTGTAATACATTGCCCATAATGACTTGCTCTACAAGCTCAGGCTTAACACCTGCACGATTTAGTGCTTCTTTAATAACTACGCCGCCAAGCTTAGCGGCGCTCATGTCTTTGAGACTGCCTTGAAAACTCCCTACCGCTGTACGGCATGGGGCAATGATATAAACGTTTTCCATCTTAAATCCTCCTATGTTTCATTAGTTTGAACCCATATTAATTGCTTATATATTTTGAATTTATTATATACTAAAATAAGCATCATTGCAAGCTACTTTGTCTATCCTTGTCGTTGTTCGCACAATGCATTATGCAGGATAAGTCTTTTGTAGCAATTATGTACAAACTCTAATATCATAGAGTGTACGGCTCTATATTGCTTTAAGCGAGATCAAAGGAGGAGCAAAGCGTGACAGACGCTGATTTAAGCAAATATTTTTGGCTCGCAAAAGAAGTTGAAATGATAGAAAAGGAATTAAATATTACATACGCAAACGACGAATTAGAAAAGGCAAGAAGAAATCTTTTGAACAAAAAAATGAAAGAGGCTGCAAGGGAGCTACTAGCTATAGAAGAGTTTTTAGATAATTTAGACGACCCTGAAATGAGGCTTATACTTAGACTTCGTTATTGTTTACGGATGACGTGGGAAGCTATAGGAGATGAAATATTTATGTCGCCTTCAGGGGCACTTAGAAAATGCAAGAGGTTTTTGAAGCAGAGTTGATGCAGTCGGTGTGTTTATAGAATAACTCATCACTTGCTGCATGCTTGCCTTGCAAATTGTCAGGGTGTAGGGGCGAACACTGTTCGCCCTTACACTTCGGTTTAATCGCTAAAGTTGTACCAAAACTAACCGTCAATTTGTTTTTCCTGAGCCTCTGCTAGCGCAAGTTCCAAAAAAACAATTATTTCTTTTGCTTGCGGTTCGGTATGGCCAGAGACACAGATATCGAAATCATATTGCTTATTTGTTTCAAGGCGCTGGAATGTGAGGATGTCATTCCCCCACAAAGCTGCTTTTCCACCTTCAAAACCAAAATTGTCTCCCGTATACAAGACCTTATCCACTGCGTCATATACTCTTATGCAGTCTTTCGTATGAAAAGGTGAATGAAAAGTGCTGATGCCATCTTCAGGAAAGTGCAAGCTACCCTCAAATACTGTGTTGGGTAAACACTTGTGTACTTCATCGTCAATATACTCCCTGTTTTCTTGCATAGATTTTTGCAGTTTTCTATCCCATTCCTTGTCAATAAGATCACGACACAATACGTGGGAGACAATAGTGTTGCTCTCTAGAACCCAGTTGCCCATAATATGGTCTTGATGGTGAGGAGTGTTGATAACAATTATTGGCTTAGATTAAGTAAGTTTTTTGCTCGCTTTACTCTCAAAAACCGGCTTGCGTTTTTGACCCAGAACCAGGTCAAAAACTACGCCTACTGTTGTTGCCGATAGATTCAAGCATTGCAGCGACACTTCCGCTTCCCATTCCTGTATCAATGATAAAATTAAGCTTTGAAACTAATATAAGGCCCAATTCAAAAATTTACCGTGGCAAATTACTCTGGAAAAGGTTATGCACTATTGCAGTTGCTTATAGCCATAGCCCTCTCTATAATGAGATGTTATAGCATTCATATCATACAGCAATCCCAGCCGCTCGCTCTCTGCTGCAAGCACACGCCAAAGCCTTCTTGAATTGGGCGACTGGCAATGTTTGCGGAGGCCATAACGCTTCATGTACTTTTCCTTAGCCCCAGGAAACATTTTGTCAAGATGATTATAGTAGTGCTCGCGACTACCCGGTCTAAGAGTCATGCTCATGTGAGTTTGTACAAATTTTGCCCCTGAATCCTTTGCCATACGCAGAATTTCTAAGATGCTTTCCTGCGTATCGGTGATATAGGGCAATATTGGATTTAGATAAACTCCGCAATAAATTCCGTTTTCAGAAAGTGTGCGTAGGGCTTCAAACCTTTCTGAGGTGACAGATGCTCTTGGTTCCAACATTCGGCATAGTTCATCATCCGATGTGGTGATGGAGAACTTTACTATCGTTGGCGAATGCGTTTTGATATCACGCAACACGTCAGTGTCACGGGATATTAAGGCAGATTTTGTTACAAGGGATGCGCCAAAACCAAAAGCGTTTATCAGCTCTAAGCAGTTGCGAGTTAGCTTTAGCTCATGTTCGAAAGGATTATAAGGGTCACTCATCGCACCACTTGCTACAACCCCACGCTTTACCTTTCGCCGTAAATCATCACGGACTATTTGCAAAGCGTTTTCCTTTGCTTTCACTGTGTCAAAATCCATAATTCTAAAACAATTACTTCTGCTGTCGCAGTAAATGCAGCCATGAGAGCAACCTAGGTAGATATTCATGCTATAGTCTGTAAAATATAATGAGGATGGGTTGCCTGTTCTGTAAATTATGGATTTTGCGGGTACTGTTGGAATACCGTTTATTGTTTCTGACGGAGCTTTAACTTCGGGAGTATCTTTATCTCCATGTTCATGAATTTTACCATCAATATCGTCCAATCAGCTCACCTCTTTCTTTACTTCACGCCTTTGCTTAGTAAAGTTTTGTTGCGATAGGATGAAACACTTGTATGCTTCTTTGCATGCGCCATAATCTCGCCATTACTTTGTAAAGTCTCATTGCGCCGAGATGAAACGCATAGGCGTTTCTTTGCATGCGCAAATTATATCATAGGAAACCTGAGATATAAACAAAAATTAAATAGTGACAAAATTCAATATAATGTACTAATAGTAAAATAAAACCTTGATTTTTTATAAAAGAACTGGTACAATACAAGGGATGATGATTGTATTTTAGATTGGAGTGGGTGTTTGCCCACTCTTGTTGTTTGCTATTGGGCAAGTTATACATGAGAGGCTGGTGAGCGGCAAATGGCAGCAAAAGACATTATGGGGAAGGTCAAAGAGTACTTTGACAAGTGCTTTAATGATAAGCCATACGAGCTTTGTGATTTGCAGTTTGTTAAAGAAGGTAGTAATTGGTACCTTCGTATTTTTGCGGATAAAGAGGGCGGTATTGCCATAGACGATTTGGAAGCGATAAGCCGTGCCATTGAGTCAGAACTTGACAAAGATGATATTATTGAGCAGGCTTATATTCTTGAAGTTAGTTCTCCGGGTCTCGATAGGCCGCTTAAAACAAATGCTGATTATGAGAGGTTTGCAGGCCGTATAGTTGATATTAAATTATATAAAGCAATAAATGGGGCTAAGGAGTTTCAAGGCAAGCTCTTAGGGCTTGCCCAAGCGACGGTATCGATAGAAACAGAAGACGGTCAGACACTTGCGTTTGAGCTTTCAGATGTGGCGATTTGCAGACTTGCGGTTATTTTTTAGATAAACATTCTAGGGGGAGCGGCAGTGCGTATATTCATTGTGCGTCATGGTGAGAGCTACACTAATACCGGGGGTAAATTTATATCTTCTACAGATTTGCCGCTTACAAAAAAAGGGGTAGCACAAGCACTGGCAGCGAAGGAGCATCTTAAAGATATTGTGTTTGACCGTATTTTTTCGAGCCCATTGCTGCGAGCTATACAGACTGCGGAAATAATTTGCGAAGATAGAGAAAAAGTTGAGTCTTGCGAAGATTTGAAAGAAATGCTTTTTGGTGACTTAGAAGGCCTGACTTGGGAGGAAAGATATAATAGATATTCAGATATCGAACTGGAAAGAGAGTTGTCAAATGCTAAGATACCGAATGGTGAAAGCTTTGATGATGTAGTTCTTCGGTGCAATGCTTTTATCAAGGAAAAACTTGCACCCAGAGGAGATGGCGAGAATATTTTAGTCGCCTCTCATGGAATTACGCTCAGAGTTTTGATTAACTGCCTACTAAAGAAGCCAAATGAATATGTGAATTACATAGATTGGGCTGACAATACAGCGATTGCAGAAATTGATTTACCTGCTAAAAAAATAATCCGGCTTAACGACAGAAAGCATCTAACGGACTTAGGGCTAGGAAACTCGAACTATGGTGAATGGGGAGCATTTTCACAAAAGGATTATATGAAATTATAAGATTAAAGAAAAAGCTATCCAGCAATAACAATGAAATGATCTTTTGAGATTTTTGTGCAGTACGAGGCTGTTTGACGCCATCGACCAACGGCTTTTTGCATGCCCTGCTGCGCTAATGGCCGGCGGTGTAGCGGAAGCTTCGCAATGATACCTGACGTCAGCGCCATTTTCGCCCAGGTCTTGGTTTACCAGGTAGCAAAAAATCTTGAGAAGTAATGCGGGAAAATCTCAAAAAGGCGTGAGATTGCGTATTAATGGATAGACTCTGGCAGGAGGGGATTTGCAAAAAAATGGATAATAACATGGAATTAATAGATGCACTGAATCAAATAGTAAGAGAAAGAGGCATAGACGGCGAGATAATTTTTGAGGCGATTGAAACATCTTTGGTCACGGCCTGCAAGAAGCATTTCGGTTCGCGAACAAATATTAAAGTTACTCTCGATAGAGAAACGGGTGCAGTTAGATGCTTTAAGCAAAGAACGGTAGTAGAGACGGTTGAAGATAGTGTGTTGGAAATTTCACACGAAGACGCAAAGCTGATTGATCCGCGTTATGAGCTTGGTGATGTCGTTGACGAAGTTGCTGTGCTAAAAGATTTCGGGCGCATAGCGGCACAAACAGCCAAACAAGTAGTAGTTCAGAAGTTCAGGGAGGCTGAGCGTGAAATTCTTTATAATGAGTTTATCACTAAAGAAAAAGAAGTTTTAACCGGTACTATACAGCGCAAAGAAGGCAGAAATATAATTATAACAACGGGAAAAGTAGATGCGCTTTTGGCATATAATGAGCAGATTGCGGGCGAGGACTATCGTATAGGTGATCGGATAAAGGTTTATGTGGTTGAAGTCAAGCAGACCGCTAAAGGACCGATGGTTGCAGTATCGCGGACACATCCTGACCTTGTAAAACGCCTATTCGAACAAGAAGTTCCTGAGATATTTGAAGGCGTTGTAGAAATTAAGTCTATCTCCAGAGAAGCTGGTTCAAGAACGAAAATAGCTGTATATTCAAAAAATCCTGATGTTGATGCAGTTGGTGCATGTGTCGGCCAAAATGGTTATAGAGTAAATATGATAGTGAACGAGCTGGGCGGGGAAAAAGTAGATATAGTAAACTGGAGCGCGGAGCCTCATGAATTTATAGCAGCGGCACTGAGCCCAAGTCAAGCCATAGCAGTTATCCCTGACATTGAGGCTCAAAGCTCTACAGTGATTGTTCCAAATCACCAGCTATCCTTGGCCATAGGCAAAGAAGGGCAAAACGCGCGCCTAGCGGCAAAATTAACCGGCTGGAAAATTGATATTAAGAGCGAAACTCAAGCAGTGGAAGAGGGCTTTATCGACATTTCACAGTATAGTCAGAACTTTGATAGTGCGCAAGATGACGGGACTTGGGATGGGTATTACGAAGACGGTGAATATTCCGACGAAGATTATTTTGAGGAAGAGCCCGAAGAGCATAACGAGGAGTAAGATTTTGAGATGAAGCAGAAAAAAACACCTCTTAGAAAATGCACAGGTTGCCAAGAAATGAAAAATAAGAAAGAACTGATCAGGATTGTTCGTGATGCAGAGGGTTTCAGTATTGATGCTACTGGGAAAAAAGCGGGCAGGGGAGCTTATGTATGTCCTGACGCTGAATGTCTTTTGAAGGCGCACAAGTCAAAGGGACTTGAGCGATCATTTAAATCAGCAGTGCCCGGTGAAATGTATGAAAAGTTAAAAGTTGATTTGGAGCAAGTGAATGGATAAAAAAGTTTATTCCTACATTGGGCTTTGTCAAAAAGCAGGCAGGCTTAAAAGCGGTGAAGGCGCTTGTGTCGCTGCTATTTCTAAAGGTGAAGCTAAATTAGTTATAATTTCTAAAGACGCATCAGATAACACGAAAAAGAAATTTTCAAATAAAGCGAAATATTACGGCGTAGAGTATTTCATAACAGGACTGAGAGGTGAGCTGAGCTCTGCCATAGGAAAGACCAACAGACCGGTGGTTGTTGTTACAGACAGGGGGCTTGCGGAGAAAATAAAAGAGTTTTTATGAGAGTATCTAAACAAGTTTAGTGTGTGGATTTTCAAGCTTGATTTTTTGTAAGCTGAAGAGTTTCTACAAAAAATGACGAGGAATCCGTAAAAAGGCACATGCTTTAACTAGACACCCTCGAAGAATAGGTTTATGGAGGTGGGCATATTTGTCAAAAATAAGAGTGCATGAATTAGCAAAGGAATTTGAAATAAGTAGCAAAGAGCTGCTCAATTTTCTTGATAAATTGGAAATTAAAGATAAAAAGGCAGCGTCAAATTTAGACGATGCGGAAAGCAGCACTGTAAGAAACTTCTTTAGAAACGCTGCGGCGAACACAGCGAAAATGGCGCAAGAGCAGCCGTCTGCCAAGAAGTCAAAGGCTGAGAGATCGGTAGCAGTAAATAAAGCACCGGCGGCATCCGTACAAACAGAGAGTGCGGCAAAAAATGCTGGAGCGATTCAGGATAAGCAAGTGCAGACTGATAGAGTTGCATCTCAAAAAGCTCCGGCACGTACGCCTGAAGAAACGGCACAAAAGCCACCGCATCAAAGCGCAAGGCCTCAGGGACAAAGGCCGACGTATCAAGGCGACAGACCTCAAGGACAAAGGCCGCCGTATCAAGGCGACAGACCTCAGGGGCAAAGGCCGCCATATCAAGGCGACAGACCTCAAGGACAAAGGCCGCCATATCAAGGCGACAGACCTCAAGGACAAAGGCCGCCATATCAAGGCGACAGACCTCAAGGACAAAGACCGCCGTATCAAGGTGACAGGCCTCAAGGACAAAGGCCTCCATATCAAGGAGACAGACCTCAGGGACAAAGGCCTCCATATCAAGGAGACAGACCTCAGGGGCAAAGACCGCCGTATCAGGGCGACAGACCTCAAGGCCAAAGGCCGCCGTATCAAGGTGACAGGCCTCAAGGCCAAAGGCCGCCGTATCAAGGTGACAGGCCTCAAGGTCAAAGGCCACCGTATCAAGGTCAGCGCAGAGAAGGAGCACCCGGGACAAACGCGAGAGGCCCGGGCGGACCGAGGCCGGGCGGAGGCTTCCCAAGAAAAGATGATTCCGACCAAAAAGACGGACGTAGGTTTGGACCCGGCAGTGGACCGCCAAGGGGCAACTCTCCTCGTCCTGGGGCGGCTGCAACAACAGCTCAAAAGCCGACTCATAAAAGAACTGATAAGTCAAAAGACATAAATAAAAAGACCAAGCAAGAGTCGACTATATATGGCGAAGCGGCAAAAACAAAGCAAGGCCCAAGAGTTAAGAAGTTAAGTAAAAAAGATAAAAGGAAGTTAGTTCAGGCCGAAAAAGAGCAGCAAGAAGCTTTAGCATTACAAGAGCGAGAGGCTATCGGCATAAAAGTCATTACTGTGGGTAAAAATATCACAGTCAAAGACTTGGCTGAAAAGCTTGGCAAATCGACCTCTGAGATTATTACGCCGCTTATGAAAATAGGTATAATGGCCACAATAAACCAAGAAATTGACTTCTACACAGCATCTAATATTGCGGATAGTTTTGAAGTTTTGGTAGAACAGGCCGAAGAGATTGATATTTTTGAAGAAGCGTTTAAAAACGATGAGAGCGATGAAGCTGCTTTGGTTGAGCGTCCTCCGGTTGTTGTTGTTATGGGTCACGTTGACCACGGCAAGACCAGTTTACTAGACGCCATAAGGCTGAGCAGTGTAACAGACAAAGAAGCGGGCGGAATAACCCAGCATATAGGTGCCTACACAGTAGATGCGGACGGCAGGCCGATAACATTCTTGGACACTCCGGGTCACGAAGCGTTTACAGCTATGCGTATGAGGGGTGCTCAAGTTACTGATATCGCTATATTAGTAGTTGCTGCAGACGATGGGGTTATGCCTCAAACAATCGAAGCTATAAATCACGCTAAAGCTGCTAATGTTGAAATAATAGTTGCTATTAATAAAATTGATAAACCTTCCGCTAATCCTGACAGAGTAAAGCAGGAGCTTACTGAGCACGGCATACTCACTGAAGACTGGGGCGGCGAGACTATATGCGCGCTGGTTTCTGCCCGTGAAAAAACGGGTATAGACAATCTGCTAGAGATGATCCTTTTAGCCGCTGAAATGCGCCAGCTCAAAGCTGATCCGGGTAAGCGTGCTAGAGGAACAGTAATTGAGAGTCAGCTTGACAAAGGACGCGGCCCTGTGGCTACTGTTCTTGTTCAAGAAGGTACACTTGAAATTGGTGATCCGATAGTAGCCGGGGCTTGTCACGGCCGAATCAGAGCCATGATAAACGATAAAGGTGAAAAGGTTAAAAAAGCAGGCCCATCTATGCCTGTAGAAGTTTTAGGACTGAATGAGGTTCCGTCAGCGGGAGATGTTTTCTATATTGCTGATAATGAAAGGCAAGCTAGGCAAGTAGCTGAGTCTGTTGTGGCGCAAGGCAGAGAGGATTTGATTAAAGATACTCCTCAAAAGGTATCCCTTGATGACTTGTTCAATCAAATACAATCAGGTAATATGAAAGACTTGAACATTGTAATTAAGGCCGATGTGGCAGGTTCAGTTGAGGCTGTTAAAAACAGCCTTGAGCGTCTCTCTAACGAAGAGGTGAGGATTAGAACTATCCATGGCGGCGTTGGTGCAGTAACAGAGTCAGACGTAATGCTCGCTGCGGCATCAAATGCTATCATAATAGGATTCAACGTTCGCCCAGATAACTCGGCAGCATCAGTTGCCGCCCATGAAAAGGTGGATATTCGCCTCTACAGAGTTATCTATAACGCCATAGAGGACATTACTGCCGCTATGAAGGGCATGCTAGACCCTGAGTTCGTAGAGAAAGTTATAGGTCATGCGACAATCAGGCAGACGTTTAAAGCCTCAGGCATCGGTACTATAGGTGGAGCTTACGTTACTGATGGCAAGATGCAAAGAAACGCTAAAATTCGTGTAGTGCGTGATGGCATCGTAATACATGAGGGCGAACTTGCCGCTCTTAAGAGGTTTAAAGATGATGTGCGTGAGGTTAATGCAGGCTATGAGTGTGGCTTAACCTTTACGAATTTCAATGATATTAAAGAAGAAGATACAGTAGAAGCCTTCATAATGGAGGAAGTCGCGAGGTAAGAGACCTTCACGGGAGTTAGCTTTTATTAGGTTTTTAAGCGTTATTTTGACCTGCTAGGCAGGCACGACGACGCATATACAAAACGCTAATACGCTAGGAGGCACCGGCAAGATTCCGGACGCCCGAAGGGCGGCTTTTCACCTCGTGAAAAGTGCTGAAGTGCCTAACGGCGCAGGACGAAAAATAAGCCATAAATATGACATAATGTAATTCTCGTGGAGGTCTAATAATGAGAAGAAAATCATCAGGTGGTTCTCAGCGTCTTATGCGCATAAATGATGAAATACTAAGAGAATGTGCGGGTATTTTGCGCAGCGATATAAAAGACCCGCGCATATCTACTATAGTTACTGTGACAAAAGTCGAGACCACAAGCGATTTGGGCTATGCCAAAATATTTATTTCAATAATGGGTGATGACGAGCAAAAAAAAGAAGTGCTTGAAGGGCTTAAAAACGCCTCAGGATTCATTAGGCGTGGCATAGCCGAGAAGATAAATTTGAGAGTCACTCCTGAGCTTAAATTTGTAATTGACGACTCGCTGGATTATAGTTTAAAAATGGCTAAGCTTATAAAGGAAGCGAATGATGGAATCAGTAATTAGGCAAAAGGTAATAGCTCAAATTGTAGATAAAATTAATAATAGCAGATTTATCGTTATAGCAGGACATGTAAGCCCCGATGGAGATTCGGTGGCTTCATGTCTTGCTTTAGCTATGAGCATTAAAAAACTTGGAAAAACTCCTATGGTTTTGATGGAAGAGATTCCGAGAAAATATAGGTCCATTGCGGGCCGAGAGTTCATAAAAATTGATTATGAGAATGCAGAGGGAGTTCCCGATTTATTCATATGCTGTGATTGCGGATCAAAAGAGCGTATGGGTAAGTTTGAAGAGCTCTTTGACAAAACCGTTGAAACCATTGTAATAGACCACCATATAAGCAACACTGGCTATGGAGAGATTAATTATGTCGATGCCAAAAGCTCTTCAGCGAGCGAGATGGTTTATGATGTAATTATGGCCATAGGCAATATGGATAAGGATATTGCGTCGGCTATCTATGCAGGGATCATATTTGATACGGGCGGGCTACGGTTTAAATCGAGCTCACCTGCGACTTTTGTAAAAGTCTCTAAGCTTATAGAATGTGGCATCCCATTCGATGAAATTTATGCAGAAATGATGCTTACTCGTTCATATAAGGCGACTCTTTTGTTTGCTAAGGCTGTAGGTAAGATGGAGTTTTTGGAGGGCATGCCTGTTGTGTACTCTTTTGTGACTAAAGGGGAAATGGACAGCATAGCTGCCAATCGTTCAGACTTGGAGGGCGTTAGTGGATATATGTTAAACACTGAGGGTGCCGAGGTTTCTATTTTAATTTCTGAGGTTTCTGAAAACGAGTCAAAAGTAAGCTTTCGTTCAAAAAAGATAGATATGAATATTTTAGCATCTCATTGGGGCGGCGGCGGTCATGTAAATGCCGCTGGTGCTACTATAGCTCTGGGTCCTGAAGCGGCATTGAATGAGGTTTTGACTATAGTAGCACAAAGGTGCTGCTTCACCGATTAAACCTTGCCAAAAGGATTGCGACTTATTTTGATACTAGGAAAGGCTAATCGACTGCAAGCTGCCTGCTTACCCCGGCAAACTGAGAAGAGTCTGGGGATTTACGCTCAACGTACTGTAAGAAATCTGTTAGGTTGAATATCTGGGAATTTCTGGTAGTGTCTTAATCCTTCCAGTAAGCGTCGTAGGCATCTTCTTAAATGGCTAAAAATCTGACTCGAAAGTCTTTTCAGAAATACCGCAAGATACAGCACCTAGGATACGCTGACGCCGTAATGTGCCAAAATAACCGCAAAGATTTGGCAAAGTTTAATTAAGGGAGCAATATTTAATGGAATTTAACGGTGTTATCAATGTCTATAAAGAAAAGGGCTATACGTCACACGATGTGGTTAGTATTCTAAAGCGACAGCTCAAGAGTAAGGCCGGACATACAGGGACCCTAGACCCGGAAGCCGAGGGGGTTTTACCGATAGTGCTTGGCAAATCGACAAGGCTTGCGGATTATATCATGGCAGAAGATAAGGTGTATGAAACACAGATACATTTTGGTGTAACGACAGACACTCAGGACATGACAGGGAATGTACTTTCGGACAATCGCCCTGTGGGTGTGTCTAGAAAGGCATTACTTGATATTCTTGAAAAATTTAAAGGCGAAATCAGCCAAGTGCCGCCTATGTATTCAGCTATTAAAATAAATGGGGAGAAGCTTTATAATTTGGCGCGCAAAGGTATAGAGGTAGAGCGGAAGTCAAGGCTTGTTACGATTCATGATATCCATCTAACTGAAATGGACTCATGTAGCGCACGCTTATTAGTGAAATGCTCCAAGGGTACGTATATTCGCTCATTATGCGCAGATATTGGGGAGGCTTTAGGCTGCGGTGCTGCAATGGGCACACTTCTAAGGCGAGCTAGCGGTGAATTTCATTTGGAAGATTCAATTAAAATCGATGATATAAAAAATCTGGTCGCCAAAGGCAAAATAGCTAGTTACATAATTCCTCCGCAAGATTTCTTCAAAGAATATCCCAAAGCAAATGCAAAAAATGAGGCTAGCAAGTTTATCATAAATGGAAATAAGTTTAGTTCAGAGTTAATCGAGACAGAAAGCTTGGTGCCGAACCAAAAGTATAGGCTCTATGCAGACGGAAAGTTTGTTGGGCTGTATATACTAGAGACATCGGGCATTTTAAAGCCTGAGATTATACTAAGTGTGAATAAAAAGCATTGACCATGCTATAAAATCTCTCAATTAATGAAAACAGATATGCCTAAAGTATAAAAATTTGAAAATTAAGCTAATTTCGGATTCAATAAATTAGGCTCGCAAATATAGAAGTATAAGAGCTGTAATATAATAAGTGAAGTATCAGTCATAGAACTTCGAGAATGGATGAGATGTATTTGTTTTAGGAGATAAACCGCAATGTAAAACATATATTTCGTGACCTTAATCAGCACGAGCCAAGACAAATTGATATATTATCTATTGCTTCTGATAAGTCATCGAATACTATTATTGATTTCACTCCGTAAGGCACAAACTTACTGCACTGATAGCCATTTTGTTTATATCGATTTAGACATCCAGTCGAAATGGCATTGACAAAAATGGCACTTTTACTGTCAAGGGCACGTGTAAAGATTTACATCAAACATCCCTGTGTTTGCAATTAGCTTGGGGTTGTTTTTTTCTTTAAGCTTCAGCCCCCATTAATTCCGGACTTGATCCGGAGTCTAAGCTGCTCAGGAAATGGACATATCAACATCATCTGAGTTTCTTAATGCGGCACCGAGTCAGCCCGGGGAAGACAAAATAAGTAATTTCAACTTTGGGAACAGGGGTATATTTTATTCAAAAGCCATGGATAAATTATAAATATATATACATTGACAGGCGAAGTATATTGATTTACAATATGCTTATGAATCATGCTACTTGAAAAGGTATAAAAGAGCCCGAATTACTTTTTGAGGTGATTGATTTTCTTTTGCAATGTGTTTTGTTCACTCTTCAGAAAATTTTTAATACATACAAAATTTTACATTTTTTTCAGACAAAAGATCATCTGTTGCGTAAGTAATAATTGGGCTGAATATTGCGTAACATAAATATCGCATACGAAGGCATTTGCCAAAAAAATGTGCGTAAAGTAAACTGCGCTATTACAGTTAAGCCTTCTGCAGAAATTTTGTAGTTAAGCAATGATCTACTGATGTTTATGTGCTATTTACTTTGGGTGGTTCTAATTTTTAGCGTAAATTAATTCTAGGGAATGTGATGAAATGAACAAAATTGTTATCAACAAGAGTTTACGTTCGATTTGGAGAAACAAGAAATCGTATTTTTCCGGCATATTTGTATTGATTGTTGGCTTAGGCATGTTCATAGGCTTTTATAGTGGATACCTACTATTTATGGAATCGGTCAGACAATATCATATCGAAACTAATTATGCGGATGTTTTTGTGTCTGTCAGGACTATGCCACACGGTTCTGTTGATCGTTTGACAAGGATAGACGGGGTAGCCGAGGCCAACGGGGTTCTAAAACACGTAGCCAATGCACGCTTGGACGGAGTAGAAGATTTAATTGGCGTACGGCTTGTAGGGGTTGACGAAAACCACCCCATGACTATCAATCAATTCGCCTATACGGGAGAGCCAATAAGCTCAGGCAGCGATATCTTACTAAGCAGTGCATTTTATGACATACACGGATTAAATATAGGCGACACAATTAGATTACTTATTAATGGTCGTTATGAAGATTTTACTATACGAGGCACAGTTCTTAGCCCGGAATATCTATTTACCCCGGCTGTTAGCGGCGGGATTTCAGATGATAGCTTGAACACAGTAGGATTTGTACATTCAAGCGTTGTAGAAACCAGTGCCAATATGCAGGGAGCAGTTAACAATATCCGTTTAACATTGGATGAATCGGTTACTTTTAGGGATGTAGAACCTTATCTAACCGCAGCGATGGAACGGTACGGAATAATTAACATGGTCAGCAGAAGAAATCATTTTAGCTACATGGTTATAATGCAGCAAGGTTTTACTTTTTCAACGATGGGAACTTTTTTTCCTATTCTCTTACTAAGCATTGGAATCGGTATGTTGTATATAACCCTTAGGCGTATTATAACAATGGAGCGAACTGAAATCGGAACGTTAAAAGCAATTGGTTATTCCAGCAGATATATAATAAGCGGATATTTAATTCAAGGTGTTTTAGCGGCGATCATTAGCTTTGTTTTTTCTATTGGTTTTGGTTGGGTCGCCGGCGGAGCATTCTACGAATTAATAGCTGAAGCTCTTGATTTAGCGTGGCTACCATTTACGCTTAACTCAGCAGTCATTATTGTCGGTTTTTTTATCGCTCTTGCAACCAGTTTGTTAGGTGTTATTATAGGTGCAAATTCCTCTTTGAACGTACAGCCGGCCGAAGCCATGCGTGAAGCACCTCCCAGCGCTGGAAGTGTGGGTAGTAAATTTAACGGGTTCTTTTCCCGGATGATTCTTGACACCGGCGGCATACTGGCAATCCGTTCTATGCAACGAAATAAGAAAAGAGTTTTAATAACTATAATAAGCATTGCCACCATATTTGTCTCGATGAATACTTTTTTCACAATGGGTAATCTAATATCAGATATGATTGATGATATGTATTTTAAAGTGCGAATTAGCGATGGCACAATTATTCTAAATAATTATGAACCGCGCGACATACTTCTTAGGGATATTGGTCAAATGCAGGGCGTGTTGGAAGTAGAAGCTGTTTTGACTATGCCGGTTGAACTTGAAAATAACGATGTTACACGAACGGTGGTTATCCATGGGCTGGATGCAAACGCAACACTTTTTAATATATTTGACAATAACGGTAGTCAGCTTCGCACAGATAGTGGCGGACTCATCTTAAGCCGATTTTTTGCAGATGAGCTCGGGCTGAGCATTGGGCAGAGTGTATCCGTTTCCCATCCCAGTCTCCAACATAATGTTTATGTGGAGATAACTCAACTAGTCGAGGCCGCCACAGGAACGGGAGCTTATATGGAAATATCTGAGCTTAGTATGTTGTTTGGCAATGAGGTAGTATCTAATATGGTTATGATAAATGTAGAAGAAGGCTACTTGCCCATAATATTTGATCAACTAGCCGATTCGGGTAATATTTCAGGCCTTAACGACAATGAACGTGCCCACGCTTTTGCTAGAATCGATGCGGATGTGAACAGTGCTATATTTAACATTATAAATTTTGTGTCAATTATTCTATGCTTCGCCGTTGTTTACAATATATCAAACATAGCCCTTGGGGAAAAGCAGCGAGAATACGCAACCTTACGTGTACTTGGCTTCCAATCCCCTGCCGTTACTGAAATTAATACATTTGAATATGTTTTAATGCTTATCGCCGGCAGTATTGTTGGCACTGGAGTTTCTTTTTTGTTCATACCGACAATGGGCCCCATGTTTAGTTTTCAAAGTTCGATCTTGGATCCGAGATTGACATTCGCATCTACTATGCTAACTTTTGCATGGGTGGTGCCGGCGGTTGCGGTATCGTGCTTTTTAACAGGCAGGCAAATAAGAAAATTTAACTTGGTGGACGTGTTGAAGGAGAGATAGTACGCAATGAAGGAAATCCTAACGGTAAATAACTTGCATAAAGAGTATAAGGTAGGTGAAGTTATAATCCCTGTTTTGCGCGGTATTTCGTGCAGTTTCTACGAAGGGGAGTTTATAGTAATACTTGGGCCAAGCGGCTCGGGGAAAAGTACAATGCTTAATATGATTGGCGGCATCGACAGTCCAACGGAAGGCGAAATTATTTATGACAACAAAAATATCAGCATCGCATCCGAAAAAGAACTTACAAAATACCGAAGTAATGCAATTGGCTTTGTGTTTCAGTTTTACAACTTGATTCAAAATTTGACGGCAAGGGAAAACATAGAACTTGCCGCGAATCTCTCAAACGACCCATTGAACATAGATGAGTTGCTCGATAAAATTGGAATGCAGGAACATGCGGGGCATTTCCCTGCGCAAATGTCTGGGGGTCAGCAACAGCGTATTGCAATAGCAAGAGCAATTGCCAAAAACCCAAGTATATTACTATGCGACGAGCCAACCGGTGCTCTGGACTCGACTACAGGAATGCAAGTAATTCGATTGCTTAAGGATTTTAATGTAGATTACAAGAAAACCATTGCTATTATTACCCATAACTCCGCTATGGGAGCCATGGCGGACAGGGTTTTCTATATACGGGACGGATTGCTGGATAAGGTAATTGAAAATAAAAACCCGGTGGCGCCCGAAGAAATTGAATGGTAAACTAGAGTCGTATAATCCGATAAACGATCTAAACGTCTCCTTCTGAGTTCATAAACGAACTCAAAGCCCAGCACTGATACTATTCGCTATACGAAAAATATCAATGCAGGGTCATTCGTTAAATTTAAGGTGGTAAGCGAACAAATTAGTTTGAATCGTTTTAAATTTGACTTACTATATAACAAGTATAAGGAGTTATGGATATGAAAAAGAAAGTTAAATATGTGATACTCGGAGTTATTGCTTTTGCGATAGCCAGTATAATGGTTGTTAGTGCCATGCAACCTTTGGCTGTAGATGTTGTAGCAGTTGAATTGTCACGAGCAGAGGTTTATTTTACTGAACTTGGCCATGTACGGGACGATAGAGTTGATGTGTTTTCCCTTGTTGGGGGGGGCGAAATAATTTCTGTGCATGTTACGGAAGGACAGTTTGTACGAGAGGGTGATGTGCTTGTCGTTGTTGATTCCAGCGATATCCATCACGAAATAGAGCAAATCAGAGTTAGTAACTTAGCGATTTCTGCACAAATTGATAATTTGTCCGCAGAAGAAGCCCAAGCAAGAGCAGATCAAATTGCCAGTAGGAATGTATTGCAAAGCGAGCTTGGCACAATTGATGTGGAAGAGCAGATGTCGCTTGTAACCGATGTAGACCGACAACGGGTAAGGGATGAAAATATTAGGCTGCAAAACATCATAATTGAACAAAGCCGTATGAATGTAGATAACGCCTCTAATGATGTTGAAACATCACGTATGCTTTATGATGCCGGAATTATTACCAGGGCAGAGTTTGAGGCTGCGGAGCAGGTATTGGAAGGTCATAGGACATCCCTTGCTACTGACGAGCAAACTCTAGAGATAATAATCAGTGAAGCAGGTACAGTTGACCAAGCGGAACATTTTGCTGCTCTCAGGCGGTCAATTCAGGCACGAATCAGCGGCATAGACAGTTCTCTTGCTCGGTTGAGTACAGAGCCCATGCAGCGGCATTTTAACGCTCAGATAGAAAGCAACAACTTAGCTATTGAAAACTTGGAACGAAGGGCGAATAACAGTACAATAACCAGCCCCGTTTCCGGCACAATAGTTAACTTGAACGTAAATTACACAAATATATTAAACCCTGCAATACCTGTTGCAGAAATAAGAACAGAGGCAGACAACTTAATTGAAGTGTTTGTTTCCACCGTAAATATCAATGACTTATCGGTTGGCGATATTGTGGATTTAACGTCTATTCGCCAAAGCGGAGATGTCTTTTACACGGGTACTATATACTCCATAGAAGATAACGCAGAGGCGATGGTATCAATTTTGGGTGTGGAGGAGCGCAGAGTTAGGGTACTAATCGAGCCTGACAGCATAAGCAGTTCCTTTAGAAGCGGCTTTGATATTGATGTCCGTTTTGTCACATACTCCGCAGAAAACAGAATAACCATACCTCGCACAGCTATTTTTGAAAATGCAGATCAGAGCATGGTGTATATAGTAGAAAGTGGCGTTGCTGTGGCAACACCTGTTACTTTGGGGGCGATGCTTAGAACAGAAGTTGTGGTTGAATCCGGCTTAAATGTTGGCGATACAGTTGTCAGAAACGCTCGCCAGGTCGGTTTGAGCTCTGGGGCGAGGGTAGCGTACTAAATTAACGTAAATTTGGAGCGATAAAGATTACTTTCAGATTTATCAATTAACAAAGGTGTGAGTTCATTGAAGTACATGAATAACGACTCCTACCGAGGTGTTGATGTACCCACAGTAATTGCCATAGGCAATTTTGACGGCTTCCACAGAGGGCATAGGGCCTTGATAGAAAATCTGAATAAAATCAAATTGGACGAGGGAGCTAAAAGCCTTGTCTTTTCGTTCAACCCACGGCCGTATGAAGTGTTTAATAATATCAGTGGCAAGTCCATACTTTCGTTTTCTGAGCGAATGGAGCTTGTTGATAGCCTAGAGGTAGATATTTTATTGGAATATCCATTTTCACTTAAATTTTCTTTTATGAGCGGCGAAGATTTTATAAAGAATATATTGATTGATCAGTTTGGATGCAGACATATTGTTATAGGCACAGATTTTGCGTTCGGTAAAGATAGAATGTGGAATGCTAAAAAAATATCGGAAATAGGTGCAGATCTCGGTGTCGATGTTACAGTATTATCACACGAACTCGCAGACAATGAGAAAATAAGCTCATCAGCAATAAGGGAGCTTATAAAAAATGGTGAAATTGCGGCAGCAAATAAGCTTTTAGGCTATGACTATTTTTTGAATGGTCAAGTTAGCCATGGCGACAAAAGAGGTCATGGTCTAGGATTTCCAACTATGAACATTGAGCCAGATACTGCGAAGATTTTACCCCCGAACGGAGTTTATATAACTGAGGCTTGTTTGCAGGATGGATCACGTTATCCAAGCATCACAAATATAGGCAATAACATAACATTTGGTCACGTATCAACCCGTACTGAAACGCATATATATGGCTTTAGCGGCTCTATTTATGGTCAAGAGGCAAAAGTTATATTTAAAGAGCGCGTTCGAGGTGAGGTCAAATTTTCAGGGAAAGAGGAGCTTATTCGGCAAATTGCGGAAGACTTGGAGAAAATGAAGGAATATTACGGGTTTTAGTCTCATACTTGCTAAAATTGCTACGTACTCCATCCTCTAGGATATAATTTATTAAATGTGAACCCTATTCGATTTTTTTCGGCAGATAGGTGTTCGCATTTTTTTTGTCACCTGAAGAGCGCACACTTTCTGCTTAGCAACTTTACAGTTATAAGAACGAGTTTAATAAAAAAATACGATTACCCGATATTTTTTCCATCTCAATCGTATTACTAGTGAAAGGGGTGAAATCGGCATGACTGAGCTTATAATTTCGAAAGGCAGGGATGAAGCACTGGAATCGTTTGAGACAGTCTATGAGCGTCATGTCAACATGTTATACCGGGTTTGCTTTTCATATATGAAAAACGAGGCAGAAACGGAGGATGTTATGGCAGATGTATTTGTAAAACTACTCAGATATGGACGAAGATTTCAAAGTGTTGAGCACGAGAAGGTATGGCTTTTACGAACTGCAATCAATCTATGCAAGGATCGCTTAAAGCACTGGTGGCGCAGATGTGAGGATATAAATAAATATCAAAATATTGAAACTGAGAATAGTTTTGTAGAAAATGAAACCTTGAAAGCCGTCATGGAACTTTCTGACCGATATAAAGCTGTTATTTACCTTTATTACTATGAAGGCTATTCGTCAGCAGAAATCGCAGAGATACTAAAAAAACCACAGTCTACGATACTCAATCATTTGAGCGAGGCTAGAAAATTGCTGAGAGGAGTTTTAAAAAATGAATGAAGAAAAAATCAAAAATGCTTGGGACAAAATTAATCCCAACGAAGAAAAAAAGCAACGCATAATGCGCAAAATATACGAAGCCCAAAGCCAACACAAGCGTGGATTTAGCACAAAAGTGTCACTGATAGTCGCCATTGTCGCATCACTCACAATAACAACTGTTTTTTTTGCTGAGCCGATTTGGCGTTACTTGGAGACAAGAATAGTTAAGGGTGGTACTTATATAGATCACTTCATTGTGAGAGAATATGGCGATGAGAGGATATTTGATATATCAGGATTGCCGGAAATGAGCGAGGTTCCAATAGTTGTTGAAGTGGAGGGTGAACAGCTAATGCTCATCGACTCGCGTAAGAGAGCGTATCACCAATCGTGTAAATGGGAATAATCTCCAAAGAAGACCTCAAAGGAGAGCTATCCAATGACACGATTGACAGAACGCGAGAAAGAACTGGTAACACTGATAAGTGAAGAAT
>Ga0123352_10000477_pt1 | contig 48587 bp, 48 predicted proteins | sample TergutLab28metaG_FD_89700 | JGI IMG/M metagenome (GOLD analysis project Ga0123352, IMG submission 89700) | Labiotermes labralis P1 segment gut microbial communities from Petit-Saut dam, French Guiana - Lab288 P1 | ecosystem: Host-associated > Arthropoda: Insects > Digestive system > Gut ... | reverse complement strand
GTACTAGTATACATTTTGAAAGGTCAATTTATTTTTAATTTACTGGATCCGGTATTACTTCTGTCATATGGTCACGTATCGCATAAACGTTACGAATGAACTCATCTGCTGACTCTTTACCGACGACTTCCTCTAAAACGGCCTCTTTTTCTTCTAAAAAGCGTATAAACAACTCATGGTAAGCTGCTATCACTGGCATCATATTTACCGCCATCAAGTCCTCCCTGTTGTGCTCTTCAAAGAGTAAAATCATCCGCTTCGCATCTTTGTTCATCTGAAGAAACCCCGTTACTAAATCATAAGGTGGATTATCCTTGGACACTTTCTTACCTCCAAACCGTTGTTTAACACCGTGCATTCGCACCTTTAGATACCTATTATACAATAAAATCAAAGAATTCGCTAAACTTTCTATTCAAACACAGGTTGTTCGATTTGATGACAAAAGGCCTTAAAATGAGAAACTAGTTGCTCAACCCGTTCTTTGCCAATGTTCCCCTCGATCGCTTCTCGATTCTTTTCTAAAAAAAGCATCAATTCATCCATCGCCGCATCCATTCTCCAATTACATCGATCAATCTCTACCTGTAGACACCTCGGAAGCTCCTTTTTGGGTCCGACCCTTTTATTTTCCTCTTTGACGAGGGTAAGGCCCTTGTCAGGATGATAGATCGTCATGTAGCTATCTGTCGATACAAAACGACGTAGTTCCTTCACGTTTTTAGATAATTGCTGGTAACTTGCTTCATCCATTAAGTGCTCCAACTCATCTGTTTCGAAAGCTTCTGAAAACAGCTCAAATTTCTTTAAAGCATCTTTGGCTAATTGATTGGTTGCCCGGCTTTCAAGTTCAACTAAGTTCATTTTCTCTATTCGATCGTTGACCCCTTGGAGAAAGCTGTTCATGGAAACGATGGTGTCATACGCTTTGCTTTTATCAGAATGATTAGAATAAGACATGAAAAATACCTCCATTTACATTAAAATACCTTCAAAGTATTGAATACTGGGGTGTGTACTGGTATAATTCAAAAAGAATCTCATACTGAAAAACCCGCCAATGTTCTAATACTTTTCTGTTAGTACATTTATTATAGCTTATTAGAGGTGTAGAAGATCATGTACCGGGAAATTTTCTGGATTCTGAGGGGAAATTTTTTTAATTTTGTATGAGATTGAAGCGATGTGGGGAGATTTTAAAGTGTTTCTAGGGGGATAATAAAATCCTAGGAGAGTGCTTTGAATGTTTATAAGAAGATTTTTCCCCTTAACTGCAACGGTTGCAACGGCTTATGTGGCAATGGCTGAATTATATGTTGGAATTGAACCTGCTATTATATGTTCTATTCTACCACTACTTTGTCTCTAAAAAATCAGTGCTCCGCTACAGGATGACACTGATTTTTATTTGTTCGTTGATCGTTCGACAGCGGTAGTCTTTAATAATAGCTGATTCTTTAAACTTCTCCAGTTTGCCTGATAAAGCATCCGCAAATTTAGGAGCAAGTGTCTTATTGTTAATTACAAAATGGTGAAGGTATTCCGAATGGGCATGGTCGTAGGAAATTTCTTCTAAAAACAATAGTAATTCATCGTAGGAGCTATTCGCAATTAAATCAACGGCTTCGGACAATTTTCTTTCCATACTTTTCTGTGCTAAACTTTTCAGTAAAAATAAATTACTAAGAAGAAAGAAGCCTACCATCAAGCTCAAAAATAATAGTCGTTCCGTATTAAAAACAAAGGGGAGTCCATAGATTATAAGAGAAATAAAAGAAACGAGATGAAGCCAAAGCTTTTTACTAACCAAGTGTTCATACATTTTATAAACTTGATGACGAGAAACAAGCCAAATCGTCATAACCAATAATATCCCAAAACTAATAAGTGTATGATACGTGAAGAATACCCTCGGAATAACAACGACACCACCTAATAAACCTAAAAAAACAAATCCCAGCAACCCTTGTCTAATATCGGCTTTTCTCACAAGAAACAGTCCAACAAAAGGGGTTGTAATCTGGGTAATTGTATGTCCCAGCTCTCTCCAGTTACTAATCACAACCGTCATCACCAACACGTAGCCAATAAACGCAACCACATTTCCATGGAAGCGGCGCTGTCCATCCGTAAAGAAGTCTTTAAACGCTTTTTCCAACCCTTTCCCATTCATATTAGCTAAAACCAAATAAAAGGCAAGTAGCTCTATAACACGCTGTAGTAAAACAACTAAATTAAATTCCTGGATTTCCATGCGCGATTCCACTCCTCTTTATTCAAAAAGTCTTCCACATAAGTCATAGTAACAGGGACGGTTTCATCATTCCATAGTGTAATAGACATATCTGCAGTGTTCTTGATATTCACCCCTTTTATATGCATCGCATTAACCATCCAACTTTGATGCGATTGTTTAATGTACTTCCAAACCCCATAATAAGCAATAAATTGTTCAAAAGAAAGCTCACACAGGAAGTCCTCCCATTTTTCAAGGAGAGGATTCTCAGGATCGCGATAAAAAACTCGAATGTATTTTTTTCTTACACGTCGGATGCGTGTAATCATTTTAACATAAAAGCGACGCTGACCATTCGCTGTCTTAAGGATGATTTCCGTCATATGGAGTGTATCTGAAATGGTCATGCACCGTTTAGTAAGTTTCAAAAAGTCTGCTAAGTCAATCGGGTAGGGCGTAAGATAAGCAAACGCATAGGTTTGTAAATGTTGAAAAATTCCCTCATTAGAGGTTTCGGAAACAAAAAGAAGGGGTACCTCTTCTTCACGCATTTTATGAAGCATTGCGATGAATTTATGAAAGGCAGGTTCCATCGGATCATCTGTAAAGATCATGACCGTATCAACATGGCTTTTTTCAATGATATCCACTGCAGTGCCTACTGTTTCGACAATCAGCACTCGATGCCAACCCTTAACGCGCTCTAATGCTTTAGGATCAATGGTGTAACCATTTTTAATAATTAAAATCTTTCCCACATTGATCCCTCCTTTTGAAACCGCCAAGTGATGTGGTAAAAAGTAGCTTTACCACAATCCTAACAGATTTTTCGATAAAATAAAAGGGGTTTTTCATAACCGCTCAAACTTTTTGATTTTGCCCGGATCTAGGAGTTTTTGACAGTCATGGAGGGGAGGGTAAAAGAGATAGGAAATAAAAAATCCGTCTCATCTGAGACAAAGCTTTGCGATTAGTGAAGAAAATAATGAAGTAGCAAGAAATCCATCTCATCAACAAAAAAACTGCCTTATTTAAGGCAGTTTTTTCATTAGCCCATGTCTTCTTCTTTGTAGATCGACAGGCCGGCGTGTTCTTCGTTTGCACCGTTCTTAGATTCGGCATTGCTCTCATCGCTGTAATCGTCTGAGGTTGGTTCTGCTTCCTCTCCGTCTTCGTCGTCATCAACGGAATCACCAGCAAGGATAGCAGCACCTGGAGCATCTTCTCCTAGTAGTGGCGTTGGGCTTTCAACCTCTTCAAAATCGAGATCGTAGGTATCGTAATCTGCCACTTCGAAAGCTTGACGCGACTTTAAGTCCCACATGTCATCACCAAGAGCAACAAATTTTCCTGATAAGGACAAATCGGTATATAACTGTGCTGTACGCGTTTCTAAGTCATCTGTCATGTTCATGAGCTCAAAGGTTTCCTGAGCAATTTTAGAGAATTTTTGTGGTTTAACTTTTCTTTTAATGAGCTTTTCAACTGCTTCTAGCATGGATAGCTCTGTACTTTGGAGTTTAGACATATGTAACACCCTTTCTTTGTTTCTATCTAGTAATACTACATGCTTTTTGGTGCACTAACACCAATTAAGTTTAACGCGTTATCAATGGTAATTCGTAAAGCAGTAACCAGTGCTAAACGCTCCCTCGTTCCTTCCGCATCATCGGTGTCAATGAACTTTTTAGCACCGTATAAGCTGTGGAAAGAGGCCACCAAATCGTGTAAATAGTTAACCACAATGTGTGGCTTACGTTTTTTAGCGGCATCCGCAACGATTGCTGCAAGATCCCCCATACGTTTGATCACGTCAAGCTCTTTTTCATGGGTTAAGTGCTCATAGATGACCTCAGAGGCAGGCACCAAACCAAGCTCTGCTGCTTTGGTTAATAAGGTACAGGCACGTGCATGGGCATATTGGACATAGTAAACAGGATTCTCATTGGATTGCTTAACTGCTAAGTCCAAATCAAAGTCCATTGGCGATTCGGCGCTACGGCTCGCAAAGAAGTAGCGTACCGCATCTAAGCCAACGTCTTCTACTAATTCACGCAGCGTAACGGCCTTCCCCGTTCGCTTTGACATTTTAAACTCTTCGCCATCTTTAATCAGTCGAACCATTTGAATGATGTCAACTTCAAGTAAGTTAGCACGGTGTCCTAGTCCTTGAAGCGCGGCCTTTACACGGGCAATGTAACCATGATGATCGGCCCCCCATAGGTTAACCAGTTGGTCGAAGCCGCGTCTTTGCTTTTCAATGTGGTTGGCAATGTCAGGGGTCAAGTAAGTATAAGAGCCATCTGACTTTTTTAGGACGCGGTCTTTATCGTCACCAAAGTCAGTGGAGCGGAGCCATTTTGCGCCATCTTGGTCATAAATGTAGCCTTTTTCTTCTAGTGCCGTTACGGCCTCTTCAACCAAGTTGTTGTCGTAAAGGGATTGCTCACTTACAAAGAGGTCAAATTCCACTTTGAAATCAGCCAGATCTTTTTTGATTTTTCCTAGTTCAAATTCAAGGGCAAGCTCACGTAACTCAGCATAGTGCTCATCAAATTTATGTTTGAAACGGTCATCGTGGATCTTAGTAAGTTTTTCACCAAAGCCTTTAATATCGGGACCACGGTAGCCATCTTCTGGAAATTCGACGACCTCGCCTAATGCTTCCATGTATCTGGCATAAACCGAAAGGACCAAGTTGTGGATTTGGTTCCCAGCATCGTTGACGTAATATTCGCGAACCACATCGTACCCAGCTGCTTCTAAAATGCGGCAAACGGAGTCTCCGATAGCAGCCCCACGGGCATGACCTAAGTGCAAGTCACCCGTTGGATTGGCAGAGACATACTCTACGTTATACTTCAGTCCTTTACCAGCAGTTGAGCTCCCGTACCCCTCGCCTTCAGAAATAATGGTATTGATGACTTGGGTCAGAGCCCCTTTGTTAATAAAGAAGTTGATGAAGCCGGGTCCGGCAATGTCAGCTTTTTCGATGCTGGCTGTTTCTAAATTTAAATGTTGGATCACATCTTCTGCGATGGCACGAGGATTTTTCTTTGCCATTTTTGCCAATTGCATGGCAACGTTAGTAGCAAAATCACCGTGAGAAGGGTCTTTCGTATTTTCAAGGGCTGGTGAAAAGTTAGCATCTAATTCATATCCTGCTGCAGTTAATGCCTTTTTGATTTCATTTTTGAGATTGGCTTTTATGGTTTGGATCATACTAAATACCTCCTTCTTCGTTATTTACTTTAATGTTCAGATCTAGGTTGTAAGTTCCGGCACGTTCCATTCCAACGTATAATTCGTAGGTAAGATGAAATTGGTATTCAGCTAGAGAGCGTTCGGTAAAGGTGAAACTGGTCGTTTCAACTTCTGTGTTCATACGACCGAAAGGCGTTTTGATGGAACCTTGCGTTTTTTCACCTATCTTATGTGTTTGCTCTACGATAACTGGCCCGTTTCGCTTCATCAGAAGTGTGCCATTATTTATTTCAAAACGACACTTTGTTACACCGTCGTCTTCCACGTTTTGTTCGTCAAAGGTTAAGGTGACTTTTTCACCTTTTTTAATGAAGGCGGCATCGGCTAAGTAGGTCGTTTCAGATCGCTCTCCATCTTGTGTGATACGGATGCTTAAACTGATTTTAGAATTTAGCATTGTTTGGTGTCCTCGGGAATGGGATGACGTCGCGGATGTTTTCAACACCGGTCACATACATGACCATGCGTTCGAAACCTAAACCGAATCCAGCATGCTCCACGCCACCAAAGCGACGCAAGTCTAAATACCACTCTAGTTCTTCTTTTGGTACACCCATGATCTCCATACGAGCGATGAGTGCATCTAGACGTTCTTCACGTTGTGAACCACCGATTAGCTCACCGATACCAGGAACAAGCATGTCCATGGCAGCAACGGTCTTGCCATCGTCGTTCATGCGCATATAGAAGGCTTTAATGTCTTTTGGATAATTGGTAACAAAAATTGGCGCTTTAAAGTACTCGTCAGTTAAATAGCGCTCGTGTTCTGTCGCTAAGTCGATGCCCCACTCCACGTGATTCTCAAACTTCTTATCGCAAGCAAGTAAGATTTCAATGGCTTCACCGTAATCAACCCGCTTAAAATCAGAGCTTGCCACTAATTTTAAACGTTCAAGCAATCCTTTATCCACAAATTTATCGAAGAAGACCATCTCTTCAGGGGCATGCTCTAGGACATAGTTAATGATGTATTTTACCATGTTGGCAGCTAAATCCATGTTATCTTCTAAATCGGCAAAAGCAATCTCTGGCTCGACCATCCAAAATTCGGCTGCGTGCCGGGTCGTATTAGAGTTTTCTGCTCTAAAGGTAGGACCAAAGGTATAAATGTCTCGGAAAGCAAGGGCATAAGCTTCTGCGTTTAATTGACCAGAAACCGTCAAATTGGTTGATTTGCCAAAGAAATCTTCCTGATAGTTGATGGCTCCATCCTCGGTTTTCGGCACATGGCTTAAATCTAAGGTTGTGAGGGCAAACATTTCGCCGGCACCTTCAGCGTCTGCCCCAGTGATGATTGGTGTATGCACGTAAACAAAGTTTTGTTCTTGGAAGAAGCAGTGGATAGCATGAGCAATTAAAGAGCGAACACGAAAGACCGCTGAGAATAAGTTGGTTCTTGGACGAAGGTGTGCCACCTCTCGTAAAAATTCACGGCTATGTCTTTTTGGTTGAATTGGGTAGTTTTCAGGACAATCACCAAGGATGTCAGCACTTGTTGCTTGAATCTCGATGGGTTGTGCTTCTTTTCCAGTTAGAACAAGTTTTCCTGTTACTTGTACAGCAGCACCCACACTGAACTTTTGAATCTCTTTAAAGTTAGCTAGATTTTCTTCTGAATAGACGACTTGTAACGTTTCGAAAAATGATCCGTCATTTAACATTAGAAATCCGAAAGATTTTTGTGCGCGATTATTCCGGATCCAACCATTGATTGTCACTTCTTGATCGATGTATTTTTCTTTGTTTCGGAACAGTTGTCTAATGACGGTTTTCATAAATCTTCACCTCTTTAGTAGAATAAAAAAAGTCTATTCAAAATAGACTTTTCAGTATCTTATCATTATACCCTTTTTTAGCGCTGTAATCAACTAGATTTCTCCACTTGGAAGATTCGCTCTGAAATGTATTTACGAGACGAATTCAAGTAGCGACCACCAGTTTTAATGGTTGATCTTCCGACACGTACCACTCGGAAAGGAACGAACAAGGCTCTAAACGGCATATAGAACAACCTTCGGCGTAGCATAACCGGTGTTTTTTCACTTTGCAGGGATTGGAAACCTGAACTTTTTAGGTAGTCAGCCAAAGGGCCTTGGTACTCGACTTTTAGGTTGATGTGATGAGCTAAGTCACAAGGCGTGACTAGATGTGGCGGAAAATCTTCTGGAAATAGACCAACTTCTTGTAATACCTTTGAGACAAACTGAGAGCAAAAATAAGCATGTTCTCGCTTCAGATCGAAGTTAAATCTCGTGCCGAAAAGCCCGATAAAATTGAATTTATATTTTAATTGGTCGGCTTCCATTTCAGTGACACGACCGCGCATCGCATTGTATTGTTCTGGTGTTACTTCTAGGCTCAGTAATTGGCACATCGCTTCTTTAAAAACACCAGCATTTAATCGTTCATGAGAAAAGCCACCGATCAAGGGGTCGTCAGGATTGATGCGCCCAAAGCTATACGTATATTCTAAGCGCTCGTCAAAAGCCAGCGATGCATGGTTATAAGGCTTTTTTGTACACAGCTGGATCATTCTAGTTAAAGTTGATGTGGTTTGTGTGAGTAGAATATAAATACGCATGAGCCATTCCCTCCGATAAAAGCTAAAAATAATTTTACCGTATCATTATAGCAAGTGATGTTAAATTTGTATATAATTTTCACCTAAAAACGTGCATTTTTGTCATAAAAAGGCGTGAAAACGTATTGTTATGTTAACAAAATCTTTAATTGGTGGGGTTTCGTCTTGCTATTATTAATAGTGGACAAATTCTCATATCCTATACCTGTCATTTAATCGTAACTTTTGACGATCAAGGGGTCATGGAAGGATCAAAATGTGATATACTATTTCCGAAAGCAATTGAGGTGGTTAAGATGAATGTTGCGATTTTAGCAATAGGAAACGAAGTTTTATGTGGAAAAGTAGTCGATACAAATGGGGCATTCATTTCGCGGGAAATAGACTTAATGGGTGGAAAGGTGACATACAAAGGGTCAGTTCAAGACACGCTAAATGACATCACACTGGGCTTGAAACAAGCTTACGAACATGCGGATCTTGTCATTACAATTGGTGGTTTAGGGCCAACCGTTGACGATCTGACACGTGAAGCTGTTGCTAGGTTCTTTGATGAAGAACTCCTTTATAGTGAGGAGATTTTTAGTGAAATTGGGGAACATTTTGCACGAATGAATCGAAAGATGCCTGATAACAACAAGCATCAAGCTTATCATTTTAAGACAGGTCACGTTTTAAAAAATAGCAATGGAACAGCACCAGGTCTGTCTTTGAAAAAAGAGGGGAAAGTGGTGTACCTGCTTCCTGGTCCCCCACATGAATTAAAAGAAATGTTCCAGAAATCTGTAGCACCAGACCTTCTTCAACTAATTAATGAGCCGACGACAGCACGTAGTTATCGATTGTATGGTATCGGTGAGTCACCAGCAGAAGACAAAGTGATCCACCTCTATCATAAATATCCCAAGTTGAATGTGGCACCATATTGTACGCCATCCATCGTTGATTACATTGTCAAGACCTCACAAAGCAACGCGGAAGAGCTTGATTTATTTGAAAAGGAGTTTTTAGATATACTCGGGGAGCATTGCGTTGGCTCTGCCGATGTGGAGCTTAATGTACGTGTGGTTGACTTGCTAAAAGAAAAAGGGTTAACCATCGCGACAGCAGAAAGCTGTACAGGTGGGATGCTTGCTTCAGCCTTAATCGATGTTCCAGGTGCATCAAAGGTGTTTATGGAAGGCTTTATCACTTATAGCGACGCGGCAAAAATAAATCGGTTAGGGGTAGATGGACAGCTGATTGCAACGTACGGCGCTGTTTCTGAAGAGGTTGCAATCGACATGGCTGAAAAACTAAAAGAGCAAACGAAGGCTGATGTCACCGTTTCCATTACTGGCATTGCTGGACCAGGTGGTGGAAGCGATGAAAAGCCAGTGGGGACTGTTTATATGACGGTTTGCATCGGGGAAGAGGAGCAAACAAACGTCTATCGATTTAGTGGAGATCGAGATCGAATTCGTACACGAGCTGTCAATCAAGCGTTGTATACGTTGTTTAAGTTGTTGAAAAAAGGCTAGATCGAAGATCTGCCTTCAGACTGTTGACAAATAAGCTAGACTCCTCGATAACCGAGATAAATGATTAGCAAAGGATCAAAAAACGCAATATGTTGACCAAATAGCTCTCTTTTAGCATCTAGATCAGAAAGCATCAACAAATGTTCAAAATCGCAAAATGTTGATGTTTTGGCTACCCGAATAGGTCAAAATCCTTCTTAAACTATCAGGTTTCTCCTAAAAACGTGGGTTACCTGATAGTTACGGTCGCCGATTCCCCGATTTCTATCTCAAAAACCGTCAACAAATGGTCGAAATCGCGATTTGTAGATGTTTTTACCTGCTATATGGTCGAAAACCTCTCTTAAACTATCAGGTTTCTCCTAAAAACATGGGTTACCTGATAGTTACGGTCGCCGATTCCCCGATTTCTATCTCAAAAACATCAACAAACTGGTTGAAATCGCAAAATGTTGATGTTTTAACCCGCTATATGGTCGAAAACCTCTCTTAAACTATCAGGTTTCTCCTAAAAACGTGGGTTACCTGATAGTTACGGTCGCCGATTCCCCGATTTCTACCTCGAAAACATCAACAAACTGGTTGAAATCGCAAAATGTTGATGTTTCTCGAATACGTTGTTACAAAAAACCGATGATTAGCTCTTTCGAGTTTGTCAACGGTCTTAAGGCTAGATCGAAGATCTGCCTTTTTTCATGGAGTTTCTCAAAGCGAAAAATTTATTAGATAGACATTTTCACCTAAACTAGCCATATAGTTTAAATCCGGTGAAATTTTTCATCGTACACAGTACATTTTAACTAAATTGGTGAAAATCAGGCACTACGAATCAAAAAAGAACGCGTCTGCTTATTCAGCATTTACGCGCTCCCACTTTTCAGGTTCGTCACTAAGATTCGCAAAGCTCATCAAGCTCCTGTCCGCGTCGGTAAGGCTTGGCAACTTGTTGACAGATAGCCTTACAAGTACCCTTGGGGTGAAAGGGGGAACAAGGGCTCATTTGTCGCTATTCGCTCGAATTCACCCGTTCCCACTTTTCAGGTTCGATGCTATATCGCTCATTCCATTTGCGAAGCATCTGTCTCGAAAGGGGGAATAACCATTTCCGCTTCACTATGAGTTCGCGTTAATGGATTCCCACTTTTTCATTTTATCCTGTTTCTTACGGGCATTTGTATCGAGAATTTTCTTACGTAGGCGAACCGACTCTGGTGTGATTTCCACTAGTTCGTCGTCGTCAATGTATTCAAGGGCATACTCTAGGGAAATCGGGCGTGGTCGTTTTAACACGACGGTGTTATCTTTCCCAGCGGATCGGTGGTTGGTTAACTGCTTTGCTTTGGTAATGTTAACCGCCAAATCTTGCTCCTTGTTGTTTTCACCGATGATCATCCCTTCGTAAACGGATGCACCAGGTTCAATAAACATGGTGCCGCGGTCATCAAGTGCCACTAGACTATAGGTCGTTGCCTTCCCGTTTTCCATGGAGATGAGGGCACCGTTTTTACGTGCACCAAGATCACCTTTTTCTTTCGGGCGATATTCTAGGAAGGTATGGTTCAAGATGCCGTAACCTTTTGTTAAGGTTAGGAATTCGGTCATAAATCCGATAAGTGCACGAGACGGCGCTTCGTAGATCAGACGCACTTGGTTCGTTTCGTTATGAATCATGTTGATCATTTGACCTTTACGGTGACCCATCGCTTCGATGACGGCACCGCTTGATTCTTCAGGAACTTCGATTTGGACGTCTTCGTATGGTTCATGATCCACACCGTCGATCTCACGGATAATGACTTGAGGCTTTGATACTTCAAGTTCAAACCCTTCGCGGCGCATGTTTTCAATCAGAATCCCTAAGTGTAATTCACCACGACCAGAAACGATCCATTCTTCGGTGGTCCCTACGCGTTCTACTTTCAAGGAAACGTCTCGTTGGATTTCTTTGTACAACCGTTCGTCGATTTTCGAGGCGGTCAATAGATTCCCCTCTTTACCAGCGAATGGAGAGGAATTGGTTGAGAAGGACATCTTTAACGTTGGTTCGTCGATGTGAAGAAGCGGTAAGGCTTCTTCTTTACCGACCTGACACACGGTCTCACCCACGTTGATGTCAGCAAGGCCGGCGACGGCGACGATGTCACCGGCAGAAGCCGATTCGATTTCAATGCGGTCAAGACCTAAGAAACCGAATAGCTTTGTGATTCTAAACTGCTGAATTTTTCCATCGAGCCGGGTAATGGAAACGTGCTCGTTTACGTTGATGGTTCCACGAGCAATCCGCCCGATTCCGATTCGTCCGACGTAATCGTTGTAATCAAGCAGGGCAGGTTGGAATTGTAATGGTGCGTCTCCGTCCATGTTTGGAGAGGGGATGGCTTCTAAAATCGTTTCAAAGATGGCTGACATGTTGCTTTCTTGGTCGGCAGGATCGTCTGATAAACTGGCCGTTTGATTCAAGGCAGAAGCGTAGACGACCGGGAAGTCCAGTTGATCTTCCTCAGCACCTAAGTCGATGAAAAGCTCCAACACTTCGTCTACGACTTGTTCAGGACGTGCCATAGGGCGGTCGATTTTGTTAACGACCACAATCGGGGTTAACTTTTGCTCCAACGCTTTCTTTAAGACGAAGCGGGTTTGTGGCATGGTACCTTCGTAAGCATCAACCACCAATAAAACGCCGTCTACCATGTTCATGATTCGTTCTACTTCACCGGCAAAGTCGGCGTGGCCAGGCGTATCCATGATGTTAATGCGGTGATCTTTATAATCAATCGCAGTATTCTTAGCCAGGATCGTAATCCCACGCTCTTTTTCAATGTCGTTGGAATCCATCATGCGCTCTTCCGTGATGGCACCATCACGGAAAATTCCAGACTGGGTTAACAACGCGTCAACAAGGGTTGTTTTTCCATGGTCGACGTGGGCAATAATAGCAATGTTTTTAATGTTCATAATCTAGACCTCTATTTCAAAAAATGGGTTAACGTTAGAATTATAACGGTATTATGCCCCACTTTCAATTTGTAAACGTACCCAAAATAAAAAATCGACAAGAAAGTCGACCATTATTGCTCTGCGTAGGGGGTCACACCGTTCATTTTTTCAAGAAAGCCGGATAAAGAAAAAATGAGACAAGCAAACCATATGACAGAAAAGCCAATTAGTTTAAAGGCAGGGAAGGACTCACCGTTGATAAACACTGCAATCATGAACTGGATGGTTGGTTGAATGTATTGCAAAAATCCTAGGGTTTTTAGAGGCAACAGTGTAGCTGCTTTAGAAAAGAAGAAAAGGGGGATGACCGTCATCATACCAGCACCGGTTAAAAGTAGGATATAAATGCCATTAGAACCAACGTAAGCCGATGTACCATCTGCGATCCAGTGGAAGAAAAAGAAGGAGGCAAAAGGTAACATGATCGCCATTTCAAACCACAACGAAACCATTGAATCGATACTGATTAATTTTTTCAACAAACCATAGAAACCAAAAGAGGTGGCAATTCCAAGAGCCATCCAGGGAGGAGCTCCCTGAGCTAAGGTTAAAAATGTGACGGCAACACCTGCTAAGATAGCAGCGATCAATTGATATTTTGGGAGTTTCTCTCTTAAGAAAATAACGCCTAATAAAATACTAATGATAGGATTAATGTAGTAGCCTAAACTGGCTTCTAAAATTTGGTCAGAAACCATGGAATAAATGTAAAGTAGCCAGTTAAAAGCTAGTAGGCTTGTGGAAATCACTAGCAAACCTAATCTCTTTTTATCTTTCCATAGTTTTTTAGCGACTGCTAAGGGTTGATACTTTTTACTAAACATAACTAAGCTAAACAGGGTAAAAAAACCCCAAAAAATTCGATTGACTAAAATTTGTGTGGCACCAACCTCACTAAGAATGCGCCAGTATAGCGTTAAAAATCCCCAAAAAGAAAAAGCGATGATTCCACTAATGACACCAAATTTATGTTCGTTCACCTTCATCAGCCCTTTATGCGTCTAATTTTTCTTATTATAATGGAAGAAGTAGGGGTTGTAAATGAAAACTTTCTAAACGCTGTTTTTAGGCCAACTTCTTCTAACGCTAATATGGGAATAAAGAGGCATCGAAATCTTGGGAAAATGTCACAAAATTGCTAACTTTATTATGAAGACAAGATAATGTATTTTTGTGTTGATTTTCACAATCGTGTTTGCTAATATAATAGTAAGAACAAAATTCAAGGTTTGACCATTATGAGGAGGTTTTACGATGGAAAAAGTATTTGCAAGTCCGTCTCGTTACATTCAAGGAAAAGGAATTTTGAAAACAGGGGTTAAACACATTGAAAAGTTAGGAAAGAACGCTTTGTTATTATGTGGAAACACCACGTGGCGTGTGGTTGGTGAAGCGTTTCATGGGATTTTAAAAGACAATGGATTTAAGGTAACCCACGTTCCTTTTGGTGGCGAGTCTTCCATGGAAGAGGTTGGTCGTGTAACCGACATTGCTAAAGCAGATGGTGTGGATGTTATTTTAGGACTGGGAGGTGGAAAAGTGATTGACACAGCGAAGTTGATTGCTGATAATTTAAATGTGCCAGTTGCCATTCTGCCAACCATTGCCTCATCAGATGCACCGACGTCAGCACTATCGGTTATTTATACGGAAGATGGCGCTTTTGAACAATACGTTTTATATAAGAAAAATCCAGAATTGGTATTGGTTGATACGGAAATTATTTGTCAGGCACCGGTGCGCCATCTGGTTTCTGGGATGGCAGATGCTTTTGCTACCTGGGTTGAAGGGAGCTCGGCAGTCAAAGCAAAAGCGACCTCGATGGCTGGTGGTCAGCCAACCTTTGCCGCCATGGCCATTGCCCAGAAATGTGAGGAAGTTCTATTTGAATACGGGCTGGAAGCAGTGGAAGCCAATAAGGCTGGCATCGTGAACGATGCGCTAGAAGCAGTGGTTGAAGCTAACACGTTGCTAAGTGGGATCGGTTTTGAAAGCTGTGGTCTCGGTGCGGCCCACTCCATTCACAACGGGTTCACGGCACTCCATGGACCAATTCATGACATGACCCACGGTGAGAAAGTGGCCTATGGGATCTTGACCCAACTGTTTCTAGAGAAGCGCCCAAAAGAAACCTTTGATAAGTACATTAAATTTTTCCAAGCTTTGGGATTGCCGACTACATTGAAAGATTTGGGATTAGGTGATGCGACGCCAGAGGATCTCTTGAAAATTGGCCAACAAGCCACTGCTAAAGGTGAGACCATCCATAGTATGCCGTTTGTCATTACTGCCGAAGAAGTGGCTGAAGCATTGAAAGGTGTCAACGCATATGTGTTGGCGTTGGGGTAGAGCGTAGACAAGAAAATGACCGCTATCGATTTAGCGGTTTTTTTGTGCTTTTCTTTCTGTAACGATGCTGAAAAGCCAAGTGAAAGATGAAAAGTAGCTTCTCCTTGGCTTTTCAGCATCAAAACGAGGTTGCTAAAGCCAAGTTAATGCCCGTTTTTGGAATTTACTTGGCTTTTATATGCGGGAAAGCGACTTTAAAAGCCAAGTAATGGTCTATTTCGGATGATCACTTGACTTTTATATGTTGATAGTTGATATAATTAAAGAAAAGTTCACCGAAATTAAAACTTTCCCCCTCTCCATTTCGAATGTATAAGTAAGCAGGTCAAATGCAAAGGAGCCAAAAAGATGGAACGAGAGAAGCAACTCAAAAAATACATCACCAAAATCCAAAAGACCTCTGATAAAAAGGCGGCAAACGAATTAGTGGCTCATTACTATCATGAAATCTACTGCTACATGTACAAGCAGACCATCGATAAGGAGTTAGCCATGGAGCTAACCCAAGAAATTTTCGTCAGCATGCTCCAGACGATCGGGGGCTATGACGAGAAGAAATCTAGCTTTCGAACGTGGCTGTATCGCGTGGCGACCAATAAAGTGGTGGATCACTACCGGTCGCGAGCTTTCCAAGAAGCACGGGCGGTTGACATGATAGAGGATGATCTAGCCGACGAAGCCGACTTCAGCTTAAACATTGAACGAAAACTAGAGCTGGAACGGGTCATTGAACACGTTAATCAATTGGAGGTTATCCAGCAAAAGATTTTCCGACTAAAAATCTTCGGTGATTACACCTTTATCGAGATCGCCGACATGATGAAACTTCCAGAGTCGACGGTGAAGACGAAATATTATGCCATACAAAAAAGGTTAAGAACACAGTTTCAAGGAGGGATGTAAAAATGAAAAACGAGAAAATGTTTATTGAATTGCCAACTGAATTAGAAGTGAAGCGGGAAATTGGTTCGATTGTGGAAAGGGGTTTGACAGAAGAAAAAAGAAGATTAAAAAGACCTTTCTTGATGACCGCCGCTACTTTGATCTTCTCGTTGGTGTTACTTGGATTTGCGTTTCCAACTTACGCCAGCCAAATACCAGTGATTGGTGGGGTTTTTGAAACCTTTAGAGGAAGTCGGGGCTATGAGCATCTACAAGAATTCGCCCAGGTCGCGGGGACGACTGGCGAGGTACGTGGGTTAATCATCACCATTGAGGAGAGTGTCTTTGATGGTGAAATCATTTACTTTACGTATACGATCGAGAGCGAAGAAGCTTTGGACGAGAATTTTCATTTGGTGGTCTCAAACCCAAGATTGGAAGTGGATGGTGAAATAATTAGTCAAGGTATCTGGGGATTTGGTGGTTCCATGCGGCAAGTGGCTGAGGGCAGGTACGTCGGAGTAGGTGAAATTTCTCTGGGGAATGTAGAAGGGGCGAGAGACATTGAAGAGGCTATTGTTCATTTCAGATATTTTGATTGGCAGGCTAGTTTTCCAATCCAGCGAACAGATGTAATTATGATCCCTATTAATGAAGATGTGGGCAACGAGGGCTTTGAAATGGTGGTCACCCATGCAACACTAACACCGATTGCAACTACGTTTTACTTTACTGGAATGGCACCAGAAGGATATACGGATGGATTGGGATGGGATTTCTTTACAGCATCACCTGTTCCCGAAGGAGCTGAATTCTGGCCTGATTTTGAGTTGCGGGATGATACTGGCAGAATAGTGGGGACTACCGTTACAATGGGTTGGGGAGGTTGTGACGGAGGTTACACGTGCACAGGCCGAAATTTAACAGGGTACATCAGCATTAGAGGTCCGATTCATCCAGATGCAAGGTCACTGATTTTAACACCAAGGGTTACCCTCGACTACGTCTATCTTGGTGATTGGCGACATACTGGTGGTGGCTCTGTTAGCTTTGATGATGTGATCGCTAATGGCGGAAGCTGGGATCAACGTGAAGTCATACTAGGAGAGATTGTGATTCCATTACCTTAACCTGAAGAATAGAACAGACCTCGTTCACCATCACGTGAATCAGGTCTGTTTTGATTCGCTTTACTAGCGTTCGAAGTTATCGTAGGTAAATTCATTGATATAGAAACGTCCATCCATTTGACTCTGCATGAAGGTGAAAAATCTTCGCATCCCTGCTTCATCAATAAAGGTAAAACCGGTTCTAGGAACAGCGCAACCTCTTTCTAAAAACGAATGGATGACCAGTGGTCGATCCGGTGTTAAATCACCAGCATAAAACATCACACCCATGATTCGTGGTCCCATAACAGATCCAGGATTAGTATCCACATCGATGATAGCAAAATCACGCATGGTTGTAGCAGGAGCAATCAGCAACGTTTCCCCATTCTCTCTGTAAGGAAGTGTCCATTCGACGTAGTCCTGAGGTAATTCATCCAACCATTGGATGCGGATATTAATTGGTTCTAAATCATCAGGCAAATTTATGGAGGGATAATCAGGGCGGTCGACATGGTGTGCAAAGCCATTGTCTTCAGTCACGGCTAACGTATGATTGTGGCTCCAATCAAAAGTTTCCCAGTAGATTTCACCGTCCATTTGACTTTGACTAAAAACGAACCACTTGCTTTCTCCGTTCGAATCGGTAAAAGTAAATCCACTAATCGGTAGTGTCCCGTGTCCAAAGTAGTGGGTAAGGACAAGAGACCTTGATAAAGTGAGGTTCCCTACCTCGTATAATGTCCCAGTTTTAGCAAAGGTTCCATCTTCTAGGGTGGTCACTTCAATGAACGAAAAATCGAATACCTCTTGATTAAAAACAAAGTGCAGGGTTAACCCGTTGTCTATAGAGACTCCGTGGGCTTGCGCATAGTTGACTTCGTAACGGTCCCCTATATTTTCACGTCCATCCACATCGATTTGAGTGATGAAGAATTCAACAGGAACAAAGGCTTCAGTAGGAGGCTCAGTCGAAGACGTTGGTTCGTCGTCACTACATGCAACAAGAAATAGCATTCCCGCTAAGGTGAGGAGTATGGTTAATTTCTTTGCCATGGTTATCAGTTCTCCTTTTTATAGTACCAATATTATAGCACAGTCGTCGAACGACAACAAAGAGCACCTCTTTTACATTAATTAAGGTGGTCTTTTTTGATTTCCTAATACATATACGATATAATAGGGCGACTAATAGCATAAAGATCACAAGCAACGATGGAAAATTAAAGGAGCTCGAAAAAATGAAAATATCGCAAGAACTACTCGCCGCATGCCCAGAAACAACGCTACTTTGTTTTACGCTGGAAGCCAAGATAGGAGAAGGAAGTCCAGCCCTTTGGCAAGAAATCGACGGCATTCAAATTCCAAAATTGGAAGCCGATTATGCGACGGATACGCTATCCACCCACCCTCAAATCAAAGCGTCCCGCCAGGCCTATAAAAAGGCTGGTAAGGACCCAGCTCGGTACCGGGTGTCAAGTGAAGCACTCATGCGTCGCATTTTACAAGGGAAGGGTTTATACCGCGTTAACAATCTGGTCGATTGCAATAATTTAATCTCGATTCAGACGGGACTTTCGTGCGGACTTTACGACCTAGATAAGGTAGAAGGCGATGTGACCTTCCGTATTGGAAGAGCAGAGGAGGAATACGAAGGGATTGGTCGTGGGAAATTAAACATCGATGGTCTGCCAGTGTTTGCAGATGATTTGGGTGCATTCGGGAGTCCAACCAGTGATAGCGTCCGCACGATGATTACCTCAAATGCCCGGCGAGCGATGCTAGTGATGATTTCGTTCTCAGGAGTTGATGTGCTTACACAGTATGGTGACATCGCAAAGGGTCACTTAGAAAAATATTTAAAGGCAACGAACATTCAGCAGACGTTGGTACGTGGGTAGATTTAACGTTTGCGAGGAGGATTTTTATGAATAGGATATGGAATTTCTTTCGTGAATTAAAGGGAAAGAATCAGGGAATCGATGAACTTTCATTCTTTTTGTTGGCGACCGCTCTATTCCTGGCCATCTTCATGACCCTTTTCAGGTTAAATCGAACCTTACTTCTAACATGGGGATTGGTTTTTTTGGCGTATTGGCGGATGCTTTCAAGTAATCAGGCAAAACGTGCACAGGAAAATCAGGTATTTATCAAGCATTTTTATCCACTAAGGTCGCGAGCGACAAACTGGTTTAGAGGGTTGACGCGCAAAGATACTCATCTTTATTTTCATTGCAAACCGTGTGGTCAACAGCTGCGTATACCAAAAAGAACACATCACATTAAAGTGACATGTCCAAAATGTTCTCATTCCTTTATTAAAAAAACGGTTCGCGGGCATTTAAAAAGCTTCAGTCGAAGCTAATAACCTACCTACTTAACGGGATACCCTAATTTAGTAAAGGCTTCTAATAGTTTATGGGGAGAACCTACCTCTTCGTTGTAATAAAGAGAGACAATCTTTAAACCTAGTTCAACGTCGATCTTTTCCACACCAGGACGCTCCAAGAAATGAGATTCAATTTTCTGGGCATCAGCCATGGTTTCTAAATTTTCTAGGTTTAACACAAAGGTTTTAGTCAAAACAAAACACCTCACTGTAGAAAATGACGATCTACAATTGTTAATGTGATCATTTTACCATGGTTTTATTCAAAACACAATATATACCCCCTGACCATAGAAATGTTTATTGCGCTTATAGCTTTGATGTACAAGCGTTGCAGCGGGTTGTCTCTTCAAGTTTATAAGGGAATTACTAATTCCAATGACGTCACAGTTATAGTTAAAACGAAAGGGTGGAAAACCATGAATCATCACTACTATATGCAAGAGGCACTTATGGAAGCAAAAGTCGCCGGAAGTAAAGATGAAATTCCCATTGGATGTGTCATTGTAAAGGGCGATGAAATCATTGCTCGTGCTCATAATTTAAGGGAAATGCTACAAACAACCACCTCTCATGCAGAAGCACTTGCCATTGCAGATGCCAACCGTGTAGTTGGTTCGTGGCGATTGGAAGGCTGCACCTTGTATACCACACTTGAGCCCTGTGTGATGTGTGCCGGTGTCATTGTTCAAGCGCGTATTCCTACCGTTGTGTTTGGAGCTTACGATCCAAAAGGCGGCTGTGCTGGCACGATTTATAACCTACTGGAAGAAGATCGCTTTAACCACCGATGTGACGTCATTGGTGGGGTATTGGAAGAAGCGTGCAAAGAAATGCTGTCCGACTTCTTTAAACAACTGCGTCAAAAAAAATCAGCCAAAGGACCTTCCTAGTTCTTCAGCTGATTTTTTACTATGGTTTACCCTAAAAAAGAAGTTCGAAAAACGCAATGGAGATCAAAATAAGACCAGTTAGCCAGTTCAGATCAAGATTTGTTTTTCTCGCTACAATCCGCCCTAAGAAACAACCAATGATAACGGCGAGCACACCGATGACAAAGGAGGTTCCAAGAATTAAAAACGTGTTGATCGCTACCATTCCAAGGCCTAACCCAACGCTTAAGCCATCAAGACCAATGGCAATTGCAAGTGGGATGGACTCTTTAAGACTAAGTTCTTTTGAACGATCAAAGTCGGCTTCTTCTGGATTAGCGTAAATCTTTAAGATGAAGCCTAAATTCAGAAAAGAGAAGGTGAGTTTTTTATTGATCCCACGCTTTTTTTGAATCAGACGTTTGATGGCACTTTCAAAGATTTTAGAAACACCGAGCAAGAATAAAATGGTAAAAGCGATCCATTCGACGAGTTCCTCAGGAAAAACACTCCCTAAGGCAGTCCCTAGAAAGAGTCCGGCACCAAGTAGTCCCGTACAAATCACGTTGATAAGTAGGGTAGACTTAAAGGGGATTTTAATCCGGTTGGCACCATAAGCAAAACTGCAAGCAAACGCATCAATGGCTAGAGCCATAACGAGTATCAACGTTTGAAAAATTACGATAACATCCATAACATCACCTAGTATTATAATTAATTTCCTCTTGTTAAAATATGTACTAGGATGACGATATGTGCTAGGCGAAGGACTAAGCCGATTTGAAATACAACGTAAACGTCGTTCCCATGCCGACATCCGATTCAGCAGTGATGCTGCCACCATGGACTTTGACCGTTTGGATCACATTGGAAAGTCCCATTCCAGCATTGGTTTTTGACCCTTTTTTGGTTGTATAGAAAGGTTCAAAAATATCATGAATTATGTCTTTTTCGATGCCACAACCAGAGTCGGACACCGTTAAAATAGAACATTTACCAGGTCGACTTTGGTTTAGTAGGTCTCCTTGAACCACATCAACCTCCTCACAAGTCAAACGAATGTCGATGGAACCTTGTCCGTCAATGGCGTCTTTTGCGTTGGAGCAAAGGTTTAAAATGGCATTACTGATGGCGGTTTGACAACCAAAAATAAGGTGATTTTCTCCGTCAATGGAGGTTGTCACCTTGATGTTCTTTCTTGAAACCTGCTCAAAAAAATCAACGACGTCTTCAACTAAGCAAGCTAAATCAAAAGATTCATAGGTTTCGCCTTTTGAGCCGAGGCGCATGATTTGTTCAATGGTTCGGTTGGCGTTGTTTAGTTGCCGCTTGGCATTAGCCGTGTATTTATTGATGCCATCGCTTTGACTTAAGTGTTCGACAAGGCTAACGTTGGCTCCGATACAGGCCAGCTGATTTTTTAAATCGTGGACAATGGCGGTGGTTAATTCTCCCAGTGCCATCATTTGTTGCATGTGTTGCCATTCACTAACATTAACGTTGATTTGCATAAAAAATCCCCCTAACCAATTCCGTTTTTTCTCATATACTAGCTATAACTGCCTAAGTCGATAACGTTGGAGCTGATGATATGAAAAAGAAACGGACAAAAAGCTCTAATTTCCCTCATTCTACCAAAAAGAAACACAGAAAGCAAGCGCAACCTTTCCGAACGCAGCCTTCTTTTGAAGCCATCCGAAGTTACATGATAAGTGAAGGAGAAACCCCGTTACCAGAACCTAGCGCTTTGAAATCCAATTACAAATACAAAAAAGAAGAAGAAAAAACGTATCGTTATGAATTTACTAACTACCGCTTGATCTATGTACTGGGAACCATGGAATCCAAAATGTATCTTATTTTCATAACAGTGATTGCCTTGTTAATTGCCGAAGATCTAAACAAAACGGAACGTAAAATCATTTATGCTTTCTTCCTGAACTTAGGCGATACCTTGCAAACCATTGTTGAGCAAGATGAAATTCTCAAAGGGGTTCAAGATGATAAAGAGTCCCATGAGTTAGGAAATGCTCTCGATACAGACTTAAGCACCCTGTACGAGGAGATTAACAAATTAAAAAAGAAGATTCCAAATCTTTGATTTGGCAAATCGCCCTTTCACCCTAAAGGTACTTGTAAGACTATATGCCAGCAGGGCTGCCAAGTCTTAAGGGCACGGACAGGAACCCCACGAGGAACGAGTGAATAGTTCCGAACCTGAAAAGAAGATAGGCAACAAAGGTTAGCACTATCTCTATAAAAAGTCTGCAATGAATTGATGGATTCGTCTGAAATATTCGTCTTCGTCTTCAAGATGGATCACGCAATGACCAGCTTCAGGGAAAGTTTCTAGGCGACATTTGTCATGAGAGATAGCGTCGAGTAGTTGGCGACTCCCATCTGGTGAGGTCCAATCGTCCTTGTCTCCGTGAATTAATAACATGGGGCGGGTTGACTTACCAATGACATCAATGGGAGCAATATCGCTATAGGAAACACCTTCCCTTAAACGTAGGACGGCGTCTCCTGAAAATTTGACAAACCACGATGGCATTTTTGTGTCTTTTCCACGGTGGGCGGCCAACTCAACGGCACTAGCCATGGTATGGTAAGGGGCATCTAAGATGTAGAAGTCTATCAAGTTAGAGATTTCATTTAGTTCTGACTGCATAATCGCCGTCGCAGCTCCCATGGAAAAGCCATGGACACCAACTTTCCCATCTGGGTAAATGCGTCGGGCAATGGTGGCAATTTCTTCTAGGTCAAAGCGTTCGTATAAGCCAAACGTGTTGCTTTTACCTCCCGTTTCTCCCGATTGACGTTGGTTATATAAAACCACGTTACAACCGTCTTTTAAATAACGAAAAGCCGTTGGTAACAAATCGTAATAATTGCTGTATAAACCATGTACCAAGACGATGGCATGTTGGGATTCAACGTTTGATTTAATGTGAAGGGTATCGATGTTATAACCGTTTTTGCTGCTTTCAATGAGCATTCGTTGATGCTGATATTGGTCGAGCTCTGCTAGTCGTTGTTCATGTTGCTCTTTGTCTTTGATGTCATGAGGCTTTGCTTTGAAGGTTTTTTTGTAGACGCGGGAACCTGTGATTAAGGTTAACAAGCTACCAAGTAATGCTACAATACCAATCAACGTAGCTAAAAATGAGAGTCTTTTACTTTTCATATTTCATCACCTAGCGAGATTATACTACATAAGAAAACCTGATGCAAGCGTGCATCAGGCTTTAAAACTAATGATAACTTTAAACAGGTCACCGTCGGTTTTAATCTGGAAGGTACCACCTTGTAATTCAACGAAGCTTTTCGCAATGGCAAGCCCCAAGCCAGATCCTTCTGTAGACCGCGACTCGTCACCACGGACGAAGCGCTCTGATAAATCTTCTAGCTGATCTTTTAATTCATGAGCCGAAATGTTTCTTAAAATAATGTCGGTTTGATAGTCGCCCTTGACGATATCGATGTAGGCACGGGTTCTTGGCATCGCATATTTTGCCATATTGACGATCAGATTCTCGAAGATGCGGTGGGTTCGATCGCCATCTAGATGGAGCATCGTAGGGGGATCGGGATAGTTTTCCCGGATGACTAAATCAGATTCTGCTAACAGGTCTTCTAAACCAAGCAGCGTTTGTTTCATTAGGATAACGACATCAACTTCACGTAATTCCATTTGGATGTTTCCAGTTGATGCTTTGCTAACTTCAAACAAATCTTCGATTAAGGTTTTCAAACGCTCCGTTTTCGCATCCAAAGTGTCCAAATAGAGCTTACGCTTTTCTTCATTGAGGCTATCGTCTTGCAAGAGGTCAACGTAAGTGATAATCGCCGTTAAAGGTGTTTTTAAGTCGTGAGAAACGTTAGTAATTAGCTCTGATTTCATCCGCTCACTGGAGATGCGGCGTTCCACTGCCTGAGAAAGTCCGTCTTGGATATTGTCCAATTCATTTTTCAAAGGATCAAATAGACCAAGGCTCTCAGTGATTTTTCCATCCAAGGTTCCATTTTTGATGTCTTGGGTCATCTGCAATAACTTAGAATAATCCTGTTGAACGTGCTCCACTTTCTTGACGGCGTATAAATAGGCACCTGCTAAATAGGCAGGAAGGTAGATGAAGATGAGCGCGAAAAGCTGATGGTCTGGAAAGAGGATTAGAGTGAAAAACAGTAAAGCGAGAATAGCAGCAGTTTGACCAACGATGAGACTTACAATCCGAGTCTTCAGATCTTTTTTCAAGTCAACCTGTTCTGCTTGATTAATTAATCGATAGAGGAACGATTGTTCTTTTAAAGGACGCCATCCTTCTGCATGGGCACCTTTTATGAACACGACGATGTAACCTAGTAGGGTTAGCATCATAAAGAGCAAGGCTAAGGTGTAACCGATTTGCAGGTAAGAAAAAGGTGAGTGGAGATGTGTTTCTGAAAAAAGGTGGATGACAGACCAGAGGTTACGATGAGTCAGATCGAAAATAAACCATGTGATAAACAAAACGATTTCGATGGGTAGTTTTGTAAAATATTCATAACCTTTGTCAACCTTTTTTATCTTTTCAAGGGGAATCAAGAAAGCTAAGATAACCATGGTCCAAATGGAGATGGTGTGAATGGATCTCATCGCTTGCGAGATTAACCACCAACGACTCTCGTATGCATCGTAGTCATTTATCCATTCTGTTATCCGTCCTGTTTCAATAAAGGCATCAAAAGCATGGTGTGATACACCGAAAACGAAGATTAGATCTTCTGGATGGCGCCAATTATAGGAGTTAAAATAGTTGTCGTCATATTCATCGTAGTGGTTTAAAATGTCAAGGCCAAACCGATGATTAAACGTATTGATGCCTGGAATACCACCTCCATGGATTGGTCCGTCGATCTGTCCATCGTTACGGTTTAAATAATGATGAATGCTTCCTTCTGTTTCACTGGATAGTAAAAATGGGACTTGCCAGCGACCAGTAGAGTTATAGCGAATCACAACGACTTGAGCAAATGTGTCTTGTAATTCTTGAATGACCTGAAAATCGATGGTTTCTTGATCTAAGGATAGTAGCGGACCGCTTCCAGGCGAATGGGTGACGACCCCTTCTTGGTCGATGACGAGGTAAGTCATTCCATAGATAGAAACTAGCTCAGATAAGCGGGTATGATGATGATTTAAACTGGTTTGGGTATTGGATCTAATAGTTTCTAACCACTCCATGTGATCGTAATGGTCCTCCCAATCCTCATCGTTCCAATCTTCGCTGTTCTCCGCTTCCCATGTGGTTAGGTGATCAAGTAAATCGAAATGTTCACCGTGAACCGCCAAGCTATTTTCGTAATGAAGGGCCAGTGTCATTTGTGCTAAAACAAAAGACAACGTTTCATAATCGTAGAAAACTTCAGTTGATACTTGGGGATTTGAGTTTTCAGGTGAGGTTCGCTGATGGGTTAGTTCAGTTCTTGCGACTAACCATCCCACTAAAACCAATGAGGTCAAAGCCATTGCAATCCCAGGTATTAGTCCTATTTTCCGTTTATTATTTCCCATGAGGCTGTCCCTCCCTGTTCTTTTGATCTTCTATTTTATATCCGACGCCCCACACTACTTTCAAGTACTGTGGATTCTTCGGGTCGATTTCAATTTTCTCACGGATTTTCCTCACGTGAACCATGATGGTATCCGTTGTGATGGCGGCAACCTTCCAGACCCGTTCGTAAATTTCATCTGCACTGAACACACGTCCTGGATTTGATAATAACAGGTGTAAAATTTTATGTTCAATGGGGGTCAGTTTGACAGGAGCGTCGTCCACCGTAAATTCATGGGTCGTCACATTCATCATTAATCCACCAACGATCAGGACATCTTTGTTGATGCGTGTCGTCTGATTTAAAGATTCTGCTATGCGGCGTTGTCTACGAAGTTGGGAGTTGACCCGCGCTAAAAGCTCTAACGGTCTAAAAGGTTTGGTGACGTAATCGTCAGCCCCCATGTTGAGACCTAATATTTTATCGGTTTCTTCTGATTTCGCTGACAGCATGATGATAGGGAAGTCATACTTTTTCCTAGCGGTCATCACAAAGGCAATGCCATCCATGACTGGCATCATCACATCGACAATGGCTAAATCAATGTTTTGCCCGCCGATGACATCGAGACCTTCTTTTCCATTGGCTGCCAAGCTAACGTTATAGCCTTGAGAGATTAAATATTCTTTCACAGCAAATGCGATATCCTCATCGTCTTCCACAATCAGAATATGTTCTTTTACTTCTATCATCCTCTTCACCTCGAATATTGACCATTCATCTGGCGTCATCAATTAACTTACTACTCATTATAACGGGTGCACCTTAATAAAAACAGGGGACAGTTCTTAAAACTTTCTTAAGAAAAGGAAAAGCGAGCCTAAATGACTCGCTTTGTAACGTTATTAAACTAAATCTTTAAATGCATCACCGAACAGATCACCGATGGTATCTGTTGTTTCTGCTTCTTCCTCATTTTGCGTTTTCATATAAGCATCGAAGTCAGCACGTTCTGCATCTTCTGCGATTTGACGGATGCTTAGATCAAGCTTGAAGTTGTTAGGTTCAAAGTTTGTTACTTTCACTTGTACTTCTTCACCCATGCTTAATGCTTCGTTGGCACTAGCTAAGCGGCGGTCAGCGATTTGTCCGATGGGTAGGAATCCAGCCACACCTTCTGCTACTTTAATGTTGGCGCCACGTGTCTCGAGAGATTCAACCACACCTGAGATAACGTCCCCACGTCTGAAAGTTAAGTCTTCCCATGGATTTTTCGTTACTTGGCGTAAAGATAAGCCAACACGCTTACGATCAACATCAAGTGAGATAACCTTGATTTGTACGTCATCACCTTCTTTGATGAGGTCTTCTAGACGCTCGTTACCCCAAGAAGCTTCAGAGAAATGACACAATCCATCAATGTAAGGGGCGATGTTAATAAAGGCACCGATGTCGGTCATGCTTTCAACCTTACCATTAACCACATCACCAACGGTTACAGCTAGGGTTTCCCATGGATCGTTTTCGATTTGCTTTACTGATAGAGCGATCCGCCCTGACTCAGCGTTCATGTCGATGATTTTAACTTGTGCTTTTTTACCAACAGTTAGCACGTCAGTTACTTTAACACGTGCCGATTCCCAAGTAAGCTCTGAAACGTGTACCAATCCTTCAACACCAGGTGCAATCTCAACGAAGGCACCGTAATCGTGAGCAGAAACAACCGCACCAGTTAGAACTTCACCTACTTGATGTGCAGCGATAAATTCTTCAGCAGGCGTTGGTGTTGCTTTCTTAATCGACAGTCCGATTTTCTCGCCGTCAAGTTTGATAACTTCTGCTGGAACTTCGTCGCCAACGGTTAAAACATCTTCAATGTTTTTGAAACGAACGTGTGAGATTTCTGATGTATGGACTAAACCTTCAAGAGCACCTGCGAATTCAACGAAGGCACCGAAGTTTGTAATGCGAACAACTTTGGCATCAAAGCGATCACCAATGCTTAAAGTCTCAAGAACTTGAGCTTTCGCTTTTTCGCGCTCAGCTTGAAGAATTTCTTTACGTGTAACGGCAATGCGTCCACGCTTGATCGATTCAATTTTAACCGGGAAACTTTGCCCGACGTACTGCTCGAGGTCTTCTACGTAGCGCACATCGATTTGACTAGCTGGCAAGAAAGCTTCAACGCCATCTAGGTCGACAAGTAACCCACCACGAATGGCACGCGTTACCTTTGCTACAAGTGCTGTTCCATCTTCTAAAGCAGCCTCAATTGCAGCATGTTTTGCCCGAACAGCGACAGCCTTCACCGATAGTAAAATTTGTTCGTCACTTACTTTTTTAACAACTGCCTCAATTTCAGATCCGATGCTTACGGCATCTGATACGTCATTGATTGATTTATCTGATAATTCACTTAAATAAACCGTTGCGTCATTTCCACCACCAATATCGACGGTCACCTCTTGTCCAGCGATAGCGATGACGATTCCTTTTACAACGTCTCCAACCGTTGGCATTCCCATACCTTCTAAATTCATTAATTCTTCCATTGTCATTTCAGCCATGATTCTCTCTCCTTGTGATGGTGCTTCACTACTTGCTTATTTGCAACATCGTCTATTTTAATACAATACTAACCATTTTGTCTACTACTTCATTAATTGACAGCGCACTAGTGTCGATTAAAATGGCATCTTCTGCTTGTTTGAGGGGGGCGTGCTCTCGGGTTCGATCTTGTTCATCTCGTGCTTTGATCTCCGTTTCAAGGGTGTCAATATCAGAAGGAATTCCCTTTGATATGTTTTCTTTGTGACGCCGCTCAGCACGGATGCGTGGATCTGCCACCATGAAGAATTTAAAGTCTGCGTGGGGTAGGACGTTGGTCCCAATGTCGCGACCGTCCATAATGATGTTGGCAGACTGGGCAAGGGTGACTTGTCGTTGCTTTAAATCTTCTCGGACGCTTTGATAGGTTGCCACTTGCGGCACATGAGTGGTGACGTCTGGTTCACGGATGGCAGTGGTGACGTCGTGCTCATTTACAAACACTTCACCCTTAGGTGTGAGGTCAATATCGATCTCCACAAGTAAGTCTCCAACTGCTTTTTCGTCTCCAACGTCGATTTGGTTATGTAAGACTGCCCATGTGATGGCGCGGTACATAGCTCCCGTATCCACGTAGACGTAGTTTAAACGGTTTGCTATTAATTTAGCGATGGTTGATTTCCCAGCTGCTGCTGGACCATCAATAGCGATTTGCTTAAAGTTATTCATACGATCAATTCCTAGTCTTTAATTTAAAATCGAGCCATGATGAGATATCCCAAAATCCCTAAGAAAGCAAAGATAAGAATGAGGAGGAGGATGTCGATGAAGTCGAAGGCTTTCGATTTTTTCTTCTCTAGCTTCCTTTGTTTCTTTGTTTCATTTCTTTGCTTCTTTTGTGTTTTTTTGTCAAAAGGATCTTCTTCTTCAAGAAAGAAGTTTTCTTCTGGAAGTTTCATCTGTTTCGGAGGCGTTTTCAATTCTTCCTCAGGATCTTCATCAAATAAATTCTGAACGTTGGCATCAAAGGTTTTGGAACAGTAGTTTACTGTGTTATTTTGCTCGTTTCCTACAATTTCATCAAAAATGTCACCAATGGAATGCGCATCTGCCGGGCCTGACTGGATGGGATGGTTCGTTACAAGGGCATTCAAATAATCAAGATCTTTTGTAGAACCGTGATCGACAATAGGTAGCGGGGATACTACTTCTTTTTCAGTGGCTTGCACTTTTGCTTCTTCTGCCACTAATTTGTCAAAAACTTGACCAAGGGTTTGACCTCGAACAATAGGGAGTTTCACTCGCTCTTCTTCAACGTTCGCTTTTTCCTGTTCCTGAGATGAAGCTTTAGGAAGATCAACAAACGAAGTGAGATCTGGCCACGGGGTAGAGGTAGGTTGTTTTTGGTCGTGGAAAGCTGGTTGGACCTTTTCGGTTGGAGTGGGCACAGGTTCTAGAGGGGTAAGTGAGACTTTACTTTGTTTGCTTTGTTTGTGATGCTGGTTGAAGATGCTTTCAAAATGATTGATCTCATCAGCATTAAATTTTCGATAAGCCCTTTCATCGCCCGAAGGTTGGCGGACTTGTTGTGTAGGAAGATCGTCAGGGTTGAAAGAATTCTCAGCAGTACGACTATTAAAGTACATCTCTCTAAGCGACTTACTATTCATTTTTTGTTCCATGTAACACGACTCCTTCAAGCAATAAAAAAAGACCGGATTAAAATGTCATCCCGAAGTAAGAACTAAGTGATGATTGCCTATCTCTTTTGTGGTATTCTGTATTTTTTTGAAAGTTTAATCTCAACAAAGAAATGCATTACCTGAGATTATACCACATTTTTTCGTTTTTTTGAATCTAAGATTTGATTTTTTTGAAAAAATAGCTATACTGAGGTAGTATAGATTTAAAATGAATAGGAGAGGTTCGAATGGCAAAGTTTACAATTGTTTTGAAAGAAGAATGTATCGCTTGTGGTGCATGTGCTGCTATTGCACCCGAAGTTTATGACCTTGATGGGGAAGGATTAGCGGAAACCATTTTTGGTGGAGACGGAAACACTGGAACCGTTGAAATCCCTGAAGCGAACCACGATGAAATGATCGATGGAATGGAAAGTTGCCCAACCGAAGCCATCAAAGTAGCAGATGCACCATTCAACTAATTGAGAGAATAAAAAAGAGTTATATCTAAACGACTGGTGAATCAATCGGTTGCGATATAACTCTTTTTTATTTTGAAAGGTCTGCAAATACTTATAGGGTTTTCACTTTCTTCGCTGGCTTGTGGAAGCGAAGGGTGTTTCTTACTAAATACTGTTTTTCTCAGTGAGGAGAGCACTTTGAAAGGAAGTGTACATTAAGGAGCTAGTAAGTTCCCTATTTTAACAGCAATTGCTTAGATAGTTTATTTATTCGACAGTCGAATAATTTGATGATCAAACCATCTGGAGATAGTATACCGTATTTTTGCTCCGGATGCAAGTCTAATCTCATGCTAATTCTGAATAACTTTTGTGAAAATGTATAACAAAATGATGTGTCTTGTTGCAGTAGACCTTTGCCTATGTTAGAATAGTCAAAATATTTAAAAGCTGAAAAGATTGAAGGAGACGACTGGATATGACATTAGAAGATAAAATTGCAAGCCTTGGCTTAACCTTTGATGACGTGTTATTAATTCCTGCCAAAAGTGAGGTACTACCAAAAGACGTTTCATTAAAGACGAAGCTAACCAAGAAGATTGAACTTAATATTCCCATTGTTTCGGCAGCCATGGACACTGTAACCGAGTCTAAGCTGGCCATTGCCCTTGCTCATCAAGGAGGCATCGGCTTTATCCACAAAAACATGTCCATTGAAGCACAGGCTGAAGAAGTGAGGCGTGTTAAACTTTATCAAAACGGAATGATTTCTGATCCTGTCACCCTCCCTCCAACGGAAACGTTGGCTGGTGCTGACGAAAAGTGTGGGTTTTATAAAATTTCTGGGTTCCCAGTAGTTGACGAGGACGGTAAACTAATTGGAATCATTACCAACCGTGACATTAAATACCGTGAAAACATGGATACGCTAGTAAGCGAATTAATGACTCCTAGAGAAAAGTTGATTACAGCAAAAGTTGGGACGACCCTTGAAGAAGCGAAGCAATTGTTAATGAAGCATCGCATTGAGAAGTTACCGATCGTTGACGATGAGGATCACTTAAAAGGGTTAGTCACCATTAAGGACATTGAGAAGACCATTTCTTATCCAAATAGTTGTAAGGATGAGTTAGGTCGCTTGCGTGTGGGTGGCGCTGTTGGAATCGGTCCGGATACGATGGATCGCGTGCGGGCTCTTGAAGCGGTAGGCGTTGATGTCATCGGTGTTGATTCGGCTCATGGCCATTCGGCTGGTGTGATAAATGTGATTAAACTAATTAAGTCGGAATTTCCTGATCTGCAGGTTATCGGGGGTAATATCGCCACGAAGGAAGCGGCCAAAGATTTAGTTGAAGCGGGGGCAGATGCTGTAAAAGTTGGGATTGGACCAGGATCCATTTGTACGACTCGCGTGGTAACCGGTGTTGGTGTCCCACAAATTACGGCCATTGCTGATGTGTTTGAGTATTGTAGGACCGTTGGTGTTCCACTTATTGCCGATGGCGGCATGAAGCTAAGTGGTGACTTTGTTAAAGCCATTGCAGCGGGAGCATCGGTATGTATGTTCGGAAGCATGTTTGCTGGTTGCGAGGAAACACCAGGTGAAGAAATCCTATTTAACGGTCGCAGATACAAGACCTATGTAGGAATGGGATCACTTGCAGCGATGAAGCGTGGATCTAGTGATCGTTATTTCCAAAATAACAAAGAAGGGGAAACCAACATCGAAGCAGCAAGAAAGCTTGTTCCAGAAGGAATTGAGGCGCGCGTTGCTTACAAAGGAAAGTTAGAAGACGTTGTGTTCCAATTATGTGGCGGTTTACGTTCCGGTATGGGTTATTGCGGAACACCTACCATTGAAGCATTGAATACCAAAGCAAAATTCACGAGAATTACCGGTGCGGGACTTCGTGAGGCCCATCCGCATAGTGTGGAGATTACTCAAGAAGCGCCGAATTATCAGAAATAAAATGAAACTGAAAATAATGTAGATTTAAGCTCTACATTATTTTTTTATAAATCTTGGAAGTAAGGAGTGTTGAACCGTGGAAGTTAATAAGTTTGTCGCGTATCGCGAAAAAGTGATCGACAGTTGTTCGAAAGTTATTGTTGGGAAGGAAGAGGAAATTCTAACCTTATTGATCTGTTTCGTTTGCTCAGGTCATGTCTTACTGGAAGACGTGCCTGGAACAGGAAAGACCATGTTACTTAGAGGATTTGCTAAAACCATTGGCAGTGATTTTAAGCGGGTTCAATTTACACCTGACTTACTTCCATCGGATTTAACAGGGATTCATTTCTTTAATCAGAAAACTACCGATTTCGAATTTCGTCCAGGGCCTTTGTTTACCAACATGGTGCTGGCCGATGAACTTAACCGAGCGACACCACGGACACAGTCAAGTCTTCTCGAGGCCATGGAAGAGTTTCAAATTACAGTGGATGGTGTAACCTTTCCGTTAGCGAGTCCTTTTATGGTGATGGCAACTCAAAATCCATTAGAATCTTTTGGAACGTTCCCCTTACCAGATGCTCAGTTGGACCGCTTCTTTATGAGGCTATCGCTAGGATACATGACGCGTGATCAGGAGTTATCAGTTTTGAAGAGAAAGTCTACGGTTAATATTATCAAAGAATTAGAGCCAGCGGTGACGTTTGATGAAACGGAGAATATACGAAAGAACTTCTCCCAAGTAAAGGTATCCGATGACGTGGCGAATTATATCATGGACATTGTAGAAATGACCCGTGAAGATGCAAGACTTTCTGTTGGGATTTCAACCCGTGGTAGCAAAGCCTTATACCGAGCGACCCAAGCGTGTGCGGCACTGAATGGTCGCGATTACTGCTTGCCAGAGGACGTCCGCTTTGTGGCACCTCATGTGTTAGCGCACCGCTTAAGCATCGGTGGTAGCGTGGGGTGTGACGATGGTTTAAAGCTAATTGAGGAATTGCTGGATCAAGTGAAAGTTCCAATAGAGTAGAGGAAAATCATTGTTAAATCGTCAATTTAACCATATTAGCGATAATCTGAAAGGAGGTTGACGTGAAGATGCTTATTTTTATTGGTATTTTAATGGTGGTGGTCTATTTTGTACAAGTGTATTCCCAGAAGCATGCCCTTAAAGATGTGGATTACGATTATAAGTTTAGTAAGCAGCTGGTTGAGGCTGACGAAAGTTTAGAACTCATTAGCACCATCGTAAACCGGGCTCGTCGCTTCATTCCTTTCATTCGCATGGAAGAAAGTTTTCCAAAAGGGACTCGCACCATCCATCAAGTGGCAGGACTCAGGGAAGACGTGCTAGGGAGTTTAAGGTACGATTCAACCATCTATATGATGCCGAGGAGTAAACTGGAGAGGCGTTTAGAAATCGTGTTTGCTAAGCGAGGCTGTTACCTGTTTCATGGTGGGAAGTTACATGGCGGCGATTTTTTAGGGTTGAAGGAAAAAAGGGAGTCTTTTCAAGCGTTTCGTGAAGTGATTGTTTATCCAAAAGGGGTAAACGTCCAGCAATGGGAGCAGATGCTCAGTGGGTTTTTAGGAGACATTTCCGTTCGACGTTTTATAATGGAAGATCCGATTTTGACCATTGGGACCCGTGAGTATACGGGAAGCGAACCTTTAAATCGGATTTCTTGGAAGCACAGTGCTAAGTCGGGTAAACTCATGGTGAAGCAGTTTGACTACACGGTAGAAACGGTGGTGACTGTTGTATTGGATATTAACACATCTAGTGGTGTAGCAATGGATTTCCAGCACATTGAAAACTGTTTTTCCCTCACGCGAAGTATTTGTCAGCTATTTAAAGAAAAAAACATCGCTTTTGACTTTGTCTCTAATAGTAGAATCCAAACGTCAAAAACTCAGCTCCAACGTTTAGATAGACGGACTGGAAATCTTTCTTTACGTGATGTTTTGGAGCGACTTGGACGTTCTACCTATCAACCGATTGAAACCTTTGAGGCGACCATCAAGAGCGTACAGTCAAGACATGAGAGCAATCAAGGGACCATTATTATTACGCCACAGAAGGATGAGAAAAAGCAAGGAATGGCGAAGCAACTTGAGGTGGCTGGTAGCACCGTCATTTTTATGTATGGAGAGGATGTCGATGATTTTAACTAATGGATTAAAGCGAATCTGTGACGTTAGTTTTTACTTGACGTTTGCTAGCTTTCTAGCGGCCTTTTTTGGTGGAGATCGTGTGATTGTGACGTTGCCTATTTTTGCGGTGGTCGCCTTTTTATCGGCAGCTTTGGCATCGCAGCTTTTTTTGAAATATGTGTCCACTCTTCCACTGGTTTTTGGTTTTATGATGGTGCCTTTTGGCACGGTTAATGTGCTGACTTTATTACCGGCAGTCGCTTATATGATTTATGCGATCCCAAAACCAGATGAAAAAGTTAGTCAATTTGAGTACGTGGATGTGTTCAACCTATTTGTAAAATGCTTTGTTGGTTTGATTGTGGCAGCTCTTATCTTTCAATGGCAGGAACAGCTAGAGAATGGGCCTTTGTTGCTTGGTTTGACCTTTCTCATCAACGCCACCATTTTAATGCGTATGATCCGTCACGACGAAGTTATTCTAAAACAGTTACGATTCAAAGCGATAAATGGTTTGTCTCTTGTGGTTGTGATGATGGTGGTAATGTTGTTCAGTCGTGAGGCATTCCTAACGTTTATGGGACAGGTCATTTCTTTCATCTGGACGTCAGTTCTGGCACCAGCTGTTTGGTTCCTTTGGATGGGAATGCTAAGAGGTATAAATCTTATCGTTAATCTTTTCGGTTTAGATCTTTCTGGACTGTTCCGTTACGGTGAGTTTGGAGATCCAGAAATTTCTACGGAGCCTTTGGAGATGGTGGAGTCTGAACTGTCAGAAGTGCCGATGCTCTTTTTTGTGATCTTTGCTTTGGTGGTCATCGTTCTTGTTTTTAAGTTGTTCTATATGATGTCACAGAAACATGGATTAAGATTAACGAACGAGGGAGTCATCGAGACGCGCACAACCCTTGACGACGATCAACCAAAGAAGAGGAAACGTCGCTCCAGTAGAAATCAAATTCGAGAAATTTATGGTAAGTATTTGAGGCAGCTAAAGCGAAACGAAATAGAAATTGCCCCTCATATGACTACCTTTGACATTGAAGAAGTGACCAAGGAGATGTGGGAATCAGACGAATCTGGGAAACTAAGGGAAATGTACATTAAAGTTCGCTACGGTGAGGCCGATTTTAATAAAGAAGACATTAAAGAAATGAAACGACGCTACAAGGGGTTCTCTCAAGAGTTAAAAGAAGGAAAGAAGCAGACTGCTGACAGACATGATTTCAACAAAAAGTAAAAAAGGCTAGTTAAATCTAGTTTTTTTTGATATACTAATTAAACAGCAACGTTACTTTACGTTTTTTGGTAGCGACCAAGAGACCATAAATCATTTGATCGTCTGCAAACGGGTAAGTAGGCGAGTGACTTTGAAGTTAATTGAAATTAAATAATGAAGGGTTTGTTTTTTAATGTATAAAAATCGAAAATATGCAAGCATTAAGCCAAATGAAGTGGCTGTTTTTGCCCTAGGTGGGCTAGGTGAAATTGGAAAGAACATGTACTGTGTGGAGTACAACAACGAGATCATCGTTGTCGATGCAGGGATTAAGTTTCCTGACGACCGGTTACTTGGTGTAGACTATGTGATTCCAGATTACCAGTATTTAATCAAAAACGAAGAAAAAATCGTCGGGTTGTTTATTACCCATGGTCACGAAGACCACATTGGTGGTATTTCATTCTTACTTAAGAAGGTAAAAATTCCAAAAATTTATGCGCCGCGTTTAGCCTTAGAGTTAATTAGGAACAAGCTAGAAGATCGTCGCATGTTAGGTCCTGCTAACTTAGTGGAGTATACCAACGATACGATCATTAAGACGAAGAACATGGAAATTGAATTTTTCCGTGTAAATCACAGCATCCCAGATGCCTTTGGTTTTGCTGTTCGAACACCACTGGGTATCGTCATTATAACCGGTGATTTTAAGTTTGACTTCACACCGATTGGTCCGGCGTCGGATTACTATAAGATGACAAAGTATGGGGAAGAAGGGGTTCTATGCTTGTTATCGGATTCGACCAATGCTGAGTTGCCCATTTTTACGGCATCGGAGCGTCGTGTTGGTGGTCGCTTAAATGACATTTTTAAGCAAGTAGAAGGCCGAATCATTGTGGCGACTTTTGCTTCCAATGTGTACCGTGTCCAACAGATTATCGAAGCTTGTGTGGCCATGAACCGTAAAATTGCTGTCTTTGGAAGAAGCATGGCATCGGCCATTAAGATTGCTTTGGAATATGGGTACATTCAATGTCCAGAAGACACGTTCATTACAGAAGGGCAATTGAATAGCTTCCCTCAAAATGAAATAGCTATTTTATGTACAGGATCTCAAGGAGAGCCGATGGCGGCCTTGTCTCGTATCGCTAATGGGACCCATAAGCACATTCAAATCATTCCAGGGGATGCGGTTATTTTCTCGTCGTCGCCTATTCCAGGGAATGCCTTAGGCATTGGAAAAACCATTAATAATTTACAACGTGCAGGAGCAGAGGTAATTACCCATAGTCCGTTAACGGATATTCATACGTCTGGTCATGCAGGTCAAGAAGAATTGAAATTGATGATCAACCTGACCAAACCGAAGTTCTTTATGCCAGTTCACGGTGAATACCGCATGTTATCCATCCACAAGCAATTGGGTGTCGCTTGCGGTATACCAGAAGAGAACTGTTTTGTGATGAACAACGGAGACGTTTTAGCCTTTAATAATAAAAAAACAGCGCGGATTTCTGGCCGGGTACCAGCCTCTACCATTTATACGGACGAGAATGGGATTTCGGGATTAGGTGGAGACGTTTTAAAAACCCGCCGTATTTTATCTGAGGAAGGGTTACTGATTGTGGTAGCTACCATTCGCAAGCAAGATAAGCGCCTAATGAACGGACCAAACATTGTGTCTCGTGGCTTCGTTTACATGAAAGAATCAGAAGAGTTGATTAAGGAAACCGAGCAGATTTTACGGGCAGAAATTATTAAAACACTCCAGGCGACAAAGGTAGTGGATGCAGAGGCTATTAAAGAGGCGATCTCTGATGCGGCAACGCCGTTTCTATTTGACAAAACAAAAAGACGCCCGATGATCTTGCCAATTATTATGGAAGTTTAAGGAAAGCACCTTAGGGTGCTTTTCAGTTATAAGGAAGGAAGATTTATATGCCAGAATTGCCGGAAGTAGAAACCGTTAAAGAAGTGTTAAAAGGGCAAATTTTAGGGCATCGCATTGACGATGTAAAGATTTATCATAAAAAGATGATTAAAACAGGTGAGGCTAAAGAATTTAGTAGGCTACTTATTGGTCAAAAAGTCGCGGATATAAAACGTCGCGGGAAGTATTTAATTTTTGAATTGGAGGATTATTATTTGCTCTCTCATCTCCGCATGGAAGGAAAGTTTTTTTATGGTGAGGGAACAGACGTTAAAGACAAGCACGTTCATGCCGAATTTTTGCTTTCAGATGGCCAGCGGTTAAAATACGAAGACGTCCGCAAATTTGGAACCTTCCACTTATACGAAAAATCCGTTGATCTAGAATCGACGCCTTCTTTTCAGGTGTTGGGTGTGGAACCTTTTGATGAAGCTTTTACCGCAACCTACGTCCAAGGTCTTTTAGAGAACAGAAAGATCCCAATTAAACCCATGCTTTTGACACAAAAAATCGTAACAGGATTAGGTAACATTTATGTGGATGAAGTGTTATTCGCTTCTAAGATTCATCCCCTTAAAAAAAGTGGTGATTTAACTCGCGACGACCTTGAAAATGTGGTAAACTATACACGTGAAATTTTAAGCCGTGCCATTAAGTATAAAGGAACGACCATCCGAACCTTCGCTTCTACTCACGGGTCGGATGGCGGTTTTCAAAACTTCCTACAAGTACATACTAAAAAAGATCAACCTTGTCCCCACTGTCAGACGGTGATCCAAAAAATTAAAGTCGGTGGCCGAGGCACGTATTTTTGTGTAACTTGCCAACCGACTCCAAGCTAAGAAAGATGGTGTTTGTGGAGATGATAGTTGTTGGATTAACCGGTGGCATTGCGACAGGAAAAAGCACCGTCTCTAAGCAACTGGTAGCAAAAGGGTACGACGTCATTGATGCCGATGAAATCACCCGCGAACTTCAAGCACCAGGTAGCATCGCTCTGCAAGAGATTGAACAGGCATTTGGACCAGATGTTTTAAAAGACGATGGAAGCTTGAATCGTAAGTGGCTCGCACAGATCATCTTTTCAGATGTACTGGCTCGCCAAAGGTTAAACGCTATTATGCATCCGAAAGTCTTTTTAGAAATGAAAGCGCGCATTAAAGCGTCGAGAGCAGATCTTTTATTTTTAGACGTTCCACTTTTATTTGAAATAGGGTTTGATCAATTGACGGACATAAACGTGGTCGTCTATGCCCCATCTGACGTGCAGTTAGAACGCTTAATGGCGAGAGATCAAATGGACGAAGAGGAGGCACTGGCAAAGATAAAAAGCCAGCTTCCCATAGCTGAAAAAATAAGGCAAGCCGATTTTATCATTCATAATGGGGGAACGTTGGAGGCTTTAGAGGTTAATGTAACGCAAGTTTTAGAAAAGATCGTAGGCGGTGAAGATAGTGGTAGTGGAAACAATGAAACCAACGGTTAAATTTCAGATTCGAAGGTCTTTTTCCTTTAATGAAGAAGCCCTTCAGTCTTTAACCTTGCTTTATCAACCAATCATTGGAGCCAAGGCACTAAGTTTGTTCTTAACGCTACAATCTCTTTCTTCAAAGGAAGAAGCTCATCATCTACTCGTTCAAGCGCTCAACGTTAGCATGGACGAATTAATGGAATTACGGCATCACTTAGAAGCCGTTGGCTTGCTGGATGTTTATGAAAAAAAAGATCGGTTAAACTACGTCATCAAAGCACCGCTTTCCCCGCGACAATTTTTTAGTGACGGCATTATGAGTGCTTTTTTGTACGTCAAAATAGGTGAGCGCGACTTCATACAGATGAAGCGCTCTTTCATTCACCCGGTTGCCGAGATGGGATGCAAGCGAATCACAAAAAAGTTTGACGACGTTTTTGATGTACGGGTCCTTGGCAAAGTAGACTTTAATAAGGAACATTTGATCAATGGGAACTTGTCGACTTCTGCCGGGGCTTCCATTGGAAGCTTTTTCGATGAGACTGTTTTACTTACCACATTGAAACAGAAGGGGATCGACGTTGGTATTTTAACGCCTCCTATTTTAAAGACGTTGAATGAGCTAGCGTATTTGTATAAATTTGACGTTCATGAATTAGCACATTTAATTCACGATGCGATCAATCCGTGTGGTGAGGTGGATCTCTCTAAGTTAAGGTCACGGGCTAGCAAGCAATTTCAATTGCTTCATGCAGGAAGCCGAGTAGAAGTGGTCGTCAAAGAGGAAAAAAGCAACGAAGACCACGCCAAAAGGAAGGGTGACCCTAACAAGGACGAACTAATGGACTTCCTTTCTCAGAGTCCGATTGACTTTCTACGATTTAAGTCAGGTGGCAAGCCACCCGTTCCTGCAGATATGAAATTGGTGGAATGGTTGTTTGTGGATCAGCAAATGCCAGCAGGAGTGGTCAACGTGTTAATGGAGTACGTACTGGATTACACCGATGGAAGCTTGCCAAAACAATTGGTTGAGAAGTTGGCGGGACAGTGGCAACGCAAAGGAATTAATACGACGGAAGCAGCGATTGCTCAAGTGAAACAAGTGTTAACGAAAAGCAATACCTACAAGAACGAAAAGCAAGCACCAATCGCAACGTCTCGTAACTTAAAACATGTGACTCGTTCAGAGCCAATTCCCGAGTGGTTCGGTAAGGATTACGACGGGGAAAAGCATCAGGAAGATGCAGAAGTTAAAGCACGTTTTGAATCAATGAAACGCACCATGCTTGAGCAAAAGAGGTGAGAAAAATGCAAAAAATAGGCTCCTTTATTAAGGAAATAGCTGGCACCGAGGAAGCATACAAAGAATTACTGACAGCATCGAGTGTCAAAGCGTTGTTGGAGAAATACGAATCAGAAATCGACCTTAGGTTATTGTCGAGCTTTATCACGGAACTAGACGAGTACGAGAAAGAGCATAAAAAATGTGACAGCTGTCTAAAACTGGAACTGTGTCAGCAACCGATTCGAGGCCACTTGCCAACGATGATGCCACATTTAGGGCGATTGAAATTAAGTTACGCTCCATGCTCTTACTTGGTGAGTCAGTCTCATTTAGAGAACATTCAAAACTTCCATATGCCAAAGTCCGTGGAGCAAGCAAATTTTGATACCATTTATGCCGACGCCAATCGGGAGGAATTATTTAGACGCGCCGTTGACTTTGTTGCTCATTGTGAGAAAGGTGCCTATAAAAAAGGATTGTTTCTATACGGTTCCATGGGATCAGGAAAAACCTACGCGATTTCTGCCATTGCTAATGAGCTAGCAAAGCGTGGCATCGGTTGTGCTACCGTCTATTTTCCGGAACTTATTGCTCAGATTAAAGCTGGCTTTTCAAATCCCAACGAGTTAGGGACCACCGTGGTTGAAAAATTGCAAAGCGTCCCAGTTCTTATGTTAGATGACATTGGAAGTGAATCGGTCACCAGTTGGATGCGAGACGAAGTGTTAGGTCGCATTTTGAATCATCGGATGGCTCATGAACTACCAACCTTCTTTACATCAAACTTTAATTTTGACCAACTGCAGTCTCATTACGAACAAACGAATCGTAACGAATATGAACCAGTTAAAGCAGCGCGCATTGTTGAGCGGATAAGAGCACTGAGTGTTCCCGTTGAATTGACAGGGAAAAACTACCGAGATAACTAATAGGAGAGATAATTATGTCTGGGGTTTCTAAGATCGAATCATTTTTAAAACAACAAAACATTGCTTATAAAAACATGGACGTCTACGTGGAAGCCTTTACCCATACGTCTTATTCCAATGAAAAACGCCATGTGGCCATTACGGCACACAATGAACGTTTGGAATTTTTAGGAGATGCCGCATTGGAATTGTGTTGCTCGACTTATTTATTTGAAAAGTCGCCTCAGTTGCCAGAGGGGGAGATGACCATTACACGATCCAATCTAGTACGAGAAGAAGCGTTGGTTAGGTATGCCGACTTTCTAGGACTATCAGCCCTTTTGAGAATGGGTCGAGGGGAAGAAAAAATGGGTGGAAGAGATCGTGCTTCTTTAAAAGCCAATGCCTTTGAAGCTTTACTGGGAGCCATTTACGTTGATTTGGGATTTGAGCGAACGTGGCAGTTTGTGGCACCTATTTTAAAGCGAGAGTACGAAAGTGGGGAAGAAAAAAGCGACCGAGATTTTAAAAGTAAACTACAAGAATTTGTTCAAGCAGATTCTAAACGTGCCATTAGCTATCAGCTTTTAAGTGCTGAGGGACCAGCCCATGCTAGAGTCTTCGAAACAGCTGTTAAATTAGATGATGTCACGTTAGGATATGGGTCTGCCATGTCAAAAAAAGAATCTGAACAACGGGCGGCTGAAGAAGCATTGACTAAATTAGCATTGATCGATGAAAAATAAGTGTTTTCTTTTAGTAGCAGATGGATTATAATAGAAGGACTTCTTGGTTTAGCAAGATTTAGCCCTTCTTTATGCCGGACCATGAGAAACTAGGTTGCGTTAGCACCCGTAGTTGAACATAATAGGTGTAATGTTAGGAAAGAGATTCAATACTAACAGGGATTAGTATCAAAGTTTTGAGGTGAAATGTGTGCCAAAGTATAATTTGAATAAGAGAAAAGGAACGAAGTTTGTTCTATTATTTTTAGTCTTAACGTTTGTAGCTGCCCCAGTCATAGGTGTTATTGTACACCTTATTTTCTTACTGGGTAATTAGATTGATGTTACGATCGTGTCTGATCAGATGCGGTCGGATTTTTATATGTGTTTCATAAGGAGTTGACCCCTCGTGGAGTATGCCTTTTGGTATATGTTATTAGTTATATTAATTATTTTGTCGTCGTTTTTTAGTGCGTCTGAAACGGCTTTTTCCAGTGCCAACGTCATTAGATTACGTGGGTACATGGAAGATGGAAGAAAGGGAGCAAGAACCGCTTGTGAACTCTCCGAGCGATTTGAAGACGTATTGCTCGTAATTTTAGTGTTAAATAACGTAGTTAACTTTTCTGCTGCTGGTGTGGCGACTGCTGTGGCCATGGAAACTTTTGGTGAAGGGGCCGCCGTCATTGCTACCTTAATTTTGACGGTTGTTATGATTGTCTTCGGTGAAATTATCCCTAAATCTTATGCTCGTGCCAATGCAGAGTTAATTGTGTTACGGATTGGTGGCATTTATCGCTTTCTGATCGTCGCTTTGAGGCCAATTGTAGGGGCGGTCAGATGGTTAAAGAATACCTTTAGCAAAGAAGGGGACGATAAAGAAGAAGATCCTTCAGTAACAGAAGAAGACTTAGATGTTATCATTAACACCATGGAGGAAGAAGGGGTTTTGGAAGATTCTGAGGCAAACATGCTTCAAGGCGTTCTTGATTTAAGTGAAACGTATGTCAAGAACATTATGACCCCACGCATCGATGTGATCTCTCTTAACGTAGAAGCAGAGACTGAGGAAGCCAAAGAAGCCTTTTTAGAGCATAAATTCTCACGGATTCCGATCTTTGAAGAAGCGCACGATAACGTGGTTGGCATTTTATATGAGCGCGAGCTTTTAACGGCCATTATTAACGACGGTTCCAAAGCATGCATTAAAAAGCTGATGAAAGAACCAATCTACGTTTCAAACTCCATGCGGGTTTCCAGCTTGCTGACCAAGCTTCAATCAGAAAAACACCATATGGCTATCGTCATTGATGAACATGGGGCGGCAGCAGGGGTTGTAACGCTAGAAGATATCTTTGAAGAAGTCGTTGGAGAAATTTACGACGAACACGACAAAGAGGAACATTTAATCACAAAAAAATCAGACACCGAATACGAAGTCAGCGCTGATTTTGCCTTAGATGAGTTGTGTGACCTATTTGACGTTAACATCAACGAAGAAGATGACGTTGTACCAGTAGGAAGCTGGTTATATGAGAAGTTGGAAGACATTCCAAACGTTGGTGACGAATACGTCCATCAGAACCTGCAGTTTAAAGTGACGCTAGTAGAAAACCGCCGGATCATGCGTGTGATGGTCAAAAAGCTCATGGAAGAAACGGATTAATTAAAGTCGTCTGGGAACTCAATGACGACTTCACCAATTGAAATGACTTCCATGTCCATAACTAGCTCAATGGTTTCAAGAGAAGAGTTATGGGCTCTTTCATGGCTTAAGGTAATGTGAAGGAAGACCTGGGTTTGTTGGTAGTCCTCGTTTAAATAGATGGTAAGGAGGAATTGACCGTTGCGCATGGTCTCAGCTTCAATTTCCTCGCCCTGGAGAGTTAGTGTACGGACAATGGCCTCATCGTTCAATTCAAATCTTAATTTGAAGCCCCCTTCATCTAACCTTTCAAAAGACGAAGCCAACACATCTTCTTCAAGAACGTTGGTATCAATGGTGTTACTCGAAAAATCACTTAAAAAATCTTCTAAGCTGATTTGAGACCGATAAACATCACCTGTCGTATGGTCAATGATATAGAGTTCATCCCCTCGGAAATAAGCAGTAGATCGTCTAATGACTTCCATAAAATCAGCAGAAATGTCAGCTCTTAAAAAGGTGTCATTTCGACCGGGTCTTTGGATGTATACGTCGCCTTCCATGTTGACGTTTGTTCCAAAGCCAAAGGCGGTTGTAAACATGTCTCGGGAGAAGCTAATGTGAAGAGAGTCAGCGGAATCCATAATATCGTTGGAACGCTGTAATAGGCCAAACTCATTAAGTTCCTCTTCTTCATCTGATGTACATCCTAGGAGTAGAAAAATCACCATAAGACTTGAGATGATAAGCAATACTTTTTTCATTTAAGGTCAACCTTTCAATAACGGAATGATTGGACAATTGTATCACAGATGGACTAGAAAATTCAAATGCTAGATGGAGGAATGCAGATGTTACCTTATAATAAAAATTTAGATTTAACCTTTGAAGCGAAAGATTTACGTGTGGTTTACTTAGCTGGTGGTTGCTTTTGGGGAACCGATGCTTATATGGCACGTGTGATCGGTGTGGCTGAAACTGAAAGTGGTTATGCTAACGGAAACGCCTCACTCCCTATTACTTACGAAGAAGTCTATACCGACACGACAGGTTATGTGGAAGTGGTGAAAGTCACTTACGATGTGACAAAAGTGACACTCGCTACCGTTTTAGAGGAATTCTTTAGCATTACGAATCCGACCACGTTAAACAAACAGGCCAACGATGTTGGTACCCGTTACCGCAGCGGGATTTACTACGTGGACGACGCAGACGTGACGACCATTGAAGCTGTGATAGCAGAGGTTCAGAGTCGCTTTGATCGACCCATCGTCACGGAAGTCAAACCATTAAAAAATTATCAACCCGCAGAAGTTTACCACCAGGATTACCTGGAGAAAAATCCCAATGGGTATTGTCACGTTGTATTTTAAGGAGCCAAATAACCATGAAAAAATTTGATTTAATTGTAACGACTACCTTTGGAATCGAGGCAGTCACCAAAAGAGAAATTGAAAAATTAGGCTACAAAAACCTTAAGGTTGAAAACGGAAAGGTTGAACTAAAAGGTGACGTTCGTGACATTGCTATTTTGAACACATGGCTGCGGACAGGAGAGCGGGTGTTCATCAAAATGGCAGAATTTACAGCAACTAGCTTTGAATCGCTTTTTGATCAGACAACTGCCATTAACTGGCCATCCCTGATTCCCATCGATGGAAAAATGCACGTGGTCGGAAAATCCGTGAATTCAACGCTCTATAGTGTACCTGATTGTCAATCCATCGTAAAAAAGGCCATTGTCAAAGCGATGACCAACCACTACGAGGTTGACTATTTCGACGAAGATGGTCCCGTATACAAGATTGAAGTAGCGATTTTAAAGGATGTAGTGACGCTATCGGTTGATACCTCAGGTGTAGGTCTACATAAGCGAGGCTACCGTGTTCATGCCGGAGCGGCACCGTTAAAAGAGACGTTGGCTGCTGCCCTTGTGATGCTTGGTCGTTGGAAGTTTAAAGAACCAATGATCGATCCTTTCTGTGGATCAGGGACTATTTTAATTGAAGCTGCCATGTTTGCAAGAAATATGGCACCTGGACTAAACCGCTCCTTCGCCTGTGAAGAATGGCCAGGTTTTGATGCTAAGATTTTCTCTCAGGTCAGGGAAGAAGCAAATACGAAAGCCTTTATGGACAAAGCGTATAAACTCATCGGCTACGACATCGATGCTGGGGTTCTAAAGCAGGCAAAATCCAATGCAAAGGCAGCTGGAGTAGGGGGAGACATCGCCTTCTTACAACGGAATTTTGAGGACTTTGCTTCTACCAGTGAGTACGCTTGTCTGATTACCAACCCACCTTATGGTGAGCGCCTATCTGAAGAAGAGGAAGTCAGAAAACTTAACGAAATGCTAGGTGACCTTCGCGACGACTACCCCTACTGGGGGATTAACGTCTTCACCGCCTTCGGTGGTTTTGAGCGGGACTTTGGAGAAGCCGCTAACAAAAATCGAAAACTTTATAACGGACGAATTTTGACCCGCTATTATCAATATTACTCACAAAACGAAGAGAAGAAAAAAATCTAAAAACCTGTGATACCACAGGTTTTTTTATGTTCCTACATGGCCTATCGGCGATCAAACACGCTGAAAAACGAGAGATACATAAGCTAGAAGTGAAACACATGAATTTAAAAGGAGAGTTTTGATGGGAAGAACTTACTTAAGGAACAGCATTTCTTTTGGCTTACTAATCTTAATTTGTTTGTTTTCTACGATGGATGTCTATGGAGTAGAACAAGCGGTCATAGAAGGGGGTAACACAAATGACATAGTTGTTCTTGAACAACTGAGTGAAACGAATCCGATATGTGAAGATCATTATGGTCTATCGGGATGTTCTGAGCTGGATGAGTACCCGTGGTGGTACGATGAGTGGTCGGGTGGCCTAAGACCTCGTCTTCCAAACGAAGGCACTTCACAAGTGAGTGGAGCAACTGGCTTAGTGATACTAGTCGGTATTATTCTAGTTGGAATCGGATTCATGGCTACATCAAAAAAGAGAGAGAAAGATGAATAATTAGCGAAAGTCATTAAAAAAGAGCGGCATAGTCAGAGAATTCCTCTGATTTGCTCGCTCTTTTTGCTTCTATAATCTAGTTATAGTTCACAACTCCACCCCAAGGGCACTTGTAAGACTATATGTCAGCAAGCTGTCAAGTCTTAAGGGCGCTCAGGTCATCTCTCGTAGTGTACCTTTTGATACTACGCATCAAAAGTCCTGCTTCAAGATGCTTGTCGGAGTTAAAACGCTCACTTTCACTTTTTCTACAACATGATGGCAATTAATCCACCATTGCCTTGGTTAACAATTTTAATTAAGGTTTCTTGTAGCTTCATACGTGCTGATTCCGGCATAGAGTATAGTTTAGCTGAAATACCATCTCTGACAATGTCACTTAGACAACGGCCGAAGATCTCGGTGTTCCAAACCGCTAATGGATCTACGCCAGCGTCTTTCAAAATGTAATCGATTAAATCTTGAGATTGGTGTTCGCTACCAATAATTGGTTCAAAGGTTGATTCTACGTCAACGCGGATCATATGAATCGATGGAGCAATAGCATTTAGCCTGACACCGTAACGGGAACCTTGTTTCACAACACTTGGCTCTTGTAAGGTCATGTCTTCAATGGCTGGTGTAGCAATTCCATATCCGACTTGTTTCACCATTTGTAAGGCGCTAGCGATTGGATCGAATTCTTTCTTAATACGGGAGTATTCCGTTAAGATGCGCATGAGATCGGCTTTGTCAGCGATCGGTCCAACCAACTCTTCTAAAATTTTGTCGTAAAGCTCATCTGGTACTTTAATTTCAAGCTCTGCTAAACCTGTACCTGCATCTAAGGCCGAAATGTGACACTCTTCAACCACTTCTAGTTCCTTTAACTCATCAGCTAGGTAGCTAATGTCACGTAGTTTATAAAACTCTGTGCTACTTTGTTGCATGATGTCAACAAATTGCGCTTTTAACCAGTTTTCATGATCTAATGCGTCAACCCAAGAAGGAATTTTTACATCTAGCTCTGACACTGGGAATTCGTAAAGTGCTTCTTTTAAAATACGGTTGATATCAGTCGTTGTCATATTATCTACGGACATTGGGATAACTGGTACGCCATAGTTCATTTCAAGCTCATCACACAACATTCCAGCTGCCTCTGAATGTGGATGGGTTGAGTTTAACACGACAATGAATGGTTTGTTGATGGTTTTTAACTGTTCAACAACCAGTGCCTCTGCTTCTAAATAATCTTCACGATTGAAGTTACCAATCGATCCATCGGTAGTCATAACGATGCCGATATGAGAATGGTCTTCAATGACTTTTTGTGTGCCAATGGCAGCTGCTTCTACAAATGGAATCGGCTCGTCGTACCAAGGTGTATTCACCATACGTGGACCATCTTCACTTTCGTAGCCAACGGCACCGTCAATGACGTAACCAACACAGTCAATCAAGCGAACGTTTGCTGACACATCACCACCAGCTGAAACGTTAACGGCCTGTGCCGGTACGAATTTTGGCTCCGTTGTCATGATGGTTTTACCATTAGCACTTTGTGGCAATTCGTCAATCATGCGACCCTTTATGTTTTCGTCTTCCACCATAGGAATAACAAGGTTTTCCATAAACTTTTTAATGAACGTGGATTTTCCTGTGCGGACGGCACCAACGACACCTAAGTAAACCTCACCGTTTGTTCGCGCGAACACATCGCGAATTAATTCTTGATTCTCCATATCCTTTTCCCCCTGTGAATTTAGCTTACTTTCAACCTATGCTAAACCTTCGCAAGCTTATGACATTTTTTAATTAAAGTGCATAAGAATTGACCGCATCAATAGTGGCACTCGACATAGTG
>Ga0123352_10000476_pt1 | contig 48630 bp, 29 predicted proteins | sample TergutLab28metaG_FD_89700 | JGI IMG/M metagenome (GOLD analysis project Ga0123352, IMG submission 89700) | Labiotermes labralis P1 segment gut microbial communities from Petit-Saut dam, French Guiana - Lab288 P1 | ecosystem: Host-associated > Arthropoda: Insects > Digestive system > Gut ... | reverse complement strand
TATGATGGCTGCATGTATGTTGTTGTCTATGCAACGATCAGATCTACCGAACACAACACAACCTACATAACCACATGCCTGCAGCCATCATACCAATAACATCAACAAATATAGAAATATTCAATAACTTCATATATAGGAACATTTACTCCCTGATGATGATCCGGAAGGATTGAACCATGTAGGAGTGTTATATTAAAAAATTTTAAAGGATTAGACGTACGTATTTTAACGTGTGTTTTATCAAGTAAATAAATAGTGCAATAAGTCGGTATTTGAAAAACATATATGTATACTTATTCAATTTTCATCCTGTATATTGAATTTCATTTTGCCCGCATCCAGACATTTTGCCTAACTTACCCGCGTCAGAGAAAAGGTTGAGCTGGCCTGCTCTAAAAGACGTTATTAAGGCGTGATCAAATACACTACAGTACAAAACCTAGGACTGAAGGGTAAATAGATAATTAAAAATTCAACTTATCTCCTCAGGTAAAACATTCAGGGTTCCTAACCAATTTCTGCGTGATTTTTATGTGAACACATAAAACGCATTACTGTTTCGTTACAATGACATTCCATAAAGGAACTCTACAATATTGCAGCACTCCAGCAGGTAAAATAAACACTTGCACTACTCTATGCATAAGGAAATAACCGACCAAAGGGCACGGAGTAGCGCGTGAACATTACAGAGGAAGTGGTTAGCAGAAAAACTGAGAATCCAACAATCCTCAAAACAAATAGATGTCGGCATGGTCTGGATCGATCTGACTCGGTATAGAGACAGGTGGCGGGCACTTGTGAATGCGGTAATGCACCTTCGTGTTCCATACAATGCGGGGAATTTCTTGACTAGCTGAGAACCGGTTAGCTTCTCAAGAAGGACTCTGCTCCATGGAGTAAGTAAGTAAATAATTTAGCCCAGAGTTTCTCGACCTTATGAAGCCGCGACCCATATTGGGCCAGTAGCTTTGTTTCGCTACCCCAGGAGTCAGAAATAAGGAGAGGTGTAAAATAAAAAAATGTGAATTGGTATAACGAATATATTTTAAGAATTTAACGAAATGAAGTTAAAGATGTATGCATTTACAAATTTCTGCATGAGTCTGAGCTTAGTGCTGTGAGTCCTGTTATGGCACTTATCAATAATGTTCGTCTTCATGATCTTATAAATTTGAACTCTTCTGTGTTTTGCAAGGTATTCCTCCAATTGAGGAAATTTTGTCAACGGTACAATAACTCCGGCGAACACTTATAATTTTGTTCAGCTGCTCCAATAGTATTTTGCTGGGAGGTTGGCAACACTGGTAGGCTTTATCAATTTTTACAACAAGAAGGTCAAAACGACTACGGCCCTGGTGTCGACTAAGCCTCTAATAGATGAGTACCAGGAGTATTTTCTGGGTGGGAGGGGTAAGGGCGGTCGGTGCCTTGGGCTGACAACATTACCACCTTCCTGTGCCGATAGTCTTGAAATGTGGCAGCCTCAAACGCCTGTAACTCAGGGTATGTCTACGCCTGTATAGGGATTGCAAATGCTGAAATGGCTCCCAAGATTCCAAGTTGCCACTACATGCTCTCATGTAGCCCTCCCGACTTAAATCTAGTAGCAACCAATTTCGTGTTTTGTTTACATGTAAAATAACCACTGCCACCGGTTAACAACCCAATTGCAGCCAATAAATAGATAAATATAATATAAAATAAACTTTTACGGCCAATACGACATAGCTACTTTGTCACTGCAAGTGATTACATTTACAAAATGTACTACCTTTAAGAAACATGAAATCAGTGTGGGTCAGAAGTCGGTAGATTTATCAAATTGTTTCGCGACCCACTCAGGATAGATTCGCGACTTATAAGTTTAAAAAAATGATTTGGTTTAATCTGCAAATAAAAGAAAATTCATGTCTGTGGCTTAACACTGCATCACCACAACGCATCGAGAAATTACAGGTTAACAATCAGACCCGAAGCTCTCAATTTTTTGTTCACAACCCAAACTCGGTCTTGCGACCCAAAGAGTACCAGTATCTACCACGGTACCCTACTCAAATAATCAGATGTTCGCTTGGTTGTTACGGGAGGTCACGACCCATCAGGAGACTACGATGAGCTAAGCTCTCAACTGAGCGCACTGCGTACCCACTAAACATGAAGCTACAGAGAACATTTCTTTCAGACCCTGCTGGTATTCAAACCCCGACCGTAGACCTGTGTGATGTATTGTGTAATCTCGCCGTTACGTTCCTAGGGCGGGTTGGCACCAATCTACAAGGCTACATGGCGTCACGTACCAGAAGCCCACATTCCGAGTCGTTGTGTCTATAACTTAACCCCTTCTCGGCAGCATGTGTAGCCAGAACAAGGAGGTAAGTAAAGAGTTAAAGCGAAGACAACCCCTGAGGCAGGCTTTCTGTATGTTTAGTTTTCTAGCTATTTATGCGTCCCTTGCACACAGTGCATAACCAATTACAGTGGTGTTATCTCAGATTAGTGAGTATGGTACAACAGTAACAGCTGAGCCCCAATGCTCCAAACACAGTGCACTAAGAAGGTAATTTTGTAGCATCAAATTGTAAATACCGGTCCCTAAAATACGACCATCGATTAACAGAAGTTATTCCCGAGCAGTAACAGGCTAACATCCATTAATTAAATGGATAAAATCCTCAAGTTTACACGTCCAAAACGAATGGCGTTTGAAATCGCCTGAAGAAAGCATGACGCCCTATAGTTATGTTACTTGTCTAACATACACGAAATCAAATCTATGAGCTGTTACAAAAGCAAAATTGAGACGACGGTTAAGAAAACCCTCCGTCAAAGTGATCGACATTTTCCAAAACGCAGTGCTTTTGCAACTTACGAGGGAAATCTTCGTTGATGTGGGAACCACTTCATTGTACGCCTGCACAACCGGAAGAAACGTCACAGACCGGATTGACGAACTGCCCCTCTTGAAGAGCTACTAGCTGGTCGGCTAGATAAGAATTTCCCTGCCTTTATGGAATACAAAGATTCGTTACAGGGTTTACAGAAGACCCTGAGGCGGATATATCTAGTCCCCAACAACTAACCCCATTTACAAATACGTTCCTAGGGCATGCGGTGTTCATAGAAATCTATGAGGCCGATAATCGAGTCAACAAATCCAAACCCCTTTTCAATATGTACATATATATATATATATGTACATATATATAATATATATATATACACACATACATACATACATATATATATATATATACACACACACACACACACACACACAAATATACAAACCCCTGAGGAGGAAAAATCTAGTCCATAACATAAAAAAACCACTTAAAGACATATACATACGCACGCACGCGCACACACACACAGTGTTTACAGAAGTCTCTGAAGCCAATAATCTAGTCCACAACATCAAACCCCATTTTCATACACACACACACACACACACACACACACACACATATATATATATATATATAAGCCCTTGAGGCGGACAAATCCAGCCCACAACATCAACGCCATTCCAATATTATTCATCCATACATGTACACACACACACACACACACACACATATATGTATATGTTTATATATTCATAATTTACACACACATGCGCGAATGTCTCCCACGAATTGTGTTTCCGTTAGTCATGCGACCTCAAGTCTGTTAATATTTACCTATCCCTTACGTGCTTCATGCGCCGACCGCCTCATCCTACTTTATTGGACCGTCCTGGTAATATTCGGTGAAGACTAAACGATGAAACTGACATTATGCAATTTTTTTCCTGCCTGCAGTCACTTCAGCTCTCTCTCTCTTTCTCTCTCTATGCACAAACGGAACACAAAATGGCGGTGTCTCTGTAAAAGTAGTTTTTTTTTTGTTCGGGTGAGATCCACGTAAAGTAGATGTTGACATCTGACCGCATGAAACAAAGTTTAATTCACCTCACAGCCTCTCAAACATAACCCCCCCCTTCCCTCCAACACCAGTTTAATGGAATCAGTATAACAGTTTTGGCAAATTAAGTGCTTGGACTGAGATATAATCCAAACTCCTAGTATGATCTATGTGCAAAGGTGATAAAACCGTAGGAACTTCTGCTCGAAAAAGGAATGTGGCGTACCCCTCAGAATATATTCCCTACGAGGTGATTCGCGGGCTACTCATGGTCCGCACGTATTTCTTATCGTTAATGAGTATTATTCACTTCCTCTTATAGCAATTAAAAGTGTCACGGGCAGAGTGATAAAGAAGAGGGAACATAGTTCTAGGTAGGTCCCTGCAAGCCCTCAGAAATGGGTAGGCAGATTTATGGTACTAACCTCAAAAGACGCATGTACAAAAAAAAATCGTGTAGTGATTATGGTTCTCTCAGACTGTAACAGACTGCCACAGACAGGCTCAAGCGGTGAATCGCAGGCCTCTCACCGCGGAGACTCGGGTTTGGTCCCAAGCCAGACAATGAGATTTGTGCTGAAAAAAGTGACAAGTAGGCAAATTTTTCTCGGGGTACTTCAATTTTTCGTTCAATGCTCGAAACTCAGCCACCTACCACCCTGCTAGAAAAGCGCCGTTAAATATCACACGTCAAAAACCCAAACAAAAATAGGCATTAAATTATATACTAGACACAGCAATAACCATATCTGTGAACCAACAGGCTAAGGGCTGATATTCTCCATTATGCCCACACTTGCTTCGGAGACCCACCGAACCCTCCATCCAATATGTTCTGGGGGGGGGGAGCTCTCTGCCCGGGGGTAAAGTGGCAAGGTCGTGAAACCAACCTCCCACCTCCATCTAGTGCCCAGATTAAGAATTCGTAATGCAATGAGTAAATCTACACGCGTTCTCACAGTGGTGCTTAACTGAGCACAGGAATTTAAATCTTCTAGGTCTACTTGAATGTTGGGCCAATTCTGTTCATACGCATCGCCTGCCGTACCCATCTGTAAACAAGGCCAGCTGTGTGTCTCTCTTGTAGCCTGTGTGCGGCGAGTACCATACCATACAATAGTTCTCCGTTTCTTTTATTCACGGATTCATAAAACAGCACACTTTTCCAAGGGCTTCTCCATTATTTGCCAGTACAAATAATAAAGGCACCGTTGTTCCTGTGTTTGGTTAACCATTTGAAGACTGAAAGTCACCTACACTGTACTATTCAGCGCTTATCTCACACAGAACAGAGTGCTTCCACTAGCAAGGCCAGTCGGTGAATTCTGTATGCAATTACGACTGTTTATTGTGAGAATCATACAGAATACATACTGTGCGAAGAAGTGTTTGTAGCGTTAAACATGGTGTCACATATAGTAACCACCAGGCTTTGGGGGGATAAACGTGTCATAAAATTCAGGAAGGAGCGGAGGTACAGAATCATGCATTATGAACGCAGACACTAGACGGATGTTGAATGGTCACTTCAGGCCCGGGCCGCTTTATCACCGCTGGAAACAGCCTCCAGTACCTATTGTGTAGGAGGCTGGGTGGGCACCACAGCCGGTCTGTAAACAGTGGAGGACGACAAAAAAATCTCCTGCTCCTGAAAAGAAGTGAAACGCGAGTCCTCGGCTGTAAATCGCAAATTTTTGTCACCAGAGACCAAGAACTTACTGCACCGAAATGACGTGGCAACGTGTCAAAAACGTTAAATGAACGCCCATTACCAAGTTGAAGTACAGTTAAGTATCGACCTAGGAGCTTCGCATTTCAGAAACTTAGTAGTTATTACCAAAATTTTGAAGTACTTATGAAGTCTGACCAAATTAATGTCATCAAACCAAAAGAGATGGGTGGGCATGTTGCATGCATTGGACTAAAAAATCTTGGAAATATGTTGGTTGTAAAACCTGAACGAATTGGATGACTACAGGCATAAAAGGGGGGATATTAATAATATTATATAAAGTGTGTGGAACAGTGTGGATTGGCTTTATCTGGTTCAGGAGAGAGAAAAGATGTTGCTTCAAACATGATAATGAACATTAAGTTTCAATGAAGGTAGGCAACTTCTTCAGCAGCTAAGGGACGATACCTTCTCTTGAAAGTATGAAGGTGTAACATAACCAATAATGCATGACCTATGTAATCAATAGTTTTCTTTCTAACATGTGTCCCTGATGATAATCCTATAGTCCTCCAACATGCACAACCAGTAAAGAATATTTATTATTTGTCAAATCTGATATGATTACATTGACAGTGGTACACAAATTTCATCAGTATCTGCTGATAATTCAATGGCAGTCATTTGTCAACAAGGCTACTTCAACAAACATTATTAGAAAGATGAGGCAAGATATTAGCTGCAGTAATCATATTCTGACAACAAATTTAGGAATATGACAAAAGTGACTTTATAAGAAACTTGAGAACAGCACAATGAAAAATGTGGCTTATATAAAAAGTTAGACTCAAACTTATTTACTTATGCATTCATATCTTCAGTACTGAAAATACACACCTACCAACACACACACAACCATCATAAGGGAAACAAATGCTCATCTAAACAAACCACCAAACATTCCTGGTGAAATCAATTTTCTTATATACAGCAGTGTTTCCAGAATGGTCCTTGTTGTGCAGTCCTTTGAATTTTGATAAATCCTGATAGATCCCCAAATGAATACAGAACTAAATGTGGCAGAATAAGTGTATGTTACTACAAAATCAAAGAAACATCTAATCTAATCAGACACATACAAAGGTACCATAATCATACAAATGTTGGTTTAAAAGGAGTTTAGATTGACTTGTTTGGTTTGTGAACAATAAATTCAATAGCCCCTTTCAGTTCTCACACTGAAACATTACTCTGCTTCTTATTGTTGCCCAATTAACTAACAAAACTTCTAGTGGTAGAACCCAAAGGCTTAATCAATGAATTAATCTCAAAGCCTGATGCAGCTCTAGGGCCAGTTCCAATCACTTCCCTACGATCCATAATAATTACACCCATTGTCTTTTAAGTCTCCCAAGCAAGACGCTTCCCAACCAGTTGTACCATCAAAATTACATACATATTTCTTGTCTTCCCATTTCACTTACATGTCTGCTCAATTCCACTACTGTCATATACAAATAACCCATAAAAATCATAACGTTGTTTGTTATATCACCCTGTACGCTGACCATCTACTTCAAGACCTGAGAAGGCTGTCAGTGACTGTCCATAAGAGCAGAGATTTTCCCCTTTAGCACCACATTCAAACCCAGGCTGGGGGCCACCCAACCTCCTATGCAATGTGCACTGAGGCTCTTGCTACAAGTGTAAAGTGGCCATAGCATGACAATGACCACTCCCCTTCAACCAATGGTAAGGTCTACAATGCAGAGCAATTTACCTCCATAGCCCCAGTATGTTTTCAGGTTGTGTGATGCTTAAAAAACAGAGAACTCTGCTTTCAACCATCTTACCATCTCAGATACTTAATCTGTGTTAGGTACAAATATGTTCCTGAATTATAATTCCAAGTTTTGAATTTCTAAAAATTCTTCACTTAGGACACACAAAACTCCTATTGTGCTAGTGGTTTATGATCATGAAAACAAAAATATATGCAGACAAATGTTCTGCTCATTCGGTGTATGTAAATGACTGCAAACATATGGGAGGGTGCTTTAAATTTATGGCACAGGTTAAATCTTAGAGACCACTTCAACATTAAAGACAATGTCTACTTCTTATAACTCATAACATCATAGAACTTAATCCTAGCAAACTGGGTCATGACAATATCCATGCACCAGATTTATCTTCACATTTTCTCCAGAAAATTTTATGACAAGAAATTCAATCTCAATCTGATTAGCTTTCCAATGAGTGGGTATTTTAAAAGTTACAGTCAATGCATTTAGGTCAACTTAAACACACTTCACCTACATACAGAGAAGGTGAAATGCTTTAATCAGCACCCTGTTCCACAAACTGTATGGAATTCCATCTCATATAAGATATGACATGAAAATCTGTTTTGAGAACTGCATCAAGTAAACCTTATAAGGTTTATAGCCTGGAAAGAAATTACTGCACAGCATAATACTTATCAAAGAATTGGAGACAGGGCATTAGCATACACCTTAATATAGGAATTGCAGCCACTCACCAATTTTGCATGTAAACAGCTCTAAGTTTTAAATGATGGTAAATTAAGTGTAATAACACACTCCATACAGACATACTGAAGTTTAAGTAATGAATATGATGACGAAGATCCTGCTTGCTGTTCATACTATTTACGTCTACATAACAAACGATGGCTTAAAGATGGAAGCCCGAGTGTTACCACGTTACATTTCCATGTTCACGATACAGAACACAAACAAAAACTGCATACTTATCTGACAAAAATAAAAACACAATATTAAAATAAAAGACACAAACTTAAAATCAAATCCCTCATTCAACAACATGAGTGGGGTAAGCTTTTTGATACGTACAGCCCCCTTGACCCTAGCATCAAGCAGACATCCTTGCAAAACATAGTTCCACCATACCCACAGACCAAACCTTACGAACATGCACAATTCCTGAATACATACCATTTCCCGTAAAAGATATTTTCACGCTCAAACGTTTTTTAGGAATTCACTCCCGTCTGAAACATCCCCTGTGGCAAAATACAACCATAAACAGCTGTCCTATTGTTACCTTTAAGGCGGTGACCCACTGAGAGAAACAGTTATGGTACGACCTTTGGGAATGTGGCAGTTTCATAATCCAGCTGAATGCACGTAAACCAATTGGAACGAAACAAGACAGTGATATTTTCGCTATCATACAACCAACGACAATACAAACAAGTATTCTCCAGAAAATTTAGGCTACATTAGATACTTACGTGAACCCGTTCCCAAACGTCTTCGTTTTCAACCAGATCACAAAAAACAATTTAGTTACATCACTCGAAAAATTAAAAACAGTTTAATCTCATCGCCTTGATTGCTAAAATCTTCATAACTTAATTCTTAGCCGGCTTGGACGAAACAATAAGGCAGTCACAAATTTCCTATAACGCTTGCTTTTCTCAAAAGCAAACACGGCACATACAATACACATCCAAACGGAATGAGAATGTACTCGCGCAGTGTACCTCCACTCCATCTAGTAAGGATATTGAACAATAGCATGGAGGTTATGGAGTTGTATGGGTGTACAGCCGACTACAATACTAATGTGTCGTAGAGACATATATTCATCACCATAACAGCAGACAAGAAGCACCAGATTCAGCGTAATTATAGTCGCTATATGCGTAATCTTTATTTGATGCCGTGTGCTGCACTAATTCCTGAGCGTACGTAACAAAGTATCTTACAACAGCAAAAAATGTTAACTTTCATTGAACATTGGCAACCGTGATTCACCTGTATTGCTGGTTGCACACCGTGGTGGGTTAGTGAGACTTACAACACGTCAATGTGCCCGAAGAGAAAAGGAAGAAGTTTGTTTCGTTAACAAAACGCCAGCACAACTCCTCAAATATTATTCCTCCTTAAAAAGTGTTATTTTTAAAACGTGCCTCCATGCAAACCCGGTTAAGATCTTTGTAAGTAAAATTAGGTTAATTGCAGGGAGAACATTCATGTTACTACAATTCAACTACAATATTAGTGGTAAACTCTAAACGTAAAACGAACCCTTTCTTGTCTCATGTACATATAGCAAACAAGTTGTTATTATTACTTTAGCACGATCTACACTGTTAAAAGTATTCGATCACTGTAAGTGAAATGTGGTTAATTACATGGCGACCCTTCATGTGGTGGCAATTAAATTAGTGTTAATAGTAGTATCCGAGCCGTGAAGGTGAAATGAGACGGCACGCTCGTAATGTACATGTTGGAAGCGACGTATTAATATCACTTTAGCGTGATTGTCATTGGTGATTGTAATCTAAACTAGTACTATCTTTGCAATGGACACGTCTGTACTTGCCAATAGAAAATATAGACTGCTTTGCAATAATGTACCGTAGTGAACTTGAGTTTGCATTGAAATTACTTTTTACGGTTTACAGCTGTTGTATTCGCCTATGGAGTTGGATCCGTAGTTACGATTTTCCAAGACTTTAGCTGCTGTTTGATTTGGTTGTATGAGGCTAGGTCGCATAGTTTAACCGTTGAGAACCAAGATAATATTTTTCAAATTGCTGTCCATAATATACCTGTCGTGTTTTTATTGGCATTGTAGGTTGAATACAAATTATGTAACTATCTACCTAATTCTATACACATTATCTTTGTGGTTGCCTTGTGTGTGGTTGATTGTGCAGTCTTGTAGTTCATAATACCTGTCACTGTATGCACTGTAGAGATAAACTTGTATGTTGATCATGTAACCTGAAAATGTCTGTTGTGAGAATTAAAATGTGTGAATTTAGCCCTTGTTCAAAGTCTGAAAGTAGTTATCACATGTGCAACCACCAAACCTCATTTGGCATTTCACTGATCATATCAGTCTGAGCAGACTGACTGTACCCAGAAACTGCTTAAACAAACAAACAAAAAATTGAATGTGACAATGTTGTCATTGATTTTAGTGGTACCATGCTGTGAGGTGGCAAGCCTGCCAGTGTTGGGCGGGCCATTAGAGGAAAGATGAGTGGGTCGCGGCTGGTCCGCGGGACCAGAAGTCGACTGTTCCTGTATGTAGCTGTTGTGGTTGTGGTGGGGATGGCAGTTTATGTGTTCCATGGCGCACAGTTACAGCTTGATGATGCACGTAAAGTTGCAGACAAGTGTCAACAGCAGCAAGAATCCTTGTCTGCACAGCTCCAGGGTAAGAATTCCCTTTTGTTTAATTGCACATATAAATTACAGTTGGTTAATTATTTGTTTTTATCTGTTTAAATTAATTAATTTGTTTTTATCCACTTAAATTAATAATTTGTTTTTGTCCATGTAAAATGAAGAAGGTAAATTTATTGAAGTATTACACATTCATCTACACAATAAGCAGTGATGGAAGGAACATTTTCAGTGATAAATGTGTGGTAGCTAATAATGTAATTACTTTTGTTTTAGAATATTATTCAGGCACCAGGGTTCAAAATAACTATTGATCATATGATAAAGATATTACCATTGTACTTCTGTGGTTATAGCCCATCATGAGCTGCTAATATTCAGTGGTTTAGAGAAAAATTCTTTGCCTTTTATTGGATACAAATGCTCATTTTTCATGCACTCAGAAACCAGCGACTGACTGCTTGCATACTACATACTGAAAAGTTACCCTTTTTTCAAATACTGAGGTTATTCAGTGTTAAAAGTAACACGAAAGTATTACAAAAGATGGATGGAGGAATGAATGCTGAAGTGATTGTGGCACATTTTAATGAAATGTTACACCATTTGCCTGGAGGGACTGAGGGAAACAGTGAAAAAAACTGTGCCTGTGCATTATTAGACTTAAACCAAATTTCTTCTGAGAATCCACTTACTTGTTTACAGACAGGTGTGTGAGGCATGTGTCCCTGTGTTATTTGAGATAAAGTATTGCTGTTCTAGTGATATTCGAGTACAAGCTGCGGCTAGAGAAGTCACTGCAGCAGGAAAAGGCAGATCATCGGAAAACACATGAAGAGTTGGAAAAGCGTGCTGACAGTGAAAAGGAGGCAAACAACAAGCACAGTGCACTGCAGCAGCAGTACAAATTACTTCAGGTGAGTGTCCTTTACAGGAGGTAGAAGTAGTAGACTGCCTCCATTTGCAGACAGTAGCACAAACAAAACTGGCCAAGATTAAGGAGAAAAATGTGTGTGTTTAAAAAGATGGTTGTTCCTGTTTTCTTAACATGGTAATCTTAATGCAGCTGCATGTAAAGGTAATGTTTATCTCACATTCACAAAATGAAATAGGACAGGAAATGACTTAACAGCATGGTGTGTTAGGATCTTTGCATCCTGGACTTCTTTGAGGTAGTCATAGAATTTAATTCACTGTGGTCACAATTTTTGTTGTTTTAAATTGTAAATATATTACAGAATGTTATTACTGTTATTATATTTCTTTGACAAACTTATTGTTTATATGTGTATGTTGATTTTGTCTGTGCTAAATTTATTTGTCATACAGAACCTCAGTGTTTCACCTCAGAATATTTTGTAAGCACTGATTTACAAACAGTAACAGATAACAGATGACACACACCCATAGTCAGGCGCATTCTCAGCAGCGTACTGCTTACACAATATGACATGCTGCCACAGCACCAAGTTAAAGCAGTCCCATTACAGGCCTGGACAGGCCCAGGATGGTGGTAGGTTGTCAGCCTTACGCACCGGCTGCCTTTACCCCAGGAAATACCCCTGGTACTCATTTCTGTTAGAGGCTGAGTCGACCCCAGGGTCATAGCGCAATCGGAAGGCTTTTATGTCAATGAAAAATCCACTGACACCAGCTGGGATTGAACCAACGACCTACTGATTTGTAGCACAGCACCTTAACCACTGTGCTACCGCGGTCCCCACAGCACCAAGTTAATATAAGGAAATTAATCAGTGAGTGCTTTTAAATATGTGACTTTAGCAAGGAACATTGTAGCTCCCTGAAAATGATCTTAGGATCGAAATATGTTGGAGCGATTTAAAAGTTTTAATGTTAAAAAAAAAAATCATGTATGTGCGTTAGTTGGTGTGCTAATTAAATGACTCTACGAAATGCATGGTGCAACGATAAAGATAGTAATTTGTATGTAATAATTTGTGGGTAATGTCTGGGTACATTTGTAATTTATTTATCTACCAATTTAAGAATTGCCGGATATCAGCAATAAATATTAATTAAATATTACAATCATACATTTGTATTTTCATTAGTAATGCATCGTGTCAATCACATGAAGAAAATCGGCAATTGCATAGGAATGTTACATAACAACACAAGGCTATATGTGTCACTGGTTTTTTGCATCACACCACAACAAATCATATGTATGTGGATCCATATTGTGTAATTGTAATCAAGTCTAAAGAAATAAATATTAAATATTATCTTAAGGTGCTTCATCCCCATTGTGTTTTATTCAAATATTACTGAAAAACAGCCTTATGCAACATATACAGAACTTTTCTAGGTTACTAGTGTCAGCTTTGTTAACAAGCCATCATCAGACTTTTTTTTTTTTTATCAAAACCCATCCAGTGAAATGTATCCTTGCATATAGGATGACTGATTGTAAATGACTGTGATCTCAATTCCCTTTGCAAGGATAAGTTTCACTTGATAACAAAAGGTCTTATGATGGCTTGTTAACAAAGCCAAAACTAGTAACCTGGAAAACTTGTATATGTGTTGTGTAAGGCTTTGTTTATTAACATAACATTAAATTTATGATTGTGCTTGTATTTTTGCCCTAACTAGTTGGCATGCAAATTGCACCATTGTGGCATCATAGTGTACTTAGTTTGTCTCCTGCATTTCTTGTAATTTTCTCATAAATTGTCAGATGTTACAAATGCACATAATCTTCATGTAAAGGGTTTGTTATTTTTGTGTGATTTTAACCTTGCTTAAGTTTGTTTGACAGATTTTATTAAAAGTCCCCATCATAAAATCGTATGAATGTCTGTCTATTGGGAGCTTAAAGTCTTTTGAAATTACCAAACTGGAAAATTTCAGAATTTCCATCTCTAGTTGTGATCTCCAGAACTTTCCATTAAACCACCTTTACACCTTATAGCCCTTGATGGATACTGAATATGCATGCTATGAACTGGAAAAATTATTGAAAGACAGCCTGATGGAATTAGTGGTACTGCTACCTAGACATAGCTTTTATTAGCAAAAGTCAAGGCTGTTGTACTGACTGATATTTAGGTACCTCGTACTATTTAGTAATGACATATTGTTTTTTAACCATCACTGCCATATGACATTAATGTCTGTAACCATACAAATGGCTTGGTATATGGGGACAGAACAATGACAGAATTTAAACTCATGTTCTTTTATATGTAGGAAATTTCAGTTTCTCAAGTCAGCACATTGTAAGGGTTCAATTTCTAGGATGTGTCAGTAGGCCTGCTTCTTTGTGTAGATCACAATGTACAACAATTTTATTGGTGTGAGGTCGTTTTTTGACAGAGTCAGCATGAAGACCTGAGTGAAGATTGCCACAAGGCACAAATGACTCAGGTGAAGGAGCGGAGCAAGCTGGAATCTCAAGTACAAACTGTAAAGGCTGACCTTGCACAGGTGCAGGCTGCACACAAGAAGTCTCTTAATTCTGTGAAGGTACGTCTGCATAGCCTACATACTTGTTGCAAGGAGCAGAGATAGGTCAGTGTAGGTGAATGGTGACTAGAATTTTACATTTTGATTTCCTTTACAACCTTTTAAGATTGTATCATTCCATTATGTAATGTAACTATTTTAAATCTTAACTGTTAGTTAACATGCATCTTATACAAATAATTGAGGTCTTAAGTTTGATGTTCAGGTGACTGTGTATCATGATAAATTCTTATAATAAAACCAACTAGATTCACTAATTTCTCAAATTTATTTTTGGAATGAACCTCTATGTGTTTCAGACAGTTCCTCTGTGTGAAACATGTAGAGTTTTATTCCAAAAATAAATTTGAGAAATTAGTGCATCTGGTTGGTTTTATTATAAGAAGAGGTCTCAAGTCTAACCAATTGTAATTTTATTTTTATCTCACATACGGCCCTCAAGAAGACCAACCTTTGGTCAAAACATATAGCTGTGTAATTTGTGTTAGTAAAAAATCAATAAGGACTTGCGTTGATGGTAACTTATACTCAGTTATAGTCATCTACATATGTTACATAGCCTGAACATTTCAGCCTCCTCACATCAGGCAGGGAGTACAAGTTGTGAAGAGCATTACTGAGTTATTCTGTCCATCTACCTGTTATTTCTTCTGGTGACTTCTAAATATTCTCCTCAGCTCTCTGTTCCCAAGCACAAACACCCTCCAAATCCTTTTCTTGCAGTGAGAGACATCAAATTCATGCCTGTCTAAACAGTTACTTAAAATGTAGTTTAAATTTAATGTTTTGGCAAGAACTCAGAAAACTAGAAGATTGTGAATTGTAGGGCAGGCTACAAATGTGAAATGGAAACCTGGACATGGATACCTTGGTAATATTAAAATAGATTTCCCAAATATAACCTCTTCCTAATGTATCCATGAATATTGATTTCATGTGGTACTGTTTATTATAAAATAATATGAAAATGATGATATGTTCAGTTAATGTGGAAGGTTTATTTTCCATTATGGGTATTCATGATTTTTTCCTTGATTAAGAAACCAAAATTGGATCTGGAATTTATGTAGCCATCCCAATGGGTACACAAGCCTCTTTCCTTATGTACTACTCTTAAGTCTGCATAGAGCTCTACTGCTACACTGTTGACATGATCATGGGCATGACTTCTTTCTCTACCCTTCTGAAGTATATATTTGTTCACATAACTTTCTTATTGGTGAATTTTTGAGAGAAGAAGCTGTAAGTCTGTGTTTGCTAATAGAGCTAGAAATGAAATGAGTACAGTTGTTTGGCCAAGTAAGAAAGAGTGGATAGAACAAAGATGCTGGAAAGGGCAGTGGATTTAATATTCAAAGGAAAGAGGCGTGTGGGTTAACCCAGAAGTTTCAGCCAGAAACTGGAAGTTGTTGTCAGTGACCAAGGAAATAGATGGCAAGATTTTGGAAAAGAAAAATTATTAGAAGATAACACATGATGGAGACTTTTCATCCATTTGTGTGTATAGAATGGAAATTGTGATAAAAGAAGGAAAAGGCAATGTTTTTGTTGTGTTATATAAATAGTATTGCTTTGTACCAAGATTTTACTGTGCCGGTTTGTTTCTTATTTTGCAGTTGGAATACACTAAATTGGAGGCGGAAAATGCACATCTTCAGAAAGAACTCAGTGACCTTCGAGAACAGACATCAAAGACTTCAAACAAAATAGACCTTCTGGAGAAAGAAAACATACAGCTGCAGAAAGAACTGGAAAAGGCACTGGTATAGTATCATACTTTCATTGACTTACTTTAGCTTTTGTTTTTATAGGGTTTTCTTTTTAGGTGTTTTTTAAGTAGGCCAAAAGAATGTCTTGTATGGAGACCACATCCATTTGTGACTTAGTATTGTTGGCTAAATTGTATGTCAGATTTTTATGATTTTGGTATAGGAGTTTGCAAATAGTTGTTGAGCTAGCGTAAGTTTTGTGAAAATCAATTTAATGGCAGTCATCCTTTCCTTAAGGACATAAATGTATTTCTGTGTACTTCACATATTTTTGAATCAGATTGGGTGAAATTTAGTATAGGAAAATGTTACCTAATGTTGTTGAAGAGTTGTATTTTTTGTGAAAATCAGTGCAGTAAGAGCTATACTCCACTTCATAATGTAAATTAAATATGCCCATATTTTCTACACTTTTCACACATTTTGGCTACCATTCTGTATAGAAGGTGTACAAAAGTTTGTGGAGTGAATGCAGTTTTTTTTAAAAACTGGGTCGTTGCAGGCTATATTTTATTTTATGACATAAATGAATTTCTACCCATATTTTACACTTTTTTTTTTTTTTTAATTCACGACAATAGGTCTGCATATATATTGCTGTTGAGCATTTATGAATTCCCTGAAAATCAGCTCAGGGAAGAACATACTTTTCTTAAGGGCATAAATTACATTATATTTATGCATGGACACGGTGATGTTTGCATGAAAAATGAGTGTGCAGTCCTATACGTGTACCTCCATCTGATGGTAAAATACTGTATATGAGTACATGGCCTGTGCTATCAGACATATATATTCCATATTCTGCACTGCTGCTGCTTTTTTTTTCTTTGGGGGGGGCAGAAATGTAGTTGTCATGACATACGGATTGAACAATGTAGAACTGAAATGGCACTTACCTTCTGAGCTCAATATAAAATAAACAGCAATTTTTCATTGTGGTATATTATGAGGTAAACTGCATATATATATATATATATATATATATAATGGCAGCTGGATAAAAGATCAGTTTACTTTGTTACTGCCCTAAAGACAGACTTATTATGTTGTAAATGTATAGTAAGATTAAAAATTGCTCATGCTATTCGTATTCTTAATATGGGTTTAGTTAAGGTAGAGATTGCCTTCTGGGTTATAACATCATGTTATCTGATAGAAAGTTGCCAAACCTTTTGAAGCAACTTTCTACCTTCAACATCAGGGTCACCATTTGGAGGCAGCATATACAAAATGCTGATACCATTCCACCAAACTACACAGCGTCATATCTGGCAAGATAGTATTTTCTTATTCACTGCTGTGACAAGTTCAGATCCTGTAAAGATGTTTGTATGAAAGGAGAAGGGCCCCTGTGGAAGGTTACTTCTAGTTACAAGTACAACCAGATCTTAGTCCTTTGTATTTGAACTGAGGTACCATGAACTTGTTAAACTACTTCGTCTTAATGTATAATTCACAGACTTTTTCTCCAAAATTTCATGATCAAGTACTTGAATTACATAGTAATTTACGAAGAGAATCATTATGTTAGAAGTGCTGGGAAGACCTAATAGGGTGACAAAAGCTGGATTATTTTATTCCACTTAAACTTGTCATGTTTCTTTGGTATGTTTCAAGCCATATCTTTCTCATGCCTGCGTAGGCACACTGTTGCATACATGTTTCTTGTGTTTTATATATACAGTATAGCAGTGATACTACGTACCAAATATGTCTTTCTCTGCAATTTGGAGTTTGGCGCTCCTTTTATGTCTTTGGACTTCAGTGACAGCATTTTTTAGTTATTATATAAGATTGGAGTGTGTGAAATGCATGGAGATTTATTTCTACAAAATTTTGTGATGAAAGATGAGGGTTTGTGAATTAACTTCGTGTGATGAAATGTGATATTCAAGAACTCTTTGAAAATTCTTGTATGCTTTAGTGTTTAATATCAGTTTCTGTTGAAGTATGGCACATAGCAGTTGTTTCAATCTGCCAACTTTCAGAAGGAAGTGGAGTTGTACCGTAGAAATCCTCCACTGCCTGCAGAGAATCCTCCAGAACACAAACGTTTTGCAGACAATGGCCTTATTTCTCCTGTGAAGGACTCTATTGCAGCTCCATTACCTTCACCAGCATCATCAGTTTCTTCACCAGCTGCTGCCGCTGCTCGGGACATTGACTTGAATGCAGATAACCAAATGAATGTTCTGCAGCAGCCTTTGATGATCCAGGAAAATGCTGATAACAAGGTACGCAGCTCACCAAGTAGCTCAAATGCCCTTCCTGTAGCAGACAAGTTGCCCATCTTGAAGAGTAGTTCCAAGTCCATGACAAGTCCTGAGCAACAGTTAGGTTATATTCAATTTGCCACATCATTTGCTGGCAGCTCAAGTTTACGGCCAGCACCTGCTGTGCAGTTGCCAGAAGTGGCAGTTGCAGGGCCACCACCTCATGCTAGCAATGACATGAATATCGAGCAGTTACAAAGTCGAATTGACCAAATGCTAAACAGTGACAAGGCCCCAAAGGCCTCTAAAGAAGTATAGTTGGGACCCATTTATGGCATGCAATTAATGAAGGGCTGGACTAAAAAAATACAAAGGGCTTCCATATATTTGTTCTGAGTTGATTTTGTTGTTTTTTTTTTAATGCATGTTGTAAGTTCCGTTATGATCAGGGGTGTTGTAGTTGCATGGTGGCGTTAGTAGAGACTCTTTGTGTGTTTTCTCCCATTATTTTATCTGCCTTCAAGACCTGTCACAATAATCTGCAGTTTTCCCAACAAATGTGTCTACCTTGTGTAGAAAACTGAAGTATGTTTTGGCATTTTGAATTTGTAAACCATATTACTGTAAAATTTACACACAGCAGCTTGTGTTTAATTAATGTGTCATGTATGTGTGTGTAAAAGAAATTAGTGTTTTTATGTGATTGAAACAATGTATTTTTAGTCTAGTTATGTAATACATGCTTTCTTTTGATATGGTAACAGTGTGATGTTGAACTGTCAGTACAAAGCATTCTACTCACTTGGCCTCTTATGTTAAATATACGGCAGTGGTAATTCAGTGGGTTTGAACTGATGATTCTTGCTGTTACAAGAAGAAATGAAAGAAAAGAAGTGGAGTTTGTAATACAGTGAAACCTCTGTCCTTCATTCCCACATGTGTTGTTTTCCTGCAAGTATTGCTGACTTCTGGACCCCAATGAGCATTGTATAATTATATTAGATGTGTAGTTTCTCAAAGTGTCATTTTCTCACATCATTCATTCAGAATTCCTCGTCCTCACCAACAGTATTCCCAAAATGATCATTTCTGAGAAAAACACAGCAAAGCATACCGGCAACTGGCCTTTTGACAGTAATTTCCATTCACTTATGAAATGTTGCCATGTATCAGCCAAGTGTGAATGATGGCCGAGCAGCAGGTGATGGAGGGGATTGGTTGTAAGGTGGCAAACATGTGAACTGTTCTACTGTCATTGCAATAGTATTGTTTCACATCATGTTGGTTTTCCTTGAAATCGACAATTGAAATAGCATAATTTATTGTTACTATTCCTATTCTTATTCATGCCAATCATGGCTGGAAAATCAGTGAAATCACATTGTTTTAAAAATGCGAAATACTACACAAATAAGCGTGGATGAAAACAGCCATTTTATGGAGTTTTAAGGGTACTGGATGCTTCCATTGGTGTGCAAGATATAAACATTTTGTTGTTTGTGTACAACTGTGACACTCAGCTGCAAGATACATCATTTCTGCAGTACATACAATTTGTGTATTATCCACCAAACTGTACAGGCATGATGCCTTCCACAAGGACTGGATATGTGTGTATGTATGTTGGGAAACGTGTTACCTTCAAGTTCACATACATCTATAGACACTGTGCCTTCCACACAGTGATGAGCTGTGTGGTGATGAGGTGGGTTGCAGCACCTTAGGAGAGGAGGAAAAGGGATATGAATGTGACCTTGAAGCAGTACACAGATTTTGCCAAAGCTTGTGCTGGTTGTGAAACTCTTAAATTAAACTTTTATGCATACAGCATTGCTGGGTGTGACAAACATGAACTTGGAATAGGCACTATTTGTTGCAAATGTAAGTTTTTGGAGTAGGTAGTTGTCAGATTCCCCGGGGGGGGGAATTATTTGCATGCTGTTATTAATATAGCTTTGTTTATTTTTTTTATTCCTAAGTGCAAAATGTAAAACTTTCATTTTTTTCTGGTGTTTGTAAAACATTATTGCTTTTCCTGCAACGGTCATTTTCATTCATGTACTCTTTTTCTCCATATCTTCAGAAATGATGGGTTGAGGTTTCACTGTGTATTGAATATGATTTTTAATTAGTGCTCATAATGCTGATAAGAATCCCCCAAGACTATAATTGTGATTAAGAATATTCTCTTCGTGAAGTGTTTTTGGATGATGTGCTTTTTGACAATAAGTTTCATTTCCAATATTATGAAGACTCTTCAGGCCTCCATCATCTGAGGTGACTGTTGTGTTCATGTGCATAGTTGCTGTCAAGTGTAATGATGTGGTAAACACAAGAGCTGAGCCACTCATTACATCAGACCCAGATAATGGGGGCAGAGTTGTTATTCAGAAGTCTAGATCTCAATTTCATTGTCACATGGCTGATTGCCAAAGCAGACTTCATTGCGTATGTTAGCTGTGAAAGCTTCAAATTCAGCACAGTTTTCTTGCTGGTTAAATTCTGTGTTAGAAAAGGAAAAGGGACTTATCAATCCTGTGTCCTGCGTAAATATGTATACTGCTGTTTTGAAGTGGGTTACTGTGGAGTTTCTGTGTTACAAGAGTGAAGTTGTGAAAATATTGTTAGGCCCCCCATCGTCTCTTTTGGCTAGGTGATGCCAACTGAAATGAGTAAGTTTCCAGCAATATTCGTCAATACTGTATGAAAATAATGCAGTTAATCATTGTCATAAGTCTTGCAGCAAGAGTACAGAACGTCACGAGTTAAAGATATATGAGGATGATATTAGATGTGTATTTTTTTATTCTTTTAAGATACCATGTTCATGAAGTTGGTAACCCTTTATTTTTTGTCAAAGATATTTTGGGATCTATTATTGCCTTCATTGTGTTATACGAAGCTAGGTAGCTTTATAGAAATTTGTTGGTGGCTACAGTTTTAGATGCAGTTTCTTCGTTTTGTTCCTTGTGTAAGGCAGGCCTGAAATATCTGCTGTTAATCAGTCATTTGAAAGTGCAGCATGTACAAAGCAATAGGCTTGTATGTTGTGAAGATGATTTGTTTCAGAGAAGTCATAATCATGAGCTCACAACTTATTTATACCAATAAAGGCTAAGTTAATGATAATTTTGTTTTTGGAAAAATGTAGTATGCATAGCAGTTCACTTCTTGCAGGCTGAGTCCCCATCCAAGTAAAGTAAAACACAACATTGGTAAATGAGTGGTTTGTAACCTCTCCATAGGGTTGTTTGTAGTAGAGTGACAGGAAGTGATGTGTCAGACAGGTGATGATAACCCAATACACAAGACAACAATAGACACAGAAATATTGGTGCTGAATAGTGGGTGATGGATGTGAGAAATGGTAAATTAGGAAGTCAACTGATATCAAGCTGTACTCTTTTAAACTGAATTGTGTTACAGTATGTATGTCTGTTGTTTGTGAGCTGCTTTGTCGGATAACTCTTTAAGTGTGATATCATGATGTGTATGCGTGGGTTTCATTTGTAGTGTTGAACATTTAGGATATGTCTGACATGCTTGTTGCTCACATAATAGCAACTCAGTGATATTTTACCAGATTTTATGTGGGCCGGGTAGCTCAGTCGGTATAGTGACTAACTACGGGCTGGACGGTCTGGGATCAAATCCCGGTGTGGACGAGATTTTCCGCCCATCCAGACCGGCTCTGAGGCCCACCCAGCCTCCTGTAAAATGGGTACTGGCTCTTTCCCAGGGATAAAGTGTGGCCGGGGCATGCTGCTGACCACTCACCCCCTTCTAGTGCAGCAGTCATGGAAGAGTAGAGCTATACCTCTACCCACCCTCTGGGCCACACCAGGCTTGTAATGGGATAACTTTACTTACCAAATTGTGTATATAACTGACCAATTTAATGATCAAAAGAATTATTTGCACCATAGAAGTACCACCTTTAACTCCTGCAGTGCAAGCTGCCATTTATGAATGTTACAGCTGCTCTTCCTTCATGGGTCTATGATATGTGTAACAACTCCTTAAGGACTTTGTGTAGTTAGGCAAGAATTTCTTCAAAATGTTTCTTGATTGTGTAGTTCTGATAAACTTTCAGCAGATGCCATATGCTGCCAGACAGTGCTGTTGTTGTCAAAGTTGGAATTTTCAACTCCAGCACCACAAGCAGATGAGGTCAGCATTTTTTACACTTGGCACTTGTAGGGTTAAATTGTTAGGTACTTCACTGCTCCATTGATTAAGACAAATTCTTCCTAATGAGCTGCTCAAACTAGGTTCATGCTTATCTTAACATAAAAGAACCACCACTTTCTGAGATGCAGCATTTTAAGTATCAGCCTAGTTTATGGATACGGTTGTGGGCCAGGTAGCGTAGTCGGTATAGCGAATGGCTACGGGCTGGACAGTCCGGGGATTGAATCCCGGTGTGGGCAAGATTTTCCGCACCTGTCCAGACAGGCCCTGGGGCCCACCCAGCCTCCTCTACGATGGGTACCGGGTCTTTCCCAGGGGTAAAGAGGGTCTGGGGCATGATGCTGACCCCTCACCCCCTTCTAGTGCCGTGGTCAAGAAAGGGTAGAGCTATACCTCTACTCCCCTTATGGGCCGTATGGCCTGTACAGAGCCTCAGTGCCTGTACAAGGGTGCACTTTACCTACCTTACATGGATACAGTTCAAGGTTCCAAACTAATCATGAAATGTTTTGTCATAAGCATTCAGAAATGGAATTCCTAGTGTATCTTTATACACATATTTCAGATGTTGTCCAACTTAGTTAAACCTGAAGCAGAATAGTTTGTATTAACCTAAAAATGGAGTAAAAATCAACATTACAGGGTCTTCTAGAAAGGACATGATGGTGGTAGCAAGACCCCCAAAATGTTGAAACCTATCTACCAAACTACAGACCATCATACGAGGGGGAAGTTCATGGTGAAGATCTTTATTCACTGTGTAAGTTCAGGGAGTAAAATGATGTGTAATGTATACAATATAGTTCGAGGGTATGGACTGCATTTAATTGTTCTGCAGTTTGTTTTAGTTAACAGTCTTTGTATTGTGTTTTAAAGACTAGGCATTGAAGTAATCTGTGGAAGGCAAATGGTATGGACTGCTTCAGTGATGACAACCACACCATGTCTATCTTGAGAAGTTCAGTTTCAGCTACTTTTCTAATGTTTTCTTGATGAGTGCCTCTCTGATCCCTTGCCAGTATATCATATTAACATAGTGCATAATATTGTTGTGTTGTTTGTAACAGAGTAAATTTTGATGATGTATTGAGCATGACATAGGGGGAATTACTTGTATCAGAATGTCATGAGAAACTGGTACTGAAAGCATTTTCCATGAGTGTAGTGTATTTAGAATTTAGAAGCAATAAACAATGTAGGTTTTGAAACACTTCAGACTGCGGCACTGTAACACATTGTGATACAAATTTCAGAGGACAAGTTACAGTGATTTATCAATAGCCATCCTGTCTCAGAATGGTTTACTGAGGTGCCATGTTGTTCATTTTGGTTTGCTCTAATTAGATATGTGAATGTTATATACTTGTTGAGAAAGGAACTGAGGAAGATGTTTGAACGGAATGCTGGATGAATAAAGCTGGATGGGTTAACAAGTTCCCCACCTCTTTTTCACTGCTAGGTAATACCCATTTGCAAAGACCGACCTTTCATGATACAAATGTTCAATGCCTCATAACCAGTGGCACTGCTGTTGCTTTCAGATGACAATATTTTAAAGACAGGAAGGTGTTGTCCAGTAATGCAGTGTTCATACTGAATTGCACAAATTTTGTCTTTAATATTAATGTCTGTACTTAAATCATGTTGGACAGACCTGTGCTTCTCACTGAGAGGATTCTGTTGAAACCTTAAAAGTGAAGGAAAAATAAAGTTTGAAGCTTCTTACATGCAAAGTGAGAGATGTCATGCTGTTTGTACACTGTGTTTATTGTGTTGTTCTTCAGAACTTTGTGTGTGTGTGTGTGTGTGTGTGTGGACTATCACTTTTGTGTTGGAGACATAATGTGTTTTTGTAGTATGCATGTTGTTGACGCTGCATGAAGTGCTGTAAGTTTGTGTTTGTTCATATTGTTCACTGGAGGCAGTGAACATTATTTCTGTTCCTGGTTTATGTTCTTATTGACACACGACAAGAATAAACTGTTGTTCCCGAGACAGCATGTTAAATGTGTCCTGCTCTTAGGAGTTCACAAACACATGTAACGTAAAGACACTTAATTGATCTTAAGAAGCATTTATTGCATTAAAGTCAAACTAAAGCTTGTCAATGACCATGTAATTGTTTATTATTCTGTCCAAGTTTTAAATCCTTTGACTTCCAAATGAATGATATCATTAAATATCTGCCTCCTTATGTGGCCTCAAGCAATGCTTTTTTTAAGCAAAAAGTTGTGGTTTTCCTGTAATTTTTAAAAAACAAAATTTCATCCTTACTGCATTTTCTTTCAATATTTCTTCAGATTTATTAACATTTTTGCTTTTGTGTTTTATAAATAAAAATGTTATTTTATGATGTGTTATTGTATACTGCCAGCAAAGATCCCTTATTTTAAATATGACATTTGATATTGCAGGGGACTTTGAATGATTATTTTTCATAGCACTACAAATTATGGCTTTGTATCTGTTTTTTTAAATACATTGAAACTTCTCATTTGAGAAGCCAGGTTGTTTCTTACCACTTGCTATAGTTTTTGAAATCAAACCAATAAACGTCTTCAGCATACACTCAAAATAACACAACCGAAATTGGTGATTAGGTAACCCAAGAAGCAGTGGAACATTGACAGGTAAAGTTTCTAAACTTTGTCCATTTTACAGAATGTGTTGTGACATGTTTTGTGATGCTCGTAAGTTACTTGTGCTGTGAGGGACTTGTAACAGAGTGGCATATAATGGCATGTTGTTTTGTTGTGTAATTACTGTGGATTGTTATGATAATCATTAAATAAATGCTTTATTTTGTTGCAAAATGTTGTTTGTCTGTGTAAGCTAGTCTAACCTGCAGAGCAAACCAGCACCAGACAGTAGACAAGTTTGAAACTATTTACACAAATATCTAATTAATTTTTTATGCATCCTATTTGTGAATTTTGAACTCCATAAGCTAGAAGCAAACAAAAACTGAAATTGTAAACAAGAATGGAATGCCAGTTGTTCATCAGCAGGCAAAGCATCAAGTCTTGTATACATTCAAAGCACTTTGAACTGGATAGAAGGAAGCTGGGTATAGCAGTTTTTAATTTTTTACATTCAATTGTGTAGTGTTTGAAGCTTTCACAGCAAATAAAATTCCTTTCTGGCAATCAGCAGCATCAGTGCTGAGTTAGAAAACCATTGCTTGAAAGACCTAGGATATACTTGTAAATCAACAAGTAATGATCACTTCATGCACTGACCTTGATGATCAAGGCAGAGCACATCTCCGCAACATAGGTTTTTAACTTACCATTGAAGTACCTTATCACCCAAGAAAATAGTAATAGTCCATTTCCATTACTGTTTTACCTTCATGTACCATATTTCCCAGAATACACAGTAACCCATTCACAGTCTTCAGTTTCCAGAAAAATACCTATCCAGAACATATTTAACTGTGTGTGTGTGTGTGGAATTATATTACCATCCCCCATTTGCAGATGATGAATTAGGAATAAAAATTCTCACATTCTCTAAATATGGTATTCTTCCCAATGAAATGACTGAAAAAAGTTTGTTGCTGTTGGGTAGTATACTCTTCATGGAATTGTGGAAAATGTCACTAGAAGCCATTCTCACACCAGCACTCCATTTGTTGCTTCAGGTTTCACATATATATTTCTGGTTACTCCTATTAGTTAACTTAGTCCACTCACATTCTATTTTACTGTTATAGTAATAGGCATGTGTGAAATTTGTGGTTCTAAGGGCCAGTGAGTATTAAGATTATGTACTGTGTATCTAAAAACTGTAGATCAACATTTTGGGAATACACCATGTAGTTTTATAGATGGGTGCCAATTTTTGGAGGAACATGCTGCCTTCATCATGAGAGTGTCTTCAGAATGAAGGCAGCAGGTTACAAAACTGAATGGCTATACAACTCGCAAAACTGTTGCCTTGACAGTCACTGTTGTGAGAACCTTGAGTCTGATGCTTTGAAAATATTGCCAGATGTTTAACCTGACAAAGTAGGGTTCAGATTTAAAAATTGTACAGTTAAATGGTATTTTTAATTTGTGATGACAGTAATGTTAGGGGGATTAATTGAGTTTGAGGTGGGGCATGGCATGCGTGCATCTGGGTTGTGAAAAATGCATATACACAAACACATACCACATGCAGTTTTGAAATGGAAAACTTCCAGGTAATTAATAATGTTATTCCATAAATTGCAATTGCCCATGTAGCAACGACTGTACATGTTTGATGTCATAGGTGGTAGTATGCAAGTGTCTGCTTGAATTCTGTTAATTAAACTCCTTGACAAACACCAATTCCAGCATATCCGTAATGCTGTTCTTGAAAATAACGTGTGTCACACAGGCGAAACTCATGTAATGTGACACCATGTTTGAACAAACCACATGTACACCATCACTCAAAAACAACATGGAAGCTGCATATGAAGTTCTGGACATAGTAAGTTACAAATGGAGCCTATGATGGTGATACAAACCTGACCTTTTTTTCATAATTTTTTAGTATTGCACTGTGTCAAAAGTAATATAAATTAACAACTTTTCTGAAGAATATGCTGCAGTGTCTAACAAAACACTGATATTTTTTAATATTTGGTGACACAGTATAACATCTAAAAGGCCCTGTGCATTACATATGGCTATGAGAGTCTCAAGTCGCTTAAATGTAATTTTACTAATACTGAAGATCAGGTCTTCTGGAATGTTATGTCATGTCAACTGGTAAAAACTCACAGATATTTTGGAGGCATTACCCTCGTCCAAAACACTGGTACCTATTTGCTGATTAACACAGTGTAACATCCTATCAACAGTGTTGTGAGTACCTCACTTCTTACACTAGAAGTAGAGAAGTAGGTATTGGATTTTATTCTGAGAAGCAGATTTGCTGTATTTTTAGGGGAAAGGGAAGAAAAAGTAGTAACTTTCTGAAGAATTATAACTAGACTTCATGGAATAACGCTAATTGTGATGAATAATATACAGTTACTGGTCACATTTTTTCTGAGATCCAGAAGAAATAAGTTATTTAAATGCCTTTCACATGAATTTGACATGGAATTTTCTTTGTTCTTGTTTCTGTAAATATTGTTTATGCAATCATTCCTTAGGGTTGTGCTGTAGATGCAATGAACAACATAGAATACATTTAAGTTGTGGTCTTGTGAGTTATGAGACCATATAGTCTGGTAGGTAGGGTTACCATAGTTTGGAGGAATACAACTGATTTTGCTTGGTCAGAGTGACCACTGCTTCTACAAATATATTTCCATTATTACGTACGTCATTAGCTGAGTGGTTATAGAACCCAACGATTCAACATGACTACGACCAAAGCCTATCACTGTACACAAAGCATAATTATTATGATATATGATGTCATAATAGTGTTGTTGTGTGACTAGGAAAATAGTTGATGGGTTCTTTCAGTTCACTAATTATTTAACTGTGTCTTTTTTTTTAGTCAGGTTACAGTGGTACATAATACTCTCAGTGGAAGTGGCTTTACAAAATATCAAAGTTCCATATTCTTATAGTGAATAATGGTGTGTAGGAACCATGATTTTGTTGTCTGATTCCAATTCCATGATGAATAATAAATTTTGACATTGTTATTAAATGTGTTGAAAATGTCATGTATATTAGCTTTGCAGTCACTTAAGACAATCATCTACATTTCTGAAATATCTGACCATTTGAGATTTCTTACAAAATATTGATAATGTAACAGTTAACTATGTACTGCAGGAGAAATGCAAGAAAATAACAGAGATAGTGGGGGGGGGGGCCTCATAGCTAATCCTTCTTTCTGTACAGACAGTGCCTCATTAAAGAAAATCTAATATTGTACTTCACTAACATGCAAAGATTAAGAAATTGAAGTTTGAGGTGGTTGCCATGATGGGAAGTCCAGTACTATGTTGATTTAATTACTTAGTTTTTGAGTTGGGTTGCTGGTATGTGTATTATTTCTATCAAGTAAACCTAATTGTTTGCTTTGACTAAAGAATTTCTTGTAGTTAGTTCTTTAGTTCTATTTAATTTTTACATTGAATTTGTAGGAAAGTTGTAGTACCTGTTTCCAAATCATAACAACTTGTTTTGCTAGTGTGTATGGGTTTAGTTAATGAGGTAAGATCTTTCAGAATGGTTTCAAATGTACTGTGATTAAGTAAAAGTTTTTATAATTGGGGTTTTGTCACCATGTCAGAGTGGCAGATATTGCAAACATTTGGAGAAACTTGTTGCAGCCTTCTGTTCGGTTGAAGTGATGGAAACTGGTGTTGGTAGGTTGTGATTCTCCCATACTGTGTTTGGACCAGAATTGCATTGATTAGAGTGGATGTAACTCTGTTAGTCACATGTAAATTAATTACTACTTGAAGTTTGCCAGAAACTAAAACTAATGTTCCTGCCTTAAGGATGTGCCCATCACCCATTCAAGCAATCATTGCAACTAATTTTCCTGCTAACCACACTTTTTTATCACCTACAAGCTTCTGTTTTAAGAGCACATCGCATTGCGCTGATGTAATTATCTTCGGATCTTACCTTTATGTCAATAAAATTCTGTCTTGCATTTGAATTCCATGTAAATCACCAAAATTGATTTTGGTTTTCTTTTTATATTTGAGAGGTATGGACATTGCCTGAAAATTACTTTGTACATTTGTGATATGTTACAAATAACACTAGAAACAAGTAGTGAGATATATATGTAACATTATATGCATTTCCTTCACAGAACACATTATTGCCCAAACAACTAATGAAATCCCAAAAGGACCTAAGGACTAAACACATAAGTAATATATATAATTTACTGATGGGCTGTGTGCTATACAAATCTTGTTATTATCTTCATTAAATGAAATTACTGTTACATTGCCATAATAATGAGAGACATGATGAAATTAAGAACAAAATAAACTCAATAAATGTACCATCTTTCATTCCACAAGCTGATAAGCATCATATATATGTGTTTGTATGTGTGTGTGTGTTTAATTTTATCTGGTTTATTTTGATGGGCCAGAGTGTCTAAATGTGAAGAGATGGTACAAAGTGAAGGCATTTGAACAAGCACTTTGAAAAACTTTAGACCTAATAAAGATAAGGGAATAGAGAAAATTACATTGTTATCTATCTCACATTGGTATGAAGATGCCATTGAGAGACCTAAGAGTATTATTAAAATGGCTAATAGAATGTGAGGATCTGAATTGGCTAAAGATAGGCACTGTGATGACAGAAATTGAATTAATGTTCTATGATATTCAAATTGGAAGAACTGAATGTGGTAGCCGATTGTAACACATATATCAAGTAATACTTGTCAATGCACTCTTGGGAAGTTCACTTTGATCCATGTAACGACCAAAGTACATGACACAATGAAACCACTGAAGGAGAATGAGGTTCTCATAGCAGTGAATGCACAGATTACTGCCTTATATGTCATGTAGTCCAACAGCTGGTTACCATTTTTTTTAAGTAATCTTCTACCTTGAGTATGGAGGCAGCAGGTCTCTCCAAAATGCTGGCAACTATAGACTACACGCATCACATCTTGGAAGACAGCAAACTTTAGGTCATCAAATATTTGAGATAAACTGACAAAAATGAAATTCTGTTTTTATTTTCTGTTTCTGCATGCAGGTGTCTGGCCAACGATCAACAACGCCTCAGATAAACCCTGAAGCACTGCTGAGTCAAGAGAGGGCACAACAGTCTAATAATGTGGCTCCAGTTCCACCACCACGACAGGAGAAAGATGAGGATGTCAAGGATAAGGTGCAGCCAGATGTGCCCAATCTACCAAGACCTGCTGTGGAAGACCCCATAAAAACTAGACAGCACCCTGCCAATTTGCCAGCAGGAGTAGTACCTGTTCCAGAGGGCTATGCTTACCACCATAATGCACAGGTAAGAGATGAGAGTATTTGTGGACTGGATGGTAGGTCCATTGCCAGGCCCTTGTGGTCACAGTCGTGAGTGGTTTACGTTCGTTGAATTTCTTGACAGATGAGCAATTATCAGTTCATCAGTAAGAAATATCTTAAAGGTTTATATAATTTAAAATGACATAGGATATTGATTCCTTTTCCATGTCCATTGAATTTGTATATTTATAGAAAGAATTGTAAGTACTCACATCTTGCTGGGCTTGTGTTTCTGAAAATTGCATTGTGGAGGGCAGTGACATAGAATGGAGCATTTTTTCCCGTAAGTCTGGCTGCTGAAGATTCCACTGCCTCCTAAAAAGACAACATTTCTCTGAGTCTGGGCTAAATTCATTGAATCACTGGTCACTAAAATTTGTCTTTGTTAAAGCAAACTGCATTGTTCAGGGCAACTTTAAATGCAGATTGTCCTGTAATACTGCATTTTCATTTTGATGCTGTGTAGTTTGATTGTGGTCTGTTTGACCATACTGGTCCTTGCCTACCTAGGCCAGCACATGGGATCTGAGGTGTCTGAGCACCAGTAGGACTGATTCTTTTCCCCACTGATGATAGAAAAAAGTCTGACCACACATAAAAATCATAACTCTTTGGCTGAGAGTCCACTGCCATATCCCAAGACCACCAGGTTCCATTTTCTCTAAGTTTGCCCCAATATTTTCTGAATTTGCTCTACCTTTTCCCACTATTTTCTGACTCAGAGTCTGGCTAGTGGAACAGTACTCAATTTGAGGGGTTTTGTATGATGAGTGATGAAAGGGGCATTCAAATGTTCATGCCCTGGAAGGAACTTGAACCTGGAATCCTTGCATGGACTTGTCCTATACCTGTGAGTGCCTTATATCAAGCACTGAAATATTCACAAGTGGTATTAAGAAACCAAATATTCTAAATTATGAAGAAGACAATCATCTTTATAGGCACCAATTTGGAAACTTCAAATCATGTGTCCTGAAAGATATACAGACAATTGAAAGTAACAGACAAGATAAAGCAAGTGCATTCTGCTTTTCATTTCTACTTGATAGGATATCTTCATGAGTATGCTTGAGTTCAACCATTCAAGTACTGAGTCTACTTTAAAACACGAACACTTGAGCTGTGTATAATCATGATCTAAATACTCAGCAGTGTTAGGTAATAGACTTTAGAATCAAAGTGCAAGTGGTATCCATTCCAGGATGTGGCAGTCAACAAGAAAGATGACAACAACATAGATGTTCGTTGGCCTTGGTCACAGTTTCGGCATATGCCACAGCCTATTGAACCTGCCCATAATCGGGAGAACAATCCAGTGGATGACAATGGACCAGAAGAAGAGGCAGAAGAGGGTCTAGCCCGTCCTCATCGCAGGTAGCATACCATGTCAAGGATTGGCTCAGCTTTTACCATAAATGCATGGTGTCTCCCCATACCTGCTTGCATAGTGACTCTGTCCCTGCCTGAAATATGTGGTGCTTTGTCTCATGAGGCGCAAGAAATAATTTAAAATCCTGATTTTCTTTACTGTGGGCAAGGTACCTGATTGAAAGAAATTATTATGTCTGTATATGAAGAAGCCATTTATATTATGATTAAAAATTAGAGGCTTATTGGACAAACCCATGAACTTTAAGGAAAAGTTGCTAACTTATCTAGTACTGTTGATCTTTAAGAGATTAGGAAGCTGAAAATTGCCATATTTCCCTCATGTGGTGAGATTTATTTAACCATTTGGTGCCAAATGATGCACACAGTGCATCACAGGGTGCTGAGTGTAATTCCTGAATCATGCAGAATATGCAATGTCCAATTATGGCCATTCTTTTACAGCCCTGCTGGGATTTTGCCATTCTTCCTTTTTTCTATTTTTCTTGTAAAGGTTTGCATGAAAAAATTAAATCCTATAATTTATATCTGAGGTTTTGCAAATTGCACTGGGAATCTACTGTTGCCAAAGGGTTGATGTTCACCAAACACTGTAATGTAATGGGTGTTACTTGTGCTGTATACAAGCTCCATGGTTTGATCCCTGAGAGAATGTTGCATAATTAGCTGCATTTTCACCATGTGGATAATTATTTCACCTTGTATGATGGAGTGCTGTTGCTATTAAGTATGACTTTCAACTAATATTTATGTTTGTATTTCTCATATTACCCATGATTGTTTTGTGTTTTCCCCATCCAAACACCTTCAATTTAATATTGCAACAAAATTAGGTGAAAAAACACAAATTCAGAAATTGTGGTGTAATTTTCCTCATCTCGTGTTCTTACTTTCTTTCCCTGCACTTTGTTCTCAGAAACCCTCAATGTATGTTATTCTCATACAGTGAGAGACCAACTTTCAGACCCATATAAAGTAAAGTTCACCCTATAACAGGCCACGAAGACCCAGAGGTGGAGTAGAGGTATAGCTCTACTCTTTCTTTAACCTCGGCGCTAGATGGGTGTAGGTGGCCAACGCCACACCCTGGCCACTTTAACCCCAGAAAAGACCCAGTACCCATTGTATAGGAGGCTGGGTGGGCCCCAGGGCCAGTCTGGACAGGTGCAAGACCCATATAAAACGAGATATAAAATTATTTTTAAAATGATATAAAAATTACTCCTGTGGCATGTGCAGGATGTTCAATTCTGATATACCAGGCATGTTACAGGCAGTCCATATTGAATTTTGGGAACATCAGTTGGGTCCACCTCCTGCTATCTGGACAGTGTGGGTAGCTGACTGTTGTGTCTATGTGTGTGAGTACTGTCAGCTGTCAATGGGACATTGTGGGTAGCTGACTGTTGTGTTTGTGTGTGAGTAGTGTCTGCTGCTAATGGGACATTGTGGGTAGCTGACTGTTGTGTTTGTGTGTGACTACTGTCTGCTGCTAATGGGACATTGTGGGTAGTGATTAATGTGTCTATGTGTGCAGTGCACATGGGGAGCAGCATGAGATCCCACGGCAGCTGCATAACCCATACCAGTACAACGGAGCTGACTATGACAAGGAAGGACCCCGTGGTGACTTGCAGCTGGAAGAGGGGGAAGAGGAAGGTAAATTCTCTCTTATGCTGTCAAGTGGAGGTAACATGTTTGCAAGTGATTTCTTGCTATTTACTCACCTGTCCCCATAAAATTATGGGATAGGACAATGAAACAGGGTGATTATTCCCTGTACTTTCCAGTTACAAGCATCATCCTCATTACCAGTCAAGGATGAACCAGGATGACACAGTAGCTAAAGTAAATGGGTACTAGTTAAAGTACCTGACAAGTTCATACGAGGGGTAGGATTTTTATCTCTGTTACCATGTTCAAAGTAACTGTGGGACTTATTAACCTTTCCAGGTGTTGCGGATTACACTTATAAATGATACTCTGTGTTTTTATGCTGACTCATGCAGATGGATGAGTCCACTGTGTTGGATTATCCATTGTAAGACGCAGCAGGACTTTTTTCCTGCATGGGTTTAGTTTGTCTCATAATGATTATAGTACACTTCCAAGTACCATTGTGAGAAATGGTGTACTCTAAAAATCTGTAATCTAAAGCTAGAAGTCTATAAAACAGTGGACAGTGACAATTGATATAAGATGTATATTTTATAAAAACAGGAGGTTGCAGCAGGCCTTGGCATTCTTTTGTCCAAAATTTGTTAATACAGCACAAAAAGTTAAGCATTGCAAAATATTCTTTCCCTAATGCCTTGACATTGTACACCCATCATGTCATTTGATGGACATTTACTGTAAAGATTTTTGCTTTAATGCGAAATCATAATTTCTAGCTGTTTTTCTCCTTAGGGTCTACTTTTTCATTTTTATAGACATTGATCTATAAAGCAGGTCAGATAAGGACATGGGTCAGTACGTTTGCATTTATGGTGGTGCAGAATTCTCTTTATGGCTTTTCACCTTATGGACAGTTTTCTCAGAATGGATTCTGTCTGTAAAGTGAGGAGTGGGCGTTTCCATGTTGAGTACATGGGTTTTTTCTATTGGGTTGCAGTGTTGTTTAAAGTACGAGGTGCTACCCAAAATTTCCGAGAATTTTAATATACCACGCAAACCATTAGCGCTATGAACTTGTGCCACTAGGTGCCTCTTGCTGTATCTTTCAACTATTAGTCAGACAACTTGTGTATGTATAAGTGCACATGTTACTGAGTTTTGGCTGTTTTCTTTACACCATTTTCATTTGTGTCTGCTAATAGTGAAATGGCAGATGTTAAGGAGCAAAGAATTTGCATTAAATGTTGCTTCAAGCTCAACAAAACTAATCAATGCTGATCATTTTTTTTTTGACATTCGAGGAATTGTGCATAAGGAGTTTGTTCCACCTGGTCAGACTGTCAATGGGTATTTTTACTGCAAAGTTTTGAGATGACTGAGGGAAAATGTGAGGCGCTAACAGCCTGAGATGTGGAAGAACAGAGACTGGTTGTTGCACCATAACAATGCGCCTGCACACACCTGACTCGTGTGGGAATTCCTAACAAAATAACATGACCACTATTCCCCACCCTGCCTACTCACCTGACCTGGCCCTCTGTGATTTCTACGTGTTCCCTAAAATGAAACTCCGGTTCAAAGGGTGGTGTTTCATATCCATTGAAGAGATTCAAGCAGAATCGCAACAGGTACTAAACATGCTAATGCCAGCAGACTTCAGTGAGTGCTTCCAAAAATGGCAAAATTGCTGGGATTGTCATATACAAGCCCAAGATGACTACTTCAAAGGTGACAGTGGCAATTAGGGCTTAAAGTAAGTATTCATGTTATTACGAGAACATTCTCGGAAATTCTGGGTAGCCCCTCGTAAAGGTTGTGAATCTGCATATACCTTCCTGCTGGATTAATGAGCTTTGTAAAGTGAAGGTATATTTACTGCGAGTCTCTTGTATGTCTTGAGGGTCAATAAAATCATGAAGCCACTTGATCAGTTCTGGCTTCAGTTAGCAAACCATCTCTTCAGATGTCTTCCTTGTGTGTGTTGATCCTCTTATTTTGACAAACTGAAAACTGTATATCACTCTACACAGATTTCTGATTTATTGGTGCTTATCTGGTGGTATGTGTTTTTTAACTTTAAACCTCCAGACAGGCGTTTGCATGCCATTTCTGTACATTTTAAAGATATTGCCTATTCTTACATCATCACATTTAAATTCACTCGTGCAGTGTTTATTTATGGTTCAATTAATGAGAGATGGGTAGGGCATGTAGCATGCATGGGGAGAAGCATAATTTATGCAGAGTATTGGTAGGAAATCTTGAAGGAAAGAGACCACTTTGAAGACAGGCTAGATGAGAATATAATATTAAAATAGGTCTTAAAAGAAAAAGATGTGAGGGCATAGAATGAATTCACCTGGCTCAGTTTTGGGATGAGTAATAAGCTCTTGGGAAGGATGTAATGAACCTTAGGGTTCCATGCAGTGCAGGGTATTTCTTGACTGGCGGATGAAGTTAGTTTCCCAAGGCTCCATGGACGCAGTAGCTTAGATTATATAGCATCCAAATAGGATAATTAGTCAATAATGAATTGGCAAGGATGTGAATGGCAGCAGCTGTGGCCCATTTGCAGTGCTGTCCAAGCATTTGTGTCGATAATGAAGAAAATTGTGAAAGACCTTAGTCATGCTAGCTGGTATATGAGCCAAGTTCTGAAAAATGAACCTCTGGAATGTAAAGCAAGTAGTGTCCAATTTATTTGACATGCAGTTTAATTCACTTAAGTAATATCTGCTGGTCATAGAACATTGTTAAGTAGGCTTCCTTACATATCAGTCACTGAAGGCTCTTCAGTATGTTGCCATTTAATAAGAAATGTCAACAAGCGTGAAAGCCAATGCTATTCCTGTAACTTTCAAATTATAGTTGAAGCAAATGAAGAAAGAATTGCAAGTAGACATGGTCTGTTCTAATGGACTATCTCCACACGTGAATGGACTCAGAAAATGCAGTAGCTGGTCTTTGGACTGAGAATTGAACCTGGAACTTCCTAAACATTATGTATGATGTAGAATTGAAAATCACTGCATGAAAGTATTTAGGATTATGACACCTGATAAATTTAATTTTCTGTAGAATGGTTATTGTAGAACTCAGTAAAGCTGGTATCTGTGCTGAAATTTGAATCTGGGACTTCATAGATAAAAAGCAGTAGTGTTCACAACTATACCCTAGGATTTTGTATTTATAACAATTATGTGCCCTGCAAATGGCCACTGCAGAGGATACTTTTGTAGAAGAAGCAGGCTTGATGTGGCACATTGTAATAACTTCTGTTGTTTGGTGCTATAGAGGATGATGATGCAGATCAGCTTGACTATGGGGATGAAGCAGGTGGTGAAGCAAGACATAACAAAGTGGTGGGAGGAGTGATGAACAAACAGCCTCCCATCAAGAAGAAGGAACATGATGGTGTCATGTTGATTCCCAAGTGATGTGCCGTAAGTGTAGGCATGAAGACTTTTCACTTTTGTAATGTCAGTCCATTTATTATGTAACAGATTAAATGTTTCTGGTGTTACTGTAATGCTTAAAACATTCTAAGACCCCTCATCAGAGACTGGGGCACCAAAAATATGCTTGTATGCGTTCCGTGAGAAAGTGGGAGTATAAAATATTTGTACAAAGAACAATTCAAGACTGAATGAGTTGACTTTTATAAGTAGCAAGCAGATTGAGGTTCTGTGTCTGGACTTATATAGACACACAATACACCAACATAAGCTTTTCATTCACCTATGTCATATCTTGATGGGCAGGTAATGGTTAGAAACTGTTGGAAATGGAGGAAGAGTGTATTTGAAGCCAAGGTCCCCATTGTACTGTAGTGCATGAGAAGGAGAAGTGTCATATTATGACAGCATATTTAGCTGTCCTGAACTATAGTGAATATCATCACAAAGATGACATGACAATTCAGCCAGTATTAACAATATGTGAAAACTAACTTTAAAATTGTATGAATTTGCCTTATTGGATCCAGTAATTGTCTCATTTATTATACTCTGCTATTGTTTGCTATTTCCCTTTGATCTTGTATTTGTACTATTAAATATCAGTAATTAGACAGTTAAACTGTATCTGTGAAATGTATATAAAATTATCACATTTTATGTATTGTTGGCTGTAGACTCTACAGAAAACATGCAACCAGCACACAAACATGCCATCTCAGTTCCTACTGATAAAAAATGTATTCAGTGGTTGAAACAAAATATAAATGCCAAAACTTGAAAGAAATAGTGCATATGTTAATACTGAAAACATTGTATTTGGATGGTGATACAATATCAGCCTAGATAGACAATGCACATAAACTACAAGAACAGTGCATTAGTGAAGTACACTGTGAAAGTGCGTGTAATAATGATAACCCTATATATCAAAACTGTAAGTACAGTATCAACAAACACAATAGACAAAAGTGAAAACAGCAGCAGTGAAAATTATAGTACAATATATTAGACTACTATAAAACCATAGTTATACAAGTACGTATACACTGATATTAACATGAATTAGAATGATTATATTAATATACAGAAAACAAATTATAGAAACTAGTATATAGACAATAATGTAATAATTTTACATCTAATTAAATGATAAATTTTATCTAATTACAGATATTTTAATAGTGAAAATAAAATGTGAATGGGAAGAAGTCCAATGTAATAAACAAGACAACTGTCTGAATCCAGTATGGCAAATTTATTCATTTTTAAATCCATTATTATTGAATATCTAATTATGACACAATAATTTTAAAGTTAGTTTTCAATATTATTTTAATACATATTCGCAAAATTTTCATATAACCTTTGTGCGATGATTTGGTGTAATATGTAGCTATATAAGTACCATGAAGCACCACAGAATGTTGAAGTACCAAATCTGTGTCTGGAATTGATGAAGTGCAGGGCTCCAGAAATGTGCTTCTCCACTTGCACTGCATGCAATTATAAAAACAATATACATATGAGTGAGTTTGTTTCTTAAACAGCAAGTGGATTTGAAGTCACAAACAACACACAACAGACTGTTCATTTCAGTTGACATAATTATTCCCCAAAGTGAGTGGGGAAAGGCTTTAGATTGTGAAAGGTCTGCATAAGAGAGGCACAAATGAACAGTATTTACACAAGCTGTAGGAAGATTTGGGACGTAAACTTTGTGTCCTGCATGGGACAAAGGCATGGTTCAGTACTTCAAATTTCAGCATCCCCTGAACTACAAAAGTTCTTACTAATGCCCAGAAACATAAAATTTAAAGAATGTGTTAATATTACTGACATTATCCTTGTCGTTAGTTGGGAATAAGAGGATAGTTGCAACATTAATAGTTTAATTAGATATATCATCTCACTTAACAAATTTTTCCTCACTGTGGCAAAGCCCACCAAACAAGTGGAATGATTTGTAAGAGAGAACTAGCAGATGCTTAGAAAAGAAGAGGGTAACTGGTTATGCTTTCACCACAGGCCAGAGGAGTAGCCACTGGGCAGCACTTGGTTACAGTGGATTTCGTTATTGCCTGTCCCATTGTTGGTTATGGCTGCTGTTGGTGATGGTGATCCCTTCTCGTCATTTGCCACAGGTGCGACATAGCCTTCACCAGTCACAGGGTTACCACCTGCGGGTGTGGGCGTTTCCTGCTGTCCGTTCTGAATGGCACCAGACTTTGTTGCTGTGGTGTTACCAGACTGTTGTGCATTAGAGCCACCTTCTGTCACTCCAAAAGGAACGTTACTTTTATGCCTATTTACTGGTGTCTTTTGGGGCTGGCTTTTTACTGGGCCAAACAGGCGGCTGTACGAGTCATTACCAGGCTTGTTGCATTGTGTCTTAGGTGTCTCAGTTGTGCCATTTGTCCCAAACACTGATGACCTCAGACCAGATAAAGTGGGGACTGTGTTGTGTTGTGCTGAAATTTTGGTTTTAGCATGCAGTTAAAATAGAATGACAAATAATTCTAAGTGCTACAGATGAAGCAACTGTAATTTAAAAACTCTCAGCCTCTACTTAATGGTACAGTGAAACAAAATCGTCACAAATTAAATTTATTTAGCAGATGTGGGTTAGGCTTATCTAAGTAAATGCAGTGACATTAACAAATTTATAATTCTTCATAGGAGATGTGAAGCAGATCAAACAAATCTGTGAAATAATATGATGCACAGCTATATCTGTTCACTGATGCTGCTTGTTGCTTTTGTAAATTCAAGACGACTAATTCATCACCAGACGAATTCCAGTCAGAGTCAACATATCAGGTGAAAAGTAAAAATGTTTGTGGGAAGGATTCCTGAGTTTTGGGCTTTGTGTATTGTGAAAAAGAACACACTTCAGAAACTGAGTCTGATCCAATCCTCAGGTGAAAGTTGATGGAGGCCTCTACTCATTTGATTTCAATACAAACAGTTATTGCCAATCACTGAAAACCAGTGGCATTCAACTACCTCTTCTATATGTGCATGTAGGACCAAGATTTAACCTCCTTAGCTGGGAAGAGAACAGACTATTTTTCAGAAATGATGTGTTCTTTCCAGAGTACTGGATGATGAACAGAATCCAGAAAACAATGCAGTATACCACTGAACTCTTGTTCTGTTAACCCTCCAAGATATAATGTTTAATATAAACAAAACAGAAATGTACATCTATGCTGAATAGGCTATGCCTGTGCCCAGTATAAGATCATATTTATGTGACATCAACATGTTAGTGGAAGAAATTTTTTGATATATAAAAGTTACAATTTTTATTGTTCCTGTTTTGAGGACAAGTATATCTGTACATTCTTGCATGGGCACAGAAACGTATGAAAGATTACTATCTTCTGGGATGTGACGCTGCAGTCTGGCAAATATGTACCAGCTTTCCAGAGGAACCTGCTACCATCTTCATCAGTTGGAAGAGACTTGCCGAATACACAACACCACATCCCAGAAGACAGTAATCCCCGACTCACTGCTCTTTCATCCTTATATCATAAAGAAATTTGTATCCATGTGTGAGCCTGGCTGCAATAAGAATGGTGCCTGACATCACTCATTATGTGTAAATAATCTGACACTCTTACCAAATGTACCATTTTGCTGCAAAAGGTCATAAGAAACTTCACCATACAGGATTAATGAAAAGAAAGTGCAATCAAATAAGATGTGTCAGTATTAAAGAAAGGTGACATTGTATCTAGGGTATGCACCATGAAATTGTGTCAGGCCTTAATGAGGTGAAAAAATATATTCTGCTTAGCAGGTTGGGATATCCTTGTAGGTAATATACACAAAAGAGAAATTATAGCAAAGTTATTCCACCATGTAAGATGTCATGTAAATTGATTGACTCTATGAGTATAGCCACAGTTTGTAAACTCTTGTTTTATTTTGCTTGATCATTGGGATTGCTTTGTATAGTTTTTAGTAAATTTCTGTGGATTATTTGAGCATTAACAATGTGTATCCCCTTTTATATTAAGTAATTTTATGCAAATCACATATTATTCTGATTTTAGTTGACATCTGCTGGTCCCAGTGGCAGCACGGTGTAAGGTGAAGGTCTGCGGCCGCTCGCCCGCTGAGATTGTGGGTTCAAATCCCACTGGGGGCATGGATGTCTGTCTGTTGTGGGTGTTGTGTGTTGTCAGGTAGAGGGCACTGCGAAGAGCTAATCACTCATCCAGAGGAGTCCTACTGACTGTGGTGCGTCATCATGTGTGATCTAGAAACCTCGTGAATGAGGAGGCCCTGGCCCACTGAGGGGCTATATTGCACCAAAAAAAATTGACATCTAGTTCAGGCACACCGACAGAGGAAAATAAAGTAATGTAGATCAACCATAAAAAATATATTCCACTTTTTATAATATTGTTGCCTTGAATAGTGAACTCTGTGAAACATAATAAAATAAGACATTTATGACTTCTACAGTGATGAGTATTAAGGCTGAAGTCTTGTGGGATGCAATTCCATGTAATTTGGCAGAGAGGTACGCACGTACCAAATTCCATGGGGTCACATCCCGGCAGACTGTAATCTTGATAACTTCATGGCAGTGATTTGAAACTCAAAAAAAATGTATGGCCAATATGAAAAGTAAAACTTTTAGATGTCATACAAGAGTAGGGGATGTTAAATCCACTGGTACTATAGAGGGATGGTGGCCAGATTTCAACTCAGAGGTAACATTAGCATTGAAAAATTCAGTGTTTTGCCAGTTGAACTGTGCACATCTATTGTTATAATAGTGCAACATATGACCGATAAAGTTTAAAATAATAGTAACTTCCTGATTATTCAGCCACAGAATATCATGAATGACTTCGCAGTTTTTCTGTACAGACATGTCTTTCAAACACGAGCAGTTTGAACAGGCTTGTTTTGATCAGACAGTGCAGAAGCTGGAGAGGGAACAGGCTAGTCTAATGGTTAAAGTGGAAGTAGGGAAAAGGGATGTTGTGAGTAGGACTGTGTATAAAGGCTGTGCAAATGATGGGGGAAGGCAGGATGTATTACCAGGACATAAAGCTAGTGAAGGATATTGGGGTGTGGGACAGTATTGCCAGCACTTTGTAACATTACTACTGGTTTTGGGTTCAGGACATTGGTATGAGTACATCATTTAAATTTTTGTATCTTCAAAACAGAATCATGTTTCCCCTTTCCATGATGTGACAACACTACTTACGAATTACCCCATCAGGTATCAATGTTATTAGTTTATCATATTGATAGCAGCTGAAGGCACAAAACTGTTAGTGCTATCCTGCTATCTTTATATTATTAGCATCACACCAAAGAGTGATATGACCTATTTGCATTGTATGGATCATCTGAGAAAGATGGAAGTGTGTTGCAGCAGAGAATTCAAGACCCTGCTATACTGGCCTTTTCTCAAAGTTAGTAGTGTTACATATATTGTCACTGTAAGCAACTGTGTTTGTTGCTTTTGCTATTCTGAAGTGTGTGTGCAGGTATTATGTGATTCTTAAATTGTGTACCCTGTGAAAGGGCTGAAAAATGGAAGAAAACTGAACTGACAATAAAACAGAAGTATGAATTAATTGCTGGTTTGAAAAGAGAAAACTGGTAACAACCTTAACAAAAATTATGGGATGGGGTTACAAACCATTTGTGCCACAACAGCTGATGAAATTTGTAACAAACTCTGACTGTGAGACTGGCCTGTCCTCACCAATGAGTATGAAAAACATGAAGTTGGTGATCATTTCATATAGTAGTTGGGGCAGGAACTTAAAGGAGCCCCAGTTTTGTTGCTGTATGTGCAGAGAAAGTCCAAGTTCTGTCATGGATTAGGAGTTGAGTTGAAGGGTGACTGAAGCAGATTTAAGCTCTGCTAAGTATTTGTGAAATCAGTGTCATAAAAGCAGTGCCCATCAACAGACATTTTTTCAATATTTGATGTGTTTTAAGTTCAGTTTAAAACTTACTGGTGTCTCTTGTGTCCATGTGGAGAGTGAAGTCCCACTGACCCACACAGTCTTTGGGGAGTTGAATTCCTTCAACAAATATACTTAAACATGTAACAAAATGCAACACGCTTTCAATTCTTCACACTTTGAACATGTAAGAAACACCATTCAGACCACCTTTGGAAACCTAATCCATCTATACAATGCATATACAGATGGGATGAAATATTTCTACTTCTGCAAATCATATATCACCAGTTGATGTGGCTATGATGTCATGAAATTGGAACTGCAAACTGTTAAACTTGGTTGATAGTAAAGTTCATGAGGTGAGACAATGTAAAATCCAACAGTGGTTTCGATGCTCTTCTTTATGACTCCACATATCCAGATGGAAAGCCATTCACACTACAGATTTCATGCACAACCACCTGATATTCTCTTAAGCATTCACACAAAAAAAATATTTCAAACAAATTTACAGTTGTTAACATCTAAATTCTGTGACATGTAATTTCTTACAATGAGTTGACTTTGAGAACTTCATATGGTTCAGTTTTGCTTTAAGTAAATTTGGGCTTAGATTGAGAATGAGTTGAGCTATACCAGTACTGTCCTTCATCGCATGGACAGGTATAAGTTTGCCTTTTACCATTAGTATTTAGGTGGGCCCCTCAAGTGATCATATTTCTGCCAAATGCAGTTAGTAGTATGGGGTATCCCTTTTGTGTGTAACATCAGGTGTATCTGTCATGCCATGTGATGTTGGTATACGTATCATGTATATATGACAGCTATTTAATGGCCAACATGTGCAGGTCTCCTTTAAATTCCACATGTACACATCATGGGCATGCAATTCTGGTGCCACGGCAGTTGAAACATATGAACAGGTAAAAATACAAAAAACTACATCACTTTGTAAGAAACTACTGTGAACCAAAGTAACATCTCTTGACTTCCTGAGCTCTGCTGAAATACTTTACTGCACAGGCTCTTCCCATCAATCCAGGTTTTAAAGATTAAGCTTAAAACAGCCATCAAACCTGGACTGTTTTATTACAAATATGATAGAAAATGAAGACAGAAGTCTGCTGTGATGTTACATCACTTCAATTTTTAATTGGTTACCTATGTGTTGGAGGAGCTTGCTGACCCAATGTTCAGGGTAGTCCAAACTTTAATCTTCATCAACAATGAAAACATCAAATCAGGCATGACATATTGTTACATCCTTTAATTCTTGTGAGACTTGAGATTCACATAGTACTGCTGGGTGGACCTTCTGGGCAGGGTAGTGGACAGAAAAATCCCAGTGCTACTACTGGTTTTGAACTGGCTTAGTCTCCCACAGCACACTAACCCACATATTACTATAAAGTTTTGTAAAGATTATATTAGGTGCTGCTTGTATTATACACAAAATGGTGTTTGGAGATAAGTAAGTAAAGTGAAACAAAGTAAATAACTATAACTAAATACTTGTAAGAAGTCAACAGAAACACACCAGCTACTTAAAAGTGAAGTTATTTATTCAAATATCATGTACACCTCTTATACCAATTTATTGCTTTCAAAATCAAAGATAGTATTCGCTTCCTTGAGGGATACTTTCATTTTCTCCTTTATGCTATCAACAATCAAAATCTGAAGTAAAACAGGCTAGCCATTCAGAACAACAAATTTTACAGTTACAATTTACATTACTCTCAAACGATAATACAGGATAATCTGCATTTTGGTTTAAAAAATACTGTGAAACAAGTAACTGCTTTCACTGAAAGCCACAGTAAACATCCAAATTGCTGCCAGAAATTACACACCAAGTGACAAAAGCAGTACAGTTATAAGTTAGGTTGTGAAATGTCATGGCAAGTGCTTCCCTGGGTTTGTTAACATTGTTATGACCAACGCAGGAGGTGATCATGGTCACTGATGTACTAATGGCCTCACACCTTGAAAAAACTATATGTCATGCCCACTTACAACCTGGTGTGGCTTTTGGGCCACCTGACATATTTATATACAGGGAGAATCCAAATGCTTGGAAAAACTTCAGGAATGAGTTCCCCACATAAAAGCATGGAAAAAAAGTGTGTATCACTGTTATGTTTGCAACACTTAATCTTCAAGGTAAAGCCCAATATGTTGACTTTAATCTTTTACATTTTTATCTGTGGGGATACTTAAAAGCCCTAGTGTACTCAGCTGCAATTGAAAATGAACAGGCACTTCACCAACGCATTTTCGATCCCTGTCAAACCATATGCAACTGCCATATGAAGTATGAAAGGGCGCCACAATCCACGGTCAGATGTGTCCATATATGCACTGAATCAGGTGTAGGACATTTTGAGCAAATGTTGTGAAGTATGGCCTGATAAACAATATGAACTCAACAGTTATTAAATTGGGAACATGTATGGCAAATGTATCACTTCAGTTGTAGGTAAAATATTGCTATGTTAGGGTATTTATTGTTGAATGCAGTCTTTCAATTGAAACTCATGAACACTAATTTCCAAATTTTGATGTTTTGCTGACCGTGCATCTCAGTATAATCTTAGCAGCTGACCAAATTAATGCACAAATTCTTGTTTTATAATAAGTTTATTATATTCCTCTACATGTTTCAAGCACTGTTGTGCTCATCATCAGGAGGTCAGTTGTATTATATAGCATCTGGTATCGTCACACTCTGTAGGTTGCTGTCCGGTGCGCAGGTTGAGAGTTCTTTCAACCTGCACACTGGATGGCCACCTACACGGTTTGATGATACCCGATGCTGTATAATACAATCTGACTTCCTGATGATGAGCACAACAGTGCTTGAAACATGTAGAGGAATATAATAAACTTATTATAAAACAAGAATTTGTGCATTAAGTTGGTCAGTTGCTAAGATTACTCATTTCCAGACACGTGTATATGACTTTTTCTCTTTGTTTTGGTGTGAATAACTCATTCTTCAACTTTTGTCCAAATATTTTAGATACACTCTGTATATGCCAGATGATGATTATGACACTTGCAAAGTAAAGCTCAATGCAGGGAAGACAACACTGAAACAACACAGTGTAGTCTCCATGTTAAGTGAACACAACAGAACTGGTAGTACACTAACTACAACCTACAGTTCTGTGCAATGATGTACAGATTATGAAAGGCAGTCTGCCAGAAGTTTCCACTGAACGTGATATAACATCAGTCAAGAAGTCTGCCCTACCACCCTGACAGTAAGCATCTTTTCAGGACTTCATGTTAGTCATGCTGACAACACACACTACCTGTCCCAGTTTATGGACATTAGACAGATAGACAGACAGATGACAAAGAAATGAGACATTAATAACATGGACTATTTCAGTGGTAGCTGTACATCAGTTAATGACTGTATTTACTGGATCATGAGATAGTTTTTCACCTAATTCATCAACTGTAAAACCGAGTACAAACTTAAATATGGACTGTACACACAGTTTCCTAAAAAGTGAACAATGTGAAGGAGGGTCATTTTATATTCAGGTAATACAGCATTCTTTGCTGCCGCAATCACGCGTATTTGTACACGGGGTGAAACAAATGGAAAGAGTGTACCATCTGTGATTGGTCAAGCCAAACTTACAAACCAGATCACAGGGCATGCTTTGATCAGATGAGTTGTGACTGTATCGTGTAGAAAAAATACCTTCATTGTAACAGAAATGAAACAAACGTGCTACTTCAAATCCCACTCATACACATCACACAGTCCATTCAAATGCCTGTGTTGAGTGATTAATGCATTAAAATCTGTTGTACTTTTCAGCAAACAAACCACTATAGTTTTACAGCCCTCCTGAACAATGTCACATCCCGTTACCTAGTGGACTAAATGGCATCATAATACACATGTGAAACAAGAAATATTATGTTCATATACCAACAAGTGAAATGTAGAATCAGAAAATTCAGAAGTTGATGAGTTTCCAGTGACAGACAATATAATTTTACTGCTTATTACATTTCAGTGCTGTTTCCTCAACATAATGCATTTACAGAACAAGAGTGAGTAAAATCTACTTTAATTTAAAACACATTTTATCACAAAATTTCAAATCAGGTGTTATACGGAATGTCACCATCCTTAAAGAACTGGGTGCAAACATTATACAACCCTGGGCTAAATACTGACAAATGGGGTAATTTCATTCATAAAACTTACCATTAATGCCAAAGAGTGAGTCATTCAAGCATGCAGTACTCCGAGGGCCATCAACAGAAATGTAAAACTGAAAGTCACCTTTAAGATTTTACGTCCTCACAGTGAGTATGGAGATTATGTGCCTACTGAGATGTGATGCTACACAGTCTTATGTGTGGGTTCCTGTCTACCAAAGAGTACACTGGGGTATGCAGGAAGCTGTTCCACCAAAACATGTGTATCTACCAAACTATGCATCACATTTCAGGACACAACAATTTTCTCACAGTTGCCAAACAATGGGTACCAAACATGATGACTGAGACTGAATTTATTATGAATATACATTTTCTCTAGTACTCTTGTATGCACGTCATATGTTAGCAGATGCTTAGTGTAAAAACATGTTCCTTTGCATTTCTCGTCAAAAAGCTTCACTCACATATCAATCACACGCACACAAATAAGTTCAAGTGTGGACCTCAATTTTTTGCAATGTACATGTATCCAAGTTTTACAAATACAAATTTTCTTGTTTATCAAGCTTAAAATAATTTATTTCTGTTCAAAAGTGTGACATGGCTGTGGTATAATCCACAATTCCTCCAAGACCGACAACATATTCACAAGGCTTATTTACACACATGATCTGACTGCTCACACACACACACGTGATCACTTCTCTGATTTAAATAAGCCCACCCACTTAAATGAGTCAAGTTCACCTCTGTCGTCGCAACCTGCTGGCTCGGGACCGTGGGGCAGTAGACCCAGAGCCAATGCTGAACATGCCCTGTCCTGTGGTCTGACTTCCAAATGCTGGTGCTGCTCCTGCACCTGAAACATGTGAACAACATCTCAGGTCCAGATTAAATACAACACATCAGAGTAACATTTTAACAGTCCCAGCTGAAAGAATTCGTATCTATGAGGTGAATCAGGGAAGTGAGGAAATGAAAAAACTACAGTACCAAAAGACCAATACATAAATTTAATATAGTGAAATCTAAATTAAGTTCAGTGAAACCTCAATTCATCATCACTGAAGGGACAGGGGAAATAAATAAATGCAGAAGAATGACATTGCAGGAAAGCATTAAGCATGTCATATATATGAGAAAACAACAAAGGATGAAGATTATACATTTTCCAGTGAGGCCAACAAAATGATAACAAGTAACTTTAATACACCCGTGCAAATCACTTTTTGCCAAAACAGCACCAATTCCATGTTCCATACATTCTATTCATCATGCTAATCACTGCTATGTGGATAAAACAATGATTTACCAGTATGAAAATAAAACCAACAAGTTCATATAAGATATGTGCATTTATTACAAACGTCGAAAACCTCCTACATGTTTTGGCCACCTCTTGTGGCCATCTTCAGGGAGGTGATGTCTAAAGGATATGTTATAAAGGAACTCTGTAACCCCCCTGACGATGGCCACAAAAGGTGGGCAAACATGTAAGAACTTTTGGACATATACAGGGTGTCCCAGGAGGAAAGGACCTAACTTCGGGAGAGTGTTCCTTAGGTCAAACTATACCGATATAACCCAAAACACCTATATCCAAAGTTCAATGGTTACAGAGATATTGGCCAG